>Ga0209174_10002377_pt1 | contig 12436 bp, 4 predicted proteins | sample JI91814BDNA_FD_187505 | JGI IMG/M metagenome (GOLD analysis project Ga0209174, IMG submission 187505) | Wastewater effluent complex algal communities from Wisconsin, to seasonally profile nutrient transformation and Carbon sequestration -... | ecosystem: Engineered > WWTP > Effluent > Algae...
AATGCTGAATCTTAGTCCCTATCGTGAGACCATGAAAATTTCTCGTTGTCTTTTAGCTTAAAACGATTTGATGAGAATGTGTATTAAGATTTATCACAATTAGGGAAAAGGGCATCATCGTCCATCCTCTCAAGGTGGTAGCTCTGAGGTTTCAGAAAACAAAAATCTATTCTTGAACTACTTCCACCTCTTTCACCCTTACCATGATCTCATCACCCCCTCTCTTCACTCTCTTGGGCAAATCTCATATTCCTTCGTGTCTTTAGTGTCTTTGTGGTTTCATCTCCCCAAAAAATCGCGCCTCTTCTCAAAAAAAGCGCGATCGTCTATTACATAAACCTCGACAGTGGTTGAGGTTGTTAATGGCAAAAACCATTAATGTTATTGCTTCTTCCTTCGTGTCTTTGTGTCTTTGTGTCTTTGTGTCTTTGTGGTTTCTCATTTTCGTAAATTGGTACTGGGAGCGTCTCGCTCCCTATGAGATTCCGTCTGAGCGAGACGCTCCCACTGCATTTTTTGGCAAATGTGAGATGCTCCCGCTTTACATAAACCTCGACAGTGGTTGAGGTTGTTAATGGCAAAAACCATTAATTTTCTTCCTTCTTCCCTCTTCCTTCTTCCTTCTTCCCTCTTCCTTCTTCCTTCTGCAATAAAATCCATCATTATTAAGCCGGATTAGCTTGGGCTTTTTGTTGCAGTAAGCGCAAAATTGATGCTTTTTCTAATATTCCTACCACAACCCCATTACTCTCAATTACAGGTAATTCTTGTACCTTTAATTGCTCTAACAACGTCACCACTTCTAATAAGTTTTGTTCCGGTTTCACCGTTTTGCTAAATTCTACAGGTTTGATCAGTGATTTTACCCTTACTTCCGGCCATTGAGATGTGGGAATCGTTTTCAGCTCATCAACCGCGATCGCGCCTTGTAATTTCCCTTCACTATCAACTACTAAGAATCGTTGCCAATTTTTTTGACCGATCACATAATTATTAGCAAAATCTCGCAGAGATAAATCTTCAGAAATAATCGGACTATTCGGCGTAATCGCATCGATCGCGTTTAATCCAGATAATTCATTTTGAATCGTCGCAGATTGGGCAAATTGACCCGCATTTTGTAACAAGAAAAAGCCGATTAAGATATTCCAAAAACTCCCAAATAATCCCGATATAATTGCAATTACTCCAAAGACTTGACCGACTCTACCCGCAAAAATCACACCTTTATAGGGGTTTCCTGTGAATTTCCAAACCGCGGCTTTGAGGATATTTCCCCCATCTAAAGGTAAACCCGGAATTAGGTTAAATAATCCTAGGGCTAAGTTGATTGAAGCTAATAACCCTAAAATTGCAGCAAAAGGTCCTGTCATTCCTGTGCTAATACCAATTAGCGTTAATATTCCACAGAGCAAAAGACTCACTAAGGGTCCCGCGATCGCGATCCCAAAAGCCTCCCCAGGTGTCTTCGATTCGCGATCGAGACTCGCTAAACCTCCAAACAAAAATAACGTAATAGATTTCACGTCTATTCCCTGTTTAATCGCCACAAAACTATGTCCTAATTCATGGGCAATAACCGAAGCAAACATCAATAATGCAGTTATTAACCCTAATCCCCAAGGTAATAAATTCCCTAATTCAGGAAATTGATTGCCCAGGCCATTACTATATGTATATGTCACCAAGGCAAGGACGAAAAACCATGAGAAATTGACATAAAAGGGGATACCAAAGAGGGTCCCGACGCGAAAATTACCGTTCATAATTGCCTACCTTATTTTATTCTAGGAGAGGCTTTTCTCTCTGTATTTCCTAAATGTAACGGATTGTAAAGAAAAAGGGAAATGGGTAGAGATGTAGTATTGTCCGCCCTTTTTCGTTCGGTTACAATAGTGCTAATGAGTATAAATGCTTGACGGGGCTTCCTCTACTATTAATTGCGCTAATTCCGCCTGGAGATTAAAATCCCCGTCTCATAACTGAATTCCTCTGAAGAGGACTAACTACATGAAATCTTTTCGGATTAAGGTATTGACAAAGGCGAGATTTTGTGTTATATAATTCTTGAGATTAGGGCAAGCTTAGGCTCTAAAGTGTCATGGTTAAGTGAAAACCAAGTGGTTAAATATCATTTGGAGGTTAGGGCAAAAGTTTTGATTTGCCAAAGTGTAATTCTGAAGTTGACAAGCGATCGCGGCTCCGAGGTACTTTTTCCCCTTTTCGATTCTTTATTTAACCGCAGATGAACGCAGATGAACACAGATGTTTACCCATTAATGGCTTCTTTGCGATTAAGGTATTGACAAATATGACGTTTTGTGTTATGCCGCCTTTGAGCTGACGGCAAAAGTTTTGACACGCGATCGCGTCTCCGAGGGTTTCGCCTCCGAGCACAGATATGGCAAACTTACCTCTATCAGAAAAACCCTTTGTCAACTCCGATATTCCTTTGTGTCTTTGTGCCTTTGGGTTAAATATCATGGTTTTTTTGTCAGCACTCCTAAACGCTCCTCAAGGTGGACTTTTCTTACCCCTTTGTGTCTTTGTGCCTTTGTGTTAAATATCAAAAGCCTTAACTTCCCTACTTCTTTGCGATTAAGGTATTGACAAATATGACGTTTTGTGTTACATAGCCTTTGAGGTGACGGCAAAACTTTTGACACGCGATCGCGTCTCCGAGGTACTTTTTCCCCTTTTAGATTCTTTATTTAACCGCAGATGAACGCAGATGAACACAGATGTTTTTCCCGTTGACGTTTTTTTTGGGATTTTGGTATTGACAAAAGTAGCTTTTTGTGTTAGAGAGCATTTGAGGTGACGGCAAAAGTTTTGATTTGCCAAGGTGTGATTCTTAGGTTAAAGCACGATCGCGCTTTTTCGAGTAAATCAACTTCAGCTAAAATTTGCCATTGCCCTTCTGGGGTTAAAGAGAGATTGGAGTGTTTCCCTTCCGACTCATAACACCGCAAAATCCAGACATTATCCTGCTCTTCGGCTTGTTTTAATGCCATTAAGACTAAACTCTCATCCCCTAAGTCTAAAAATTTTCCCTCGCCTTTTTCTTGATTCTCCGGTTCGTCGATAGGATTACCGTAGAAACAAGGAAGTTGTGGGGATGAGAGCCAAACTTTTAAGGGTAAGTTAAAGGCATAACCCTGGTGTACCGTTTTGGAGTCTTGCCAGTTTCCTTGATGGGGATAGACAGCATAGGAAAAATGATGAAAACCTTGATCCGCGTTCGGATCAGGCCATGTACTTCCTCTTAATAAACTGAGTCTTAATTGATTGGGTGTCGCGTCATAGCCATATTTACAATTATTAAGCAAACTAACACCATATTCGTGATTACTCATGTCTGCCCAACGTAACGCGCTTACTTCCCATTTGGCTTTTTCTTGTGCAGTTTTGGGTTGAGTGGTGCGCGCGATCGCGCCTGATGCTATTTCATAATTAACAAAGTCAACATTGAGGTTAAAATTAAAGGCGGCTTTGACGAAAACATGAGTTTCTTGCCAATTCACTTTAGTTTCTATCCGCAACAAGGGTGAAGCCACGTCAAGAATGTAGTCTTGGCAAAAGTCGGAATTAGCAATTTTGCGAATCACTCGTATCCGTTGACGAATTTCTCCATTTTCTATCCATTGAATTGAGATGAGGGTAGGTGCGGGTAAGGGGTAATCTTGATAATTGGGATCGATATTCCACGCGTCCCAATATTGGCCACTATCCGTGAAGGCTTGTAAAAGATTGCCTCCGTTTTCGTTAAGGGTTTCCCTGTGATTGGCTTTATCGTAAAGACTGGTTAAATTACCAGTTTTTTCGTCAATTGTTACGCGTAAAGCCGTATTTTCTAACACCCATTCTTGGCCGGCAAAATTATTTTCTTGACAAAGTGCGTTCTCCTGTGCTACACTGAAAATAAAATTGTCATTTTCTGTGCATTTTTCCGTTTGGGGTGGGTTTTCGGGGGTTAACCAGAAAACGCGATATCCCAGAGAAGGGATATAAGGGGCTAAAAATAAGAGATGAGTGTTGTCATGGAGGCAAGATAACTGGGTTGGGGTTTCCTCTCCGAGTACGTTATAGACACGGAAATTATCTTGAGAAGTGGGGAGGGGGATAGAGACGACTTCCGAGCGAATCCAGTTAAGGGAATTAAAGACGATGATGGGTTTCGCGTGAAGATGGGGAGGAGTGGGGAGGAGGAGATGGGAAGCAAGAGACGCGATCGCGTTTTTTAGGATTTCTTCTCCCTTTTCAGTCACCTGTTGCCAAGTGGGGTTAACTTCTTCATAGACTTCGGGGATAGAAGTACCCGGTAAGATGTCATGGAATTGGTTAAAGAGAGTTTGTTTCCACGCGATTTCCAGGGCAGTTTTGGGATAAGGGAAATCCGCGAAAATAGACGCGAAGGTAGAAAATAATTCAGCTTCGTATAATAAGCCTTCGCTGTAACGATTCCAGTATTTTTGCTCCGCGTGAGTCGTGTAACAGCCTCGATGAAATTCTAAATACAATTCATCTCGCCAAACCGGTAAATTTTCCTTATCCTGATTATCGGTAAGCGTGGGATGGGCGAAGAAGCGCGATCGAGTTTCGTCGTTTTCTTTTATCGTGGTATCAGTGAGGGAGTCTAACTCACTATCAGATAGAAAAGTTTCCCCTCCCAAGGATAAGGTATCACTCCTTAAGGAAGTCGAGTTTGTCTCCCGAGGATAGACTTCTCCAGAAATAACAGTAGGGTAGGAATCCCACCTGCCTTTGACGTGATTTTTAACAGATGTCTTATGTATAGATATTCCCCGCGTGGATAAGACATCACTCCTTAAAGAAGTCGAATCGTCTCTCTCTTCATCTATAGATATCTCGCTTTGGAGGGATAAGGTATCACCCGTTAAGGAAATCGAGTCATCTCTCTCTTGATATATAGATGATGTCTCTCTTAGGATGGATAAAAAATCACTCGCAAGGGAAGTCGAATCTTTCTCACCCTTATCTATCGATGTCTCTCTTTGGGGGGATAAGACATCACTGGCAAGGGAAGTAGAATCTTTCTCCCTTGGCAAAGATAAGAAATCATGGGCAAGACTTGTCGAGTCTTTCTCCAGTTGAGAGGATAAAAAATCACTCGCAAGGCAAGTCGAGTCTTTCTCATCATTATCTATAGATGTATCCCCTTGGGAGAATAAGACATCACTGGCAAGACTTGTCGAGTCTTTCTCAGTTGGCAAGGATAGGCTATCACTCCTTAAGCAAGTCGAGTCGTGTTTCTCATATATAGACATATCCCTTGACAACGATAAGGAATCACTCGCCCTGAAAGTCGAGTCATCTCTCTCCTTATATATAGATGTATCCCTTGGTAAGGATAAAAAATCACTGACTGGAGTTATCAAGTCTTTTGGCGGTTGAGAGGATAAGACATCACTGACAAGGGGAGTCGAATCTTTCTCACCCTTATTTATAGATGTATCCCCTTGGGAGAATAAGACATCACTGGCAAGACTTGTCGAGTCTTTCTCCCTGGGCAAGGATAAGCTATCACTCCTTAAGCAAGTCGAGTCATCTCTCTCCTTATCTATAGATGATGTCTCTCTTGGAAAGGATAAGAAATCACTGGCAAGGCAAGTCGAATCTTTCTCATCATTATTTATAGATGTATCCCTTTGGGAGAATAAGACATCACGGGCAAGACTTGTCGAGTCTTTCTCGGTTGGCAAGGATAAAAAATCACTGGTTAAGGAAGTCGAGTCGTGTTTCTCATATATAGACATATCCCTTGACAACGATAAGGAATCACTCGCCCAGAAAGTCGAGTCGTCTCTCTCCTCATATTTATATATAGATGTCTCGCATCCCAAAGATAAGGAATCACTGGTTAAGGAAATCGAGTCGTCTCTCTCCTCATATTTATATATAGATGTATCCCCTTGGGAGAATAAGACATCATTGACTTGACTTGTCGAGTCTTTCTCAGTTGGCAAGGATAAAAAATCACTCGCAAGGGAAGTCGAATCTTTCTCATATTTATATATAGATGTATCCCCTTGGGAGAATAAGACATCACTGACAAGAGTTGTCGAGTCTTTCTCCCTTGGCAAGGATGAGCTATCACTGGCAAAGGAAGTCGAGTCGTCTCTCTCCTTATCTATAGATGATGTCTCTCTTGGGAGGGATAAAAAATCACTCGCAAGGGAAGTCGAATCTTTCTGCCAAGGCAAGGATAAGCTATCACTGGCAAAGGAAGTCGAGTCGTCTCTCTCCTTATCTATAGATGTATCCCTCCGTAAGGATAAAAAATCACCGACTTGAGTTATCAAGTCTTTTGGCGGTTGAGAGGATAAGAAATCACTCCCAAGGGAAGTCGAATCTTTCTGCCAAGGCAAGGATAAGCTATCACTGGCAAAGGAAGTCGAGTCATCTCTCTCCTTATCTATAGATGATGTCTCTCTTGGGAGGGATAAAAAATCACTCGCAAGGGAAGTCGAATCTTTCTCACCCTTATCTATAGATTTATCCCCTTGGGAGAAGAAGACATCACTGGCAAAGGAAGTCGAATCTTTCTCCGTTGACAAGGATAAGACATCACTGGCAAAGGAAGTCGAATCTTTCTCCGTTGACAAGGATAAGACATCACTGGCAAGAGAAGTCAAGTCGTCTCTCTCTTCATATATAGATGTATCCCTCGGTAAGGATAAAAAATCACTGACTTGAGTTATCGAGTCTGTTGGCGGTTGAGAGAATAAGAAATCACTGGCAAAGGAAGTCGAATCTTTCTCCCTTGGCAAGGATAAGCTATCACTGGCAAAGGAAGTCGAGTCGTCTCTCTCCTTATCTATAGATGTATCCCTCGGTAAGGATAAAAAATCACCGACTTGAGTTATCAAGTCTTTTGGCGGTTGAGAGGATAAGAAATCACTCCCAAGGGAAGTCAAATCTTTCTCACCCTTATCTATAGATGTATCCCCTTCGGAGAATAAAAAATCACTGGCAAGGCTTGTCGAGTCTTTCTCCCTTTGGGAGGATAAGACATCACTCGCCCTGAAAGTCGAGTCATCTCTCTCCTTATATATAGATGTATTCTTTGGGAAGTTTAAGGAAGTCGAGTCATCTCTCTCTTCATATATAGACATATCCCTTTGAGAGGATAAGGTATCACAGGTTAAGGAAGTCGAGTCGTCTCTCTCCTTATATATAGATATATCCCCCCGCCCGGATAAAAAATCACTGGCAAGGGAAGTCGAATCTTTCTCATCTTTATCTATAGATGTATCCCCTTCGGAGAATAAGACATCACTGACAAAGGAAGTCGAATCTTTCTCGGTTGGCAAGGATAAGACATCACTGGTTAAGGAAGTCGAGTCGTCTCTCTCTTCATATATAGATGTATCCCTCGGCAAGGATAAGAAATCACTGGCTGGGCTTGTCGAGTCTTTCTCCCTTGACAAGGATAAAAAATCACTCCCAAGACTTGTCGAGTCTTTCTCACTCTTATCTATAGATGTATCCTCTTGGGAGAATAAGACATCACTGGCAAGACTTGTCGAGTCTTTCTTGGTTGGTAAGGATAAGACATTACTGGTTGAGCAAGTCGAGTCGTCTCTCTCCTTATATATATCAGATGTATCCTCCCGCAAGGATAAAAAATCACTGACTTGAGTTATCGAGTCTTTTGGCGGTTGAGAGGATAAGAAATCACTCCCAAGGGAAGTCGAATCTTTCTCACCATTATCTATAGATGTATCCCCTTGGGAGAATAAAAAATCACTCGCTGGGCTTGTCGAGTCTTTCTCCCTTGACAAGGATAAAAAATCACTCCCAAGACTTGTCGAATCTTTCTCACCATTATCTATAGATGTATCCCCTTGGGAGAATAAGACATCACTGGCAAGACTTGTCGAGTCTTTCTTGGTTGGTAAGGATAAGACATCACTGGTTGAGCAAGTCGAGTCGTCTCTCTCCTTATATATAGATGTATCCTCCCGCAAGGATAAAAAATCACTGACTTGAGTTATCGAGTCTTTTGGCGGTTGAGAGGATAAGAAATCACTCCCAAGGGAAGTCGAATCTTTCTCCTGTTGAGAGGATAAAACATCACTCCCAAGGGAAGTCGAATCTTTCTCACCCTTATCTATAGATGTATCCGTTGACAAGGTTAAGGAAGTCGAGTCGTGTTTCTCATATATAGACATATCCCTTGACAAGGATAAGGAATCGCTGGTTAAGGAAATCGAGTCGTCTCTCTCCTTATATATAGGTGTCTCCCATCCCAAGGATAAGACATCACTCGTTGAGGAAGTCGAGTCGTCTCTCTCCTTATATATAGATTTCTCCCCTCGGAAAGATAAGACATCGCTGGTTAAGGAAATCGAGTCGTCTCTCTCCTTATATATAGATGTCTCGCATCCCAAGGATAAGACATCACTGCTTAAGGAAGTCGAGTCGTCTCTCTCCTTGTATATAGATTTCTCCCTTTCTGCCCTTGTCTCGTTGTCGCGTGAGTCTAAATTTAATGAATAGATTAAATTACTTAGCTCATGCAAATAGTCTCCGACTTTTTTAAACTCGAATTTTGGACAAAAAGGCGATTTCTCCCAACGATAGGCTATTTCTAACATATCACGAGTTGGCCCCCCCCCGTGATCTCCCACTCCGGGCAACCAAAGGGCATTTGCTAACCCGGTTTTCCTTTGCCATTCCCCTAGATAATTTGTCATTTTGATGGGATTAATCCCTTCACCAATAGGTGCTGACATTAAACTCAAAATTCGACTGCCGTCGGGAGATTCCCACCAGAAAATATCATGGGGAAATTTCGTGGTGTCATTCCAACGTAATTTCTGTGTGACGAAAAATTTAATACCGCCTTCTTTAAGAAGTTGGGGAAGTTGCCAACAGAATCCAAAGGTATCTGGCAACCAGGCAATCTCCATCGGTTTGCCAAATTTTTCTAGGCTATAACGTTGCCCATACAGGATTTGACGCGCGATCGACTCCCCGGATATTAGGTTTAATTCTGGCTCTACCCATAATCCGCCGATGACTTCCCATCTTCCGGTGTCTATCTGCTGTTTAATACTATTAAATAAGTCTGGTTGGTTTTCTTCGAGCCACGCGTATAAGGCGGGGGTGGTATGACAAAATAGTAATTCTGGAAAGTCTTTTTGTAGGTTTAATACTGATGTGAAGGTGTTTTTTGCGACTTCCCATGTCTCATGTATTTCCCATAACCAGGCTAAGTCTAGGTGACTATGCCCTATCAGGTATATTTTTCCGAGGTTATCTTTATTTATATAGGGTAATAGTGATTTATGGAAGTCAATTAGCGATCGCGTAAATTCTTGTCTGTCTGGTAACGCATCCCAGTTAATCTGATCTAAGGCACAACTAACGACGCGATCGCGTAATGTTTCTTTAACTAAGGCTGTCGATACTGTCTTTTTCTCACGGCAAGCTGTTTCAGGATCTCCCGATGGGGATAGTGAGATATCCGTGAGAGAATTTTGGGGAGATTCGTCACTTTTCTTGGAGTCTTCTAAGCTAATTCCTCTTGTCTCTTGATTTTCCGTGGGCGAGAGGAGAGAATTTTCACTCAGAAAGATTTTAATCAGTGCTAATTCATCCGCGACAAAACCCGGATCACCCCAAGAAAGGGGACTGGGGACTGGCGATTGGGGTAGGCACTCTGGCACTACCCCTACAGTCTTCCCTCTTCCTTCTTCCTTCTTCCTTCTTCCTTCTTCCTTATCTTGTCTTCCTTCTTCCTTATCTTCGGTTATTTCATAAATAAGGGAAGAGTGCATTAATGCGCCGATGTCATGTTGAGGGCTGACTAAACGTAAAGATACCCAAAATTGATCTCCGGGTTGTACCGAAGATGATAATAAAAGACGTACAGATGAATCAAATAAATCTCCTTGATGTGCCACACGATCGCGCACGTAAATCAGCGCATCTTCCGCCCACCAAGTTAAACATAATCTTAATGATAAACCCGTTAAAGGATAATTATATAAATGTTCCGGCACAACAATACTCTGAGAAAACCATAACACCTCTCTACCCTTGGGCCAAATAATATGCCCTTTCTCATTCCGAGACGCGTTTTCCCATTCATCCCGTCTTAAGTTGGCAAGACGACACTCTTCATCACAGATAGTCCAATTTTCTTGGACTTCCACGCGTGTCAAACGTCCCAACTTCTCGATCGCGTTAGAAATCTTATCAATAATTTCACTCATACTTGTGCTATAATCCGCCCAGAGAAAAAAATTGCTAATTACCCAAATCGAGATGGCCTCTTCTCATGGTAGATACCAAAGTCATGCTCTTAATTTTCTGTCAAAACAAACACAGAAAATTATCGAGCAGTGCGATCGCGCATTTCGTCAAGTCAAAAATGTGACAGTCGGAGTGGCACAGGCAATATTATACCCTGTCTATCTCTTAATGCAAACTTCTCGACTTACCGGAAAACAACTCCGACAAACGGTGGCTAATGTCATACCACAACTCGCTCCCGAAGTCAAGGAAGAAACGTCAAATACTCCAGAAAGCGATCGCGCCATTGAGCGAGTGATCTCGGTAGTGCAAAATCTCTCCCAAAATCAAATAGACTTAACACCCGAAACCCTTTCTGTGTCGGAAAATACCTTGGGCGAATTAGTCTCTCAGGCGCAAAATAATATCCCCTCAACTGACACCGAAACCAGTCAAACTCTTACAGCTAAACCCCCTATCATTCGAGGAGTCGCGAGTCAAATAGACGATCGCGCATTAGTCTTAACTTCCATAGATAACGAAATTATCAATAACTTAACCCCCCAACAACAAGAAAAACTCCATCAACGCATCTTGGGGGAAATCACAAATTATTGGAGTCAACGAGTCTTTCACAAAACTAAAGATATTCCACTCCTTCCCCACGTTAATAACGATGAGAATCTCTTACCGCCCGTAAGAGTATTTTGGCAGATTATGGCTTGGGTGCAAACCAGTCCGATCGCGGTAGCCGCAAACTTATTCGGAGAAGCATCCCTCCTCGAAAATCAAGAAACTTTTACCAAAGAAATCGAAAACCTTTATCTCTCCCCTGCTCCCATCTCCCCCACAACTTGGCTCGATCACGGCTTGACTTCCTTACGCGAAGTATCAAAAAACACATTTACCCTCTTACCAAACCCACCATCTCCATTAAATCTCAGTAATAATACGGATACCGATGTAACAATTAACACATCTATCGACCCTCAAAGACTACAGGAAATAATAGAAGGCGCGATCGCGCACTTTTTTGGCAATAACCCCTTAGCCGGAAAAGAAAATAATCCCTATCTGGAATATACCTCGGAAAGATTACAACTCATCCCCGACAGCGAAACCGATGATCCGTGGTTACGCGAAACCGACTTATTTGGGGAACCCTCCCACTGGGGAGTCAAAGACACACCTCAAGATGAGTGGGTAAACTTTTATACCAAAGGGCTCCAAGGTACTGAGGAAAATACGCGTAAATTATTACCTAGTAGCAAAGGCGAAAACCCCTTTAGCAAACTGGTTAAAACCTATATTCAACCCTTGATTCCCACTAAAGAAACAACCCCCACCGAAGTATCAAAAGATACTGAGACTCGACTAAGTATAAAAGAAGAGCAAAAGACGATAACCACCCAAATGCCACCTTTAGTGGTATCCCCCCCCCAAACTCAAGGAGTCGAAGCCAAACCTAACTGGTTAGAAGCCCAAGCCACCGCGATCGGATATGTCAAACACCCCCTAGAAGTGATCCTAGAATGGTTAGATCGAGCAATGGTATGGCTCGAAGAAAAAATACTCAAAGTTTGGCAATGGGTAAAAAGTCTCTGGGCAAAAGAATAAAACCGTAAAAAAAAGAACCATCTTTCGATATGATTAGGAAGTTGTGGCAACTGCCGAAAGCCAAAAAACTTAACTTTTCCTAGCCTTGGAGAGATAAAATATGCTTACCCTCAAGATCGTTGTTAATGTTGTTGTCTTATTCTTCGTCTCCATATTCGTCTTTGGATTTTTGTCCAACGATCCCTCTCGGAACCCCAACCGCAGAGACTTAGAATAATATTAGGTAACAATTGCCCCCTTTTGTCCCTGGGTAGGAGGGCACTTGTCAACCCCCCTACCGCTTTTAAAATAAAATAAAAAATAAAAAACAAAAACCTCGTACTCATACGAGGTTATCTTATGGCAAATGATAACCTAATCGTGACCTGTCCCTAGATCGGTTAAGCAATCAAATCGCGATCGAGGGAAATTGTCGAGTAAAATTATGCCCTATCCGGTATTCCCATCACAACCTCCTGCCATTATTGAGAATCTATCTTCTGAGGAAAGTCCCCAACTCGATGTCACGACGACAAAGCAAAGGGATACTCAGAGTCAGACTGTCGTTACTAGTATC
>Ga0209174_10002378_pt1 | contig 12435 bp, 7 predicted proteins | sample JI91814BDNA_FD_187505 | JGI IMG/M metagenome (GOLD analysis project Ga0209174, IMG submission 187505) | Wastewater effluent complex algal communities from Wisconsin, to seasonally profile nutrient transformation and Carbon sequestration -... | ecosystem: Engineered > WWTP > Effluent > Algae...
GTAGCGAAATTCCTTGTCGGGTAAGTTCCGACCTGCACGAATGGTCTAATGAGTTGAACACTGTCTCCTCCACGAGCCCGGTGAAATTGTAGTATCGGTGAAGATGCCGGTTACCCGTCACGGGACGGAAAGACCCCATGAACCTTCACTACAACTTTGCATTGATTTTGAATTTTTGATGTGTAGGATAGTTGGGAGACTTTGAAGTGGTGTCGCTAGGCATCATGGAGTCGTCGTTGAAATACCAACCTTTAAACATTTAGAATCTAATCCCTAACGGGAAACAGTGCATGGTGGGTAGTTTGACTGGGGTGGTCGCCTCCTAAAGTGTAACGGAGGCTTGCAAAGGTTCCTTCAGTACGGTTGGTAATCGTACGTAGAGCGTATTAGTATAAGGGAGCTTGACTGTGAGACATACATGTCGAGCAGGGACGAAAGTCGGCTAAAGTGATCCGGCGGTTCTGTATGGAAGGGCCGTCGCTCAAAGGATAAAAGGTACTCTGGGGATAACAGGCTGATCTCCCCCAAGAGCTCATATCGACGGGGAGGTTTGGCACCTCGATGTCGGTTCGTCACATCCTGGGGCTGGAGAAGGTCCCAAGGGTTCGGCTGTTCGCCGATTAAAGTGGCACGTGAACTGGGTTCAGAACGTCGCAAGACAGTTCGGTCCCTATCTGTGGTGGGCGTTAGTAAATTGAGAGGACATGACCTTAGTACGAGAGGACCGGGTCGTACGTACCGCTGGTGTATCTGTTGTGCCGCCAGGTGCAATGCAGAGTAGCTATGTACGGACAGGATAAACGCTGAAAGCATCTAAGCGTGAAACCTTCCTCAAGATGAGTTTACTTTTAAGGGCCGTCAAAGACTATGACGTTGATAGGCTACAGGTGTAAAGGTGGTAACATCAAAGCCGAGTAGTACTAATTGCCCGTACGCTTTAATTTTTTTTCTTTCTTTATAACCTTTACTGGTGAAAAGGAAGTAGATACTCCTAACATTTTCCAATATGTCACCTTATTTATTCGCTGAAGTTTTAACGGAAGCGGATACTGCCTAAGCAAATGCTGCAGCAGATTAAGATCTTATGGTGGTTTTTCCGAGGGTGTTCACCTCTTCCCATACCGAACAGAGAAGTTAAGCCCCTCATGGCCGATGGTACTGCACAACAATGCGGGAGAGTAGGTAGCTGCCATATTCATTGAAAGCCCTGACAATTTTGTCGGGGCTTTTTTTTGTCCCTATGGCCGATGTTATTGCACAATCCCCACAGTATTGTGGGGACGGGAGAGTATCCTTCGTTGGTTTAAGGACAGGGTCCGTTTCTATTTTCAACTCATTTATCCCTGACAATTTTGTCGGGACTGTCCCTATGGCTGATAGTACTGCACAATCCCCACAGTATTGTGGGGACGGGAGAGTATCCTTCGTTGGTTTCAGGACAGGCTCCGCTGCCATATTAAGCTCATTTAGCCCTGACAATTTTGTCGGGGCTTTTTTTGTCCCTATGGCCGATGTTACTGCACAATCCCCACAGCATTTTGGGGACGGGAGAGTATCCTTCGTTGATATCAGGACAGGCTCCGCTGCCATATTAAGCTCATTTATCCCTGACAATTTTGTCGGGGCTTTTTTTTGCCCTATGGCCGATAGTACTGCACAATCCCCACAGTATTGTGGGGACGGGAGAGTATCCTTCGTTGGTTTAAGGACATGGTCCGTTTCTATTTTCAACTCATTTATCCCCTGGCAATTTTGTCGGGGCTTTTTTTTGTCCCTATGGCCGATGTTACTGCACAATCCCCACAGTATTGTGGGGACGGGAGAGTATCCTTCGTTGGTTTAAGGACAGGCTCCGCTGTCATATTAAGCTCATTTAGACCTGACAATTTCATCAGGGCTTTTTTTTGTCCCTATGGCCGATGTTATTGCACAATCCCCACAGCATTGTGGGGACGGGAGAGTATGTGACTATCGGTTTTTCAATTTTCAATTCTCAATTAAACATTCTGCCTATCTTCATTCAATGTCAAAAAAGGAGCGAATTATCATTATCCTGCTGGCTTCCATCAACTTCACCCACATCCTTGATTTCATGATCATGATGCCCCTGGGTAATTACCTGATGCCCTCCTTTGATATCAGCCCCCGTCAATTCAGCATCCTCCTGGCTTCCTATCCCATCAGTTCCTTTGTTGCCGGTATCGTGATGTTCTTCCTGGCCGATGGCTTCGAACGGAAAAAATTATTACTGACTACCTATGTCGGATTTGTGATCGGCACCGCCGCCTGCGGTCTCGCACAATCTTACGAACTACTCCTTGTTGCCCGTATCGTGGCAGGAACATTTGGGGGGATTATCGGCGGTCAAATCCTCGCCATCATCGGCGACCTCTTTGTGTACGAGAGAAGAGGCACCGCCATGGGCGCCGTGATGAGCGCCTTCGCCATCGCTTCTTCTGTAGGGGTTACATTTTCCCTCTACCTGGTTGATATTTTCAAAGACAACTGGCACATGCCTTTTCTCTTTGTCGCCCTGCTGGCTGCCGTGATCTTTCCGCTCTGCTGGATCCACCTGCCGGTGCTGAATAAACACCTCGACCGTAAAGCAGAAGCCGGCCAGCGAAACCGATTCAAAGAATTTTATAAGGTTTATGCCGATAAAAGAACCGGACTTGCCCTTTTGTTCTCAGGAATCATGATGATGGGACATTTTCTGATCATCCCCTTTATTACTTCCTATATGGAATTCAATATGGGATATCCCAAATCAGTGATCCCGATTGTTTATATGGTGGGAGGAGTAGCCTCTCTGATCGCAGCTATCTACCTGGGAAAGCTATCTGATAAGGTTGGGAAACTCACTGTTTTCAGTTTCTGTGTTCCGCTCTCTTTTGCCTTTGTGATCCTGCTGACCAACCTGCCGCCGCTTCCTTTTTCAATCGTCCTCTTGTTTTTTGCGATCTGGTTCGCCCTGGCAACCGGCAGGGCCGTGAGTTCGCAAACCATGGTGACCGGTGTAACCGATGAAAAAAGCAGGGGAAGTTTTATGAGCCTCAACAGCAGTATCCAGCACCTCGGCACCGGTGCGGCAGCACTCATCGCAGGACTGATCGTAAGTGAAGATAAAACAACAGGTAAATTATTGCATTACCAATGGGTGGGCTACCTCTCAGTTGCCGTACTGCTGATTGCCTTTTTCCTCGGGCGCTTTCTTTTTAAGCATTCCGATGGTCGTCAATCTCAACGCACCCTGAAAACAGGATAACGCAGATGATCCGGCTCATACCAGGGAGATTGCTGGTAAACATAGTTGAGCTGGGCCCGGCCACTCTTTGCAAAAGCAGTGTCTGTTTTTCGTAATTGATCCATCTTACTCACCAGCTCCGGATTTTTTTTCAGATAATCAGCCGCAATATCTTCAAAGGCATAAGCAGAATATCCTTCCTTCTGCCCCAGCACCGCATCAAAATAATTCCAGGCAAAATAAGCATCCTCTGCCTGCGGCTCCAGTGTTTCTATCAAAAACCGATTCGCCACCTGATTCATGGGAATATACCAGTCGCCTTTTCTGAATTGAATAGATTGTTCACTCATACTTACTTTTACATCCGTATTCAAGTGATGCATTTCATATTGGCGGGGCAGTGTTTTGTAGTCGTCAATTTTATAGACTTCAACCGTAATCACTGTGTCTCTTTTTAGTTGTGTCATCTGCACTTTATTCAATTGCAGCAATTCAATTACTTTCCACCATCCCTGGGGGATGATATAAGCCCTGGGTTTTTTGATCGTTGACTTTACGGTGTAGGTATTGAAGATCTTCACTGTTTTTTCAAATGGCTTACTCCTGTCATAATACAATCTCGGTAAACCGGACACTTCACTGGGTTTTCTTCCTGCTTCAAACCCTTTATACAATACTTCCTTGTACTGTGTACGATCCAGTGCCCAGCTGATCGGAAATTCAGCCTGCATTTTCACGGCATCTTTTGTTTGCTGCCGAAGGTTTTTGATAACAGCACTGTTACGAGAGGTGAATTCAATAAAGGATTGCATCAGCGCATAAGTCCCTTTTACCCGCTGGTTATAGGGCTTCAGCATATGTGATTCAGGAACAAAAGAAAAACAATGCCAGAGGGCGGCAAAACCACTCACATAACGGGGACTATCCCAATACTCCGGCCAGCCATTCTCCGGTGTATCTCCAAATGAATTGACATAAGGCACCAGATCAAATCCCTTTGTCTTCATGGCACCATATAAAGCCGGCTCAAATTCATTCTTTAGGTATTCACCCATCGCCCCGCCTAACTTACTGTTCTGTGTACTCAGCAGGGTCATCACATGCTGATAATCTGCTCCATTGCTTACATGATTGTCTACAAATACATCCGGATCCAGTAAATGAAAAATTTCTGTCAGCGCCCTTGCATCTTTTGAATCACATTTGATCATGTCCCGGTTCAGATCCAGGTTCTGCGAATTGCCACGAAAGCCAAATTCATCCGGACCGTTCTGGTCCACCCTGTAATTCGCACTGCGGTTTAAACAACCACCGATATTATAAACCGGGATAAAAGCAATAACAATATTGTCGGGTATTTTACACCTCCCTTCCACAATATCCCGGGCCAGTAACATACTGGCATCTATCCCATCCGGTTCTCCTGGATGGATACCGTTATTAACGAGGATGATTCTTTTATTGTTCCGGCGGATTTGCTCAAAATTATAATCCCCATTATTCGCCACTACCACAAGGTGCAGGGGATAGCCGGCATCTGTCATCCCCATGGTCAGCAATTTTACCTTGCCACTTTTTTCATCCAGTTTTTTCCACCAGTTGATGATTTCCGGATAAGCGGGTGATTGAGTGCCTCCCGATTTTTCAAATGTTGTGCTGATGACCTGGGCCTGGAGCATATTGACCGACAGGATCAATAGGAAGAGAAAGGATTTTCGCATCCTTAAAATTAAGGAGAAGCAATGATTTTATTTGTTTAGTATCTCTGTTGCTTTTTCCAATAACTCATCTCTTCCTTCCCTGATACCTTTAACGGTGGGTTGGACTTTTACATCAATCCGGATTCCGGTTTGCTGGGTAGGGGTGCCGTCCGGATAAAACACAGCTAAGCCAGTCATCATTACCTTATAATTCCCTGTAAGATAAAGTTGGGAAACATTCCCATCAGCACCTGAGGTCTGACTTCCGATTGTAATCACACCTGGTATTGCCTGTATAGCCATGGTAGTCCATTCGGCCTGGCTTTGAGTATTAGCATTCACCAGCACTACAATCCTGCCATTATAATGTGGGAAGGATTCTTTTTTAGTAGGGCCATAAAAGGTAACGCTGCTCCATCGGTAGGTTCCGGGGTAATCAAGGTTAGCTTGTAATGTTTTGGCAAACTGAGTCGGGCCCGGATAAAGGTATTTGCAGAGATCAGTTACAGTGCGATTGGGATAATGACGAAGGTCGAAGATGATCCCCCTGGTTTCTTTCAGTTCTTTGAACATTGCCCCAACCTGCTTTGGTTGCAATTTACCCATATGAACATAGCCGATATTGCCGGGCAGCATTTTCCATGCGATCGTATCCCTGGGTGTTTTATCCTGAATATACCTGTACCGGTTAGCAGTTATTGTTATGCGTTCCTCATTCCTCCTGACAGATAACTGAACAACTGAGTCGATTCCGCCCGTGATATAATCATTGCTGCACAGGAATGCCAGCTTTACAGGGTAATTGGAGCCATTGATCAGTGCCAGGTTCTCTTCAATAATCTGCCTGACCGATCGGTTGCCGATCTGCTCGATCACATCACCAACCTTTAAACCGTTGGCCCTGCCTAATGAATCATCCGTAAAAGAAGTGATGACTGCCTCATTGTCTATAATGGTTACTTTAGCGGGAAACAGAAAAGGAACTAATGATTCCCGCAGCAATGGATCCCAGGTGCCCGAATGCGAGTCGTTCACACTGTTTACGAATACTGACAATAGACGGCGGTAGGTGATAAGGTCTTTCGCCTCTGTAAAACGGGGCAGGAAAGATTGGAGTACATCATTCCAGTCCTTCCCAATGATATGTTTATACGGGTAGAAATATTGTATCGTATTCCAGTACCGGAATAGCGCCAGTAAGCGAAACATTTCATTCGGGTAGTCCGCTTCACGCCAGTTATATTCATTCTCATTAATGAACTGTACGGTAGAATACTGGAAACGGGCATAATGGCCATCACCCATATGCCGGTTGTTCAGGATATATTGTAAACGTGATCTCAGATCAGCAGAAAGCCGGGAATTGCCCAGCCATCGCTCATCGAGATTATAGGTGACATGGTCCTCAGGGATTTGGGTATAACATGTATTACAGACAGGTACTTCTCCCAGGGAATCGATCCAACGAAGCAGTATATGGCTAAGCGATTCGTCATCCCTGGCCTGTTTTACAACTGGAATGATCCTGAACAATTCCATGTCCCAGTTAAATATTCCTTTGGCAACCTGCGGATGAAAATACTTGAGAAAACCCCAGACCTTACAAAGGGTTGTCAGATTTTCCAGCTGCTGTTTACCCAATGGTTGAATGAGATCTCCCTTCGCTGAGCATAAAGAAGGCATATTGTAAATATCTTTCCCATCCACTTCGATCCTGATATCATCCACCCAGAGTGTGTCTCTTGTCCTCGGATTAATATTGATGTTAATTCTTAAATGATGAATGGGCAAATGCAGATTCTCTAAATTAACCTCCCGGCTCACAAGAGTCCATTCCCTGGCATCCCGAACAGGATTGCCAGCAACAAGTGTTCTGCTTTCTCCTAGATCCTCGCTGATTACACAGGATACACTGCCGGCAGTATCATAGCCGCCTGATTGTTTTACCCAGGCGGAAAAGCGCAATTTCTTTCCAATAACATCCAGCGGTATGCTATTATATAGTACACTGGCGGCGCCTTTGCGACTACTGTCATAGTTAATGCGGAGTGAGAAAGCACCTGAATGTACAACGGTACTGTCACGAACGATCTGGTAAACCTGATTTGTATAATAGGTTTTTGACCATGGATGGATAGTATTGTAAGGCAGACCCGGCTGCTCAAAACCGAGATTCCTGGTATCCGGTGTTTGAGCGAAGAGGGTGAAAACAAGTAGTTGAATGGAAAAGAAGAGGCCCGTCCTGATCATTGTGAAATAAAAAAAGCATCCACCAAATGGCGGATGCTTTTTAACGTTATAAACGTTCAGATTATTTTGCAGCGTTAACCTTCTTAGCCAGTTTGCTTTTCAGGTTAGCAGCTTTATTCTTATGAATTACACCTCTTTTCGCCAGTTTATCAATCATAGAAGCCACATCAGGGAACTTCTCACTCATTTCCTTGCCTCCGGCAGCTTTCATATCACGGATGGCATTACGGGTTGTTTTACCGTAATACTTATTTCTTGCAGTTCTTTTCGCGGCCTGGCGGGCATCCTTCTTTGTAGCACTGTGATTTGCCATTTCTTTGATTGATTTTAAGGGAGGGCAAAGGTAGGATGGAGAGCGGTAAACACCAAATTTTCAAGGATTTAATTGAGGAGCCTTGATTCTGTTCAGCCCAACCCGCTCAATCCCTTCTAAACCCTTCAAAATGAGGGCTAAAATTCCCTTTTTTCAACGATATTTGTGGGCTCTAAACCCGCGAATCCAAAAATTCTGGTCTCCATGAAGGATTTTTCCTACATCACCCATTCCTCACCGGCTTTTATAGAAAACCTGTACCGTGATTTTGTTTCCAATCCGGAAAGCGTTGATCCGGAGCTGCGGAAGTTTTTTGAAGGCTTTGATTTTGCTATTAGTCATGGTACACCGGTACCAGCCAACGGCAATCTTTCAAAAACCCCTTTACCTGCAGAAAAAGTAGCAACAGCAGATAAGGGTTTGCCCGAAGGATGGAAACGCGAACTTAGCGCTTATCGCCTGATCCTCGGATACCGCAATAAAGGACATCTGATTGCCAAAACCAATCCCATCCGTGACCGCAAAGACCGTGGTGCCAATATTGATCTGGCCTTTTATGGTTTCACCGAAGCCGACATGGATCAGCCATTTCAGGCAGGAAGCCTGATCGGACTGGGCACAGCCACCCTTTCTCAAATCCTGCAACAGCTTGAAAAATGCTATGCCCATCACCTGGGTGTCGAATTCAAATATATCAGCGATCAGAAAAAAGTAGACTGGCTCACCCATGCTATTGAAAAAACAATGCTGGAACCCCTTCCGCTGAATAAAAAAAGAAGGGCCCTGGAAAAACTGAATCAGGGCGTCATGTTTGAAAGATTCCTCCATACCAAATACGTTGGACAAAAAAGATTTTCGCTCGAAGGAGGAGAAACCACCATCGCTGCATTGGATGCCATCATCAGCACCGCTGCCGATCATGATGTACAGGAAGTAGTCATCGGTATGGCGCACCGGGGCAGGTTGAATGTGCTGGCCAATATCATGGGCAAAACCTATCAGCAGATATTCAGTGAGTTTGAAGGCACGGCTAAAATGGATCAGACCATGGGTAGCGGTGATGTGAAATACCATATGGGCTATGGCAGTGAAGTGAAAACCCTGACGGATAAAAATATCCATCTCAAACTGATGCCCAATCCATCACACCTGGAAGCCGTAAACCCTGTTGTGGTCGGATTCTCCAGGGCCAAGGCGGATGTGATGTATCATAGTGATTTTGATAAGATCCTGCCGATACTGATTCATGGAGATGCCTCCATCGCCGGACAGGGAATTGTGTATGAAGTGTTACAAATGAGTTATCTCAAAGGGTATTATACCGGAGGGACCATTCATTTTGTGATCAATAACCAGATTGGATTTACCACCGATTTCGATGATGCCCGGAGTTCTGATTACTGCACTTCACTGGCTGCCGCTATTCAGGCACCCGTATTTCATGTGAATGGGGATGACCCGGAAGCCGTGATCAAATGTGTGGAAATCGCCACCCGTTACCGGCAGGAATTCAACTCCGATGTTTTCATTGATATGGTCTGTTACCGCCGGCATGGACACAATGAAGGAGATGATCCCAAATTCACACAGCCACATCTTTATGCCCTCATTGATAAACATCCTAACCCCCGCGAAGTATATATCAAATACCTGCTCGAAAACGGGGAGCCCGATGCCCAGGAACTGGCCAAAGAAATGGAAAAGAAATTCTGGGCCGATCTGCAGGAACGTTTGGATGAAGTGAAGCAAAATCCGCTTCCCTATCATTATCAGGCCCCCGAGCTGGAATGGAAAAAATTACGCAAAGCCACAGTAACTGACTTTGAAGCATCGCCTGTTACGTCTGTCAGCAGTGACAATTTTAATACGGTCTTCAATGCCCTGATGCAATGGCCGGCTGATTTCAAACCACTGCGGAAAATTGAAAAAATATTGCAGGATAAGATCAAACTTTTCCAGACAGAACAAAAAGTAGACTGGGCCACAGGTGAATTAATGGCCTATGGCAGTTTACTGCTCGAAGGAAAAGATGTGCGTATGAGTGGTCAGGATGTGCGACGCGGAACCTTTTCTCATCGGCACGCGGTATTACGTGATGAAGTAACGGATAAGCCTTATAACAGACTTTCCCATATTCCGGGGGCTACCGGAAAATTCAGGATATACAATTCCCTGCTCAGCGAATATGGTGTATTGGGATTTGAATATGGTTATGCCATGGCCAACCCTAATGCACTCGTATTGTGGGAAGCCCAGTTCGGTGACTTTGCCAACGGTGCACAAACCATGATCGATCAGTTTATTTGTGCCGGTGAACAAAAATGGAACCGGATGAATGGAGTGACCATGCTCCTGCCACACGGATACGAAGGGCAGGGGCCCGAGCACAGCAGTGCCAGATTGGAAAGATTCTTGCAATCAGGGGCCGAGATGAATATTGTGGTAACCAATATAACCACTGCTGCCAATTTCTTCCATGCATTGAGAAGACAACTGGCCTGGCCTTTCCGGAAACCACTGATCAATTTTGCACCCAAGGCCAACCTGCGGCATGCCGGTAGCTACTCGCATATTGGTGCATTCACCACCGGAGGATTTAAAGAAGTGATTGATGATGAATACGCCAATACAGCAGCAGTAAAGAAAGTATTACTCTGCAGTGGTAAAATGTATTTCGATCTGGCTGAACGTCAGCAAAAGGAAGAGCGCAGGGATATTGCTCTTGTAAGATTAGAACAAATATATCCGTTACCCTATAAGCAACTGGAGACATTGCAGCAGAAATATGGCAATGCGACCTGGTTCTGGGTACAGGAAGAGCCCCTGAATATGGGAGCAGCCTCCTTTCTTCAGATGAACCTGAAGTCAATTAATTTTGGCATCATCAGCCGGCAGCCATCAGCCTCCACTGCTACGGGATATAATAAAGTACACCAGCAGGAGCAGCAAGAAATTGTTGAAACAGCATTTAGTATTTAGTCGGGTAGAATAAATGAAAAGCAAAACGGCTGTCAATTTTGACAGCCGTTTTGCTTTTCGGAAAGGTTTAACGGGTAATGGCTTAAAAGGCGATTTTTGCATTTACGGTCTTCATCTTTCCATCACTGTTGTAAAGGGTAAGGTCTTTTATGATAATAACCCTGTTGCTGACAGTAATGCTGCCGGTCGACTTACTGGTACCGGCGTATTCTTTGTCACCTAAATCTCCGCCAATGCCAAATAAGGCTACCGCAACAATGCCTGGCTCTGGTTCTGTTGTTGGTAAAGAGGAGCCGCTATAGATTTTTAAATTTGGATTGGTCGTCGCGTCTTTTTCGTTTACAAAGGTGATTTGGAGTAATTCATAATTAGCACTGGTCGCACTTTCGTTATGTTGGCACAGTACTGAGAAATTTCCTTTTTCTTTGTCGCCCAAATATTGTGTTTCTGCAATTCCGGATACATTTGTTCCATCAATGCTGAACTCTCCTTTTTTTTCGTCGCTACTTTCACTTGAAGCAGTGGTGGTGTTTTCAGCGGAGGGGGAAGTGGTGGATGCTTCTGTTTTCTTTTTTTCTCCGCAGGCGGATAATAAGGTAATGCTGGTTGCCAGTATTAAAAAATGCTGCTTCATGATCTTAGGTTTTTGATAAAAAAATATAGTATTAAATATAGTTGCTGATTTGCTATGGTTTCAGGGGGAGATAGCTATAGGTAATTTGATGTGTGATAGTTTGTTTTGTTTCGGGGAAATAAAAATTGATTTTACTAGTGACTGGCAACCCGTTTTTATTATAAGTGTATGTGGCTGTAGCGTTACGGCTCATAAAAAAGGTTGTTTTATTATGCGCTGCGTTAATGTCATCATCGGGATAATTACCCCTTAAAGTGTAGGGGTTTGGATTGTTGTCGTATTTGGCAAACACAAAGGCATCTGAAGTTTCTGTATTTTTCATATCCAGAAATTTCACTTTGGTAATGTCATTGTGATTATTCAGTAAATGAATGGTTTTGGTATAGCCATTTGTTTTTCCGCCGGAGTAGACAATAACTGAATCCGTTGCCCACTCATATTCCTTAAGGATTGTCGTTTTTGGCTTCCCGTCTTTTATGATATTTGTTGTAAACTTTGACAGTTCACCTTTTGTATTATACTCGAAAGCTACTGTTTCGGTTGGTGTTTTTCCATTGGCATAAGTACGGGTAAAACTAATAACCCGGTTATTGTTATCCGTTTTAAAATCCGATTCTGTATAAAATAATTTTTTACTCTGCGTATACAGCACTTTGTTTATTTGTCCTTGAGTGGTATAGCTATACTGCCACTTCAATATTCCATCGGGCCCCTGATAGATTTCTGAAGCCAAAAGCCAGTTTTGGCTCTGTGCGTGGATGGATATCGTACCCAAAATCAGAAAGAAGAGTAAAAGCTTTTTCATGTGTATTGTTTTGATTTCTATTTATCTTTTGCCGGGTCTGAATTGGGTGCAATTAAATTTGCCGTTGTAGAAATGCCACCACAATTTAGACACACAGTTACTGCCTTTTGGAATAGCTTTTCCGTGGTTATTATAGTACAGTCCTGAAAATTCAATGTTGCTATTATTGTTCCCTGGAGTTATCTTTTCAAACCGATATAGTGATACTTGTTTGCAATTGGTTTCTTCAATCCAGGTTATTTTTTTTGATAAGGCCATTTTAATGATGGAATCAGGCAAGGTTCTGGTTTCGGGTATTTTGGCCGGAGCTTTGCCAGTATTGGTATCCGGTTTCTCTGCCCATAGTGGAATGATTTTTTTTATGTCAACCGTATCCGGTGATATCTTATTCAGCCCGGCTATACCACCTTTGGTCCATCTTGCTACTACTTGGCAGGTGCTGTCATAAAATGTAATAGTCGTCATCTTATCTGAGTTGTTGGTCACTGCTTTTTCTGCTGGCTGGTAAGA
>Ga0209174_10002382_pt1 | contig 12430 bp, 8 predicted proteins | sample JI91814BDNA_FD_187505 | JGI IMG/M metagenome (GOLD analysis project Ga0209174, IMG submission 187505) | Wastewater effluent complex algal communities from Wisconsin, to seasonally profile nutrient transformation and Carbon sequestration -... | ecosystem: Engineered > WWTP > Effluent > Algae...
GCGGGCGTCGCGAAGGCCGGTGCAGAACACGCCGCGCTGTGGGACGACCCGACGCTGGGCGCGGACTTTGAGCGGATTCTGTCCGAGACGGGCGGGGCTTCGCGTTGGGTGCAGGGCGTGAACGTGGGGCTCACGATTCCTGTCTCCGGCCGCCTGAGTGCCGCACGGGATCGTGCCAATGCCGAGAGTGCCGCGGCGTGGGATCGAGTCGCTGCCCAGGAGTGGGATGCCCGCACTCACCTGCGTGAGACGTGGATCGAATGGTCCGCCGCTCGGCTTCAGGTCGAGGTCGCCGCGTCGATGGTCGAACGCGTCCGCGTTGTCAACGAGATTGCACAGAAGCAGGAAGCGGCGGGCTCGATGTCGCGCATTGAAGCGCGACTTCTCAGGTCTGATCTCGCCTCGCGCGAGGTGGCTCTTGTTCTGGCGAAGTCGCATGCGGTGGTATTGGAGCACGAGGTGCGTGCGATCATGGGCCTGCACGCGTTGGCTCCGGTTGAACTCGTGCCAACGGTGGCCGTTCGCAACGAATGGCGGGCGGAGAGCGATCTGCTCGAAGTACTTGGTGAACGCAATCTCGATCTCGCTACTTCCCGTGCTTCGTACGAAGTCGCTGAGCACACACTCCGCGAGGAGATCCGCAAGCAGTACCCCGACATCACGCTGTCGCCTGGATTTGGTTCGGATCAGGGCGATGATCGCGTGTCATTGGGAATCTCGCTCGCACTGCCCATCTGGAACCGGAACCAGCGTGGAGTCGCGGAAGCGATCGCCGCTCGGGACGCCGCACGAGCACGATTTGACGCAACGTACGAGGGCCTGGCCTCGAAACTCTCTCTCGCGCAAGCGAGTCTTCACTCGGCGGCGGCGGTACGCCAACTCGTCGAGTCGAGCGTTGTGCCCTTGGCGGAGGAACAGGAATCCGACATCCGCCGCGTGGCGGAACTGGGCAGGCTCGAGCCGCTCATGCTCCTTGCCTCGTTGCAATCACTGCATGAGGCGAGAGTGCGGGCGATTGAGGCCCGTGCCACAGAGTCAATCGCGATGGTGCAGATCGACGCGCTCCTTGGTCCGGTCAACCGGCCTGCGCCATCCATCGAAGTGCAATCGACGTCCCCAACGGACCGGAGGAAGATGCCATGAGAACTCAAGCACACAAACTGTGCGTGGCCACTGCCGCGCTCGCGAGCGTGCTGCTCGCTTCGTGCGATCAGAAGCCGGCCGATGCGGCGAAGTCAGCGGGCGCGGCCGACCAGGCGACACCCACCAACCGTGTGGAGATCCCCGCCGCCGTACGCCAGAACCTGGGCATTACTTTTGCCAAAGTGGAATCTCGCAACGTCGCGCGGACGCTCCGCGTGCCGGGTCGATTCGAACTGCTTCCGACGGCGAGGCGGGAGTATCGAGCGGCCGCCGCCGGAACCGTTGAAGTGCTGGTGCGCCAATACGACCGCGTCGAGGCGGGAACGCCTTTGTATCGACTCAACTCGAACGCGTGGCGCGAAGTGCAAGGCAGGTTGGCGGATGCCGAGGCGCAGGTTCGTATCGCGCAGGCGGGCGTTGACAGCATTGCGCCTCTCATGGCCGCACATGAGCATCACCACGGCGAACTCGAGAAGACTGTGGGCGTGTGGCAGGAACGCGTGACTTCGCTCGAAGCGCTCCTCAGGGCGGGCGGCGCACGCGGCGATGAGGTCGCGCAGGCCCGTGGCGCGCTTGCTTCTGCGAAGTCGAATCTCGCCGAGACGATGGAAAAGGAAGCAGATCTCGTGGCTCGCGAGCGTGAAGCGTCGGCGCGGCTGTCTGCCGCGGCGCTGCAACTCGAGGTGTTGCTCCAGTCTGCGGCGATGCTCACGGGCGCCAGTGTGGAGGAGTTGCGCTCTGTGGATAAGGCAACGGGCAACGCCGCGTGGAACACGTACCAATCGATCGAGGTGCGTGCCAAGGCGGCGGGTGTCGTCGAACGCGTGGACGCGATCTCGGGCACCGTGGTTGAAGAGCACGGCGTCGTCATTGTGGTGGTGCAGCCCGAGGCGCTTCGCTTTCGCGCGACAGGACTGCAATCTGATCTCGCTCGCCTTAGCAGTGGCACAAGCGCGAGTGTTGTGATGCCGGGCGCCGGGTCGGGAGCCTCGATTGCTGGCACGGTCCTGCTAGCACCCACCGCAGACGCCGAGCGTCGCACCATCGATCTGATCTTCATCCCAACCCTGGGCACGCAAGAGACTTCACCCTCGTGGGCACGCGCGGGCGTGACGGCTTCTCTTGAGATCGTGACGCAGGGTGGCGAAGTGGAACTCGCCATTCCGGTCCGAAGCGTTGTGCGCGATGGCACCGCGATGGTCATCTTCCGGCGCGATCCAGCGAATCCAGACAAGGCGATTCGCATGGAGGCCGACCTCGGCATCGACGACGGCCGCTGGATCGTCATCAAGAGCGGGGTCGCCGAGGGGAACGAGGTCGTCCTCGACGGCGTGTATCAACTGATGGTCGCGACTAGCGGCAGCATCACCAAGGGCGGTCACTTTCACCCCGACGGCACCTTCCACGAGGGCGACCACTAATCGCCCTATTGCGTCATTCCGTACTCGCAGCCTCTAGAACGAATCACCACATGCTCAAGCACCTCATTGGATTCTCGCTCAAGCAGCCCATGCTCGTCGTCCTCCTCGCCTTCGCGATGCTTGTCTATGCCATTGCGCGCTTGCCTCGGATGCCAGTCGACGTCTTCCCCGAGTTGAACGCGCCGACCGTCGTCGTTCTCACCGAAGCGGGTGGGCTCGCGTCAGACGAGGTCGAGCAGTACGTCACGTTCCCGATCGAGTCCGCGGTCAATGGCCTGCCGGGCGTGCGCCGAGTGCGCAGCGCCTCGGCTATCTCACTCTCACTCGTGTGGGTTGAGTTCGACTGGGGCACGGATATCTATCGCGCCCGCCAGATGGTGGGGGAGCGCCTCGACGGCGCACGCGAGTCGCTGCCGACCGGCATTGAACCGACGATGACGCCCATCACGAGTCTTACGGGTGAGATTATGCTCCTGGCTGTATCGTCTCCGGACAGAACCGTGAGCGATCTGGACCTGCGGGCGTACGCCGAGTTCGACTTGCGCACGAGGCTCCTCGCCGTGCCGGGCGTTTCGCAGGTGTCTGCGATCGGCGGCGAACTTCCGGAGTACCAGATCAACGTCCGCCAGGAACAACTCGCGCTGTACAACCTCACCATCGCCGACGTCGTAGATGCCGCCCGCCACGCGCACAGCACCGCGAGCGCGGGCTACCTCGCTGATGTGGACCGCGCCGAACTGCCCGTGCGCCAAGCCGCCCGAGTGACGAGCGTGCGCGATATTGCCTCAACCAAGGTCACCATGAAGGATGGCCTGCCCATCACGCTGGGGGATGTTGCGGAAGTGACGCTCGCCGGCGCACCCAAGCGAGGCACGGCCGCCAATCAGGGCGTGTCCGCCGTCGTCCTCTCTGTCCAGAAGTCGCCCGGCACCAACACGCTTTCCCTCACGCGAGAAATTGACGCGGCCCTCGATCAGGTCGAAAAGAGCGCCCCCGCAGGAATCAAACTCGATCGCAACGTCTTTCGCCAGAGCCGATTCATCGATCGGTCGGTCACCAATGTCGTGCATGTCCTGCGCGATGCCACGATCATCGTCGCCGTCATCCTAATCCTCTTCCTCCTCAACGTCCGCACGACGATCATCACGCTCACCGCGCTCCCCCTTTCCCTCGCCGTCGCACTGCTCACGATGGATGGCTTTGGCATGACTCTCAACGTCATGACCCTGGGCGGCCTCGCGGTCGCTGTCGGCGAACTGGTCGACGACGCCATCATCGATGTCGAGAACGTCCATCGCCGTCTTGAGGAGAACGCGCTCCTTCCGCAGGAGCAGCGCCGCGGCTTCGTCGAGATCATCTTCGATGCCAGCAACGAGATCCGCTCGTCCGTCGTCTACGCCACGATGCTCATCTGCATTGTGTTCCTCCCCCTCATGTTCCTCGATGGGCTCGAAGGCCGCTTCTTCAAGCCCCTCGCAATCACGTACATCGTCTCTATCCTCGCGTCTCTCGTCGTCGCCCTGACCGTCACCCCCGCAATGTGCCGCCTGCTCTTGAAGGCAGACCACGCACCGCGAGTGACCGACAAGCCCAAAGCCCACGCCGACGGGTTCCTCGTGCGCTGGCTCAAGAAGCGCTACGAACCCTCGCTGCGCTGGGCGCTTGGTCATCGCCGCGTCGTCATCACCTCGGCCCTCATAGCAACAGGTCTCTCTCTTCTCCTCGCGCGCACCTTCGGCACGTCTTTCCTTCCCGAGTTCAACGAAGGTTCCTTTACCGTGTTCGTCTCTTCTCCGCCGGGCACATCCCTCGCTGAGAGTAATCGTGCCGCGATGGGCATCGAGCAGCGATTGATGAAGGTCGAAGGCGTCCAGAGCGTGACGCGTCGCACGGGCCGTGCCGAACGCGATGAACACGCCGAGCCCGTGAGCAACAGTGAACTCGACGTTGTTGTCCTGCCCAAGGGCAACATGGCCCACATCCGCCGAGAGATCGCAAACATCGCGACCGCCGTCCCCGGCATCACCGTGCAAGTGGGCCAGCCCATCGAGCACCGCCTCTCGCACATCCTCTCCGGCACGCCCGCCGCCATCGCGATCAACGTCTATGGCGAGGACCTCTCCACCCTGCGCTCCCTCGCCAAGCAGATCGAAGCAGAACTCAAGAACCTCCCCGGCGCGCGCGACGTCACCGCCAATCGCGAGGTGATGATCACGAGCCTTCCGATTCGATATCGTCATCAGGACCTCGCTGCCGCGGGTCTCACGCCCGCCGAAGCCGCCGAGCAGGTCCAAGTCGCTCTCTACGGCGAGCACATCGCCGACGTGAACCAGGGCACGCGCCGCTTCGCCATGGTCGTCCGCCTCGACGCGTCACAGCGTGAGAGCATCGAACAGGTTCAGGACCTCCTTCTCCGCGGCACCGCCGAGGAGGGCAAACCCGGCCCCATCGTCCGCCTTCGCGACGTTGCTGACATTGGACCAGAGAAACTCCCCAACATCATCGCTCGCGAGAACGCGCAGCGCAAGGCCGTGGTGTCCTGCAACGTCGCCGAAGGTTCCAACCTGGGCGACCTCGTCTCCGCCGTCCGCGCCCGCGTCGAGCCCATCGTCCATCGAGCGGGCTACACCGTCGAGTTTGGCGGCCAGTTCGAGGCCCAGCAGTCCGCCAGCCGAACTCTCCTCATCTCCGGCGCAGGCATCGCCCTCGTCATGCTCCTCCTCCTGCACCTCTCGACAGGCTCGCTGCGCGTCGCAGCACTCGTGATGGTCAATCTCCCCCTCGCCACCATCGGCGGCGTCGTCGCCATCTTTATCACCGACTCCATTCTCCACGCCGGTCTGTGGTCCAATCTTGTCGCGCTCGTTGGCCTGGGCACTAGCGGCTTCCGCCCGCCCATCCTCTCGATCGCCAGCCTCGTCGGCTTCATCACCCTCTTCGGCATCGCCGTGCGCAACGGCATCCTTCTCGTCAACCATTACCGCCATCTCATCGAGGTCGATCACAAACCGATCGCCGAGGCCATCATCCAAGGCTCGATGGAACGCCTCGTCCCAATCCTCATGACCGCCCTCTGCGCGGCACTCGGCCTCCTCCCCATCGCCCTCGCCGCGGGCGAACCAGGCAGCGAACTCCTCTCCCCCCTCGCCGTCGTCGTGCTGGGCGGCCTGCTCACGTCCACCTTCCTCAACCTCATCGTCGTCCCCGCGGGGTACGCCATGGTCTTCCGCGTGGGCAATCCGGACCAAACATCGAAACCCGCGTGGTTCTCGGGAGTATTCAAGAAGTTCAAGCGTGCGTCTCGTTGATGCACCTCGTTTACGTTGTGCACACCAATCAAGGCAATCATCGTCCATCACACAAGGAGTCCCCATGAAGAAGACACACTCGCCGTTGTACCTCACTGGTTCGCTCATCCTCGCGAGCGCCTTCGCATTCGCGGCCTGCGAGAAGAAGGCGCCGACCACGTCCACGCCACCCAAGCCCGCCGCCACCGATGACCATGGTCACTCGCACGACGATGGCCATTCCCACGATGCGGCACCAAGCCACGCCCCCGGGCACGGCGGCGCAGTGATCGCGCTGGGCGAGCAAGTCGTCGGCCCGTTCAACACCAAAGCCACTCGCGACCAGGGCGAGATCGTCGCCGGCAAGGACGCGCCCATCGACGTCACCGTCACGCCCACCGGCACCGCCAAGGCCGTCGCCGTCCGCTTCTGGATCGGCACGCAGGACGCCAAGGGCTCCGTGAAGGCGAAGGCAGACATCGAGGATCCCAAGGACCCGAATCGCTGGCACACCCACGCCGAGATTCCCAATCCCATCCCCGAAGGCAGCAAGATCTGGGTTGAAATCGAGGACGATGCGGGCGCCAAGCACGTCGCGGGCTTCGCCTTCGGCTCCTGAACGCTCGCGCAGTCAAACGCCCCAACGAAAGCAGCGGGGGAGGTCCGCCACTCCCCGGCTATACTGCCGCGTCATCGGTGCCCGCATCCGGAGTTTCTCCGGCCACGCGGGTGAAAAGGGAAGTGTGGTGAGGTTCATCGCGCGTGCAAGAGCCGTGCGATGAATCAATGCCACCGCGGACGCGCCGCCGTGAGGGGTGTTCCGCCGATTCGTGATCTCTGATTTCTGTCAGAGATCGGCCACTGCGCTCGCCACACACGCGAGCGCGGGAAGGCGGATCGGCGAAGAACCCCGAGCCGGAAGACCTGCCGACGATGCCGGCCCGATCTTTGTGATCGGGACTGCCGGCGCTGGGCCGCTCTCGCGCGCTCTCTCATTGGAGAAGGCATGGAGCGCCGGTGGAACCGCCCTTCGTTGGCGGCCCTCCTGCGCATTCCTATTCGCGATCGACCCGGTGATGTGTTTCGACGCCGCGCGTGCGTTGGAAGTGTGCCTGAACCGGGACGCGCGGTGCTGCAACAGCGATCCAATGACACTTGGCCCACGGCGAATGCACAGCAAGCACCGCATGCACTTCGCGCGCTGCGCGAGTTGTTCCCGCAGACCGCGATCGCGTGCGCACTTCTCGCGACGCCTGCTCTCGCCCAACCGGTCGGCTCCTTCTTCCACTGGTCCACGCTCGCGGGCGACGCGTCGCGCACGTCCACACGCGCTACCGCGCTTTCAACGATTTCGACGCCTCGCTGGACACTCTCGCAAACCACCCTCGGCCAGCCCATCCGCTTCATCGGTCCCGCGAGCATCGTCGCGAGCACGCTTCCCACGCCACGCATCTACACAACCGGCATCATCAGCAACCAGACCCACGCCATCGCCGTCAATGCCGACACAGGCCAGGTCGCGTGGACCACGCCCATCCCCGCGCTCATACTCGATTCCTACTCCGCCCCCGCGCTCGGCCATCATCTCGGCATCGTCCTCTACTCCTCGGGCACGACGATCACCGCGCTGCGCCTTATCGATGGCTCGCTCGCGTGGCAGACGCCGCTCACCGGCGCGCCCGTCAACGCCACGCCGATCATCACGACCGACCTCGGCAGCCGTAACCGCGCCTTCACCACCGACTATGGCGGCTTCGGCGGCTCCAGTCTCCTCTACTGCATCAACGTCTCTCCCTTCCACCAAACCATCAATCCCTACCAACCAGGCGAGATCGTCTGGTCCGCACCCATCGGCTCCGCCACCGGCGCATCACCGACGTACTTGGGCGGCGTCGTCTACGTCACCAGCACCGGCCTCGACGCGACCAACTTCGGCGAGATCCGCGCCTTCGACGCACGCACCACCATCACGCCCGCGCCCCTCTGGACCTTCACCAACACCATCGCCGAGGGGTTCTTCGGCGGGCTGACCATCCGCGAATCCGCATCAGGCGTTCACATCTTCGCCGCGACCTACGCCTTCTTCGGCCAGACCTCCTCCGCGAACATGGTCAAACTCAACGCCCGCACGGGCGCGCTCGTCTGGTCGGTCGCGTGCAATCGCACCGAGTCGATCCCCATCCCGCTCGACGACGGCCGCATCATCCTCTCCTCGGGCGTGCAGGGCTTTGGCTCGGTGCCGATGGTGCAGATGTTCCAGGACTTTGGCTCCTCCGCGACGCAACTCTGGAACACCGCCACCTCGACATGGACCGACGCGAACCAGAACGGCGTCATGGACGTGGGCGAGTTCCTCCTGATCGGCGGCCGCGTGATGCAGCCGGTGCTGCTTCGCTCCACGATCAACACGCCGCGTCTGCTCATCGGCGCCAACGCCAGCGCGGGCAACCCGCCGGGCCCGGGGACGATCCTGTACGAACTCGACCTCACGAAAGCGCCGCACGAGCCCGGCTTCATCGTCCAGCAGTCCACCAGCATGGGCTCATCGCCCGGCCTGCTCGGCGCGGGCGTCTACGCGCATGGCACGAGTGGCCTCGCCGCCCTCGGTGCGCTCCCGCCACACCCTGATCTCAACAACGACGCCCGCTTCGATCTCGACGACCTCATCCTCTGGGAACAGGGCCTCGGCCCACGCGACGTCGACCGCGACGGCTCCATTACCCCCGCCGATCGCACGCTCCTGCTTCGCGAACTGCGTCTGAACGAGCACCGCTCGCTCACCAAGGGGAGGAACTGAGCGATGCGTCGAGCTGCCCTAATAGCCAGCGGCATCGGCGCATTTACGAGCCCGAAGCGCAAGCGAGGGTCTTCTCTTCGATCCCCCTCCGGGCTTCCGGAGGGGGTGCCGAGTCTTCGAGGCGGGGGAGGTCTTCCCGCCTTCACCCTCATCGAACTCTTGGTCGTCATTGCGATCATCGCGCTGCTCATCGGCATCCTGCTCCCTTCCCTCGCGGGCGCGAGGGACGCCGCGCGCACGACCAGATGCCTCTCCAACCAGAAGCAACTCATCACCGCGTGGCACCTGTACGCGAGCGACTACAAGGAACGCGCGATGCCGCTGGCCTATTGGGACATTGCCGACATCGGCAGCGGCGAACAGATCTTCTGGTGGGGCACGCACGGCACCACGATCACACCGCCCGATCACGACCGCGGCTTCATCGCCCCGTACCTCGCGGCCGCACTCACGAACAACTCCGTCTTCGAGTGCCCGAGCCAGCCGTGGGGGACGTACCGCCCGCAGGGCCCGTCGCGCACGGTCACGAGCACGTACGGCTACAACGGATATTACTTGTCACCGTCCAAGACGCCGGGCTGGGCGGCGACCATCGGCCACCGCCCGTGGCAGACGCTCGCGACGATTCAGCAGCCGACGCTGCTCATGGCCTTCGCCGACACGCTGCTGCCGTCCTTTGGCAACGCGCTCCCGATGAACTGCGCCCTGCTGGACCCGCCGATGCTGTACTCGGGTTCAAGTGGGGGCGCGAGCGGGGGAAGCAGTGGTGGAAGTGGCAACAGCAGCAGTGGGGGTTCATGGACGCCCAACACCAGCCCGACCACGGCCTTTCGGCACGGTTCCGGGGGCGGGGGGAAGAACGGCCGAAGCACCGCCACCGCCCTCGCCGACGGCCACGCCGAAGCCTTGAGGCCAGAGCCCGCCACCAACGCCCCACGCTACGTGCCGGACTGGGAGAAGTGGTAAAGAAGGCAATGGGCACTGGGCAATAGGCAATAGGGAAGATGGGTGCCACCAGCCGCGGCTGCTTTGAGCCGCGCCTGGTGGTTGGGCGACCAAAGACGCCACAAGCCTTGGACAAGTCCGCTTCATGCGTCGGTGTTCCTTGGTATCATCAGGAACGTGCGAGGCGACCGGCGTGGCATTTTTGTGGATTGATCGGGGACAAATATGGCGCTTCAGAAGTGCAACGAGTGTAGCAAGGACGTGAGCGGCAAAGCGCAGCAGTGCCCAAACTGTGGCGCACCGGTGATCGCCGAGAAGCCAGAGCCGAAGCGGTATGGTTGCTTGGCATCGTTGTTGATTGTGGTAGTCCCAATTGTGATCGTGGTTGTCGCAAACAACCGCGCGAACTCACCCCAAGGGATGACCGCCGCCAATCGACGAGACGCGGAGCGACAGGCCAAAGCACAGAACGATGCAAGACTCCGAAGTGAGGCCGAGGTGATCTCGGTCGAGGACGTGGTGGCGTACTACTCCGACAACGAAGTGGCAGGAGATGCTGCCCTCAAGGACAAGTGGTTCAAGGTTAAAGGAGAGGTGGATCGCGTCGGCAAAGACTTGCTCGGAACTTCGTACGTGGTGTTCAGGACAAACGGAACGAGATCCTTTCGCACGGTGCAGTGCTTCTTTGACGACTCGCACAATGCGCGGCTGGCATCCATTCAATCGGGAAGCCGTTTGGTGGTCTTTGGTCGTTGCGGGGGACTGATGGTCAATGTGTTGATGGACAAGTGCGAGATTACCACAGCGGGCGGAGGGGATTGACTGGCGGGTCGGGCAGGCGGCATCGAGTAGGCCCGTGCCTTATCGAGATCGGGGCGTTACGCCGGCCGCAGGTCCGATGCTCTCAAGTCCGAGCCCACCTGCATCGCCCCACGCTACGTGCCGGACTGGGAGAAGTGGAAGCGGAAAGACGCAACCTCCTGCAGTCGGCGCACTACGGTTGCGCATGCTGAAGCAACGGGGATGTTCACTTTACGACTCTGGGATATTGGTCCGAGATCAATCATCAACTCCCGGGCCGATCAGGGATTTGTTGGCCGATCTTGCGGAGTGCTTGGATAGCACCGTCGACGTTGGATCCCGCACGCTCGCGTGGGCTATCGAAGTTGGCGAGAAACCGGGAATCGCAAGCGCACTAGGGTTGCTCCGAACGGTGCTTGAACGACTCGATGGAATGTCCTCAGTGGTTCGTTGTGGGCAAGTTGACTCGATGCGAGTGATTTTTCGTGCCGAAGCCGAGGCGTACGTCCAGCTCAAATACCTCTTAATGGCAGAGCCTGCGAGACGCGATCGGCAATACCGGTTCGCGATCATGCTGCAGCAACGAAGATCGATCAAGCGATACTTGGATGATGCAGCCAATGGACGAGCCGACAAGGGCCGCGTGCCGGTCGCGACGAAGGCACTGGCCGAGGTGGACACGACACTCTCCTCAGCATCATTTGCGCAGGCGAAGTTGGACTTTGACAATCGAAGCAAGCGCGACGAGTGGGCGCCTTGGTACTCCTACGCCAAAGGACCGAAGAATCTGAAAGCGCTGTGCGACGCAATCAATGAGTCTCAGATATACACGAACCTCTATGGCTTTCACAGCCAAGCCGTCCACGCCAACGAAGGAATGGACGCCTTCATTTCGAGGAAAGGGCGCAAGCCCGCGTTCAAACCTCTGCGAAAACCGGACGGGGTACAGGACCTCACTGGCCTCGGCGCGATGATTGGAATGCTTGCGTGCCAGCGCGTGTGCGAGAGCTTCTTTGATCGTGGTAGAACCACGATGTTCCTGTGTGCGAGAGCGAGGGCGTCTTATCTGCGAAGGCAGGTTATGGACGCGCCGAAAGTTGAATTCACTCTAAAGGACTGATATTGGGGCGGCTCGACTCGTTCCTTTCAGGCGGCCAGACTCCTTCCCGCTCCTCCAAGCCTCCTTCGCGCTCTCACAACCCTCCTTGCCGATCCTCCATGGTGGCTTGGCGCTCTTCCAAGCCTCCTTCGCGCTCTTCCAAGGAGACTTGGCGCTTCTCCGTGTCGACTTGGGACTCCTCCAAGGCTCCTTGGCGCTCTCGCAAGTCGACTTGAAACTCCTCCAAGCCTTCTTGGCGCTCTTCCAAGTTGCCTGTTTGTTGGGGTTGCGGGAGGGGGCTGGCTTGTTTTCGCTGCATGAAACGGGGTTGTGCGGGGCGTGATTGGGCATGGGCCGTGGCGGAACACGTGCGGGAAGTTGTTGCGCAGGAAATGCGTTGCTGACCCGGGGGCTGCCGCCCCCGGACCCCCGCTTCACGAGAAGAAACGTGGAAACTGCGCTGTGCGAGGGCCGCGCAGGCGGATTAAAGAGAAAAATCGTTGCAGTCCTCAACTCGCGTTGTGAATGTCCCGACGTTTGCTGTGCCTTGCGGTCGCCGATGGTCGGTGGGTCACACGGCACACATACGCGGCATATTCGTTCGCCGCTCTCGGAGAACTGACCAATGTCGAATATGCCTTTTACGCCAACGTCTGCCCTCATGAACTGGATGTACGCCCACGTCGAACTCTGGGAGCCTTCGGCTGCTCAGATCGGTTTGACACCGGCCCGCGTCGTCGCGTGGCGCGCGCTCCTCGAAGAGGCGACCAAGGACATCGCCGCCGCACAACTCGCGCGGCAGGCGTCCAAGAACGCGACCAGCCAGCAGAACGACTCCATCCGCGCCGCCCGCGATGAGGCCGCCGAGATGATCCAGGTCATCAAGGGGTTCATCGAGTCCAGCGGCAATCCGACGCTGTGGAATATCGCGGGCCTC
>Ga0209174_10002383_pt1 | contig 12427 bp, 23 predicted proteins | sample JI91814BDNA_FD_187505 | JGI IMG/M metagenome (GOLD analysis project Ga0209174, IMG submission 187505) | Wastewater effluent complex algal communities from Wisconsin, to seasonally profile nutrient transformation and Carbon sequestration -... | ecosystem: Engineered > WWTP > Effluent > Algae...
GCATCTCTTCTATTCGCGGCATCTTGGGTACTCCTGTTAAAATGGTGTAGAAACATAACAGTGATTATCGGACGGTCACCATGCGCACTCCCCTGCGGTGTTACTCGACTTCATCACCCCGGCATCACGTAAGCACCTACGCACCAGCGTTGACACGTTAGTATTTAGCCGGTGGGCCGATTCGTCGATAGACTTTCGTTCGATAGGCGTGACTCGAAAACTGACCAACGTGCCAGCTTCCTTGCCTCGCTTCTTCTTGAAGTCTTTAGCTGTGTACTTCATGACAACTCCTGTATGACTGATACATCATACAGGAGCGTATAACAATGTCAAGCACGTTTTAGTAAACGGATGAAGTCGTCAGGCATCATGTCCTTCTTGGCAGCGTTGCACTGATAGCAGGCCATGACCCAATTACTCGGCTCATCCTTTCCCCCTCGGCACATAGGGATGAGGTGATCGCAGGTGATCGCCTGTTTGGCGACAACCTTCTCGCAGTAGTAACACTTCTTCTTCTGCTGGTGGTACAGCGTGGTTCTGGTGTGCTTGATTCGATACATATTGATGTGGCCTGGCGGTTGATAGGGGGCATCAACCACCACAGCACAGGCTGACATCGGCTCGTCAATACTATCACATTCCAATCCGTAAGCACCATCAGCAAAGAACACCGGCGGGATATACCTGCCGGTCAAGGGGTGGTTGAATCCCGGCACGCCATAAGCGCCGTACCGCATAATGGTATCGTGGTACATGAAGTGTATTACATGCCGTGGGTTTCCTCCGTGGAACTTGTACCGTGTGATATCTCCGGTAATCCGAGTGACCTTGACACGGTACTGTCGTGACAGATCAATCAGGTTCTTTTCTGTAAGCATTCAGGCTCCCTTCGGAACAGGTAAGTTGAGCTTGCTCCATAGGTGTTATGGTTAGTTTGGTGGTGTCGGTGATACCCCTCTCTGCACAGTAGCGGTTGAGGCGTGCTATGTATTTTCGCGCCGCTTCAGTGAGCGTGCCATCTTTGTTTCTCCCAGTGTGGTAGGCCATCCCTTCATCCAGGCGTACCCTGAACTTCTCAGCGAATGCCTGTGCCGGTGTCTTCTCCATCTCTTCCCCCTATGCAACGGTTGCCAGTTGTGCCTTGAATGCAGCGAGGCGTCGTCGCATCAACTCAATGCGGTCAGCCTGGCTGACACCTTGCGCTATCGGATTGTAACGCTTCTGGATGTTGACTTGAATATTATCTGCCAAAGATCGGGCAATCTCCATGGCAATATCTTCATCGATAGCTTCGTTCGCCAAACCCTGGTCGGAGAACTTCCCCTCGATGGCCTCGGCTGCTACCAGCTTCGACGCCATGATCCCTATTGCCTTCTCCTGAGCAGTGGTGGCGTAGTAGAGGTACATCGTCTTGCAGTCTAGCTTCTGCCCAATACGCCATGATCTGGCTGATGCTTGTCGTAGAGTGTTAAGTTTCCAGTTCATCTTCTCTCCTTGGTGAATAGCTTTCTGATGTGTTCATGGCTGCTATCCCACAATGCCTTATCTGTCGAGTAAGCGGTTAACAGCCTAACTGCATCAATGATCTTGTCCTGAACACGTTGCCCAGATGGTTGATAAGCAGACCACAACTCTAGGTTCGCAATCCTATTGTCGGTCTTGTCGCCGTTCTTGTGGTGGACAGACTCCTGCCGAGTCAGCTTCCTTCCAAGGTGCAGCGCCATCGTAAGTCGGTGTATAGCTACGTAGAGGCCACAACCGAGTAAGAGGTGGGTTTGTCTGAAGTGGCTAGTGAAAAAGCCAAGAGAGCCTACCCCGACTGAAGACCCTGAAGACTTATAGCTATTATCGAATAATGCATCAGACATCAAACTATATTGCAATATAGAGATTAACCGGAAAGGTTCTCAGGGTCTTCAGTCACCGATAGTGTCCTAGTCCAGTGTTGATGGCTTTTGCTGCTTTGCAAGCAACCTAAGTTCATCAATGCTTACTCTTCTGCCGTATTGTTTTTTCAACCGGATGAACCTCCTTCCTTCTTCAGCTTTGCCATTATCTCTTCGATTGGGTACATCCTTGGCGATCTGTCTGAGTAGAACGGATTTACTGCTACGTGTGAGCATGACTCCTCCGATGCATCTCTCAATAGTTGCATGAACGCACCCGTTTATAGTGAAGACCACAATATCCATTGGCGAGATAAGGCCTACCACATAACGCGACTGTGCATGATTTCATAAGTTACTCCTGTTGGTAACGCATGGCAATGTATTAGTAATGCAATAGTGTAGGGAAGTTGAAGCCGATGCCAAACATTTCTATACCAGTTGCGACAAGATCTGGGTTACACATGCCGACGTCACAACCTGGTGCATGCTCGGCAAGCCATTCGAGCCTCATGTCCGGCTTAACAGAGGCGAGAAGGTGAGCCACCTTGAACCCATTGGACTCTAGTATTCCAACAAGCCGTTCTCTAACATCATTGCGGTCGTTGAATACCCAAACTTGCCTGCCTAGCTTCTTTTCAGAAGCTATTATTTCGATAAGTTTTTTCTCCTTCGGGTAGACGATATTCCGGTCGAGCGTCGGCGGTATCAGGATGGTATGGGTATGGCCCAGGTCATCCGTGATGCACACTGGCTTGCGACCATAGGGAACGTCAGGCCAGGTCATCAGCGTCTCGAGCATCGGCCCGAGCATCTTGCAAGCCAGCTTGCGGTTGTTGACGTAGAGATCGCGGAACGCAGCCAGGAGCTTGTCCTGCATCTCTTTGTACACCGCATAGACAGCCGGCTCCATGGGAACGCTGACGGTTTCCTCGTGGTAGGCTGGTAAGTTGGTGACAAGATCAGTGAGGGACAGGAACACGGTGCAGTTCGCCACGAAATCAGGGAACAGGTGGGGCATGATCCCCGGCTTAACATCCCTGCTGGTAGACTTCGACGATCCTTTCCCCCGCTTCCGCTTCTCGTGATCCCCGCCAGATGACGAGCGTACCACCGTTTGGATACGCCCATATCGGGTAGCGAAGTCAATCTCAGAGGACCAGCCATACCCCATGTTGATGAAGTTCCGAGGCTTGAGCCGGAACAGGAGTGGTCGAAGATCCTCAGACTTGCCGGCCAGCAGGGTACCAGTCAGCAGCACGGTGTACTTCGCCAGGGCAGCGAAGGTAGCACAGGCGTGCCCATCGATAGAGTCGGCCGACTTGGAACCGTGGGCTTCATCACGGATGAAGTAGGTGAACTTCCGGATGTTCTTCACCTTGGCATAGGTGGACGGTGCCACCTTGTGCCCCACGGCCTGCCACAATGGTTCGCCGCACTTCCGCAGGATAGCCGAGCAGCCAGGGCATTCCTTCATGTCGTGATGCCACGATTTGTTGCACGCCTTGCACTTCATGCCATTGCATTTCGGCAGGCTTCGCTCGATATCCTCGGTGGTGGCCAGCACCCCACGGTGATACGCTGGATAGTCGCAAGCCGGGCAGACATTGCACGCCGTGTGATGCAGCCCCAGGTCTGTCATCACCTTCTTCACCTTCCTGATAGCAGCAGAACGCTTGGAATACCCCAGTTTGGCAGCATTCTGCGATATGATGTACCAGGTCGGCACGGTAGGCTTGGGAAGACAGGTCAAGAACATGAACTGCTTCCAATCGCTGATGACGGTGGCCTGCACCTTCCCCCCCAGGAACTTATGTACCTCGCTCACCCACTTCTTCGTCAGGTGAGAGGGGCACATCACCAGCGCCGTGTAGGGTTTCCCCTCGGCGTGGCAGTGGACCGTAGCGATAGAGCCAAGCGTCTTGCCGGTCCCCATGCGGCACGCCAGAATAGCCAGCTTGTTCTTGGTGAGCGACTTGACACAGGCGGTTATCAGATCGGACTGTCGCGGGAAAGGCTTGGTAGCCAGTTTCGCAATGATGGGGTGATGTGGTTGCTTCTCGGGATCATGTAGCGGAGCGCATTGACTGGCGACTTTCGCGGCCAGGCCGAGCGAGAACGATTGAACGTACTCACCGATGGTGCCGATGGATGAGATGGGTTTCATTGTGATTCCTTTCCGACGTGTTGGAGTGACGGATGATGTTATGCAAACTCCCACACCATCGCTGGTGGGTGTTGGTCCATGTTGTTAGTTGATTGGATAGCAAGGCAGTCAAAGCCGTTGGCCTTTGCAATCTCCCACGCCTCGTTGATTAACGAAGCCTGCTACGTAGGAAAAGTAGATCGTCATTCATCTTCTCCACATTGGATCATGTAGCGTTTAACTGTCTGCGTTGGGTTGATAAACAAGCCAGTCCCTAATGTTGCAACCAGCACTCTGTCGCCATTGTCCTCGACAACGACATGGGTGTAATTGGCGTCACCGGGATCTTGGTACTCAGGCTTGAACTCTATGACTTGGCCAACAGTAAAAGGCATAGCTCTACCCTCGAATGTTCAACTCCCCAGACTTCACACCATCACACACGATGGCATCAAGTTGTTCTGAGGTCACGGAAAGGTAACTCCCCCGAGCGTTATGCCCGGAGAACTTGGTTAATAGGGACTGGTCGGTGAGTTGCTGCCGGATGTAGCCGATCCACGAATCGAGGAAAGGAGTCTCTGTCACCTTCTTCAATCCCATGATGAGCCCTTCGTCGTCATCCTGCCAGAGGCAACGCTTGTCTTTCGACAGGATCAGCAGCGATTGCCACCGTGTGCTAAACGGTACGATCGGTGATGCCTGGCGACGGTAGAAGAACTCGCACTTGGACACCATCTTCCCATCGTAGGCGATGATGTGGCCAGCCTGGACGAATGACGAGAACACGCCCACGCACAGTTGCTCAGGCCCGGCGATCAGTGCCGACAGGATGGTAGTCCCGTTGGCTGTGTTGATAAGACTGGCAGCGTAGCATCGGACCCGGTAGCGTGACTCCTCTGATTCGATGCGTAGCTCGCGGTGATCGGTGAAGTCCATTACTTCCCCCCGATGTAGTCGGTGACGAGGTCGGATAACTCAGCGTCGGTGCCATTGATGGCGTTGTCGTGGTCGATGATCTCAACCTTAACACCGTCCGGCACAGAGGTGGCGTACGCTACACCACCTGACACTTCGATTACAACTTTCAACATGGCTACTCCTTAACAGTGGTGCCAGCCTGGCCGGCACGCCATTTACATTTCATGATCCCAAGGTTCATCACGCAGGCATACTTGCCGCCGGCGTACTTACTGTCACCCTTCATGAGGATGACGCCTTCTGCTAATGGGTCTGCCTTGCCAGCGTCAAAGAACGCACGGAACCCAGTCAGCGTGGACGGTACAGCATACCGAGGCAGTACAGCTTGTGCCAACTCCCACCTGTCGGAAGCAATCATCGGTTCCCGGTTCCCCTGCCATCGAATGATGTCCAGCAGGAAAATGCCGGCAGCGTCCTGCGACCGGCGGTTGCCAGTCAACTCACAGTCGAGGATGCAGTTGGCAGGAGCGATACCGCTGACGTACGTCTCGAATGGCAGGCGAACGTCGTCGGGGACAGCCAATGGCTTGAGCGACTTGCTGAGGTAGGTGAACTGGCCTTCCAGCCGGTGAACCATGCAGCGCCAGCCATCTATCTTGAGCTTGCATATCCAGCCTGGCATATCTGCCAAGTGGATAGGGTCGATCTCCCGACATGGCGTATCGGGGTAACGCATTGCGTACATAAGGACAATCCTCAAGAGGTATCTGCCTCATCAGCATGGGTAGATAAGTTCCCATGAATGCCCCGACGTGTCGGAGCATTTCGGCTAGGCCAGTTTGATACTCGGGCTGTAAGGCTTGATGACCTGCCCATCGATGAACGGCTGAGCAATCTCCCGTACGCCTTCATCCAGCGACAGAGCCGCGTGCATGGCGTCAGTCACCTTGAGCCCCATCTTGACCACGAAATACTTCTGGAAGAAGTCCGTTCCGACACGTTGGACAAGATCCTTGATGAAGTCATCATCGTTGGATACTTCCTTCGAGATCGACATTTCAATCGACCGGCGAAAGAACATGGGGAACTGCTCGCCAAACGCATGAGACAGGGCATCCCCCTCGTCGGCGTCGATCAGGCTGTAGTTGTTGGTCACTGTCAATGTCCCCTTGCCGAGCGACACTGATGACAACGCCTTGCCGGCATTCTTGCAAGCATCGTAGAAGTAGGGCTTGGCCTGCGCTACGATCTGATCCCGAGCCGTTTCGGCCATAGCCTTATGGCTCTTGGCCAAGCGGTCGTTCTCAAAGTATTCGTCGAGCATCTTCGTCATGCTGGCATCGACAGCGACCGTGGGCTTGGCAGCCTTCGGCTTGGCTGTAGACTTCTTGCCCATGCTCATGACCAGGTCGAGGGGGGAGGTAGTGGTTGTAGACATGTGAGTTTCTCCGAGAGGGTTTACTTGATTTCTGTGATGGTTCCGTTGGACGTGAGGCACCGCACCTTGAGCTTGATGTTCTCCCGGTACGTTTTGGTGTTAGTAGATCGACCTTTGTCATCCACGGTCGTTTCATCCTTGGCCAACTCAGGCTCCTTGAAGGCTACGCCTCGCACGATATGCGGTTCATATCCTTCCGGTTCAAACAGTCCATCCAACAGGCCGGAAGCCAGCGTCAGGCCCAGATGCCCTGGCCCCAATGGCAACACAGGTTGCATTGGTTCCCGCTTCGTCTTGGCTGTGAATACCTTGAGGTACTTAGCCGACGACAGGGACCGTTCGATTTCCTCATCAGTGGGCACCACCTGCGAGAAGTGCTTGAGAGCATTCCCCGATGGCACCGTCATGGCAGGCATCGTTCCGACACGTTGGAGAGAAGAGAAGTAGCTGGCCTTGTCAGCTTGAGGACTCTTGTACCCCACCAGTAAGGCTTCGCGGTACGGTCGTAAGTTGGCAGGCAACTCCACGATCACGGATTTATAGAAGGCAGTTCGGAACGCCACTTCAACAGCCGGCGTGATGCGATCCAGGGGAGCATGAAGGATCATTACCCCATGGTGCGTGACATACTTCGCGGCGGTCTGGAGGAACGCTATCTCAAGTTGATGTGAAGAGCCATCTTCGCTCTGCTTGATCTCGTTCTCGTACGGTGGGTTGCACCAAACGAGACTGAACGATTGTACTGGGACGATGCGAGCGCCAAAGAACGACGAGTGTAGCACGTTGCCATGCTGTTGGGCAGATTCAGCCCGGCCTTCATCGAGTTCAACGCCATAGCGGTTCTCATGGGGTACTCCAAGTTTGTCGCCAAGCTGACCGAGGGCATGGCCTGCCCCGCAGCATGGATCGAATAGGTAGGTGGATGCCGGATCAGTCACACGTAGCGACTGACAGACAAGGTCGATAGTTTGGGGGCTAACTGGGTAGTAGCCAAGTTTAGTTTGTGCTGCGAGACGCATGGCTACTCCATTTCACGTTGTCGTGCCGTTCATCAACATGGTATTGCCCAGGCTCTCTTGGCAGGTCCGACAAGTATGGCGAACCACAGCAACCACAGCCACCGATGGATATGCCTGTCGTTTCTGTTGCTATTGTTAATAGCCTCAAAAACTCTGCTTCTCTTTCTTCTCTTGTCATCTTCATCACTCCAATTCGACCGACCTGCGAAGTGCAGAGCGTGTCCCATCACCCCCAGCCGGTGCCGGGGGATCAGGGTCAAGCACTACCAATCAGCGATGAACACGTTAGTATCTTCGTGGGTACCCTTGTGTTCTTCGTCGAGGTCGTACTGGTGATGGGCGAGGCTGCCTAAGCGGATGTGGCCTTCGGCTGGGTTGCTGCGAACATACTCAGCATGTTCGGCGGAGGTCATGTGGACATAGCCGATGCGCTCATTCAGCTCACTGTGCATCAGTTCGTAATCATTGACCACTACTTCGGTCGTCTTACTCATAGCGTTCTCCTAAAAGGGTTCCGACGTGTTGGAAGGTTACAACGTAGCGGCGAACTCATTCGCGGCTGCTTCGGTATCGAAGGCGAACCCGCCAGGCGTCTTGCCCCACTGTCGTGAGTACCAACCACCAGCACGCTTGCATTTGTCCCTGATCTTGTCGAACTCGTCACGTTCCACGCGATTGTCGAGGATCACCAGCCACATGTCGAAGTCTTTCTTGGTATGGTGGTGCTTCTCCACATGAGCAGCGCCACTGCCACCGGCGACAGGGGCAGGCTTTTCAGGGGCTTTGTAAGTGACAAGGAACCGGTCGAGCCCGTTACCATTTGGGTTATCGGCAAGCCCGTCGATAACGGCACCAGGCGGGAATGATGTGGCACGCAGGGCAGACCGTACCAGTTCCCAACATGTTCTACCTTGGCAATCTATATCGTGCCAATCGGTGTCGCCCGGCCATTCGGCAGACAACACAGGCGGCAAGTTGTAGTGACTTAGGATGATATCACGCATCTTGCTGTAGATGCCGATGCCGTAGTCCCGATGTTCCGAGCAATACTTGATATCACCCAACACCCGGCCAACAGCTTTCTTGAAGGCGCTGGCGTCGTGGATGTACATATCCTGCATTCCGTCGGAGTGGCCATCTTCGTACTTATTGGTGATGGCATGGACTTCCTTCTCGGTTGGCCCCATCTCCCAGTCAACATCGATGCTATCGCCACCGCTGAAAGACTTAGACTTCACCGTGAACTTGATGCCGGGAAACGCCTTCGCCAACTCAGTTCGCATATTGGCAGCAGCCCGAGCATGAGGCGATAGCCCACTATCAACACCCTTGGCCCACGGATACCGCTTCTCCAGTTCGGCCAGGTGCTTCTTGTACTCGATATCGAAGGCAGCATCCTTGGCAGTCTTCTCTTCCTGCCACGCCGCACGTTTACGTGCTTCTTCGGCCTGCTGTTCCGGTGTGGTGCGTTTGTCCAGCACTTGGAACGGTATCACCTTGATGGCAGCCTCACACGCCGCGATGATCTGCTTGAAGTTGTCTTTGGTGACTGTCCATCCCACTGCGTTACCGATCTGCGATTGAGCTTGGACGCACGCCGGCGATACGACACCTGTCACCATGGGGATGTAGCAATGCTCCCCCCTGTCGGTGATTTCCTTGATGGTCTTCCCGTGCCACTGCAATTTCTTGAGGGCATCGTTGGCCAGCTTCGTTTGCCGAGGTCCAGCGGTGGAACTCCACTGCTGCTTGGCTGTTGCTGTCTCAGACATAGGTCTATTCTCCACTCCGACACGTCGGAGACCGTGTTGCATCGGACGATACAACCCACTCCCCAGCCGACCAGCGACTGGGGGTAGGGTCGAACCGGCTAATGATTCTCAGCGAACGGGACCGCCACATCATAGCTATGCTGCCGCATATAAGCTTCTTCGCCATGACATTGCACAGCACAGTTGTAGCAGAGCGAGTGATAGTTCTCGTCGAAACAGTCTTGTACTCGCTCCTGTTCCTCGTTGCCAACAGGTGATTCGCATTGGCTGCACATAGTTACTCCGACGTGTTGGAAGGTTTGATTGACTGGAACAGCGACCGTGCCCCAGCCAGGTCATCGTCGTCGAACGATTCCCAGAGCAGGCGTGTGCCATCCTTTTTGAATTGGCGTACCTGGTACACAGCCCCTTCGTGGTATAGCTCCACAGTAGAGCCATCCACTTCTTTCTGTTGGATATACCCACAGCGAAGCCCGTAGACAGTGAGCCAGCCGCGTTTGGTGTAGAACGGTGGTCCGATCTTCCTCATGCCACGCTCCTACAAAGGGTAAAGGTTGTTAGGTTTGATGAGCCACTCTTCTACCACAGTGCTTCCATAGGTGGAGTAGAACAACTCATCGACGACAGCCATGAGGTATTGCCCCATCCATCGGGTATAACCTTTGAAGATGACGTGTTTCCCTGCGATCTTGTCATCCAAGTCGCGGCTGACTCGATACTTGCACCCCACGACGAGGTTGGCAGGAAGCCATTTGCTCTCCTGGGCAGACAACGTAGCGGGCTGCATGGCAGTGTTAGCGAACATGTTTCCTCCAGTAGTTTGTAAGTGACGTGATCCATGACATTCTCCGACGTGTTGGAATTAACGGCGGGTGGATGTTACAGTAACTTCCAGTCCACGAATGAGAGCATGGAATCGATTGGCAGGTTCCGTGAAGGTTGCCTGATCGTTGGCAGACCCAATGATGATGGTGCGCCCGTTGAACCGGGCATATTCCAGATACCAGCCAGCATGTTCATACACGCAAACGCAAGCCAGCGGGTGGTTCATCTTGTCCAGAGTCTCATCAGCAATCTGCTGCATGAGTTCGTTCCCCCACTCGTGGGAAGCGAGGTGGACGTACTGCATCGGAAACGATGTGATCGCTTTGCGAATCTGTGGTTCTGCACACATGGTTCAATCCCCAAGAGGAACCTGCCTCATCAGCATGGGTAGGTAAATTCCCATGAATACTCCGACACGTCGGAGTATTTCGGCGCTAACCGTATTTCGCTACTATCGCCAGGGCCTGGAGTAAGGCGTTGTTGGCCATCGAAGTGTGCCAGTAGGCACGACACGTCAGGCACATTCGGTCTGGGTCGTAGTTGTCGAACGTGCGAACCACAGCCCCCCGCACCTTCTCGAACTTTTCCAGCGGGCGAGCATCTTCCTGTTGCAAGCAGGATTCGCCGCTATCGCGGGTAACTGACAGGTTCCGGCAAGGGAACGCAGCAGAGTCGAGCAGGTTGTCAGCCAGCACTGTGGCCTGTGCCTGCACTTCTTCCAATCTAAAACTCATGACGTTCTTTCTCAATAGGTGGTTAGGTAGTAGTAAGAGCCGCTATATCCCAGCCACTGACGACTATAGATGCCGCCAATAGGAGCCAGGAACCCTTGATGAATCTTGCGAAGCCAGAAGCTAGAGACCAGTGCCTTGGCTTTCTGACTTGATATCGGTCCGTCTTTCATGACGTTTTCTCCGACACGTTGGAACTAACTGACTCGCCAGATGTACTGGCCAGCTTCGCTGTGAAATGGGAATCGAACCAGTTCAACACTGTCGAACCGGTTGTAAAGGCTATTCTGGTGCCTCTCAGCTTGCGCTAAGGTGTCGCACCATTTACAGATGGTGTGCATTACTCAACACTCCCATCAGGGTGGACGATATCAAGCACAGCCCCATCGAAAGCGATGAAGTCATCAGATTCGGCGTAGGCTTCTTGGATGTGCAGGATATCCCTGCCATAGGCACCGTCATCAAGAGCGACGACGATGTACGTCTCATTGGTCTGCTTCGCCGCTGACAGTGCTTTCTGTAGGGCGATTGAACGCTGTTCTTCAAACGCGGTCATTGGTTCCCCCTGGTCGTTTCCGACACGTTGGAACTAGCGGGGAAGGTTAGGACGACGGATAATACGGACACCACCATTGCAAGTTTGACGAATCATAGCACTATCCTCGGGTTGATGACCTGGCGAAATTGCCAAGCTACATCCCACGCCTGCTTCCGACACGTTGGAAGCAGGTTAGGGGCGAAGCCTAGAGTTCGACAAATGCCCGAATATTGGCAGCTACTTGTTCTTTCGTGGCACGGCAAGTTAGTACACTACCACCGAATAATTCGGGATTCTGTTGGCTTGGAATAAACAGATGCTCGTAAGCATCCTCAGTTATGTCAAAAAACTGCATAGCAGAACGCCGGGTATTTCGCCGCAGAACACCGTTCACGGTCAGAACAGGAAACGAGCCCATGAATACCCATTGATCGGGGAAAATAGCAGGGCATTCACCCAATGCACAGCCAGCAGTGCCACAATCAAATTTATCGACATGCACCCCACTGGAAGCATCGCCGTGAAATAAAGAGAAATCGAACAAGTCCACACTCAAATGACCACGTTCCAAGTGGTCTGCAAGCTTCAATAATAGATCCTCTTTCATCTTTCTACCCTCAGTTCCGACACGTCGGAAGAACGGCCAGGTCGAGAAGCGACGTAGCCAAGGGGCAGGCGCGATATGTCCTGCCCGATGGGAACCCCGATTTAGTCAGCGCCGTGCTGAGACGCCCACGAATCAATGGCATCTTGTAACGTGTTGGCATCGACGATATGCCCGCGATTCATCTCTTCTTGCAGGTATTCCCACATGAAGCGGGACAGGCTGCGTACCTGCTTTTCATTGTTCCAATCGTACAACACCTGTGCGACCGACCGCTTAGCTACAGTAGCTTGTGGCATCTTTCTATCTCCAGTTCCGACACGTCGGAACAACGTCGCTGTTATTAGTGAATAGTGCCAGCAGAACAGCACACGATACTAGCACCAGGTGAACTACTTTCGATCTTTCCGACACGTCGGAAACTATACCTCAATCTGTTGCAATTCCATCGCACGAATAAGCTTCTGAAGTGCCAGCATTGACACTAGGACAGTAGCATCGGCGGGACAATCGCCATACTGTAAGCGCAGTGTAGCAAGGTTAGAACGTA
>Ga0209174_10002391_pt1 | contig 12410 bp, 16 predicted proteins | sample JI91814BDNA_FD_187505 | JGI IMG/M metagenome (GOLD analysis project Ga0209174, IMG submission 187505) | Wastewater effluent complex algal communities from Wisconsin, to seasonally profile nutrient transformation and Carbon sequestration -... | ecosystem: Engineered > WWTP > Effluent > Algae...
TGATTTACCTTCAAATGAAGTATCTTTTAAATTTTTTAAAGAAAAACCATCTGAAGGAATATTAATGCATGGTATAGTATATAAAAAACAAAATAATCAGGTATTTATATCTTTTGGTGGTTTATTGGGACAATTCAATAAGGATATTGAATATGATTCTGTTTGGTTACAACTCAACTTCTGATTGAACAACTTTAATACTCCAACGAAAGTTATTTTCTTTTTTATATAACTTTACAAATTTTAGAAGAAATCTAATTCGTTGATATTGTTTTATTTGATTTTTTCTATAATTTATAGGATCCTGTATATATAGTCTTAATTGATTTGAAAATGGTTCATAATTTTCTAAATTTAATTCTTTTACACTTTCATCAACTTTATTTAAATATTCTTGAATTAAACTACTATCAACTGTCACATAATCACTATCAACATCATATAATACTTCTAAATATGGAGTTTGATATATATCATCTGTCAAACAATCATAAATAATCATTGTTTTTGTTTCGCGTCTTGGTCCAAATGTTAAATTTGTTAAATACTTAATCAATTTTATCATTTAATTATGTTTAATTTATTTACTTAAATAAATGTTTTATTTATTATTCTCACTAATTGCATGTTATGCCTTTGATGAAAAAATGTTAATGGCACAATATGCATTATCGAATTTTAAAGAAGATTATCCAATATTTGGACCAAAAAGTAATTTCTATTTTGGATCAAATAAATTAGATATAAAATTTTCATTTAAACGTTTATCTACAAATAACGCTACAATACTCTACATTGATAATAAAATTTCAAAATTATCTATTTTAACTAAAAATAGTCTTCATGAATATGATGATATTACATATATTATTAAAGAAAATAAAATTTCAAATATTTTATGTTTTAATTCATCAAAAGAATATTCAATAAGTACAAATAATCAGGCACACTACAATAATAAAACTGGTGTTTATGAATTTTATCCAAATTGTTTCAAAGATGACAATATCACCCATTCACTATTGGTATCATTTGTACTTGATTATGGAACACTACTAAAACTTGGATCATATAAAGATGTTATATATGAACTTGAAAATCAAGTAGCTTTAATGCGTTTAATATATATGTCACAAATTAAAACAAGAATAGATATAGATAATGTTGTCGTCGGATCTAAAAATTCACCTGTTCCTTTAAGTATGAATGAAAATGATGGAACATGTAAAGGAGTTTTAGGAGTAGATCGTGAATTAGCAATATGGACAAACGAAAAAGCACCAAAATCAAATTTATGGATGTTATTGTCTTATTGCTTCAAAGGAATTGTTGGTGTTTCATATATAGGAAATTATTGTGGTCCAAAAACAAGTAATGTTGCATATTTTGATTGGTTGACTATGAGTCATGAACTTGGTCACTCAATTGGTGCTCAGCATACATTTCAGAATGGTGTTGGTACTACTGGAGGGATTATGGATTATGGTTCAGGAGCTTATAATGATGTTTTACAATTTCATCCTATTAATAAGCCTCAAATTTGTGGATTTTTGAATTATTTAAAATCAAGTTCAAATACATGTTTTGTTAAATCAACAAATTTATGTTCTGATGGAATATTAACGCCAGATGAAGAATGTGAATGTATTAATTTAAAGAAGAATTGTGGATCAAAAAGCGCTAGATGTGTTAATTGTAAGTTAACCAGAAAAAATATTGAATGTTCGACGCAGTATTTTACGATTAAACTATATACATCAGTTCGTGATAAAAATGCTTTAACTTCAAAAAAATGTTGTAAAAATTATAAAAATGTATGTTAGTTATAAATGTCAAGATTAGAAGTTTCTCGTTGTAAATATAACGGAGTCAATATTTTTATTATCGGTGAAATTCATACTCATCAACCAGAAGTTAGACCTAACATATATGATATATGTATGAATATTATTAATGAATATTATATTGATCAAATATTATTTGAAACTGTTAAAAATTCTTATAATGCTGAAAAGTTATTTTTGTTATCAAAAGAGTTTAATATGATTATGTATGAAGTTGATCCACGTAAAGATTTTATTGATAAAAATCAAAATAAAGAAATATTTTATACCAATACAATTTCTAAAGATTTAGGAGAATATGTATATGAAAATGTTATGAAAAGAGATTATATTCCGACAAATCCAGAAATAATCAGTTATTTAAATGCTTCAAATTATAATCCAAATGTTTCGAATATATATTTTATTCGAGATTTATTAATGGATTTCGTTGATTATAATATATTTAAAGCAATAAATTATTCTCCAAGAAATACAATTATTCTTGTAGGTAAAAAACATTATAAAAATTTAATAAGAAATTATTTTAAAAATAATATTAAAGTTGATTATACTTATTTAAATACAGAATATCCAGAACTTCCAGGAATCATAAATTTACATCGTTATAATTTAAATCCAAAATCAACAGAAATATATGAAAATCTTAATGATTGATTATATCTATCCACATTTTAATCACATTTTCAAGTTCATAATCTTTTGATTTATTTATTATATCTTCACGAGAATATATATCATTTGATAATATATATACTACAGCTTTAATAAAATCATCAAAATCTTTTCCAGACGACAATGAATAATCAATTGTATCAGATTGCATTTTACAAATTTGTTTTGAAGATCCAATCTTTTCAGATAAAGAGCCAGATGAACTAACAATTGGTATACAACCAGCAGACATTGCTTTTGATAATGATACACAATCAATTTCTGGAAAATATGTTGGATATATAAATATATCTGCTTGTTTATATAACTCTTCAACTTCCGATATACTCAAATGTCCATAATCAACGAAACCTTCAGTCTCACTAATTTTCTTTTTTTGAATTTTTACCCATTCAGCAGATACAGGATTTGTTTCCATTCCTCCTTTTGATATTCCTGATTTAAATCCATATGCCCAATGTATTTCAGCATATGGTATCTTTTTTCGAATTATGGGTAACATCTTTAATAGACCAACAAGACATCTATCTGGTGAACTAGTACATAACATCATTCCCTTTTTCTTTGTGTCATAATTAATTTTTTTAATTCCATTTGGAATCACAATACTATTGTAATTGATTAATGAAGCATGAAATTTACTTTTTACAAGTATTTTAACATTTTCAGGAATTTCTTTTATTGGAATAGTGTCATGTAGATCAAGAAATATTTTGGAACTATTAATATTCAATAAACAGTTTGATGGATCTCTCCAAATTATTGTTATGTCTTGTTTACTTAATGGTTCCCAATTTCTATAATGATCATATTTTACACCATCATAGATACTAGGTTGTCCTTTAAGAACACAATATACGGTAACATTATAACCATGTTTAGCAAGTTGAGTAGTTATATTTATAACAGCTTCTTCTGATCCTCCAATTTGGGATTCTTCAGGATTCCATTCGTGCGAAAAATTTAAAGTATGGCCAGGTCCACAATAATATACTATATCTTTCCCACTTGATGTCGTTTTTGTTTTTACAGAACGTCTTTTGAATTCAAGTATTAGAGGATTTGATTTTAAAGAATCACTTAATGTATCAAAATCAATACCCTTATTAATTGCATCAAGAGCTTCTTTATAATCCTTGATTCGAATAATCACAGATGCTCTTATTTTATTAAAAAGTGTTGAATCATAAAGCGTTAAATCTTCTTGAAAAGAATCAGAATTCAATTGACTCATTAACGTTTCTTGTCTAACATGCCTATTTATTGTATTTGATGTATGACTAAATTGAACAACTATAAATGAAGAAGGTGCTGTACATATTTGATCAATTCTTCCATTAATAAATGGAAGACATTCTCCTGATGTTGATTTATTATCCCATTTCTGTGTAATCCAAAATTTTCGAGTATATGCCATAGTACTTTCACTTACAGTAAATATTGTATCATATGCTTCAAACATTTGATTACTAATTAGATCTAAACATTGAACTTTTTGACATCCAAAACATTCCTTTTTTGTAGCCAACATTGTTCTAATTCTACACACAACTGATTCTTTTGGATACCAATCATCATCGTCCATATGAACTATATAATCATGACTTGCATATTCACATAACATATTTCTTTTTTGACCAAGGGTAAGAGATCTTTTTACATAATTATAATTTACACCAATAGGAAATCTTCCATTAAATTTTTTATCACTATCATCTATGATTATCATTTCAAGTTTATTTCTTGGATAATCAATTGATTCCCAGTTTCTCATTAATAAATCAAAAAAATGATGTCTATTTCGAGTAGGAACAACAATAGATACATATGGGAGTTCATCATCAGATATTGGAGGTAATTCAAGTTTAATCATTTAAATAATATTGAGTCTTAGTCTTAAATTGTTTTATTTAATAAATGTATTGTCCAGCAAAAAATGGAAGAAAGGACATAATTGATTTTATGTTACAATGTGGTGTAAATGATTTTCATTATGCCATAAAAGGTTCTTCAGAAGGAGGTCATTTAGATTTAACATTGCATATACTACAACATTATAAAGAGAATAATGATTCCATATATGATTGGGGATTATATGGTGCTTGTAAGGGAGGACATCTAGAATTAATTGATTTTATGTTATCTAGATGTAAAAATATACATTTAGGTCTTGAAGGTGCATGTCAACAAAAAAATATAGAAATCACAAATATGATTCTTCAAAAAATGAAACCATTCAAAAAATACTTAAATACGGCTTTATGTGCTTCATGTCTACATGGTAATATAGAAGCTGTGAATTTATTTTTATCATTAGGTGCTGATGATTATAATTATAGTTTTGTAAATGCATGTATTGGTGGACATAATGAAATTATAAATATACTTTTACCAAAAATAAAAATATTGGATATGGGTCTAATATATTCAAGTAGACATGGAAATATTGAACTTGTAAAAATGATGTTGTCACTTGGAGCTAATTATTACAACGGAGCATTAATAAATGCAAGTTTAGGTGGTCATAATGAAATAGTTGATATGATGTTATCACTTGGAGCAAATAATTATGATGGAGCATTAAATCATGCATCATATGGTGGACATATTGATATTGTTAGATTAATGATATCACTTGGAGCTGATAATTATGATATGGCGTTAGTAAATGCATGTGATGGAGGACATATTGATATTGTTCGATTATTGTTATCGCTTGGAGCTAGATTTGATAATTCGAATGTGTATTATTCGAATGTGTATAAATTATTGAAACAAAATAATCAACTATGTGATAATTTTAAATTTAATCATAAAAAGAATAATGTATATAATTTATTAAAATTTTATAAATACAAAATTCCTGATATTAATCAATTGATTTATAAATTTATTATATCATAATTAATGTTTCATCGTATTTATCAGTAATATTTATATCAAATAAATTTCTTAAATAATTATCGCTTGATAGTTCTTTGATTTTTGGCAAGTTTGGATAATCAACTATATCTTTTTTAAATTCTTCAAAAAAATCGTTGAATTCGTTTGTTTCCACTTTTGTGGCACTTTCAAAATAAATAAACGTTACAATTAATAATAACGTTAAAATAAATACGGTTATTGCACCAATTATAATTAATATTTTCCAATGAATGTGAAGAGAATTAAAATTCATTTAGATAAAAAAATAAATGATTTTAAATAATAATTCGAATATAAAAAAATGTTTCTTAAGAAATTTATCAAAAAGGAACACTATGTATATTTAAAATGTATTGGATTTGAATTATCTTTAACAGGATCAATATTTTTTGTACTATTTAGATATTATTAAAACAACTATCAAGTCCTTTTTTATGGCCAAATTTATGAAGTACAAATGTATTATCTTTTAAACAATATTTAGTATTTTTGAATAAACTACTAGGCACAACACATACATTATCTTTATATTCATTTTTTAATAATGTATTCATGATTCCTTGTTCATAACATTTTCCTGCCCATAAAGGACCGAGACTAAATTTATTGTTTGAATCTTTACAATCTGTTTTTAATTCACGAATACATTGATTTATAAAATTTCTGCCAATTTCTGCCAATTTTTGAATTTTTAATAATGAATAAACCCGAACAATATATGTATTTTAAATAATCAGTTGCAATATATATATCAAATTTATCTTCTGGATCTAATGTACAAATAACATTCATGATTGATATATCATTATTTACAAACATAGAATCAGTATCCATCCACATAATATATTTGTGATTATTTGAATCTAAATGTTTTTTACAATAAAATAGTTTAGACCAATATACTGGAACATTTTTGTAATTTGTATCATAAAATACATAATCAAGTTGATATAAATCACAATAATTTTTAACATTTTTGTTGTGTAAATCAATATAACTATCTTTTCTATTATCAGAAGAAATAACAATCAATGAATTAGTAGTACTACATTTTTGAATATCTACAACATTTCCCATTTATAATTAAAAACACAAAAATCCAAGAATCATAGTTTCTGTCGCTAAAATTGTATCAGCAGCACTAATATTTGTTATGTAAAATGCACCTGGACTATATAAAACAACAGGTGCTGCAGTTCCATCATATTTTTGAATCTGACAAAGAACTTGAGAACCAACTAGAATATTGGTATTTGAAAAAGATATAGTTAGACTTCCACCAGGAATAACAGGAGCATCAAATGTAATTGTTATTGTTCCTTGACAAGCATTTAAAGTAGCAATTTCAGAAGACAATATATCAACATTTTGTTTTACAAGTGAAATTGTTCCATTTTTAATAATTGTATTAGTATCTATGATTATTCCTTGATCAAAAACAGGTTCAGATAAATTTACAGTTCCATTTGAAGAAGTCACAAAAATGCTTCCAAGAGGATCAATAGTTGATTTATTTATTGTATTAATAGTTATTTCATTTGCTGAAATAGTTATGGGTGGTGTAGTGTCAGTAACAAATCCATCTGTAATAGTTTGAATATTAAAATCAACATTTTTATCGAGTGTAATGTTTGGACCAATCATAAAATCATTTGGAGAACTAATGGTAAAGTCTGTAAAAAATTTTAATTTTGATGTAAAAAGATCATTTGTAAAAATAATATTTGATTCGACAGCAAATTCATTTTGGTCATTATAAATAAGTCCACCAATTGTACCGGTTGGTGGAGTTCCAGTTTGTGCTAAAATATAAAAATTTAGTTCAGTTTCACTAATGATTCCATTTTGAGAATAAAAGAAAATTTGAGAATTTGTATTTCCTTCTATAACATAAATAAATATTCCACTTGATACACTATTATTTGCACAATCAATTGAACGTTCCCAATCAAATTCTTTTGCCAGATAAATTCCATTTTGAGTTTTATTAGTTTGATTTTTCACAAGAATTCTATCATTAAGAACAGTCTGAACTCCATCAATGACAAGAAATCCAAATAATGAAGGAAGATTCTCAGTAGTTGCGACTCTCGCAGGAGTTTTCCAAGCAACAAGAGGACTGTAGATATTCTTTGAAACTTGAAGATCGCCAGTAACAAGATAACTCAATTTTTGATCTGATATTATTTTAGGTGGGATATTTTGAAAATGGGATATCATTTATGTATATTCAATATCTTTTTTAAGAGAATAAATCAAATATTAATAAATGGTACAATATAAATGCAAATGTATTTATAAAACTGATTTAAGGGCTAATATGAGGAGACATATTTTAAGAAAGAAATGCATTGAATATTTAGGTGACATAAATGAACTTATTGATACATTGTGTATTGAGAGAATAAAAAAATATGCTGATTTATCTAATGTGTCAATTGAAGAAAAAAAACAAAGATTTAAAGAATATAAGAAACAACATGGTAAAATAAGAAATCTTAAGATAGGAGCATTGGGACAGTATAATGAATTAGATTTATCAAAAAAAATATATAAATCTATGAAATGGGACTCTAAATACAGAGGACATGAACAACCTGAAATAACATTTGAAGAGTTTACAAAATTATTACTAGAAAGTAGGTATAAAATAGACACATCAATAGGAATATTAGAATTTCCTATGAAACTAACAAATGGTTATTTTAATTCTGCATCTCCTGATAGAATAGATAATAATAAAGGATATCTACGTTCTAATATTAGAATTGTTCCTTGTTTTTTAAACGTAAATGATAAACTATTATCAAAAATAGAACCAGAAGATTGGAAAAAAATTGTTATTATAAGAGAACAAATAAGAAATATTAACGAACTTATTAAAATAGCAAATGATTTGTTAAATAATAGTATAAGTAATTCTCATTTTTATCAATTAGGTAATAGTGCACATCTGCATTCAAAAAAATCAAATGGTAAAAAAACTTTTGAATTTGAATATATTAGTGATTTTATAATATATATAATTGAACAATTTATAAAACAAGGAGGAAGATGTGCATATTTAAAAATACCAATATATCCAGAATCTGGTCATAAATATAAAGTTTCTTTAGAAAGAATAAATCCTTTGAATGGATATACAAAAGATAATATTGTACTAATAACATCTGCATTAAATGGGAACCCTGTTGGCCAAAGAAGACATTTAACATATGAACAAAGGAATGAAATTATCAAATATTCTGCATTAGGTTATAATATAGATAAATTAGATGAATGGACATTGGTAGATTTAAATAGAAGAAAAAAAATCGAAGAATTGATAGAATTTGAAAAATGTATTTTAGAATCATTAATAGATATGGATAAAATAAAAAGTAAAATAAAAATTCGAAAAAGTGTTATAATTTGAAAATGTACTTTAGAATCATTAATAGATTTGGATGTATTGAATATATAATAAAAATAAAGTACTTAAATAAATGTTTACTTATTATGATAAAGTAAAATGGAAGTATCTCTAATAGATTTTATGGGATCAGATCTTAGTGTAGTTAATGCAGCGAGAGTATCGTTTGGTAAAAGAAAAGAATATGATTCTTTTAAAGAGGTTTCTTATGGACCAAATAAAACAACAAAAATTCCTAATTTAGATAATTCAGATATCAAACTTATAAATTTTCTTGCAAAAAATAATCATTGGAGTCCTTTTGGTCATGCAACACTTCAATTTCATATCAAAGCTCCTATGTTTGTGGCAAGACAACTTGGTAAACATCAAGTAGGTCTTGTTTGGAACGAAATTTCAAGAAGATACCACGATTCTGAACCTGAATTCTATAATCCACATAATTGGCGACTTAGAGCATCGAATGTTAAACAAGGTTCATCAGATGAGACAATTGAATTTGATATAACTGAATATAATAAATCATGTTTAAATACATATAATGATTTACTTGCAAAAAATATCGCCCCAGAAATGGCTAGAATGGTATTACCTATGAATATAATGACAGAATGGTGGTGGAGTGGGTCGTTGGCATCATTTAGTAGAATTTGTAAATTGCGACTCGCAAAAGATTCTCAATGGGAAACCAGAGTAATTGCTCAAATGATTAGTGATGAATGTGAAAAATTATTCCCAGTATCATGGGAAGCTTTAAAAAATCAATTTACTAAAAATGAATAATTGTAATATAAAACAAGAATGATATTACCCCAAAGTATGTATACTGAATGGTATTGGACAGGATCATTATATGCATTTTATAATATGTGTAAATTAAGACTTGATCCTCATGCACAAGAAGAAACTCGTATTGTGGCACAACAAATTTATGAAATTCTTAATAATTTATTTCCAGTTTCTTGGAAATCTTTGATGAATAATTCATCTTGATATGTTCTTAATACATTAACTATAGCCATATAAGATTCTAATAACTCTTCAGTATTTTTAGAACCAGTAATTGTTCCTTTTCCTGATTTAAAAACAAATATAGATATTTGGCCATCTAATTTAGATGGTATTTTTTCTTTTTTTAGAAATTTTTCGGAATATTGTTTTCTGAATTTTAAAGTGAAATATTTGATATTAATTCCACTATATTTTTCAGGTTGAAAGCTTGCAATTCTCCATACATTTGTGTCATTAATAATTCCTTCAAATCTATTTTTGTTAATAATATTTTTAAGACGTTCTTGAATGATAGGATAATTAAAGGTAAAGTTGCTAATAATATTAACAATTCTAATATTTTGAACTGAGAAATTATTGATATCCTGAATTACTGTACCTTCACAGCGTTCGGCCATTACTGATATGAATTTATGAATCATATCGGAGCTTTTGTAAATGATGTCATAATTTACACATCCAGGAATTTGAATACTTCCATTGGGAAATACTTTTGCAGATATTTTGGTTTTATTAATGTAAAAGGTTACGGTTAAACAATTATAAAAAGCTTTAACAGTAGAATGTTTTGAATTTGGAACATAATTAAGTTCAAAAAAGTTCAACTTATTTGAATTATAATAATCAAATATTTTCAACAAATCTATAGACGTTCCAAGTTTTGCACATACAGTCATAGTTGCTACAATTAGCCGAGAAGCAATATCATCTTCTACATAACATGCTGAAATATTTTTATTATAAGTTTCTTCAGTTTCCATTTTATAATAAATTTCATTTATTCTAAAATAATTTAAATTTATTAATAAATGGGAAATATTAATTCAACGATGACAGACTTAGATCGTAAAATAGCAGAAATTTCAAATAAAGCATCTACTGATTATGCAGGAATCCAAACAAATGTCAATTCTTTGACTACTCAGGTAGGATCATTGGATTCAAGAATTACGGACGTGAATAATCAGGTGACTAATAGATTTAATAATGTTTACGACAAAACACAAATTGATTCACGTTTTAATAATTTTCTATCAAAAGCTGATTTAGGAGTTACTTCTAATGACGAAAATGGTCTTAAATTCAACAAAACTTTTTATTTTGATAATGGTATGTTTTCTACAGGAGGAGGAGTATATTCAAGTGATACAAAACCATTTGATTATTATTTAAATAATCAAAAAGCAATCACATTTAAAAATAATGTAGGTATAATTCCAAGTACATTTGTTACAGCTGCAGATAAATCAAGTTCAATCAATTTTCCATAATGCGTTGAAATAATTTTAAAATATTAGTGTAATATACATATGGGAAATAATAGTAGTACTACAAATAATTTTAATTGGATTCCGGATGTTCCGGATCAAAGAGATCATTACATTTCAAATCTTTCGGATGAAATTGATGAGAATGTTGATTTACGTCCGATAATGATATACAATAAAGTAGATAATAATACTATATTGAATATATTTAGTTTATATAGACTTGATTTTGAACCAAGTTGTTGGTTTGTTAAAAATATATTGGCAGAACATAATTATCCTTTAACGATCCGAAATGTATTTAAAGTAATAAATCGTTATGGTATATGTCCAAATGAATATTGTTGCAGTGAAGGAGTTGTATCAAAAGAAGCATATTCTAAATGTGTAAAGAAACATACTAAATATAGAAAAATATTTGGAAGTGATATTTTGAAAGTTTTGTCTAAGAAAATACCAATAATATGTGGTATTTCTATTTATGAATCTTTTATTAATGGATTTAAACAAGGAAGAATTACAGAACCTGCAGAAAATGAAAAGGTTATTGGATCAGATGTGATTTTGATATTAGGATATAATTTTAAGAAGAGGCAATTTCTAATTAAGAAAGATGGATATTCTTGGATGTCATTTGGAACTATTAAAAATTGTTCAGATTTTTGGGCAGCAAAAAAAGAAGAAGTGATAACTGCTCCCGTTCAAAAAGAAGTTGAACCTGTTCCAAAAGAAGTGATTACCGTTCAAAAAGAAGTTGAACCTGTTCATAAAGAAGTTATTACTGCTCAGAAAACTCCAGCTGAAAAATTAGAAGAACTTCACGATTTAAATAGAAATGGTTATTTTAAAGTAGAAAAAGTATTTGAATTTAAAGATGATGAATAAATTTCTTTGTTTGTAATAAAATGAAACCATTACAAAGTGAAAATATCACACAAACATTGTTTATGCAAGATGAAAGAGTAATTAAAGATAGTTCAGATTCATCAAGTTCATTAATGCCTGCATATATACAACAAGTAAGAATGAGTACATATTATCAAGATTCACCTTGTGCAATTTTATTAGCAAGTCAGAAATATGGACTTGAGCCTCTTGGAGGACCCGTAACGAATCAGCCAAATGGATATCGCCCAGGAAATGTTTGTTTTAAATAAATAATATATAGGTGTTAATTAAAATGGATTGGTCAGATGAAAAAATAATGTCTAATTTTCATGGAGTTATACGTGATTCAAGAATTTTAAAAAAAAGAGAAGTTGAAGAAAAATATAG
>Ga0209174_10002393_pt1 | contig 12403 bp, 13 predicted proteins | sample JI91814BDNA_FD_187505 | JGI IMG/M metagenome (GOLD analysis project Ga0209174, IMG submission 187505) | Wastewater effluent complex algal communities from Wisconsin, to seasonally profile nutrient transformation and Carbon sequestration -... | ecosystem: Engineered > WWTP > Effluent > Algae...
GTGGTCGTTTCGGTGTGCTGGGGGTTCGCGATCCGAGTGGTCATGGGTCGTGGGGCCGCCCGATCCAAGCAGCTTGCAGCCGGTGCGGGAGACGAAGTCTGGCCGGCTGTCGAGGAACATCCCGGTGCAGGCGATGTCGACGACGACGGGTGGATGGCTGTTTCTCGAGTCTGGTCTCGAGCACGAGCTCGCGACGTGGCTGGACCGTCAGCGTGATGTGACGTGGCTGGTCGGTCAGCCCGTGTTGCTGCGCTGGGAGGACGGAACGAAGCACTTCCCCGACGTGTTGAGCGCGCACCGGGATGGCTCGGTGATGATCTGGGATGTCCGAGCCCCGGAAGAACGCGACGACACGTTCATGGTGATGTCGACGCGTACGCGGGCAGCCTGCGCGAAGGTCGGCTGGCGTTACGAGCTGTTCGGTGGTCTCGACCCGGTGGCGTCGTTGAACCTCCGCTGGATCGCGTCGGCGCGCAGAGCCCCGGAATGGCTCACGTCTGCCAAGGCGATCCTGCAGCGTGTCCTGGCCGACGGTGGCAGTGTTGGCGATGTCATCGCGGCCGACGACGATCGAGGGTTCCTGACGTCAGCCATGTGGCACCTGGTCTGGTCGGGTGAGATCGAGATGGACCTCAACGCCCCGTGGGATCAGCGCTCGCGCCTGGCGTGGGCAACCGATGAGGTGCGGACATGAACGCCCGAGTGACGCTGTACGAGGGCGCCAACATCCTCTTCCCGGAGGGACCTCGAATCGTGGTCGCGGTCGGCCCGTTTGGGTACACGGTCCGCGATGTCACCGGCGGTGTCCACGAGGTGTCGTGGACCGACGTCCAGCCGGCACGCGCCATTGTCGACGGGCGGGTGGACGCGGTGGCTGAGTCGTTGATGGCCGTCTTGTCCGGGCTGAGCGATGACGCTCTCCAAGAGTCGCTGGACAAGCTGGAGGTCGTTCTGACCATGCGCACGGGCTTCGCTCTCGGGCACCCGGCTCTCGCGCGACCTGGGGAGCCATACTCGCTGTTCAACCCGGCCCGAAAGGTCTCGGACAGCAAGAAGTGCGAGGCGATGGCCACGATCCTTGCCCGGGAGGCGCTGCTCGATCGACGTCGTCAACGCAACTTGGAGGCGGGCAAAGCCACACCTCGGGCGAGGGTTGGCGCGGTCTCGCAGCGTCAGCTGATGAACTGGCTGGCCGACTTCGACCGACCGATCAACGGTGGGCTCCTGGCCTTGGTGGACAAGCGTCGCGTTCGCCGGCATTCCGCCTTCGGAGGTCTCGATCCTGAGGTGCGACGCATCGCCGACGACATCGCCGCCCGCATCGATGGAACCCAAGCGGTTCGCTCGATCGACGAACTTCTCCGACGCACGCTGTTGGCGCTCAAAGCCGAGGGTTTGGACTCACTCGACCCTCCGGAGTCGACCCTGCGGACCTACCTGACGCAGGCTGCTCAAGCCGCCGGGCGCACAACTCGCTCCCATACGACGAAGAAGTTGCGAGGTGTCCTGGCCCTGACGGCCTACCCCGCCCTTCGACCGGGCCAAGTCGTCGCGATCGATGTGACCCGCAGCGACACGTTCTGCGTCGACCCGTGGACTGGCAAACCCATCTCGGTCGAGATCATCACCGCACTGGACGTGTGTACGCGTGTCGTCCTGGCTCTACGGGTCGTGCCCCGCAGCGCGAACGCGATCGAGGCCGGCTTGATCCTCTATGACGTGCTGCGCCCGTTCAGCCAGGTCGTCGAACCCGGCCAGGTCCACGACTGGCGTTGGGCCGGTGTGCCAGAGACCATCGGCTCGATCGAGGACGCCGTCGCCGAGGCCGAGCGCCTCTCCGCCCGGCCCCTCCTGGGCGAGCATCCGATCCCCGGCCTGCTCCCGGATGCGATCCGCGCCGACAAGGGCAGCATCTTCACGGGCCGCTACTTCCGCGAGGTGTGCACCCTCCTGGGAATCCACCTGCTGCTCTCCCGGGGGAAGAAGCCCACCGACAACGCGTTTGTGGAGCGCTGGCACGAGACCCTGCAGCGCTGCTTGCTGCAGTTGTCCGGCCACAAGGGCCGCAACGTGTCCCAACGGGGCAGCGACGCCGGCAAGATCGTCGTCGACAAGAAGGGCCGCGCCGTCTTCAAGGGCGACGGGCCCGGCCTCACTCCGCGCGAGCTTGAGTTACGGCTGCGGGAGTTCATCTGCACCGACTACCACCGCACCCGCCACGGCGGTCTCACGGTCGTCGACCGCACCATGGAAGACCGCTCACCGGCGGTGGGGATGACTCCGCTGGAGGTCTTCGACGCGCTCCTGGCCGCTGTGGGCCGGCTGCACGTCCTCCAGCGCCCGGACCTGCTCTATGACCTGCTGCCACAGCTGTGGCTGACGATCCGCCACGACGGCGTCGAGTACAAAGACCTGACGTTCGACTGCGCGGAACTGGACGACTTCCGCTCTGTCCCCAAGGGGTTCTTCCGCGACCAGGACCGTGCCGCGCCCTTCTTCATGGATCCGCGGGACCTCTCGCGGTTGTGGTTCCGTCGACCTGACACCGGCGCCGTGGTCGAGGTCCCTTGGCGGCGAGCATTCCAGCTGCAGGCGCCGATGACCGACCTGGTCCTCAAGGCTGCCACCCAGGCCGTGAAACGTCGAGGCGGCACGAACACCACCATCAACAAGGACAGCGTTCAGCGGGAAATCCTTGAGGCCGTCAACGACATCGCCTCAATCGACCGCCTCCGGGCCAACCCGGACATGGTCGACTGGAAACCCAACAAGGTCGCGGCGGCCCACCTGCGCGAATCACGATCCCAGTTCGACCACGCCGAAGCCGCCGAAGCTGGCGCCCGCGGCACCCGACGGACCAGCCGCGGTGCCTCTTCAAAGGGAACCCGCGCCGGTGCGAGCAGGTCGAGCAGTCCGCCAGCATTTGACCCGACACAGACGGCGTGGCCGACGCTGGAGTCGCAGGAGGGGGAGCCGTGAAGGCGTCACGCCTGCACGCGCAGGCCTACGCACCTCCTTTGACACCGCCGCCGACGTTGACTCGGGCTGAGGCCGGGGCAATGTCGGAGGCCAAGCGTCGTGAGTATGCCCGTGAGGTACGCCGCTACCTCAACGGCCACTACTTCGACTCCGAGCGGGATCGTCGGATCCGGCAGGTCCTGAACGACCTGATCGAAGACAACGCCCAGATGCTGACCGGGACCCGGGAGGTCGCACTCCTGACCGGCTTCAACGTCCTGGGCAAGTCCACGGTCCTGTACCAGCTGTCGTATGCCGTGCACCGCCACCACGTCGGGCCGGACGGTGACCCCGAACGTATGGCGCGGCGAACCACGACCCGCCGGTTCGGGGGCCGTGACCAGGAAATCCACCCCACCCACGCGCCGGTGCTGTTCTTGTCCCTGGAAGCCGCGACCACCGTCACCCGGTTCAACGAGCTCGTCGTCGAGGCCTTCGACATGGACAAGAGCACCGCGAAGAAGGCCTTCACTCTCGACCTGGTGCTCGAGCATGGGGTACGGCTGCTGGTCATCGACGACCTCCACCAGCTGATCCTGACCGAACGCCTCGGCCGGTACGCCCTGGACCACCTCAAAGCGATCGTGACCGCCCTGGGTGAGTACGGCATCACTGTCATCTTCTCCGGCGCGAATCTGCACGCCCACGACGTGATGAGCGACCCCCAGATCACCGGCCGCGCCTACGCGATCACCGTCGCCCCCTACGGCTCCGACACCCGCGACCAGGTCCTGGCGTGGCAACGCTTCCTCAAAGAGTCCGGCGACGTTATCGCCCCGTTCCTTCCCGCCGCAGAACCGGGCATGCTGCACAACGACCTGCCCGGGTTGATCCTGGAACGCACCCACGGACGGATGCAGGCCATCGTCAACCTCCTGCGCCAGGCCACCGTGGCGGCGATCGTGGACGGCACCTGGGCGGTCACCGAGGAACATGTGCTGGCCGTTCCCGCGTCCAAACTGACCATCGACGAACTCGCCAAGAAGGCCGACAAAGCAGCCGCGAAGCCAACCCAGCTCCATCCCACGGTCAGCGTCACCCAGCACGGGCAGGTCACCGGATGAGCGACGCCAGCCAGCTCCCCGTCGCTGTCGACATCCAGCCTGGTGAAGACATCGCCGCCTACCTGCAACGGGTCGCCGACGCCAACTACCTCGACTTTCCCGTCCTGACCGGCCACCGACGCACCGCCCGAGTCTGGGAAGACCCAGACCACCCATTGCTAGCCCGGCTCTCGTCGATCACCGGGGTCGCCGAGGAACGCCTACGGGCTGCCACGCTGAGGGGCACCTATCCGGGGATGGCGCTCGGACGCGCCCGGACCGGGCGCCGGTATGCCGGCCAACCCGCCACATGCCCCCGCGGCTGCTTTGACACGGTCGCCGCAAGGCTCAACCTGATCGTCCTCTGCCCCAACTGCGAGGACCTCCTAGTCGATCGGCTCGATCCGGGCCCACTACCGGCTCCGGTGAGTTTGCGGGAGGTTCATCACGACGTGATGACGACACTCGGTGCGACGACGTCCAGCCGGTCTGCTCGAGATCGGCTCCGGCGCCTGGAGTCGCTCATGGCCAAGGTCGAACTCGCCCTCTGGCGGAACTGGCCCCCGCTGTTCGACGGGGAGACCCAACAATGGAGAACTCGTGCGGTGCGCTGGGTGGACCGCAACGTCATCACCGGCCGGTACACGATCGCCCGCCCTCCGTCGATCACCGCCACCCTGCTCACCCTGACCTGGGATGCGGCGGCTGATCGAGCCACCGCCGAAGCGATGCTCGATGACATCGCGATCATGGCCGACCCCTGGGATCCCGACCCCCAGGAGATGCCGGACTGGCGCAACCCACTCGACGCTCGCGACGGCCTACTCGATCTCCTGGAGAACCTCGACATTCAGGCACGCCACGTCCCGACCATCCTGCGCCTGCACGATGACCCGATCATCCTTCCTGAACACCACCGCACCCACCGAACCGCCGAAGCCCTCGCCCTGACCGCCCTAGCCAGCCAAGCCCACGGCACCCCCATGACGATCGCCGGAGCCACCTCCCTCCACGCAGCCGACTCATCCCCCCGCGCCCAACGCGTCGCAGCACGCCTGCTCGATGACACAGATGCGCTCTGCCGACTCGCCGTGCATGCTGAGCGACTGCACTCCGCAGGCCTGCTTGACCGCGCTCAAGCCCGTGCAGAACTGCGCGGCATCCAACGTCTCCCGTCCAGCGCCCTCCGAGATATCCCGCGAGCCGGCGGCGCACACCTCGATCGAGAGGCCGCGGCTGCCTGGGTGTGGCTCGACGCCACCGCAGGCCGGCCCGCCGGCGGGCCCCACCCAAACCGGTCAAACGCCAGCATCGTGACCTTCGACAGCGCCCTCGACCCCGAAACGAAACTCCACCTACGCACCTGGTGGCGAAACCGGCTCACCAGCAGCAGCGACCTAGTCACGGCCGAGGAATCCGCCTCGCCAGCCCGCAACACCGAGGTGACTCGAGATGCTGGCTGACAACGCCGAATCCGACCTGCCGACCCTCGTCAACCTCGCTCCCGGCGAGGCCCTCGATGCCTATCTCGAACGCGTTGCTGACGCCAACTACCTCACCACGGCCCGACTGATCGAGATGGTGCGGGCCGGGCACGGCTCCACCACCGCCTACCTCATGCTCGCCCCCACACCGGCCACCCTGAAGCGGATCGCTCACCTCACCGGAGCCGCCGCCGCCGCCCTGCAGAACGCGACCTTGGCGGCCTACGACGGAACGAGCCTCGACCTGCACGGGCTCGACCCGGCCCACCAGTCCAGCTTCCGCACCATCGCCGCCCGAGGCTGGATCCCCGGCCACGGCACCCAGATCTGTCCGCAATGCCTCGCCGACGACGGCATCTGGCGCATCACCTGGCGCCTGCCCACCACGACCGTATGCCGCACCCACGGCACCTACCTGCTCGCCACGTGCCCCGGCTGCCAGCGCCCCTTCCGCGACCAGCGACACTCACCCTTGCGCATCGTTGGTTCCCAGACGTTGTGCGGCAACCCTCTCGGCCAAGGCCCACGCAAGCAATGCCGCGTCGACCTCACCACGCTCGCCGCCGAGCCGGCCGACGATGCCTGCCTCCAACGCCAAGCCCGGCAAGACACCGCCGACGCCGCCGGGGCAGTCGCCACCTTCGCTGGCCAACTCGCCGCGCCCGAGTTCACCACCACCCTCCGATCCCTGACCGCACTCCTTCTGCACCTCGCCGCAGCGTCCCGAACGCCCGTCAACCTCCCCTCCTGGGCACGCGACGTCGCCGATGCCGGCACACCTCGGGTTCGGCGCTGGAGCATCCGCCCACCCCAAGACTCCGTCCTCCGCTCACGCCCGCTCACGGCAGCCGACCACATCCTCGCCTCGGAGGACCTCGACACCGCGGCAACCCGGTTCGGGTCCTGGCTCGAGCACCTCCACGACGTCCCCGAAGGCCGGCTTGGATGGCTGGCCGACCACACCCGCATGACACCGACCCTGACGCGGCTCGTGATGGCCGCCCACGCACCGCGCCGTCGCCTGTCCCATCTCCTCGACCAGCAACCACCGCTCACCGCCTCGACCCGACAGATCCCGCAAGTCCTTCCCCAGCACCTCGTCCGGGACCACCTCGGCGGGCTCTTCGACTCCCGCCCCGCGACTATCGGCCTGTTCGCATCCCTCTGCCTGGCCAAAACCCACCCGCACGTCCACTCGTGGGCCGACGCCGCGCGAGAACTCCGGCTGCCACCCGAACTCGGCGAACGCACCGCCCGCGCCTGCTCAGCGTCGATGACCGCGTCGCCCGCCGACGTCGCAGCCGCCCTCGCCCGGGCTGCTCGCCGGCTCGAGATTGACTACCGGGCGATGGAGGACCGCGTCCAACACCTCGCACGAACCAAACGCTGGTTCCGTCGATGGTCTCGTCACAACTGCCGAGGTACCCGCCCCGGGAGCCGCGCTTACGCCCTGCGCTGGCTGTGGCTGGAGGTCGCGCACGGTCACCCCGCGACGGTCGCGGTCGCGGCCAACCCTCGGTCCTATCGGAAGTTCGCCCGGCTCCTCACCGAGGAGCAGGCCACAACCTTGGCCGGCGCGATCGCGACATCGCCGCACACTACACAGGAGTCCAGATGAGCCCACGAGCCACGATCCCGCTCAACAGCGACATCAGCGCGGCCCTCGCCATGTTCTTCCACGGAGGTGCTGGCCCCAGCCACACTACAATCACGACCGTCTTGACGGGTTCCGGCTACGGGGACGACTACGTCTACACGCCCAGTATTCAGGGCAAGAACAAGGAGCAGAGAGTCCTCCAGGCCCTGCGGATCGCGCAGCGAGAGCCAGCACGTGCCCGACACCTCGTTGATGAGCTGCTATCTGCCCTCCGTGTAGCGGGCCTTATCGGCAGCGACGCTGCCGGGGAAGATGTTGACCGTCTCAACCGGGCCCTGCGCTCCGCCGGTTGGTACCTCACCGACGACGGACATCTTCAACCATTCGGCAATGTTGACCTGGACACCGGCGGTCGCCCCGCCCTGGACGAGCAGCTCGAGCGTCTGCGCCGCTCCACTGCCGATCCCGCCCTTCTCATTGGAACCGCCAAGGAGCTCCTCGAGTCCGTATCCAAGTTCGTCCTCGAAGAGCTCGGCATGCCGGTGGGCAACAAGATGTCCTACGACCAGTTATGGCACCTCGCTAGGGAGCGGCTCGGGGTGCTGCCCCAGCAGGTCGACCCCAACCTGCCGGGCGTCGATGCCATTCGCGCGATCCATCAGTCAACCTGGAACATCGCCGACCAGGTCAACAAGCTCCGGAACCTCCAGGGAACCGGCCACGGCCGGACCCTGCCCACTGGTGTGTCCGAGGATCTGGCAATGCTCGTCGTGCGTGAAGCCGCCACCGTCGCGGACTACATGCTCGCCAGACTCGATCGGGAGAAGGGCTGACGTGCCTAGCCAAGGTGCCCTGTTCGGCGGGCCAGATCGGGATGTTCCAAAGCCCTCCCGCCCGGACGAACTGGAGGTCCTCATCACCGTCAAAGCTGCGCCCAACCCTTCAGCGAAAGCGGGCGAGACGGTATGCGTGGCCGGACTGGGGCTGTCCCGCGGCCGCACAGAAGCGCGGTGGATCCGCCTGTACCCCATCAACTTCCGATTCCTTGAGCAGGACCAGAAGTTCAAGAAGTACGACATCATCCGAGTCAGGGCCGTGCCCGCCACCGGCGACTCCCGCGTCGAGTCATGGCAACCGGACATGTCCACCATGGTGGTTATCGACCACCTCGATCCCTGGAAGCGTCGTCGAGCACTTCTCGACCCAACGGCTTCGGACACCATGTGCGAACTGAACCGGCAGAACCAGCGGGCAGCGGTGGCGCCATCGCTAGGGCTCGTCCCTGTACGGGAAGTGCTCGATCTGCGGATCACCGACCACGCCGGCTGGACACCAGAAGAACAGGCCAAGATCGACGCCTACGTCAACCAGATGGACTTGTTCGACGACTCCGACAAGAGCCCACTGCAGGCCCCGCGACTTGAGGGTCACTACCGATGGAAGTGCTACGACGCTCAATGCAAGGGCCACGATCAGAGCATCATCGACTGGGAGTTCGTCGCGCTCCAACGCCGCCTCGGCGACAGCCCCGCGGCCGCCGTACGTGCCGCGCTCAAGGAGAAGTTCTTCGACATGATGTTCAAGCCGCCCCGGGCACCTGCCTTCTTTGTGGGCAACCAAGCCAAACGCCGCCACGTGTTCCATGTGCTCGGTGTGTACTACCCCAACTGAGCGAGCTCCTCGAGCACGACTGAGCGATGGCACCGCTCCTCGTCCCGCTCGAAGCAGAGCAGGGCGACATGATGCTCCTGCCTCCAAGAGGCGAGCTCACCAAGCGCGCGTCGCGCCTCGGGGGTCCGAAGGCCAGCCCGATAGCGTGCCCGCCCGACCTCCAACTCTGCGCCGGCAAACAGTGGCCGGTTCTCCTTGGCATTGCCCAAAGACCGCAGATGTTCGTATCGCACCCCGATGTCTCCGAGAGCCGCGCCCAGGCGCGTCTTGCTGAACCCCTGCTTCCGGCTCAACGGTGTGAGGCGGACGTCGGCGACCAGGTCAATGCCGGCCGCTTGGATCGCGTCGACGAACGTTGCGATCTCGCAGCCTTCATACCCGACGGAAGACACCCGATTCGGCCGAGCCGGCAGCAGCGCGTCCACGGTCGTCTCCAGGGCGTCCGCGATGGCGGCGATCCGAAACACTCCAGGCTGTTCGACGTGCCCCTGCTCGAGCTTTCGCAGTGTCTCTAGTCCCACCCCCGAGGCCGCTGCGAGTTGCCTCTGTGTGATGCCGAACTCCCGACGGGCTTGGGCGATCGCGGACCCAAGCACCTGACTCCGGGACGGATGAATGGAAGACTGGGGGATCACGAGAGTAGTAAAGCATTACGACCTCGACAGAGTCCGCCTCGGGGCTGAGAGGAGCGCTCGTGCCTCACCCCGCGTCGGCCGCGGCATCCACGACCTCGACGCCGCCCGGCTCACTGACGCTGTCACCGGCCTCGTCGACGCCGGGCTGGTGGACTACAAGGAGCGCTGCGACACCCTGCGACCCATCACCCACCCCCCGCGGCTGCCCCCTGGCCAAGGACCGGCTCCCCGCCATCGACGATCACCCCAAGGCGCGAGTTGGCGTGGATGTCGACACGGCTGACTCACGGGCCCGCGTTCACTGGCCCACGCCCCTTCATCGCCGACCGACACGTGCGCGCCTTCGACACCGCCATCGACCCCGAGACCCGCCTGGTCCTCGCCGAGACCGGGCAGCAGTTCCTCGCTGACGCCGACGTCATCACCATCCCCACCACCCAGGCCACCTGGGCCGCCATCACAAGGAGATACGGATGACACCGATCAACCATCCCGCCCTGGAAGACCTGCACCAGCGCACCACGGCGATGCTCACCACGATCGACGACACCCCGCTCGAGCGGGACCACCTCCACTACCCGCACCACTACGAAGAGCTCCGACTCCTGGTCGAGGACTGGCTCACCGCCACCACGGCCACACCCCGGCGTTCCCGGAGCAGACCTGGGTCATCACCCGCCACGGGGCCGTGGTGGGTGTCTGCACGACCGCCACCGCCGCTGCCCTGACCGCTGGGATCCCTGATCTCGCGTTCACGCCGATCAGTCTCGACTCGACCGCGATCGAGGACCTGCGCGCAAGCTGGTCCACCCCACCGTCTCCACCTTTTGCGGCACGGGAGCGGTGATGCGCGGGATCAGTCGCGAGGTTCTCGCCCGCGACGCCGCCTGGTCCCTGGCCGACGGCTCCTGCAAAGACCTCACGATCGCGTGGGGTCGGTGGGAAGACATGTATGCCGCCGCTCTCACCCCCGCGGCTCGCCTCGCCGCCCTGGCCGAGCCAGCCTCAGTCTGCTCCGCCTGCCCGATCGCCGCAGAGTGCGCCGACCTCGCCGAGCTCTCCGGCTACACCGGCATCGCCGCCGGCGAGGGCTACCGCAACGGCCGGCCCGACGTTGCTCGTGCCCGTGCGCCGCGAGAACGGAGGTCGGCATGAGCGCCTGGCAGCTCTACCCCAACCATGTCTGGCTCGCCGACGGCGACCACGCTCTCGTCTTGCTGGTGATGGGTCTTCCCGAACGTCAGGTCCTGGGCGCCACCGTCGTCCAGGAACCCGCAGACGCGGCCGCGTTGCTGGCCCGCCTCGTGGACGCTCACGGCTGCCCGGCGACGCTGCGTTCGATCTGGGACCCACTCTTCGAGGGCGTCAACGCTGCAGCTCGCGCCGCCGTTCGTCAGGCGGGCTGCGCTGACCCCGTGGGCAAGCTGGAGTCTGACGACTTCGTCTGGGCGCTCGACATCGGCGACGCCGCCACCCAAGCAATCCGGGACAGCAACCCCGCCACCATCGATGACGCTGCCAGCGCTCTCGAGAGGTGGCTCCACGCCCCCGCTCGCACGCCATCGGCCAAATTCACCGGCCAGCGCTCGGGTAGCCTGACCCATGACGCCTACCCTCGCGAGGGACCGGGAAGTGACCCCCAGGATCTCCTGCCGGACGACAGGGCCTGGGGGTCGCGCACACCACCCCCAGACGCGCCATGACCGCAGCCCTTCCGGTGCCCGTTGCGCCGCGCCCTGGGGAGTCGATCGAGTCCTGGCTCGAGCACCTCGCCGACGCCAACGGCCTCACCACCGCCCAGCTCCTCACTGCGACAGGTCGTGGACGCGCTGGTACCCGGTACCTCACCCTCGCGCCGTCACCGGAGACGATCACCCGTCTCGCGGCTCTCGCCCGCGTCGATGAACGGGACGTGTATGCCGCCACCCTCGCCGCCTTCGACGGAACCGCCCTCGACCTCACCGGACTCGACTCGGCCGACCGGCACTCCTACCGGCAGGTCGCCGCCCGCGGCTGGGCACCCGCCCACGGCACCCAGATCTGCCCGGCATGCCTCGCCGCGGACGGTGCTTGGTAGTCTGCGTGGCGGCTCCTCACCGTCACCACCTGCACACAACACAGGTCACTGCTCGTTGCCCGGTGCCCGTCCTGTCGGCGACCGTTCCGGGACCAGCGCCACTCCCACCTGCGCCGCGTCGGCGCCGCCACCGTGTGCGGAAACCCGCTCGGCGCCGGCCCCACCCGGCAGTGCCAGCACGACCTCACCACCATCGAAGCCACCTCGGCCACCGACGATGTCATCGCCGTGCAGGCCCGCGTGGACAGCGCCCTCGGAGGACAACAGGTGACCGTGCTCGGACAGGCTGCCAAGCCGAGGACCTACCTCTCAGACCTGCGCCACCTCGCCACGCTCCTGCTTCACCTCGCCGGTCAGCCCGGCGCGGCACAGCTGGCACCCTGGGTGACCGACCTCAAGGGTGAAACCGAAGCCCGAAGCCGCGATCGCGGACCGCGCTGGGGCCTACGCCCACCCGAGCCCCCCGCACTTCGCGCTGGGGCGTTGGCGACGGCCGACGGCATCCTCACCGCCGCCGACGTAGACGAGGCTGCTACCCGGCTGACGACGTGGACCGAGCTCACCCCGACCACCAACGACGGCCCGCTCGGGTGGCTCGCCGACCGCACCGTCATGACCCCCACCCTGACCCGCCTGGTCATGGCCGCCCGCGCCCCGCACCGGCGCCTGTCCCACCACCTCGACAACCATCTTGGAGGGCGTATGCCAATCAACCTCACCCTCATCCCGCAGGTCATCCCAAACGCCCAGTACCTCGAGCACCTCGACGGCGCCTCCACCTCGAGCGAGGACACCGTGCGGTTGTTCGCGTCCCTGTCCCTGGCGCGGCTCCACCCGGACGTGACGACCTGGGCCGCGGCCGCCGAAGCGCTGAACAT
>Ga0209174_10002395_pt1 | contig 12399 bp, 16 predicted proteins | sample JI91814BDNA_FD_187505 | JGI IMG/M metagenome (GOLD analysis project Ga0209174, IMG submission 187505) | Wastewater effluent complex algal communities from Wisconsin, to seasonally profile nutrient transformation and Carbon sequestration -... | ecosystem: Engineered > WWTP > Effluent > Algae...
CATTACCGACGACCTCTGCAATTCCATAGTCGATGACGCAGCCACCAGCACCACGCCACCAAGCGCAAACAGTCCAGTGACAGTTGAACTTACCTACGTCGATGCCTGCGGTGATGTATTCCGCATGGACGGGAACCTGTCGCTGTGCCAAACCGCTTAGGCGATTGGCGACGATTTCCGCCGTCAGACCCATGTTTTGCGGTCCCGCTTCCTCTGGCGGGTCGTTGTCGACTTCAGTTGCGACTGCCTTTTTGCCAACGTCTGCGACGCGGTTGTAGTACGCATGCACCGCGGATAGCTCGAGTGGTTCACCGTCCGCATGCAAATCTTTGTTGTAGCTTGCAGGGTTGGAAACCTTTGAACCGCGTTCGATAGTCTCTTTGTTGTCACGCCAGAACCGAAAGGCTTCGCGTGCATCAGGATCGTCTGCCGCTCGCAGCTGCCGGAGCTCAATGTACTTTTCGACCAGATCCATACGGTCGGGTGGCTGTAGCATCTTGCGATACCTGCGACCGTTCCAGCTTGGCTTTTTCTTGGGGTCGGTGTAGATGTACGCGCAACACTTGCGGTTTAAGGTGGTGCAGAGGTAAACGCGTGCGATGCGTTTGGCAGACGAACCCATACCGCCAATATCCTCTTCGATGGTTTCCTGATTCTTGCGGATGGAATCATCATTTTTGGCGCTGTACTTATCTTCAATGTCGTCGATAATCGCCAGCGTCGGACGCATCGACCGAAACTTGAACCCGCGAATACGACCGTCGATACCAACGGCGCCGATGACCTGGCCGCGTGCTACCGACTCGATGCCAGTAGGCCAGTTTAGGATATCGGTCGGAATGTTAGGTAAAGCGAAGTGTTTCACCCCAAGGTACATTCCGATGAACTTACTACCGACCGTCAATAGACGTGCGTTAGCAGGCGATGCACCAATGGCACGTAGCGGAATCCCAATCTCTGGAAAGTCTTCGACAAATTCATCGCTGGCAACGATGCGTTCGCGAAGTGCCTTGAGTTCGTCCGAGGCTGCGTCTTGGTTTTTGCCGATCACGACGGGGAACATGCTTTTACCCGCAACCATCAACGAAAAGCCGCCGTCCATGGCAATGGTGGTTTTGCCTTCGCCGCGGGGCGCCGCAATAGCCTGGTCACCGCCAAACATTGCTGCACGCCAAATTGAACGCAGCATGTCGCGACGATCTTCAGTAAACGCTTCCGAATAGGTGCTTTTCCAATAAGTCGTCAGCAACAATTCAGGATCTTGAAGACACGCCAAGCGTCGATCGATGTTTTTGGGGATCGGAATGTGAAGTTCTCGACCTGAAGCACGCTGCTTTGCCTTGCGTTCACGGTCTCGGGTTTTTTCGTCTTTGGCGACAGGGTGCAGAACTCGCTGCACCTCGGGATCACTTGCCTGCGGATGCGACGCTATCCATAGCTCGAGCTGTTCCGCTGTCATTTCCAATAATGCCGACGCGGACGGCCAATTCGATGAGTTGAAGCTTTCTTGCATGTTCCGCCTCTAGCCGCTTCTGTTCCGCCTCGCGTTTTCTGATGTTGAGTGCGTCCGCTGCAATAATCACTTTCGATGCCGCGATGGCTAAGTCTGGATCGCCCGAAGCAGCTAAATCATGCAGCTGCGAAATCACTGTCTTTCTAAGTTCCGGCGATACTGGCCAATCTTCGTTAACGGATCGACCAACCAGTTTGATGTCAGCTAAAGTTTTGACCTCCATCTAACGCCCCCTCACCCCAAACCAACGTCACCGGACGGACGGAATTTTGTTCAAACTTTTGCGACTTTCCGTACCGCTTTAAAAAACGTAAAGTTTACCAGTACCTTCAAGAAAAATTCACAACCCAAGCTCTCGTCTTTTTGCCTGATCAGCAACTGCCCTACACATTGATATGAATTGATCATTCCCCATGGTGCCCTTTGCTTTATTAACAATAGCGTGAACGCATTGAAGATTATCGACATCGTGTTTTCCACCGTCATTTAGCGAAACGATGTGGTCAAGTTCAAAGGTTTCAGGTTCTAAGTTCCATCCAGTCAAAGCGCATTTGAATCCACTTGCCTCCAACTTTTTTTTGATTTCTTTCGCTACGCCTTTTTTTAACTTCACGTTTCACCCTTATCCTTTTTGACGAGTTAGACAGTTTGTTTTGAATTTTCTTTTGCCACGGACAAAGTTGGTAATATCTGACCCGATATTCGATCTTGTCATCTGCTTTTTTTAGTGACCAATACCATCCTTGCGATTTAACAATTAACGAATCACGACGACGACACTCAGGCCGCGCTTGTGTGATTCTGTTCAAAATCTTCGTTAACCAAACATCCTTTCGGTAACTTTCGCGACCATTAACTTTTTGCGTCAACGTAACCCAGGCACGCCAATACGGCCTTGCCTCATCATCTTCTTTTCTTCGCGTTTTTATCTCATCGGCTTTCTCGTCTTGTCGTTTAATTCGTGCTGCTATTGCATCTTTGTTTATTGTACGTTTTGCTAAATGCCTCGCTTTTTGTTGGCAGATCTTCGAACAACACTTAAATCGAAATTGCCGATTTGTCTTTCGCCTTGTCACTACCACGCCACAAATGTCGCACGAAAAAGTTTCTTTCTTTTCAGCCACACATTCGTAAAAGCATTTTTTGCAATACTTTCTTCGCGATGAATCTTGTTCAGTCCCGAACATATCCTTGTTGCATCTTTGGCACGGGTAATATGGCCTTGCAAATACCATTGCTACGAACCTAAGATTGAATTGAGTTCGATAGTTCCCGTCGCATCGTCTGGAACTTTGATCATAAAGTTCTGTCCACTGCCGCGTGCGACCTGATACGTTGCACCAGGGATTAGATTTGCAAATTGTGCAATACCATCTGCTCCACTGGTCGCAGTGCGTGTCGCTGAATCAAGTGCAAACCCTGATTCGGCTGGAACCTTTTTGCAAATCATTGTGATCGTCACGCCCGACTCGACCACCCCGAGATGCGAATAGCATGTCCAGTAACCAGTTACTAATGAAGCTGAACTTGCGGTAAAGCTCGTTGCTGTCATTGGGTAGATTGGTGTTTCGTCACCGTTAACGACCAACTCATCGCCGTCAAATGATGCGTTGGCAGCTGTGATTGCGACCGTCCAAGTTCCATCATTGACGTTGAACACTTCTTCCCCATCTTCGTCTGTCGTTCCAAGGTAGCTTTCTGCCGCTTTTGTCAAACGTATCAAAGCACCCTCCACTGGGGTGCCATTTAGTGTGACAGTGATCGTTACGGTGCGAGCTCCGCTACCCGTTCCAGAGACACTAGCTTTCATTCTTCCGTTCTCTAGTGCGTCTGGAATCCTGGATTGGATGTCCAGTGTATCCGCTTCAATAGCTGCCAAGCGTGCGGATGAATACCGATTTTGAATCGAGAACGTCGCAATCACTCCAACTACTGTTTGACTATCAACCGTTTCATCGGGTACAGCAATGATCCAGTAATCCGCCCCTGTAGTCCAAAAGCCACTATCGCCGGTATCGTTCGATGTGTCAATTTCAAGTGTATGTAGGCCCGTCACGCTATCGAATGGGCTCGCGACCGTGATACCGTTTGTGGTTGCTTTTTGCGTTGCCGATCCGTTTTTGTAAATGCGAAAATCGTCCGCCTCAAACGCCGATGAAGGAGCAACCGCAGCACCGCTTGTGTTGTTGGTTGTCAACACGATTCGTACAGTCGAGTCCTCACTAAAGTCGCCTATGTAGTTCATCGTGCAAGGCCCGCATTAAATAGTGTTGATCTGAAAAGCGAACTACCAAACTTGCGACGTGAGCCGCCAACCGATGGAGCCCCGTTTTTGTATGGGTGATCGCTTGGCAAATTTGCCTGCAATCCCCATTTCCACGCCAAATAGCCCTCAACGAGTTGTCTGGTTTCTGTCGACGAACTTGATTGGACAATCACTATTTCACCGATTGTTCCATTCCAAAACGATAGTCCCAATACGTTTGCGCCAACGAACAATCTACCGGCGTCGTTTTCAGTATTTCCGCTTGTTTGATAGGACGTTGACAACCCGAATTGCGTGCCGTTTATATACCCCTCAATCGTTGTTGCACTGTGGCTTACAGTGGATGACCAAACAGACATCGTTGATATAGCCGATCCACTGACAACTGATTGGAATGAGTTCGATGATAGCCGACGCCCGCCAGCTAAGGCGTTGCCGGTATTGATTTGCTTTGCAAACAGAAATCTTGTGTTAGTTAAATTAGTATCGACCTGCAATAAAGTCCGCTCAACAGATGCCATTGACGCAGTGCTATTTGCAACAGCGAATACCTGATAACTTGCAATGTTTCTGAGCAATGCCGCCGTTGTGTTGGATAAAAAATCGTCAGCATCAAATGAAACTAAATCAAGTTCGTTTTGTTGATTTGTTAATCGAGTTGGCCGTTGCGATGCAGTCGATTGCGTAACGTGCCGAGTGTTGCCGCTTTTGTCCTGCCATCTTGCGATTGATCCGTTTGCAGCTACCGAACTACCACCGCTCGTAGCATCAAATAGCGTCGACGAGTCGGAGCCATCTAGCCAAAGTGCTGTAGTAATTTGTGCAGGCGTCCAAAGTGCCATCAATTACACTCCAAACGCTTCTACGCCTGCCGCGACAATTTCTTCAATCGTTGGCTCGCTTGCTCTGTACGCTTCCGCTGCTGCCTCGATAGCTGCGTTCGCCCGCGTGCGAATAGATTCATAGGCAAGCCTACGTTGTTCTGCGTTCCATGCTTCGGTGACTTGCTCTAGCGTTGGTTCGGTGATTCCAGCGGATTCCCAAGGGGCGACAAGCGAAATCCCTTGTTCTAAAAGCTCTTGGGCTCCTGGCAATCCGCCAAGAGCAAATTGGCTCAACATATCGCGAACGTCCGAGTCTGTTAGTTGCAGGCCTTTGCCGCCGAGCTGAATCACAAACGCCTCAAAACCTGCCGCCTTGATTGCGTTGAAAAGTCCGTTGACGTTTTCTTTTCCAGCAACCTTTGCAACGCCGTTCCAAGTGTAAAACTGTTCGTCTCGGACCTCGACCGATGGTGTGGTGATTGCGTCATAGGCCGCTTGTGCCGAGTCGTAGTTGCCTTCCTGAATCAATGACTGGAGACTCATAACTACCTCGCATGGACCAATAGAGACACTGGACAGCGCAATCTAGGGGACGGGAAACAACAACTACTTCAATTTTTCCATTCGATCAACAATGCCTTCCAAAACCATGGCAGTTCGTTCCATGCTTCTGGACATGGTTTCCATCGACGTCGAAACGTCGTGCAGTGCTTGGATATGTTTTTCGTTCTCTTGGTAATCAATTGCTTGTCGGTCTAACTGCGGACCGACAATTGTGTACCAAACAATTAACAGAGACACGACGCCAAACGCATACGGACCATACACTGTCGCAAGTAACTGAGTCAACTTTATCGATGACACTCCGACGTCCGTCGAAATCTCTGCGTTTTTCGTCGCTATATCTGTTGACATGCCAGCATCCTTTTCGCTGAAGCAGTTTTGAAAAGTGTCGAAGGATTACCCGCGTCCTAGCAGCTAAGCGTTCAGTCCTCTGTGCATCCCTTCGACACTAAGGTCTATTGCGCTAGCGACATCGCAAGCGTTTAAACAATCTTCGAATCGGTTGCTGTGCGATGACTCGACGCGGTGCAGCTGCAACACTGCGGACCACGGTTCCTGTTGATTGAATCACGCGAACTGGTGCCTGAACAATCGATTGCATCATTGGCCGGCTACACTGACCGTTGACGCAGTCTTGTCCATAGGACACGCTGCCAAAAACCAACAACAAGACGACAACCAAAACGTTTGTAAAAATCTTCATCCCATACCCCAATGCAAAAACATCTTCAAGTTTGATACGCCGTGACTATGAGTTTCGGTTTTTTAGAAACTCCAAAATCACTGGCAAGAACTGGATCAACAATTCGATGATTAGCAGCCAAGTAGACTGATAACCTTCGCCTTCAACAAGATCACCATCATTCGTGATTAGTCCTGCTGATAAACACTGCGTGTCAATCATGTCAAAAATTTGCTGTCGAATTCTCGGTCTTGCTATGGCCACCATGATTCGAACACGATCGCCTGGTTTGCAAACACCACTTTTCATGCCTTCTGTGCTTGCGTCCCACAACGCTTTTCTATGGTCTAACATCTCATCACCATGCAATCGGCGAAGACATATCACGCAAAGCCAAATCACCGATGGTTTGACTTTGTGCAGAACGAATCCATGTCGCAAATTCCTCAATCGGAATCACGAACCAAAAGCCGTTTTTGTGGCTCGATTCGTGCCAACTGTTTAAAACTTTGACGTACCATTTCCCGCCATGCGATATGCAACCGCAAAGCGTCATATTGTGCGCCCAACTGTCGCGCGGGTTTCGTCGGTAGATCCAAACGGGTTGACCATTAGATAGCTTCCACGTTGGGTGTTGCTGCGCCGGTGCAAAAGCCCACTGGCTGCAAATCATCGCAGTTTCATAACGATCAACTGATGCTGCCTTCCAGTCATCTGCTGACTTAACTTCGGTGGACGTTACCAAATCAAATTTTTGTGCAGCTGGTGCAAACTCATTCAATAACGAGTCGCTGTTGCCCCACCGTCGGTAGTCACTTGCAGATTGCGGTTCTGGAAATGCATCGGAGTCGAGGCCACCTGTGTTGCATGGTAGGAATCCGTACTGCATTAAGCCTTGTATGTGCGCTTCACAGAATGAACCGTCACCGCGATTCAGTCCGCCGATCTTGCGGCCGGCACGGTAGCTGTATGGTGCGAAGTGATTTAGATTATCAGGACCAGACATGGACATACCAAGAGTTTCTTCTGGCTCGCCAAGTAGTGTGACTTCGACCAATGTGCGAAGAGTGCAAGCCCGCATACCACCAGAAGCAACGCACGAACCAATAATTTGCGCAAGCCATTTTGGCCAAGTGCCAAAAACAACTTGGTAGAGATACATCGGGTCAAACCCGTCTTCAATTCCATCAGCCTGCATTGCTGCTATGACTTTATCAAAAACAGGCTTTAGCGGTTCTTTACCAAGGCTCGCGTTGAATCGATCCGGAACGATGTTCTGCATCGCTTCCAAACGTTCACGTTCAATCTTTAGCTTGGTTTCTAGTGGGTCGGTGTCATATTCACCCCAACCCATCTCGCCGCGCTGACTCATTGCGTTATCGATTAGCAGATCCGGACTCATTTCAAACCTGCTCCGATCGCACGATAAAAAGCTACCATTTGGGCGCGGTCCATGTTTGGACGCGAGGACAGTTCCGCCGTCACCTTGGTCCCAAAGTCTGACCAATCATTGGCAAACTGTGCAGTCACAATTTTTGCTCGTTCGGAAGCGATGTATTCGCCTGCCTGACGAATGTTGAGAAATTCTGCTTGCTCAAGCTTTGCGGCTGCGTTGCGATAGATCGCCCCGAGCTGCGAACGGATCCCGCGTGACTGCTGCGGAATCTGAGATACCCAACCGCATGCCCGTTTTCCCAAGTTGGCAAACTGGTCCGCTGGTACATCGCTGCAATCGTCTGGCAAAGGTGGTGCCGGTCCTGGCCCTGGCGGAACTGGTCCCGGTGGTGCAGGTGGATTGTTTCCGACGACTTCGAATTCCGCACGGTAAACCAAAAACGATCCAGGTTGCAGAACCTCGACCTCTTCGTCTCCAACTTTGATTCGCTTGGTCAGCATGACCGCAGCGGAAATCTTGTATTTGCCTGGTGCAGCCCATATCGCCAACTGTCCGCCAAACTCCTGGACGTTAGCGGGTTCACTAACCTGCCAAAGAACATGCTGTCCAATGCCGTCGCCAGGCGGAGAGACCGACGCAACAATCGGTTCATGTGCAGCGAATTTTTCGCCGATCAGAATCTGACCCCATGCAATCGGTGTCAGTGCGAAAGTGATGGTGAACGCCAGCAAAAAGCGGATCATGTGATGCTTCCGTCGATTACCGTTTTATCCCCATCCTTGAGTTTTTTCAGCGCAAAATAGAGAGCCAGCGCACGACGGCCGGTCAGAACAATCCAACCCAAAGTTGCAGAAACCCATTCGGCATTGGTTGGGTTTTTGCTTTCGCCTTCCAAGAACGGAATCAGATCGCTATTGGCCCAAACAAGAAACGCCGCGCCGAACATAATCAGCCCGTCGCGCCCGATCTTGACCCAAAAGCGTTTCCAAAATTCGTTCATGGATGAACCCAAGCAACCATTGCCACTGTTCCAAAGTTTTGAAAGTTGAGTCAAATCGACATTGCGATAGCAAGCAGAATTTTTTTCACCCCAAAAAACATTGTGTTTTTCAATATCACAAACTTTTTTCAGTGTGCACTAGTACACGAACTATTGTGACGATCGATTTCAAATCAGTTGCTACTGACGGTTCGCCATACTCAGCAAACAAATCAAACGTCGACGACCATTGTTCAAAATCTGGTTTGATGATTTCCTGCCAACGCTCAAAATCACACTCCATCAATCGCAAACTCAGACGAGCTTGATGTTGTTCGATTCTTTGAACTACTCTTGCTACCTCCTGCCGCCGTGTGTCGCTAGCTTCACGAAGCAAGCCTAACTCAAGTCGTTGTCGAATTTCCTGAAGTGCAACAAACGCGCCCATATTGAGTTGCCAGACCGCTTCACTGTTGACTCGCGATCGACGATCGGCGGGAATCAGACTGTAGTAGTCGCGGAAATCCTCATCGGTCATCGTCGTAAACCTCCGTTGGTCTGACCTGGATCGCACCTGCAGCATAAACATCAATCCTTATCGCTGGTCCTATGTCGCGCTGCGTGGCATCCTGCAAAGGCAACACGCACCTGATGTACGCTGGTGAGTCATCGTGCCACCAACCAAGCCAAACCAAAGCATCCTCAAGCTCTTTGAAATTGCCTCGCAGAATCGATGAAGAATCTAGTTTCTTTTGGCCTGGTCCCAAAATGTGCGTGACAACAACGTCGGTCTGTTGACCAAAGGGTTGACGTGCATGCCCGAGGCTGCGCAATTGGCGTTCGTAGCGGATGCGTCGATCTTTGCTGAGTCCGTAATGCTTCGTGCGTCCGTCGTTGTCGTTAGTGATGGCAATCGGCAGCAAAGCAGAGTGCAGAAGCATACCTGCAGGAAAGTTCGTTTTGATCTTAGCAAACGTTGGTTTTGGTCGTCGACGCCGGCGACGTGTGCTGCGTTGCTTGGTTCGATTACGTCTGCGTTTTGGCACGTTTTCACTCCTGCTTTTGGAGTCGCACCGTGCGACGCTTGACAATCAGATCAATCTTTCTGATCGGTTGGTGTTGGTGTGTTACGCTTCAACCACTCTTCGTGAGCTGCTGCGTAGAGTCTGTCTGTAAGTGGCTGCTTGCATCCCCAACAGCGTTGTGTTTGCGTTTGGTTCGCAATGGTGATTTCCATCGCTTTGCATAGGCAACGTTTGCAAATCGAAAACCCAAACGGTTCTACGTGCGTTGTCACTTTGCTCCTGGTCCAAACCAAAAGTGCCAAAGGATGTAAAACCAAGAGCAAATGCAGTGAATTAACATCCACCAAAAACTATGGTACTCGTTGTACGAAATGATGGCTGCAAGCACTGCCCCAAGCGTCATTCCGCGTTCTAATCCGCTATCGTTCGATTGTTCTTTTTTGCTCGTCATCCAAATCACCTTGAGTTTTTCTGAACCTCACTTCGAATCGAATGCGTCCGTCTTGTTCTTTGGTCGCTTTCCAACCGCATCGCTTGAAAAACAACTGTGCAGCCAAGCATTTGACAGGCACATTCACAATCGCAGTTTCACGGTAAGGTGTCAATGCATCTCGCATTACCGACAGCAAATAACGTCCTGCACCGCAGCGTCTGTGGAGCGGATTGACCGCAATGCGTTCAATGTGGATGCGTCTCGAAAGCATGCTGAAAATTACGAAGCCTACGACCTGGCCGTTCTTGATTGCGTACATTAAATTCGATCGACCTTGATGCACTCGAATGAAACAAGCCATTGTTCGCGACGTGTATTCTGGACCAGTATCCGACAACCATGAGATCATTTCGTCGATCATCATGTCACGCGCTGGACCTTGACCACAAACTGCGTGCGAAAGAATTGTTGGTGGCATCATTGGTACTTCCGGTTCCCGCAGCTGCGGTGGTGGTTCTGGTTGAGGACCGAATAGCACTCGCTGAATCATCGACCACATTGCCTTGGCTCCTAACTCTGCCATGCGTAAAATTCCTCTGCTGGTTGGGGTTCTAGTTGCTGTGACTGCTGCTGCCGTTTGGCTGCTTGTTCTCGTGCAACGTGTGGGTAAGGAACTGGATCAGGTGCTGGCAGTTTCAATTCTTTTGCATACTCTGCGACAACATGATTTAGGTTATCAATGAACGCAATTTCCTCTTGTCGCGTCCACTCCCATTTAGTCTTTCCTTTGGGTTCGGCTGACAAAATCTTGCGCATCGCCTGACCCATGCGACCTTGTTCAGCAGCCAAGCGGTTGTACTCGCTTCGACGTTGCTGAATTTGTTCTGGTGTCACTGTTGCGTTTTCTCGAACTCGTTCCGATTCTAGTTTTGCGTAGCGGTTGTTTTTGGCAACTCGAGCAAGTTCTACCAGCGTGTAGACCAGACGTTCGCGTTCAAACGCCTCTGGTGCCTTCTTGCGACCAAACTGCCAATCCTTGATGATTGCTTCAACGTCGCCAAACTCTTGCGACATCAATGCCGACTGCCAAGCGTTCTTGGTTTCTGGGGTGCGAATGCCACCCGCCCACACGGCCCAGTCGGGAAACAGCGTTGCAAGCTGCTTCAGTACGTTGTTGGCTTGGTCGTCGGTCATGATGATAGGCTCCGCAAAAATGAATCCGCTTGTGCTTGACGCTGATCGGTTCGACTGCCAGAGGCTGATGATCCGCGAGAACTATTCACAGCCTTGTTTAACCAACGAACAAGAAAGGTTTTCATGCCGCTTGGAGTTTTTCTATTCCCTGGATTAGCTTTTACCCAAGCAAGAGCCATTTTGATTTGACTCCGCACGTCAACCGTTTCGTAGGTTTCTTCAAGCTCGCGCAAGTAGCTTGCCGTCAGGTTCCATGGCTTGCCGTCGTTTCCATCAACTGGAAATTGAAACTCAACAAAATCAGCTTCATGCTCTGACGTCGCTTGCGACTCGGAGCAAGAGTTATGAAATAACTCATTCTCTGGATCTGTATCTGAAACAGAATCCGAAACCGAATCAGAATCCGAAACCGTAACCCCTTGATTTTGCTTGTCCTTTTGCTTTGATTTTTGCTTGCGGTTTGCTTGAGTTTTGCTACCACCTTTGCTACCTGATTCCCTACGTTTGGCGGTTAGTTCTTTTAGGCGAGACAACCGACGCGAATATAGCACACCCCGCGAATCCCTGGATAAAACGCCGTTTTCTTCAAGTTCTTGCAAAGCCGCCAATTTTTCCTCGCGAGATCCGCCAGAAATCGCGTCGACAATTTGTTCGTTTGTCATCGCCTTGCCTGATGGCGTGCACATGTAGCCTTGCTCTTTTGCTTCGAACATGTAGCAAAGCAAATCGACAAGCAAACCTCTAGCAAAAATCGAGCAAAAGCGAAGCTCTGGATCTTTAAGCCAGTCACCTGTAAAAAACCAAAATCCGGGTGCTTTACTCATTGTTCAACTCTTACACTTCGCTATCGCTTCCACTCGACATGTCACACACTCTTTAGTCTCGATCAAGCATCCATGCACTGGACAGCGCTTGATAGATCGCGGTCGATGATTGCCACCTTTTCCGCGTCGCGTTCGAGCTGCCGCGCTAAGTTCTTTGTCCTCAGCGCGGCACTCTTGACTGCAAAACTTTTCAGTACCATATTTGGCTTGAAAAACCCTGCCGCACCATTCGCAGGTTGCGCTGCGACTCATGCTGGTTTCTTCCTCGGTGGCTGATCCATGATTTCGCGACGCATGACGCGAACATCCTTCGGTGCCTCAATCGCAATACTCACGCGATTTCCTTTGATGTCGTCGATTCGAATAGTCACACCCGCTTCAATCAACACAATCTCTTCGCCTTCTTTACGGCTCAACACTAAAGCCATGATAGAAATCCTTTCTTAGAACGTTCCATAAAACACCAGGCCGCACCCCTGCCTCGAAACAGGGTGAAGTTCAACACCACCAGGTTGTTACACCTGCGAAGTGGCAGCGTTTACTTATGCAGCATTTTGCAAAGCGATAAGGCGACCAAGCCAACGTTCGCTTGCAGTCACGTAATCCCAACCAATTGATGACCAGCTGTCGGTTAATGCGTCCCAAACGAACTGCGAGACGTCGGGACGGTCGCAGCCAAGTAGTAACGTTGCCTCCGCA
>Ga0209174_10002399_pt1 | contig 12384 bp, 8 predicted proteins | sample JI91814BDNA_FD_187505 | JGI IMG/M metagenome (GOLD analysis project Ga0209174, IMG submission 187505) | Wastewater effluent complex algal communities from Wisconsin, to seasonally profile nutrient transformation and Carbon sequestration -... | ecosystem: Engineered > WWTP > Effluent > Algae...
AGAGCCGGTGCGAAGCGCTGGTACGGACCGCCTCGTCCGACCACCACAACCGGAATCTCCGGCAGCAGGCTCCGTGGTGCCGACAGCCATACTGGGTCCATCGCAGCCGGACCCCCCAGCAGAAACAGGACTTGCGGAAAGTGTCCTCGCAGCGCTTGTCGCAGGTCATCAAGACCTAGCTGTTCTGCTCCCTCCAGTGTAAGTGAGACCCGGCCCTTTTGCACCTGTCCGGTTCCCAAGAAGTAGACCACATCGGCGGGAAACGACGGCGTCAAGCCCGCCAGTTCGCGACGGGACTTCACCACCTGGAAAAACTCTGGCTCGGGATGACCAAGCAGCGTCTTCAGGTCGGTCAGGTGATTGTCGCGCTCTTCCGCTGCCTGTGTATCAGGGGCAATCACGAGGACACGAACCGGCGACTGAAGCACGGCTCGCTTCTCGGGAAGATCCTGAGTCACCAGCTCGAAGCTCCAACCCGATTCCCCGAGCGGTCGATGGTCCCACGAAGTCAGCGCCCAAGGCAGCGCCGAAAGCTCGGGATCAGTCGTCAAGATGCGGACCCGTAGCCGGTCGCGACTGGGACTCGGATGCGGCTTCCGAAACAGTCGAACGAGGAGTTGGTCTTGGACTTCACGAACCGGAAACAGGATCTGGAACAGCGTGTCGCCAATGCTTGGTAGCCACGACCACAGCTCGGGCTCTTTCGCGTTCGTCAGCGCGTAGCGAAGTGCCGGAAGTCCCTTCCTTCCAGCCAGCGTCGTCTTGGACCAAAGCGATTCCCAATCAATCGGGCCGACTTGCACCGCTTGGTTATCATCCACCAAGGAGTAACGAACCGTCAGCTGGCCTGCAGCGTCCTTATCGAGCAGGACCGTAACCGTGGCTCGCTCCAATGCGACCCCCTGAGTCATCTGCCATGGCTGAAGAATCCCGTGCACGACTGGGACTACCTGCGCCTTCGCTGCAATGGACTGGAGCACTTCTGGAGGGAGCAGGTGCCGATGCTTCTCGAACGCCTCGGCATAGTCGGCACGCAGGCACGCCAGGACTTCGTCAGGATCCGCAAGGGAAAGCAGCAGGTTGGCCCGCTCGGTGCGCTCCATCTTCTCGGCAAAGCGCCTGTGGAGCGCAGGAAAGTGACTGATGCAGAACGCGTCGACATCCGCAGACAGGATGAGAATCTTATCGACGAGCTTTCGCAACGGCGCATTGAGTGGAGATGTAGCCATCGGACGGCCCTATCCTGCCTGATTGTCGCCACGTTTGCGCAATTTCCGATAAGCTTCGCATCACCTATGGACCCCAAAGCCGACGTTTTGATTGTCACCGTCACCAAGGGCGAGTCGCTGGCCGTGCTTTCGGCATTCGAGAAGGAAACCAAGCAGAAGGCCTCCACAGTGCCGATAGGAGACCGCGCCTACCGGGACTTGGGCATGCTGGGCGGAGCGCGGATCTTCCTGACCCGTTCTGAGATGGGAGCGGTCGGAATCGGAGCGTCTCTGCAATCGGTTCAGAAGGGTATCGCGGCGCTCTCACCGTCGGCTGTCATCATGGTAGGAATCGCCTTTGGAGCGAACGATACCAAGCAGAAGATCGGAGATGTGCTGGTGTCGCGACAGCTCATGCTCTACGACGTGCAGCGGATTGGGACTACCGAAGGAGGCAGTGCACGCATTGTGCCGCGAGGCGACCGTCCGCATGCATCTGGCCGACTCATCAGCTACTTGCAGAATGCAGAGCTAGATTGGGACAGCGCACAGGTTCACTTCGGACTGGTCCTGACCGGAGAAAAACTCGTCGACAATGTCGACTTTCGGGATCAGCTACGACAACTTGAGTCTGAAGCCGTCGGGGGTGAAATGGAAGGCGCAGGGCTCTACGTCGCGTGCCAGGATGCCAAGGTCGATTGGGTGCTGGTCAAGGCGATCTGCGACTGGTCTGATGGCAACAAGTCACAAGATAAGGAAGCGCGCCAGAGGCTCGCCGCAGAGAACGCCGTGTCCTTCCTGCTGCATGCGCTGAAGCAGACCCCGATTGTGAACGCACCCAAGCATCCAGAAATGAAGGACGCAGGAAGTTCGGGAACAACAGGGGCACAGCAGAGCCAACAGTTTGGGAACATCTCGGTGACTGGGAGTGGGAACAGCGTCACCATTCAGCAGCATTCCGATGGAAGCACGACCACTCCGCAGACTCCCTTCAGTGCGGCTCAATCCACTGTGTCTGGTTCTCCCAAACCGACTCCGTTCTCGCTCCGCAAGCTCATGGAAGCCATCCTCCGCACCAGCGGAGATCTGGACGCGTTCTGTATCGATCACTTCCCGGATGTGGCACGCCGGTTCAGCGGAGGAATGGCCCGTCCCGCCCGCGAAGATCTGCTGCTGCAGATCGTGGATGCCGACGAGATTCTCGCTGCGCTCAAGCTGCACGATCCGTCGAAGCTGGAAAAGCACAGAGGGCTGTTGACGTTCAAATAGGACCAGTTGAGGCAAGAGCTCCCCATGGCCGAGAGCCGCCAGGCGCAGACGTTTAGAGACATTCGACTTGATGGCGAGGGAAACACCCTTACCATCAATCAGGTCATTCATATTGCCAAAGACGAGGTGACAACCGGAACGCTGGTTCCCAGCTCACCTTACCTGGGTTTGCGCCGCTTCGAAGAGCGGAACAAAGATCTCTTTTTTGGTCGCGATCGACTGGTGGCAGATCTGTTGAAGCTGGTAGTCCAGCGCAACCTGGTCTTGGTCGCGGGAGCCTCGGGCAGCGGCAAATCATCAGTTGTCCGCGCAGGCCTATTGCCTCAGCTTACAGCGCGACTTCCACCTGGCCGCTTCGTCCCGCTGGTGATGACCCCAGGGAGTGATCCGTTTCGGTCGCTAGCGGGAACTTTACGCGGCATTGACTGTCCGGAAGCTGCGCTGGTGCCACTAGAAGAGAAGTCGGCGTCCGAGATGGTCAACGTCCTCACTGAGCAACGGTCTGCCGACGCGCAGTGGCTCTTGTTTGTCGACCAGTTTGAGGAAATCTTTACGCTCTGCCCTGCTAACTGGCGCGAGTCCTTTCTCGATGGACTCACCGTACTCGCACAGACAGATCAGCAGGACATCAAAATCGCGCTCGCGATGCGGGCCGACTTTCTGGATCGACTTGGACCACATCCGACATTCGGAGCGCTAGCGCAGGACGGTATCCAGTTTGTCCTCGATATGCAGCCAGGCGATCTACGCGCAGCCATTGAGCAGCCAGCACGAAAGCACGGAGTGGTTCTTGAGGACGGTCTGGCTGATGAGATCATACGAGATCTCAAAGGTTCCCCAGGAACACTGCCACTACTTCAGTACACACTTGACCTTCTGTGGACGACGGACAATCCGGCAGATGCTCGGACGCTCAACAAATCAAGCTATGCCAAGATCGAACGCATCAACGGCGCGCTGCGGCAGCGAGCGGACGCACTGTATCAGTACTGCGATGTCCGGCGGAAGTTGGTGCGTCCCCCAGAGCAGCAGGAACGGCTGCGGCGGATCTTCCTGCGGCTGGTGGACCTAACCAGTTCCGGGCCAGAGGCGCGGGCGATATCACGACGCACTCCGCTCACAGGCTTCTCAGAAACAGTCGATGCGCAACTGGTGAAAGAGCTGGTCGATGAAAAGCTGCTGGTGTCTGATTTTCCACAAGGTGACGGAGCCGGAGTCACCACCGGCGGCACTCTCGAAATTGCGCATGAGGCGCTTCTCTCTGCCTGGCCAAGGCTGAAGGATTGGGTGGAGGAAGCGAAAGAGGTTCTCTACGTCCAAAATCGACTAAAAACAGATGCAGACCACTTCGCCCACGTAAGCAAGTCCCATCCCGAACGAGCCGCCCATGAACTGTGGCGTGGTTCACGTCTGGAGCAAGCCATCGAGCTGCGCAAACGGAACGAGTTCACCAACCTCGGTGGGCTGCCCTCAGAGGCGGACAAGTTCTTGACCGCTAGTGCCGCCCAACTCGACAAGGAGCAGCGAGCAGAGGCGGCACGCCAACAGGCGCTGGTGGATGCAAACGACCGACTCTCAGCAGAGAGCGAACGATACCGCCAACAGCTCCTGTCCACGTATGTGGAGAAGGGCCGGCAACTCTGGGTCAACGAAAGGAACCTCGTTGAGGCACTTCCCTGGCTTCATAAGGCACAGCGCTTGGGGTCAACCGATCCTATGCTTCCGTTTCTACTCGGTGACACGATGCGCGCAGCAAGCCGAGTCAAGATGGTCTTGGTCGGACACACAAGTCTGCTCCGCAGCGCAGCCTTCAACGCAAATGGAAGCGAGATCGTTACCGCAAGCGATGATTGCACCGCCCGTGTCTGGGACGCGCTGACCGGTAAAATGCTCACGGTGCTTCGTGGGCATCTTGCTGCCGTCAAAAGTGCGACGTTCAGTCCGGATGGCCAGTCTGTTTTGACTGCTAGTTTCGATAAGACCGCCCGTGTCTGGGACCGCAGAACCGGCGTAGTTACGGCGGTTCTCTCTGGACACCTCAACGAGGTTCTAAGCGCAAAGTATAGCCCGAGTGGCCAATTCGTCGTGACTGCCAGTCGGGACCGCACTGCACGGATTTGGGATCCGCTGAGTGGGAAGGAACTGCATCGACTGGTCGGACATTCTGGCTTCGTCGAAAGCGCAGAATTTAATCCCTCCGGGGAGGGCATCACCACTGCAAGCCAGGACAACACAGCAAGGATTTGGAACGCTCAAACCGGCGAATGCGAAGCCAAGTTGCAAGGTCATACCGGTAACGTGTGGTGCGCGAAGTTCAGTCCGAACGGGCGGTTCATCGTCACTGCAAGCCGAGATCACACAGCTCGTCTGTGGGACACGGGGACGGGCCAGTCCCTGTTTCAGCTCACAGGACACAAGGACAACGTTTGGCACGCAGAGTTCAGTCCAGATGACCGATTTGTGGTCACTGCGAGCCAGGACAAGACAGCTCGTCTGTGGGACACAACAACTGGTCAACCAATCGTTGAGCTATATGGGCACAGCGAGGGCATTTTGAACGCAAGCTTCAGCCCAGATAGTCAATATATTCTCACGTCAAGCCATGACAGAACAGCCTGGCTATGGGATACAATTTTGGGAAAACCAATCACTCAGTTCATGGGTCATTCAGACCTTGTGATGAGTGCTGTGTTCAGTCCCGATGGGAAAACAATTGTTACATCCAGCCAGGACTCCACCGTAAGACTTTGGAGTACAGATTCAATTGAGAGCATGGAGCTCGTTGGTCACCTTGGCTGCGTCTGGAGCGCGAGATTCAGCCCCGATGGCAAGTCTATTGTCACAGCAAGCGATGACACTACTGCTCGGATTTGGGATTCCGGCTCAGCAAGTACGAGAAGACAGCTGGTCGGGCATGGCTATCCAGTTCTTTGTGCCGATTTTAGCCAGGATGGTAAGTATATCGTTACTGCCAGCTATGACCAAACTGCACGATTATGGGACATGTCGACTGGAAGTATGATTTACGCAATGGAGCATGCATGGGAGGTGTCCAGTGCAGACTTCAGTCCAGACAGCCAGCACATTATCACGGCTAGTCAGGACGGGAAAGCATATCTCTGGCATGTGTTAGACTCTAGCACGCCTATACAGCCGATCGGACAGTTCGCAGGCCATCAAGCTGGCGTCAACAGCGCATCCTTTTGTCAAAAAGGGTCATACGTTGTTACCGCAAGCGAAGACAAGTGCGTGAGAATTTTTGATGGAACAACAGGCGCAATGCTCACAAAGCTTGAGGGACACATTAGACCCGTCTACACCGCACGCTTCAGCGATGATGGATGCCTTGTCGTCACGGCTAGCGATGACAGTACGGCGAGAATTTGGGATGTCCGGAATCGCAGGACGGTTGCCGTTCTCCAAGGACACAGAGCTGCGGTAAAATGGGCATCTTTCAGTCCCAATGGTGATCTTATCGTCACAGCTAGCAATGATGACACGGCCCGATTGTGGGACACAAAGACCGGCCATCCGCTTGGAATTTTGAAGGGGCATACACACGGCGTGAACAGCGCGTGTTTCAGTCCGGATGGCCAGGCAATTGTTACGGCAAGTGGCGATCATTCTGCCCGGATCTGGAACGTGTCATCGAACACACGAACTCCGGAGGATATCGCGAAGTTTCTTCACTGCTTCTGGGGCATGCGTTTTGAGCAAGAGGACGACTTATTCCTCACCCGAAGCGTGCCAGCCACAGGTGGGTGATCGGACTCTGCCGGGTCGAGTTCCAAGTAGCCCTGGGTCCCCGGCCTTGATGACACTGCCTGACCAGTTCAATCACTGCTGCGCAGACCATGTGCCCTAATGAGGTCCTCTTTAGGGGCACTCTGTCCGTGACCCGCGGTGGCCAGTGTTGATACGATGCGCCATCATGTCCCCACCAATCAGAATCCTCTTTCTTACCGCCAATCCATCGGACACCGCCGCGCTTCAGCTCGACGAGGAAATCCGTCTGATCAGCCAGCGGATTCGACGTGGAGAGTACCGGAAGCTGTTCGAGATTCGCTCTGCTCCAGCGATTCGTGCGACGGATCTACCGTACGAATTGATGGACCAGACCCCGGACATTGTTCACTTCAGCGGTCATGGAACGAAGGCCGGGGAACTGTGCTTTGTCAGCGATGGCGACCACCGGACCATGCTGATTCCGGCCCAGACGCTGGCACGCGTGTTCAAGCAGTTCCGCGATCGCGTGAAATGCGTGGTGCTCAACGCCTGCTATTCCGCCATCCAAGCAGCGGCGATCGCGGAGTCGATTCCCTGCGTCGTGGGAATGTCCCGAGCTGTTCCTGATTCAACAGCAATTGCGTTCGCCGCAGGGTTCTACGAGGCCCTCGCGTTTGGCAAGACCATCGCCGAAGCCTTTGAGCTAGGCCAGACACAAGTCGAGCTAACCTCCCCACACCTGATCGCCAGCGCAGACATTCCCCAACTCATCGCGCGCAGCGGTGAGGACCCCTGCAAACTTCGACTGATCCACCTGCCTCAACCAGAGGAGTCCGCGTCCGCTCATGTCGGCAGTGCTGCAGCCGGAACGCTAGCGCCGACCCAGAACCAGCGAATCAAGAACATCCGCGTCGGCGGCATCAAAAATGACGTGGTCATCGGTCAATATGGGAATGCCACAGGAAATAAGTCCCAAGAGCTACATGATGTAAGCGCTGACGGAGAAGGGAATCGCGTGGTAGTGGAACAGCAGGACAGCTGAACTGCTCGCTGCCTGCGAACCCAGCGCAGTAGTGCTTTCAGGAAATGGTGTCGAGTCCGCCTGAGACACGCCCATCGACAACACCGTTCGTTGAGCAGCGCGCTCAGCACCAGTTGGTGAATCACGCTTTCAATACAGGGAGCAAAATCGGAACCGCATAGAACGGAACCGGATGCAGTCCTTCGAGTACGCGCTCGAAGTCTCTCATCGATGGGAATCGGTCTGCCTTATCACGCGACATCGCGTGACAGATCGCCGCCACGGTGCAGGGCGGCAGGTTGGGCGTGTGCGTCTCGATGGGAATCGGTCGTCACCCAAGAATTCTACGGATGAAACCGTCCACAACATCATCGACCGGTGAGAATGGGAGAACGCCCGTCAGCATCCGATAGAGGACGACTCCGACAGCCCATTGATCGGTGTGGCAGTCCTCTCCATCAGACCCTTCTTGGAGCGATTCAGGTGCAACAAAGTGGGGCGCACGAACGAACGCTGGCACTGGAATCTGAGCCCGTTGCGCAATGTCCACAAGCAGACCAACGTCCATCGGATTCACGTGCTCACTGCGCGCTGTCACCGTTCGGCAGTGTCAAGAACTTGGGGTAGCATCGCACCCGGGAGTTGTGCCAGAGACGGACGGACGGTACGCAACGCCGTGTCCCAGAAATCGAGGCAAGTGCGATGGAAACAAAGTTCGAGTTACTCTCGTGGCAGCAAATGTCGATGGTCATGAACGCCAAGTTCCAAGCGGATGCCACGATGCTCCAGATGTCGAGAGCTGAGCTTCTCGAGCAGATGCAGGCCGAGCTCAAGGAGAACCCGCTTCTCGAGGACGCAGGCGATAGCGATACCGAACACCTGCGCGATGAGCCCACCGATCACGAGGAGTCGGTCGGAGAAACCGAGCAGCCCGTTGCTCAGCCGCTTGCCAAAGAGCAGTCGGAGGCGGGCAAGGAACTGCCGGTGGATGGTCAACCGACGAGCGAGGTCGACTGGACGACATTCCTGGAAAACTCGGCGACGGTCCCGAGTCTGCCCGCGATGGAGCGACCGGACGGAGATGAGATGCCGACCGCAGGCCAGATGATGCGGAGCAGTCGCTCGCTCGAAGATCATCTGATGGAACAGCTGCGGATGGCCCGTCTGTCCAAAGAGGAAGAGGTGATCGCGCAGTACATCATTGGCAGCCTCAACCCCGACGGCTATTTCACCGATCCGCCGCTGGCCGAAGTCGCCGAGGAGTGCGAGGTCAGCCTCGAAATTGCCGAGCGGGCACTCAAGCGCTTGCAGCGGTTTGATCCCTGGGGCTGTGGGGCGCGAAATCTCCAGGAGTGTCTGCTGGTGCAGGCCGAGATGCAGGGGATCGACGACGAGATGCTGGTCAAGATCCTCACCGAGCACCTGTCGGATCTGGAAAAGAAGAACTGGGACAAGATCGCCAAGAAGCTCAAGGTCGATGTCGAGGACGTCTACGAGGCCGCCAAAGACATCCAGAGCCTCGATCCTCGTCCCGGTCGCGAGTTTAGTACCGAGCAGCCGCAGTACATCACGCCCGATGTCTACATCCACAAGGTCGGCGACAAGTACTTCGTGGCCGTCAACGACGACGGCATGCCGAAGCTACGAATCAGTCGCTACTACCTCGAGACGATGAAGGACAAAGACAAGGACAACAAGGCGGCGCGCGAATACGTGCAGGAGCGGCTCCGCTCGGCCAAGTGGCTGATCGACAGCATCCAGCAGCGGCAACGCACGATCATCAAAGTCACCGAGTCGATCCTGAAGTTTCAGCGCGACTTCTTTGAAAAGGGCGCTGGCTGTTTGAAACCGCTGATCCTGCGCGACGTCGCCAACGACATTGGGATGCACGAATCGACAATCAGCCGCGCCACCGCCAACAAGTACGTCCACACGCCGCAGGGGCTGTTCGAGCTGAAGTATTTCTTCAACATCGGCATCAACCGCGAGGGTGGGCAAGACGACATCGCCTCGGAGTCGGTCAAGGGCTTCATCAAGACGCTGGTCGGCGCTGAAAACAGCAAGAACCCGTACTCGGATCAGAAAATCGTCGAGCTGCTGCGACAAAAGCACCAGATCGAGATCGCCCGTCGCACAGTCGCAAAATATCGCGAACAGCTCGGGATTTTGCCGTCGGGACAGCGCAAGCAGTCGGATTGCGAATTGCAGTCTTTCGAGACCACCATTGAACGGCGATCCTGCCTTTCCTTCGTAGTGACGCTAGAGGGCACGGTAGCGCTATCTGATGATTTCAGCAAACGAGTGCGTGCGATCTTAGCAACCAGCGCGAAAGACCAGAACCTCCGCATCAAGAACATACGCGCCGGTAGCATCATCATCGAGGTGGAAGGAAGCGAAGAAGGCTACAATCGCATCCTTGAAGCAATCCAATCGACAGTCTTTCAAGAGATCTTGGGTCATCGAATCCAGAGCATCAAGATTGTGCGAGACACGAATGGCGCGGGGCATACCGCGCAGCCCCAGCAAGTCAGTCAATCTGTGGCGAACCAGGGAGACTCCATCTTCTCTTGTGCCCAGTTGCGCAAGATAATCTCGGGTATTCTTGTGACTGACTCGATGCTCGATGCATTTGCCCTAGACCACTTTGGTCCCGTGAAGAAGCAGTTCACAAACGGCATGGAGCGACTTCAGAAGGAGACGCTGCTACTGGAGCTTGCAGACTACCGTGAGATCGTGGCAACCCTGAAGCGGGAGTACCCCTATGAATGGTCGCGGGTGGCCCGAAGGGAACTCCATTCCGACTAGGAGACGCTAACTAATCGGGCATCTCCTCCGTGTAGATCGTATCACCAAGTCCCCCAACTCACGCCGCCGTAAATTCCGACTCCATCTGCCTCATCAAATGTCGGAAATTACGCCACCTGCCGTCGGTCTTGCGCCAGCTTGGCCAGTTCCTTCTGAGCCTTCCCGGTCAGTTTCGTTTGAGACAAAGAGGGACGGGAGTGGCCACTCCGCAGGCAATCCTGACAGCTTAGATGGTACCGGAACAGAGTGCTCCGAGCTGCGTCGCTCGCGATTTCTAGCAAGCGCTTCACATCCTGCGGTCTGATGGGCTTGGGGAGAGTAAGCAGGCTGTCTCGTGAGCTCTGGCAGAGTTTCTCAAACTCCTTACAAGCCAGGTTTGACGCTTCGCGGACGCTTTTCTTGAATCAGCTTGCGAATTCTGTTTCGATCGTCGGGCGACAGACTCAAGAGCGGCTCTGTAGGGAGTTTCTCAGTGCGCTTTGATGCATCTGTCCTCTGTTTCTCATAGTCTAGCTGAAGGAGTCGATCGTCATTCGTGATGATCGAAACAATCAGAAATCCTTCCTGATCGCTCAGCGTGAACTTCTTCATGAATTCCCAGTACATGGGAACAACGGAAGGCACAGATGCAGTGACTTCTGGTTGCTCTCCTTTCTGGGCCTCCTGTTCACGCAGAGCCGAAAGCCTCTCGTACTTTCGCACCACGTACTCCTCGAGCTTCGCACGATTCTTTCCGGGCTTCCGTTTCTCATAGAACACAATTGCAAAGGTCCGTGCCTTAAGCATAAGTACGATCTGCTCAACGATATCCCTCTCTCGTCTGGTGGGAGTCGGTCATTGTCTTCTAATAGGGGGACACCTGGCTCGAACTCAGGATCTGAGCGTGTGATCTCCGCAATTACTGCAGACAGACACGCTGGTCGGTGCAGCCAGCAGTACAAGTTGACAAGCCCCCCTGCGGGTGAGCGGTGTCTTCCCATTCTCTCGCCAGTTTCGAGGGAGTTCGGAGGGCTGAAAGTAATCGAAATGGAAGTGCTGCGGCGAGTCTTTCTCGGGATCGAATAGAGAACGAAGAACGGAAGTCGTACGCGGTGTCTTCACCTCTCCGTTAAAATGAGCTGGCGTTGGTCTTTGGATCAACGCTACTGGCATTTTCAGCTCGTTGCTGCGGGGACATGGGCTGGTTCTCTTCATCTTCGCCCTCCTTTTGCTCCACCACAGGCTGAGTTGGTCCTTCGGGCGGTGGTTGGCTCGCTGTTTCAACGATCCCTTTTTCAGCAGGCATTACGATATGATTATGATTTTATCGATGGGGAGCGAGTTCGACATGGACCGATTCCACTGTCAACAGCTCACTGGGCTCTATTCCTCAGCATTGAACAGTGTCGGTCGCTAGTTGATCGAATCAGGAATGACCGCTGTGCCTTCGTTGGAGAGACTGCTGTGCCACAAGCCGCCGTTTGCAGAGGACACAATTCAGGCGCAGAACTGCCGGTGAGGGCGGGTCAAACGTGGTTCATGGTCTGTCTCCCGATGAACGCTCCCGATGACCGATGCAGAATGAACAAAGCCGTAGGTACACCAAGAACATCCGACCGCCGCCATTGATGGAGAGCTATCCTCAGTGACTCCCGAGCGCGGTTACGTGGCAGCACAACTCCTGACGCCTCTTGCCGCAGTAGCACCTGTGGGTGCGAGCCGATTCTGGCTTTGAGATTCCGTTCGCGACCGATTTCCAGCAGGTCTCTGTGCAGTGCTGCGGTGGCGGTCGCCTCCTAAGCGGCTGCCAGAGGTACTACAAGAAACCATTCGGACGCACATGCAAGGCATCCCAGGATGCGCTTCGTGGCGGCGCTCTGGGGGGATGACTCATTGCCGAACCGATGGGTAGGCCGTGGTCACTTCCGTTATCGTTCGTAGCGGACTTGAAAGTCCGAACGAGGAACGGGAACGCATCCCGCCTGCTCACCCATCGAACCGTTGCGTTCGCGGTGAATGGGCTGTGAGTCACTCCCAGAGCAGCATCGCCGAACGGTACGATAGGCCCGATCTCCTTTCATCGAGCGGTCAAACAGACCGGCACTCCCTGAGTTCCTGCCGCCGTTTTCCGGTCAGACAGACCACGCGGTGCGAGCCGTCAATTGATCAGCAAATCAAACTCTCTACGAACTCGACGGGAAAGTGCTCGATTTGACGTCTAATTGATGGCTATTTGACGACTTGTTAACGGCTGGTTGCTGACTAATTGACGACTCTTTTAACGACTGATTGATGACCATGTTGATGACTGCGTTAACGACTAGTTGATGTCTGGTGGGAAACGGGCCGGTGGGGAGCACATGGTTGTCGGTCCTC
>Ga0209174_10002401_pt1 | contig 12375 bp, 14 predicted proteins | sample JI91814BDNA_FD_187505 | JGI IMG/M metagenome (GOLD analysis project Ga0209174, IMG submission 187505) | Wastewater effluent complex algal communities from Wisconsin, to seasonally profile nutrient transformation and Carbon sequestration -... | ecosystem: Engineered > WWTP > Effluent > Algae...
TTAGAATTGAAAGAAATATAAAGGCTTTGAGTATAAGGGGTTTTGTAAAACAAGATTTTCTCACAGAGCACACTAAGAAAAGAGTCAATAGAATCAATACTCTCTGGGAACTCTGTGCTCTCTGTGAGAAATGTTTTCTTTGCGCCTTAGAGTCTTTGCGTGACCTCTTATTTATATGACATTGCCTTCCTAACTTTCTCTAACACCTTTGCAGTTATATCATCATTATGCGCATTCGAGAAAAAGCCTACTTCATAGCCAGAAGGAGCTAAATAGACTCCTTCTTTTAAAAGAGAATGAAATAGTTTGGCAAAGCCTTCTTTGTGACCAGAAGGGATTTCGTCTATCTTTCGAATAGGGGACTCTGTCTTTTGATGAGCCCAAAATATTGAGGTAAATGTGGATATATCCCAATTTGCATTTCCTTTTTCGTTTAGGATAGATTTTAGTTCATCGGTAAATTTCTTGGTTCGTGCGGTGAGGCTTTCGTAGAGGTTGTCTCGCTTCATCTTTTTTAGAACAGCAAGTCCTGCTCTCATGCCAATTGGGTTACCGCTTAACGTTCCTGCTTGGTAAACAGGCCCTGCTGGTGCGACTAAGTCCATTAGTTCTTTACTGCCTGCATAAGCCCCAACTGGAAATCCGCCACCGATGATTTTTCCGTAGGTTACTAAGTCGGGTTTAAAATCAAAGTATTCGCCCATTCCTTTCATCCCAACTCTAAATCCAGAAATCACTTCATCGAATAATACAAGTGTGCCATGAGACTTGGCAATCTTACAGATTCTTTCGATGTATTCTTTTCTTTGTATGAGTAAACCGTAATTAGCCGGTAGAGGCTCTATGATAAGACAGGAAATGGATTTACCATGCTCTGCGAATAATTTCTCTACAGCCACTTCATCGTTGAGCGGCAAAACAAGCGTATCCTGTAGTTGGTGTTTTCCAATGCCTGCAGAGTCTGAGCTTGCTTCTCCTGCAAGTCCTGAGCCTGATTTTACAAGTAGGGCATCTGAGTGACCATGATAGCATCCATCAAACTTTAAAATCTTATCTCTGCCTGTAGCCGCTCTTGCCACACGAAGAGCTGACATTACTGCTTCCGTTCCGGAGGAAACAAAACGAATTTTTTCTACCCAGGGAATTTCATTTACGATAAACTCAGCAAGCTCAAGCGAATAAGGCTCGCAAGCTCCAAACGTCCAAGCAAGTCCGATTGTTTCTCTGACTACTTCTTCGATTTCGGGATCTCTATGTCCTAGTATTAATGGTCCGAAACTCAAACAGAAGTCCACATACTCCTTGTTATCCGTATCATAAAGGTAAGCACCTTCTGCTCTTTTAAAAAAAACGGGATTGCCGCCTACGCTTCTAAAAGAGCGCACGGGAGAATGAACTCCTCCTGGAGCTACTTTCTTTGCTCGTTCAAATAATTCTTCTTGTGTCATTGTATTCTCCTTGCGAATGCACCAGCACAAATCCGTGCTGGACTGGATGGCGCCTAACGGCGGGTTTGCTACCGCAGGTCATTGTGCACCCTTATTATAAGTTATTACTTTTAGCTTTTCTTTTGATAGATGAATGGTTGCTATGCTGCCTGCTGGGAATGGATAGACTCTTTCGGGTAACGCATCAATGGAAATGCCGCCGTTCATTTCTGAAATGATTTGGCATTTGTCTAGAACGGTGAAGTCGGTTAGTTTAAAATTCTTTCTAGCTTTTTGACTTAGCTCTCTTGCATACACTCTAAAGAAAGGAGCTGACTTAGAAAAGCTAGCTTGTTCATCATCTTCATTTTTACAAGAGGCATACCAGCCAGTGGAACCGGCACCGGTATATAAGAGTAAGCCGGAACTTTTTTGTTCTTCTTTTTTGTCTTCGTGTAAAACTACGTATCGACTTGTCATATCTGGGTTTGCATTTCGAATTGAAATTTCACTCACCGCATTGACTGTGTTAATTTTCTTTCCATCAGGGTATTCAATTTCAACTGAGATAAGTGACCAATTTTCCACATTTATATTTTCCCAATTTCTGCTGACTGTTTCTTTCAGTGAAATTGGATTAAAAGAAAGTAGGGCACCAAAAGATGTCTGAACATCTGAATTGCATCCTATGATTTTATTTTGTTTGCAATGGTGGGCTACATAAGTAAAATGATTGTCCCCTCCGAGAGCTACAATGCATCCGAACTGAGTCAAATCGAGTGTATCCAATTCATCTCTAAAAATAAATTTCCCTTCTGGGAAAACTTCTTGTTTTAAAATTTCTCTACTTTCCAATTGCCTTAAATGAGAGTTGTAAATTTTATCATAACTATCATTTTGAATCAGGCAAATTTTCCTGTAATAGTCTAAATTTTGATAAGTGTTTATATCCAATTCGTATTTAGTTTTTTTCATGACAATTAATGCTTGATTCATAATAATTATGTGTTAGAATCGGCTGAGTTTTGCCAATAATAATATTGTAAAATATTTTTTAATCGCATTTAACAGAAAAGAGGGGTTTTTAATGGAAACAGTAGCAAATGAAAATATAGAAGACCTTAAGAAAAAACTTAGCAAATTAGAATTTGAAAATACCAACCTAAAAGATGAGTTGCTTGCAGTCCAAAACTCCCTTTATCTTCAACACACCATCGCAAAACTAAATTACTCAGTTGTTTTAAATCGGGAAGAAATTAAAGCCAAAGAATTAACAGCCGGAATCAATGAAAAGCAAGGCTCCTTATTCGAAATCAAAAATCAAATCAGAAAATATGCTCCCATTCTAGGCCTCGACCCGGATGGAATCCGTATCATCGTCACAGAGGCAATTCAAAATATAATAGAGCATGGCTACGGTCCTTATGCTGAAGTCGCTTTGGAATTAAACAATCTTGCCCCAAACCCTTACTTTAAGATTTCCTTTAAGCATGAAATGGAGCCCGGAAAAGCCTATACATTAGCGCAGATTGAAGAGAATGCAAAGAAAGGAGATATTACCTCCGAGGCATTTGATTGGGAAAATCCACGCGGTCGTGGCGAGTTTATGATGAAAGAAATTGCGGATGAAAGACAAATCATCAACGGTGTCGAATACGATGAGACAGGTCGAAAAATCCATTACTTCAAACGAATCCTCATCAACTACAAAAATCCAAAGGGCGAACGAGTAGAGACTTCCTTCGACGAAATCCGAGAAGAGATTGATCGCTTAGACAAAGATGAAGTGGTTTGTTACTTTCATATCGATCATAAGAAAAGTGAGCTTGATTCCTTTACAGTGATTACAAGTTCCGAGACAGACAACTCGGTAAAACAAATTATGGATGAAGCAGGATTTCAACTAACGCATAAAGACAACTACTCAAAGACTTCTTTTTGCACCTACAAACCAAATCGAGTTGTATCGATAGAAGAAATCAAACAGCTATTTGCCAGTATTCGAAAAACCGTGACAGCAGAAATGCAACACAAGCTTTCAAATTAGTTCGGTATTTATTGAGTATTTCCACACAAGAATCATTTCGTCCTTGTTTTTATTGGTTAAAAACAGACGAAATGCTAAAAAAATCAAAAAAATAAGGCTTTTTTAAATAATTTATCAAAGTTTTCATTCACTAGCCGATTGTATTAGCAAAACAAAGACTTATAAAGTCTTAAATAATAGTTTATGAGGACAAAAGAATATGGCTGCAACTGCTAAAGCAACACCGATAAAAAAATCTCAGATCATTCAGGAACTCTCGCAGAGTTTAGAAATTTCTAAAAAAGATGTAAATGCTTTCTTAGATTCATTCGTTGATCTTGCATACAAAGAAACCAAAAAGAATGGAGCATTCATCATTCCAGGCGTTGGTAAATTAATCCTAAAAAAGACAAAGAAAAGAAAAGGAAGAAATCCAGCAACCGGTCAAGAAATTGAAATCCCTGCTAAAACTGTTGTAAAATTCTCTCTCTTCAAAGCTTGTAAAGAAGCAATCGTCCCAACCAAAAAGTAGTCCGATCCATTGGCATTATACCCATTCAAACCGCTCGAAGATCATTTCTTTGGAGCATTAATTGCAGATGTTTGGAAAGCAACCGGTGGGGATATTGACAAATTAAATCGAGCCATTCATTCTCGTCTAGTCGGTGATTTACAGCATTATACTTGCACTCCAAAAGGAGACAAGATAGTGCTGATGAATATCTATCCGAGTCAATTCAGGAAATACATAGAAAACAATCAGCCGGAAAAACTCTACGCTGAGTTCGAAAAACTGATTACTTCTAAAATTCCAGATACGATTGCTAGACTCGATGTTGCAATGGACTTACTCGAATGGCTTTTCACAGGATTCCCCGAAAAGGAATTCTTAGCTCAAAATCTGCTAATTCTAATAGCCAACAAACAAATTTCGTTTAAAGAAGAATTTTGGTTGAAATTAAACGAGGAGTATTATAATCCTTCTCACCTTAGCTAATGTTAGCTAAGCATTTCTGGAGAGAAGAAAGTAATGCCAACACCACAGTCTGAACAAATTCAAATTTTAAATCAAATAACCAAGATGATTGACGATAGAGTTACAAAGTATAAGAAAGAAATGAAAACAATGCCTACAAGTCGATTCTACACGGAAAAAAAACTCATTCTAGATACAATTGACAATGCGATTAAGCTTGCAGAGTCGATAAAGCCGCCACCACCTGGAATCAAAGCTGCTATAGCCGATTTCAAAAAAGTGTCAAAGGATATTTCAGGGATACGCGCATCTTAGTTTTAGTTCTTGGTTCATCAGGGCTAATTGGCTCTAGTCTATTACAATTACTTCTGGAAGATTCATCTATTCAGGGGGTAACAATATTTGTCCGCAAAGAATTAAATCTAAAAAATCCAAAGTTAAAACAAGTAATTGTAGACTTCGATAAATTAGATTCTTATGCAGAGCATTTCAAAGTAGACCAAGTGTTTTGCTGTCTTGGCACTACCATTAAGACTGCTGGCTCACAAGAAGCATTCTTAAAAGTTGATTATACCTATGTAATCGAATCCGCACGCATCGCAAAGTCACAAGCCACACCTGCTTTCTCTGTCGTAAGTGCCATGGGGGCTAACAGCAAATCTGGTATCTTCTACAATCGAGTGAAAGGAGATATGGAAGAAGCATTACAAAAGATTGGATTTTCTTCTTTACTCATTTTCCGTCCATCACTTCTCATCGGAGAACGAAAAGAAGTTCGACCTGGAGAAGTAATAGGTGCCGCCATTTCTAATCTTTTCTCTTTTCTATTCGTAAGTGGATTAAAGAAATACAAACCAATCCAAGGCAGCCTCGTCGCAAAATCCATGTTAGACCACGCTAAGTCAAAAATAAAAGGCTTTCAAATAATCGAATCAGATGAAATGAATACTTAATCATAAGAAAGGTAAACAATATCTTTAATATGAAGACAAAAGTATGAGAAATCTAAAGCGATTTGAAAAGTAAGGTAAGGATGGCATTTATGAAAGAAATTCTTATCCTGCAATTTTTTTTAATCCTACTATTTTTTTCTTTTTGTAAGGATAACAAAAATGAGGATAATTGGAAAAAAACGCAAATAGCATCTTTGTTAGCCGCTCAAGCACACAATGCAAACAATACTCGTATGCTTACTTGCAGTGAGGCACTTATTAGCGATAGAATTGCTGCGATAACAGATAGATATAATCAAGGTTGTGCCCAAGATTCAGATTGTATTGTGTCAACGGATTGGGCAATTCGAGGCTATGCCGACTGGGGTAAAAGTTGTTATATTTGCATACCGTATGGACAGAGCGTTTTAAAGTCAAAATTCGAATTATTCAAAAAAGATTTAATTACTTTAAATGCAACCGCTTGTAAGGGTTCACAAGACATGAGCTTTTGTAATAATGGATGCCCTACCTTGAATGCAGATAGCCCGTATTGTTATCAAAATAAATGTATAGCAATCGTTGGATATTAATTTTTAAAAAAGGAAAAAAACGCAAATAGTATCTTTGTTAGCCGCTCAGATGCAGAAAACGAATAATCAAATCAAGAATCTAATATTTGTAATTCTAAAATAAGTATTAGCACTCTAATAAATAAAACAAAAGACTTTCAGATAAAATGAATACTTAAGGCTGAATATATTCCGGCAAATACCATTTCATACCAAGTCGTCCTTGTAATTCGGGACGTAAGAGTCCGTCTAGATCAAATACAGCTTGTTGTTGAATGGGAAGTCGAATTAAACCTTCGAACATAAGAGACTTTGTATTGAGTGTGAATCCAGAAGAAACAAATTGAGACTTGAGAGAGGTTCTATTGAATTCTAACTTTTTAGGAATGGCACGATCATCGGAATACTGTGTGCTAGAAAGTTGTAAGACCATGTTTAGTTTGTAATTAGGATTCAAGCGAAATAGATTATCAGAAAGTTTATAAGAAAAACTCAAATTGGAAACAAGGGATTCGAATACGGCATGTCCGGCATCATTTCCTGCCATACGAAACGAAAGGTCTAGATTAAGACCCATGTTCTTTTTTAGATAAACAAATACAACACCAGAGGAAGTATTCGCCATAGCAGAATTGGTCTGCCAGAGATTGGGCATTCTAGAATTGGTGTCTCTTGCATAATGAGCATTATCCGTAATGATATTAGTTCGATACGAAGCAATATCTGTGTTCTCGGATGGTTTTAATACAACCCTTCCTGCATTTGTATTGGACTGACCAAAGAAACTAAACTGATTGCTAGGTAAAAAAAGTTGAGGCTTGAAGGGAATGGGAGTGGTCTGTCCGGGAGCTAGACTTGCTTCGAATGGATAATTGAAGGGAATGATGATAGCTTGGGAATAATTGGAACTACTTTCAAAATTATGAGAAATAGTCCAAGCAGATTGGTCTGCTGAATCGTATTTCTTCTGAGGTTGTTTAGCTAGATTCTCAGAAAATAGCTCGGTTAGGATGAAAAGAGAGAAAATCGCAAGTATTTTGATTTGAATTGATTTCATCCGCGCGTGTTTGACCTGTAGACTTAGTACATTGAATAACTAGCGATATTTTTCTATAGACGCATTAAAAAGGCAATTGATTTTTTATAAAAACTTATTTAAATGAAGAAAAACATTTTACATGCAGAATTCACAAAAATAAATAAGAAATACCTATGAATACTAAAGTTGATAAATTTGGCGAATGCACTGTCCCTAATCCCGCTGGCTACGAATTTTACACAAAAGAAAATTCTGTCGTTTTATACCAAACTACTTTCGAGAATCCAGAAAGCATACATCCTACAATTGGTGATAACCCAATTTACTTTGAGCAATCCGGACCGCGCGAAAAGATATTCTTTAACCCATCCAAAGTTACAGCAGGTATTGTTACCTGTGGCGGACTCTGTCCGGGGTTAAACGATGTTATCCGTGGACTCGTGATGGAGCTTCATTATAGATACCATGTGCCGAGAATATTAGGATTCAAATATGGTTTCGAAGGTCTCGTAAAGAAATACGGTCACAAACCAATCGAATTAAAACCAGACATGGTTTCCAATATTGCAAGAGACGGAGGATCGATGTTAGCCTCTTCTCGTGGAAGTCAAGATATCGGCGAAATGGTAGACTTTCTCGGACTACATGGAGTCAATATTTTGTTTTGCATTGGTGGTGATGGAACACTGCGTGCGGCAAATGCAATCTATGAAGAGATCAAAAAAAGAGGCGATAAAATTTCTGTCATAGGAATTCCTAAGACGATTGACAATGATATTAATTTAATTCACAAAACATTCGGATTCTCAACTGCCTTTTCAGAAGCAATGACTGCAATCTCCTGCGCACACGTAGAAGCTAAAGGCGCACCAAATGGAATTGGTCTTGTAAAACTAATGGGACGACATTCTGGATTCATTACGGTAAATGCGGCGTTAGCCTCTAAAGATGTAAACTTTGTTTTGATTCCAGAACAAGACTTTGATTTAGAAGGCAAGGGAGCATTCCTTCCTGCACTCAAAGAAAGGATACTCCACCGTAACCACGCAGTCATCTTAGTGGCAGAAGGAGCAGGTCAAAGATTCTTCGAAAATAACTCAGAAACAGATCCATCCGGCAACAAGAAATTAGCCGACATAGGAATCTTTCTAAAGAGTGAAATTTCTAAGTATTTCAAGAAAGAAGATATCCCAATCAATCTAAAATACATTGATCCAAGTTATATCATTCGAAGTGTGCCGGCTAACGCTGAGGATTCTGTATTCTGCAACTTCCTAGCTCAAAATGCAGTCCATGCCGGCATGGCTGGCAGAACAGGAATGGTAGTTGGAATTTGGAACAATGTTTTTACAAATATCCCAATTACACTCGCTGTAGCAGAGCGCAAAGTATTGATTCCAGAAAGAAGCTCTCTTTGGAGATCAGTAATCGCATCCACCGGTCAACCAAACTCAATGAAAGTGAAGTAAAAATTCTCTACGACAAAGTTGTATTTGCCCAAGGGCGTGGATTCACCCACGCCCTTGGGTAAGATGCGAGGTATAAACTATTAGTATGGTAGAAATCGAAGGTTTACAAATTCAATATTTAAAAGCAAGTTCTGGTGAAACGATTAATAAAGAAATATAATTCCTTAAAAAAAGAAGCCGGTTTTTATATAGATAAGAAAATCTTAGAGAAATTATTATTTGAAGTGAATGAATTTTAATATTCTACATTGTTAGTTAGAGAAATAATTATGAAATGCAATTTATGCGAACAGAAGATTGAAAATTACGATTCTAATTTTCATCATTTGATCATTGATGAAAACCATGAAGTCAACATTTGTTCTGATTGTATTAAGAAATTTGAAAAATGGCGTGGTAGTGTTTATGCGATTCTTTTTCCTACATCTACTTTGAAAAAGAAATTTGGAAAGCATAGATGATGCGTATTTTACAAGTTAGTATTGTCATTTTTGTTTTGATGGGCAATCTAAACTGTAAAAAGCAAGGCAATAGTTTTATTTACGCGGGTGGAGAGACTACTGTATTTGATGTTTCCTTGAATGGATTCAATCGTATTTCGACTAACGTAAAAGAGATGGACAAAATTCTCAAGTTCAATCGGGGGAATCAAGTTTTTAAAGCTACATGGGCTAATGATGGTAAGACTCCATTCCAGGGTTTGGGTCCTTTGATGAATTCTAATTCGTGCAACGGTTGTCATTTTCTAGGTGGAAGGGGAAAGAATAAAGCTAGGCTCGAAACAGAATTTCATTCCATGGCCTTCAAGTTTCAAACCGATGAGTTTGACAATTATGGTTTTCAGATACAAGATAAATCCATAGACCCTCGCAAGATTTCAATCGAAGCAAAGATAGATGTCACATTTATCGAAAGAGAAGGAACGTTTCCTGATGGGGAAAAATATAGTTTGCGCGAACCCAAATATTTCTTTTCCAATTGGAATTATGGTAAGCCAAAAGAATTTTCCTTTTCGCCGAGAGTTGCTCCTGTGATCTATGGAATGGGTTTACTGAGTTTAATTCCTCAGGAAGTTTTGGAATCTTTAGAAGACGTGGAAGATAAAGACAAAGATGGAATTTCTGGAAAGATAAATCGAGTCTTTAATCATAGAACTCAACAAACAGAACTAGGCAGGTTTGGATGGAAAGCAAATCAACCCGATATTCATCAACTAATAGCAACTGCTTTGTTAGAAGACTTAGGAATTACATCTAGATTATTACCCAAACAAAATTGTTCCAAAGAAGAAGTTAAGTGCAATCAAGCACAACCTTTTGGACCTGAGATTGATCCGAATAGTTTTGAAGATTTAGAATACTATTCGCTTTTAGTTGGAGTGCCCGCCACACGAATTGCAAATGAATCTTCTTTTGCAGAAGGAAAAGATTTGTTTATAAAGATTGGTTGTGCTTCTTGTCATAAGACTGAATTTAAAACAGGGGTTAATTCAGATTATCCAGAACTCTCAAGGCAAACCATTCATCCTTATACAGATTTATTACTCCATGATATGGGCGAAGAATTATCCGATGGATTCAAAGATGGTCTCGCAAATGGAAGAGAATGGAGAACATCTCCTCTTTGGGGAATTGGATTGTATCTTTCCGTGAGCCAGCATTCTAATCTTTTACATGATGGAAGAGCAAGAGACATACAAGAAGCAATTCTATGGCATGAAGGAGAATCTAAACAAGCAAAAGAATCTTATAAGAAACTAAATAAATTAGATAGAGAAAAAGTTTTAAAATTTCTACAATCTTTATGAATACTATGATAATAAAAACAGTTTACCTCGCATTCCTGTTTCATTCCTTACTTACACTGAGTTCAATTTCTGATAGAATGATTTTTATGGAAGACAGTGTTTTATTCTTTTGGATTTCAATTCCTATATTAGCATTTTATTGGATACTCCCAATTCTTTTATTTGTAGGACATTTTTATTTTTTGCGAGAAGGATTAGAGTATACAGTTCCGTCTGAGAAATTACGCGGAGAATTTCTACACAGAGCCTTGAATCATTTATTAAATTATATTCTGCCTCTGATACTTTTATTTTTTTTGCAAGTGCAAGCCTCTAAGTATCAAAGTATATTTCTTAGCTCCTACCATTTTTTATTTATTGCAATTGATTTGTATTTGGTAATTCTTTTTTTGCCTCAAGCGATTCGAGCAAAGGTAATTTCTGCAATGTCTATTTTTATTTTTTCTTCTTTGTATAATTATTTTTTACTCTTCGCAATTTTGGAAACTAGCTATGAGCGAGAAGGGGGACTAGTGGAAGCGTTTGATAAAAGTCTTACTGTTTTGAATCCAGTCTTTCATTGTCAGTCAGAGGAATATTCTTTTTTATTTCCTAGTTTAAATCTATCCAATCAAAACTTAACCAACCAAGAAAAGAGTTTCTATAAAAGAAGTTTTAAGTATGCAAATTTGAATGGTGCATATCTCGACCAACACTTACTCAACCAAGCCAGTTTACAAAATGCAAGCTTTATTGGTAGTAAGTGGAAATAGTTTTTGCTTGCAATTTTTAGAGTAAGTAAACTATTTATTCTTTTAATAAACACGGAGACAATTTTCATGAAGAAGACTTTACTATTTCTATCAATCGCCTTACTCTTTACATTCCAATGCAAGTCAGACAAAGACAATAAACAAAAAGACAATTTAACCAAAGCCGGCACTGTTTTACTTTTATCCGCAAAGCCTACTGCGAATGGCTCGGTCGAATACACTACAGGGCTAACAATTCGTATCCCCGATGGAGTTCCTCTTAAATCTAGATTAGCGGATAATCGCATTCCTCCTTCACTAGACCTTTTAAAGAATCTAGGAATTTTTTCAGAAGCCAAAGCCTTAGAAAATGAATGGGCTTTTGTTCGTCAGTCTGCTCTTTGGGCAAATAATAATTCCGATACGATTGAGGCGATTGTTGGTCCTATCAAAAAATACAATCTTCTCAGTAACCCTGGTTCTTTTCAAACAACAGTGCAAACTCCTAACGGTGGTGTTTTTATTACAAAGCTATCCGTAGATGTAAATACAAGCGTAGCCTCATCCGCTTACACAGGCAATCTAGTCTTTAAGCATAAGTTCGAAATGTGGAGATCTTCTGATAAGGTAAAAGCACTTGAAATGTTTTTTGATAGTGCAGACCAACTCACTGATAAAGGAATTTTACTTTTATACAATTTAAACGTAATTGACCCTACGAATTATCCAGACAGCCTCGTATGTGAAACCTATGCCTCAAAGCAAAATGCTTCTTATCTTGGAAACACTATCGTTTCTCAAAAGCAAACCATTTCCTGGTCAGGCTCACAACAATTTTATTCCGGTGCAGACAAAGGTCGTGTAGTTATAGAAAAAATGGACAATGATACAATCCTCTGCTTTAAATCAGTCGTTAGATTTCCAAGCAATCCTTCCTTATTCGGTCCAAACTGTGGAGCGAATACTAAGTATTATTCTCTAGCCTACAGTCAATTTTTAACTACAACAAAAAAAGAAGCTACTGCTAAACTAAGCCTAATGAACAATGGAATTGATAATACAAATGCTCAGCTATGTGGTTTAATTTCTAGAAACTACGGCTTGTTTGAAAATAGTGGATTCATTGGCGATGAAGTTACGAGTGCGAAAGTTCCTGCCTCTTATCCACAAACGAGTAGAGTAGATAAATTATTCGGCACAATCGGAACAACAGGCGCAGGAGTCTGGGACGATCTAAGCAAAGTTAAATTGGACAGTATTAGTATTCAGTTTAATAGTGTGAATACACCATAAGAAAACAGAATGGCAACAGGAATTTGGAGAATCTAAAAGAGGCATTATGAAAAACAAATATTCGCTTATTGCGATAGCGCTGGGTATATTATTAGCAATTCCA
>Ga0209174_10002405_pt1 | contig 12359 bp, 14 predicted proteins | sample JI91814BDNA_FD_187505 | JGI IMG/M metagenome (GOLD analysis project Ga0209174, IMG submission 187505) | Wastewater effluent complex algal communities from Wisconsin, to seasonally profile nutrient transformation and Carbon sequestration -... | ecosystem: Engineered > WWTP > Effluent > Algae...
AACTTCGTATGGGAATGATATTACCGCAACAGCAATCATCAAAGATGCTCTTGGCAATCCTGTGGGCATGGTAATAATTTATATGGAATCTAAAACCTTTAAAGAATCCAAGGATGCTTTTCTGGCTACAGCGTCTATCGTTTTCATTTTTACATTCTTCGGCACAAGCCTTATAGGTTTTCTCTTCGCAAATTACATTGCAAATCCAATCTCTAGTCTCAACCGAGGAGTAAAAGAATTAAGCGAAGGAAATTTACATACACAAGTTATTCTTCCGAGAGAGGACGAATTTGGAGATTTAGCAAATAGATTCAATCAAATGGTAGATAAAATACGAACTGAAAAAGAAAACTCAGATCGCTTAAACATTGAACTTGCAACAACTGTTGAGGCTTACAGCCGTTTTGTGCCAATGGAATTTTTGAGTGAGCTTGGTCATGATAGCATTATCAATGTAAAATTAGGCGACCAATTAGAAAAAGAAATGACTATACTGTTTTCTGATATTCGTAGCTTTACCTCATTATCAGAAACGATGACTCCGGAGGAAAATTTTCAATTTATAAATGGATACCTTGGTAGAGTAAGTCCCATTATCCGCAAACACGGTGGATTTATTGATAAATACATTGGTGATGCTGTGATGGCACTGTTTCCCAATAAACCACAGGATGCAATTCTCGCTTCTCTAGAAATGCAAAAAGAAGTTTTCATTTACAATTCTCATAGGCTAACAAGCAGTTATACCCCAATCCAAATTGGAATAGGACTTCATACCGGTTCCGTTATACTAGGCACAGTAGGAGAAGAGAGGCGTATGGAAGGAACAGTCATTTCGGATGTAGTAAATACCGCATCCAGACTGGAAAGTCTTACAAAAACATTCGGAGCTTCGATTTTAATTTCGGATGAGATATACACTTCATTATCCTCTATAGGTCAGTATCAATTTCGCTTTCTAGGTCGAATTAGAGTAAAAGGCAAAAGAGCATCTATTAGCATTTACGAGCTACTAGACGCAGCACCGACAGAAACAATTGCCAAGAAGATTCAAACACGTGGAGACTTCCAATATGCTTTAGAATTGTATTGGAAGCAAAGCTTTTTTGAAGCGTTAGAAGTTTTCTCCGAAATTCTATTTAAAAACAAAAAAGACAAAGCTGCTGAATACTACTTAAAACAAATTCAGAGATATATTAAAAATGGCGCACCCGATAACTGGGATGGAATAGAAGAAATGGATGTAAAATAAACATTATCTCTCGTAAATACTAACAGCACCTAAAGTGATATTTACTTTGATAGTAATTGCTTTTTCATTTTCATTATAAGCGCGAGTCTTGTAAACATTTTTAAAAAAGGGAATAAACCTAAGTCCATTGGGAAGAGTAACAACTCCTAACGTTGGATAAATCAAAACGCGAACCGGGGCATCTCCTTTGATGTAAATATTGCTCTTCGCAAACATGGTATTAGTCTCTATGAACGTATTTCCACTGCCCACAGGTAGGGCAGTAAAATCATTTTCACCAACGCCAAAGAAAACATTGTATGTATCAGCAGCTACAGTTGGCGCAATAGCGGGACCTTTGCCTACAATCGTATTGGTCCCTTCAGGGTCATTTCCAAATCGCAATTCGCTAAACATCATTTGAATACCTAGGAGGATAATTAGAAATACTCCCACTGGCTTATAAACAACTGAGTTTAATTTAAAAAAATACCGTAAGAAAAAAAACATACCTACGCCAAAAAGTATGATTCCGATTATAGTTGGCGCAATTGATAAATTCATAGATGATTCCGTTCCTCTTTAACTGTATCGGCGGAATTTTGATAAAAATAATGTTTTTAAGATTATTTAAGACGATGAGTTCCTATGGAAATTATTGTTACATCGAATTAAGGTTACAGAAAAATGGTAAGGGTATGAAAAAATTTCTATTTTCCGCCCTACTACTCCTTCTTGTTTATTGTCAACGCGTAGAAAACCAAGCCATCTCGGAATGCGGGAAGGCCTATCCAAAAATGAAATGCATTCCTGCTGGAAATTTCATTCGAGGAAGCAATGTCTACGAGAAAGATGAAAAACCAGAACAGACAATTTACGTTTCTGAGTTTTACATGGATACCTATGAAGTCACAAACGAGGACTTCAATAAATGCATCGATGCAGGGAAATGCAAAGAATGCTTAAAGAATAAAACTTGTAACTATATAGGTCCCCGTTATGGCAAACCATATATGGGTCAGAAGCAACCAATCGCGGGTGTTAGCTGGTATACTGCGAAAGAATATTGTGAATATATGGGTAAGAGGTTACCAACAGAAGCAGAGTGGGAAAAAGCAGCTCGCGGAGTGAATGGTGATATCTACTCTTGGGGAAATGAGCCTGCCGATTGCACCAGAGCTGTCATAGAAGAAAACGGAAAGAAAGGTTGTGGCAAAGACAAAGACCTTCCTACTTCGGATGTAGGAACTAGAGCGAGCGGTAAATACGGACTATATGATATGGCCGGAAATTCTTGGGAGTGGGTAAATGACTATTATACAAAGTCCTTTGAGGCTTGCGGCGAAGGCTGCTCTAAAAAAGATCCAAAAGGTCCTTGTGATGGAAAAGAGTCTTGTCCGGGTTTTGAAAGGAGAGTGCTAAAGGGAGGTTCTTGGTGGTGGGATAAGAACTATGCTCGTGGCTCTAAAAGAAGACACCATGATCCTAAGAATTACCCGGAATACCACCATTTTGGTTTCCGATGTGCGAAAGATTAATCTAAAAGTTCTGTATCCATTGCTTGCGCAGGATAAGAACCTGTATCCATAGATCTTGATGAATTCTTGGATTTGTTTTTGGAAGCTATCTCTGCATATTCAACCGTATAAGGAGTCCATGGGATCGCTTTTAGTCTTGCTAAAGGAATCTTCTTTTTAGTTCCTTCGCAGATTCCATAGGTTCCATTTTCAATCTTTTCTAGAGCTACTTCAATTTGGTTTAAAAGGTCAATTTCATTTTCTGTAAGAACAGAACTTAAAGCTTCTTCATTAATTTCAGAAGCAATATCAGCAATATCACCAACTTCTTTAAGACCTGAAGGCGAGCTTTTATCTTCCCAAGTGTTTAGCTTGATCAATAAATCATTTTTCTTTTCAAGCAAGGCTTCCTTTAATTCATCGAAGCCTTTACTAGAAGACTGTTTGGATTGTGATGCTTTAGATCCCATTTTTATGCTTTAGATTCTTTATGGTCTGCATGTTTTCTGCAAAACTTGCAAAACTTTTTAGTAACTAATTTATCAGATTTTAATTTCTTATTTTTTGTTTGAAAATAAGCCGATTTTCCAGGAACTTCGCAACCAGTACACGCTAATTTAATAATTTCTCTCATAGTTTAAGCCATAAAAAAGGATAATTTTTTTTCGTCAAGGTACTTATAATATATACAAAGATCCATAGAAATCTTTAACAAAAAAAAGGCTTGGACCTTTGTATTTTCCTTTAACTACTCACCATACGCAAGGTGAGTGACCAGCGTTCCCAGCGCTGAAAGTGGCATAGCATTATTCTTTTGCGTAAGGTGAGTTAAATTACTTACAATTCATATCTGCAATAGTGCCGGTTTTAAGGACACCCATGAGATAGTATGTTTTTTTGCCATTTTCTAATCTACAGCCATGTTTCTTTCCACCATAGGGCTGAGTTGGAATAAACATATAAGGTCCTTCTCCAATTAACTTACCACTCGCATCATATTCTTTCGCAGTAGTTTCTTTTCTTACTGCTTCTGGAGATTTTGCTTCGTCAGAACTCTGGGTTGTTGCGGGAAGAATTTCTAGATATTTCTTGCCTGCTTTATAAAAAGTAAACGGAAGGGCAGGAATCATCTTATCATTCATCTCGTCAGTCTTATCATCAATACTAAAAAGGGAGAGCATCATATTTCCTTTCCCTTCCAAGTTTCCCGATTTATCGTATAATTCCCCGTTTTGCATCATGAGCGCATTTGCCATGGTTCCCTTACATCGCATTTTATTTCCTTTGTAAAAGAATTTCCAATCTTTTGTAGGAAGTCCTTTCTCATCATACGAGCCCACAGAAAATAAATCGCCGGACTTATAGTATTTCTTCCATTCACCGACATTGAGTGACTTTCCGTTCACGTTAGGAGTTGGACAAGAAGAAGTTTGCTCTTTCATAGTCTTTGTATCTTTTACTTCTTTAATTTCTTTGTAACCAGATTCTGAGCCTTCTTCTTTTTCTTCCGATTCTATTGTTCCTGGCTCTGCTTTTCGGTTTCCTTCTGAATCAATGGCTCCGGTAGGATAATACTGTTTCCAGAATCCGATTTTATAATCTTCCTTATAATTTCCTTCAGCTGCTTTTGTTACGCCGTCAGGATGATAGATAGTAGCCGCACCATCACGTTTATTGTTATTATAAAGAAGAACAGCTTTTAGTTTCCCCGGTTTTTTATCTTCAACAGTGTATTCCGTCCATTTCCCAGTCTTTTGCTCTTTTGTGAAAGCTCCTTCACACATAGCTAATTCAGTAGCAGTCTTTTTCCAGTAGATTCCGTGGCGCTCCCCTTCTACATAATTGGTTTCTTCGATTTGAGCGCCCTTTATGCTAAACTTTTTTTCTGTCCCGTGTTTCTTTCCATCTACGAAAGGAGTTTCTTTTAATTTCTCGCCGGTCTCATAGAGCAATGTCCAGACTCCGTCTTTCTTATTTTCTTTGAATGCACCGAATTGTTTTTTGACTAATTTCTTAATTTTAGTGGAGGGATCATATTTTTCTTCGAATTCTTCCCATATACCTTCTTTTTTTCCGTTCGTATAACCGCCTTTCATCCATAGAACGCTGTATTTTTTCTTCGGATCTTCTTGGTCAGTTATCTCCATATATTCCTCCCAAGCTCCATCCTTAGTAAATCCCTTAATTGCACCGATATCCATTTTACTGATTTGTTCGGGCGAACAGGTATTAGCCGGACACTGTGTTTTCACAACACCTTTGCCTTTCAAATTAAAAGTTCCGGGAAATTTCTCTACTCGAATGTTCGGAGCTTCAAAAGAAAATTCTTCTTTTTTATCCTTCTGCATAAACGACGCACAAGAAATCAAAAAGAAAGAAACGATAGTAAATATTTTTAATGAATACATGGGCACCTCTGTGATTTGCCTTCTATTATTTCCAATTTAGCTTTGGATTCAATTACTTTTTAAGGAAACTTCTTTAACCAATCCACTCCATCCTCGTGGGAGGTTACATTTATTGTAACAAAGCCAATATCTGTGCTGACTTCCTGCCAATAATCATTGGAGAGTTGAGCCATGGCATTCTTGGGGGTAACGGTAGCAACATATTTCATTCCCGCCTTTACAGCCCGCGGAATCCAATCAATTGCTAACCAATCCTGAATTTGCTCACTAAAACCGCCAAGAGTTTTTCCAGTATTAATAATTTGGCGATCGCATTTTTTTTCAACTATGAAGGTTAATAGTTTCTCGAGTGATTCTTTAACTTCTTTGTCTAAAACAGAAAAGCTTTTCCATTCAGGACATAACGCTTTGGATGAAGAATCCCAAAAAATTACAACTACTCCATCCTTTTCATATAATTTTTCCATCGAAACCTCTTAGATATGCAATATATTACAATTAACCCAAAGACAACAACTTTTATTTGCTTAGTCCTCTTAGGATAGTTTCTATCATTTTCAATATAAATAAGGATTCAATTAGTTTTTATTGTATCTCGATTCCCATGGAAAGAACAAACTTTTACCAGGCTTCGATCAGCTTTCGTTCAGCCTTCGATGCATATAGCCCTTTCAATCGAATCCTGAACGAGAATAGTTGGAATCCTTATCCTACTCTGCAAAAACTTATTATGATTTTTCCATTGACAGAGCAGTGGAATCTATTAGAATCAAAACAACTACCATGCAAGCGCTCTCTTTTACAATTCCCGATTACCCGATTATGGACGATGATCGTTTGTATAAATTCTGTGTCTATAATCACGAAATAAAAATTGAAAGATCCTCAGAAGGAGAGATCATCGTAATGTCACCAACTGGCGGAGAAAGCGGCAGAAAAAATCTAAATGTTGCCTATTATATAAAGAATTATCAAAAAAAGTTTAAATCCGGTGTAGCGTTCGATTCTTCTACTGGTTTTATATTACCAAACAAAGCAATGCGTTCTCCCGATGCCGCTTGGATTTCGAACGAAAGATGGGACAGTCTTACTTCGGAGCAAAAAAGAAAGTTCCCTCCTCTCTGTCCTGATTTTGTAATCGAGTTACTTTCTGAATCCGATAGTCTCTGGCAAACACAAAAGAAAATGGAAGAATGGATGGCTAACGGCTGTAAGCTGGCATGGCTCATTGATCCATTTCAACGAAAAGTTTTTATATACAAAGCATCTCAACAAATGCGAATCCACGAAGACTTTGAAACTAGTATTGAAGGGGAAGATGTGCTTCCAGGATTTGAATTACCATTGAATGAGTTAGATGAGTGATTACTGGCTCCTTATCTTTTCAGTAATTTGCATTCAACTTTTGATTTACCATCCCTTCAATGCATATAATATTCAATTTCGTTCTCTATTATTTTACTCAATATTTCCCCTTCTGTGCGAGCGGGCACATACGTTTTTTCTGTAACAATGTTTTTGTGATTATCATATAAGAAAATTCGTCTGAAATTTAATTTCCCGGCTTGTCCGAAACAAATCATCTCATAGATCAGGTTGTCGGCTGTGTAAGTGTATTGGTAACTTGCTGTGAATAAATTTACACCCTCTGGTTCTGATTCGCTTTGTTTAAGTAGATTTCCATATTTGTCTAACGTTTCACTTCTGAATTTCAAGATTTTATTATTCCTGTCCGAAATTTTTGTTACTTTAATATCTGGCTCTATGTAAGTTATTTTGTAGTTGGAAATACCCTCGTTGCGTTTGGTTATTTGCATATCGGTAAGTTTATTATCTTTGTTGTAATACGACTCAATCCGCTCCTCTTCCCTACCAGTGGCATTGTATTTTATGAATGATTTGTTTCTGTGTTCGTCGTTGTAAAAAGTAACTTCACGTTCAGCGCATTTGTTCCCCGACATCAATACTTTTTCAATAACTCTCAACTTTTCGTCGAGTTTATATAAATATCTCATGTCGTAAGTGCTGTTTACAAATATCTGTATTATATTTCTGAAATCATTTGAATATTCAAATTTATAACAAGAAGAATCCAGTCCATTTAATTCAGTAAAACGGGAAAAAGCTATAACAGCTTCTGGGAGAAAATCTCTAATAAACATCTGGAAACATGTTCGCACAGGAAGTCCGACACTATCAGTATAATATGTCTTTGAACCTATCCTTTTTACCGGTCCGAAAAGTTTATGAGAAGCAGTAGAAAATATATTTGTTTCGTTCATTAATTTAAACAAAACCATTAGCAATTAAATACAGCTTACAGTCATTTACAATCTCTTCGGCGATTCCTATATCTTCTTTTGCAGACTCCTCTTTTATAATTGCCTCAAAACTATAATCGCTAATTTGTCTTTGTCCAAAGCAGTTTTCCCTCTTTACGAATGTTCCTGTATAAGGGTTCATAGTTATCGGCATCGAATTTTGGTTCAGACAAAACTAACATAGGAAATAACAAGCTGTATTCAAACAATAAATCCCCGCCAATATCAGCTACTCTGTTTTTCCAATCAGGTAAAAATTCTTTCACAAGCACTAGAATATCATAATCAGAATATTCATGATGATCTCCCCTTGCTCTTGAACCATAAAGAATTATTTTTTTAAGATTATCTCCAAAAGAATTTCTAACTCGATCTATCAGAATTTTTACAGGGGGTTCATTTGATACAGAAAGATCAATTTCATTTGAAATTTTAGTTTGAAGCATAATTAAATATTTATTAATAACAAATTTTTTGTAAAGCAATTATTGTATAGTAACAGTCTGATATATTAAGGTTTACGAACGTTTTTAACTCATATTCGACAGAGCTTTTAAATAAATGCGAAGGACATTTCTATCACTAAAATTGATGTCCGGATTTTACGTTTGTATTGGAACCTGATCGGTTTCCAATGCCCCCAATAATTGAACCATCCCGACTGCTTGATCTCCCACCACCACCCCTTAAAAAAGAGGGTAAATTAACATTCTAGGTGAAAATTCACCCTCCTCTTTGATAATGTTGGCTCTATGCAGACTCATAATTTGTTCAAAAGTTTCTTTATCTCTCTTTTCTTTTAGTTCTTTTTCATCCAATGTCTCACAAGAATTCAAAAAAATAGAAAACGAAAATAACAGACAAAAAGTTTTTATTAATGTGATTACTTTCATAATTTCCTTCCTCCTAGAAACCCATCGTATCTTTTATCGGTGTTCACACGCTTACGCTATTCGACAAACTCAGTGCAAGTCGGTGGTAATCTTAAAATACTCACTCATCGCATAACGCATGAAGGGATGATAACAATCTTTGGCGATATGACCGCCGTCTACGAACGAATTACAGTAATAATCCTCTGTATTGTCCATGTCTCGAACGTTAAATCCATATTTTGCGCTAATGCTATTTACCTTTTTATACCAGGCATCTACTTTCTTACCTACCTTTTCGGATTTGCGCATTAGGTCTTGCATGGGTAGAGAGCTTTGAGGCCAGACGATGACTGTTTTTATTTTGGCATCAGATAGTCGTTGTAATATCTTTTCGTAAAAAGCATATTGCATCTCTGAGTCTTTGTAAGAAGAAAAAAGCCAATCAATTGTGCGTTGACTGGTTGCTTGTAAAATACCAAAGTCACGCTCTACATAATTTTCGACCAGAGACTTAGAGCTTCCCTTACTCTCTAAAAGTATGTCTTTGATTTTATGACCTTCTTTCGCGATGATTTCATATTTAGGATCCGTTAATCTTTTAAAGGCGGTATCTAGGTGTGGTTTATTCTTGCTAGAGGCAAAGAAGTATTTGCCTAAATAAAAACTTACATAGTCTTTTCCAAATAGATTTGCATACTTTACAATAAATGGCAAATCAAAACTATAGGTGAGATTTGAATTTCTAAATATCGGAGTATTCGAATTAAACTGATTTGGATCTGATTCTAAAAGGACGAAATCAGGCTTTATTCCTGCATCTAGAATTTTTTCCAGATAATAGTAATAATACGCAGGAGTCGTGACTGCTGAGGAGAAATTATATATATCCCAGTTAGGATAAAATTGTTCTAAGTCTTTTGAATCAAAGTATAAGAGCCTTGAGGAGCCGAGGATAATCATGAGTTTCTTGTCTGACTTTCTTTTCTTCAACATTTCAAACAAGTCTTCTCTTGTCTCGTAGTAAATATATGTAAAATCCGATTTTACATAAGAGCGGACTTTATCTAGAAGGAATACTTTATCGAATGCAAATAAGATAAAGAAGAGAGCGAGTGGATAAAGTAAAAACTTTTTATTTCTCATTGAGTTCCTTCTTGTCAGAGTTCTTAATATAAGAAATAATCTCTGGGTAAATGAATTGTTTAAAATCAGAATTGAGCCTTTTTTCGCCGGTGCTATTGTAATGAATGGACTCCGAAAAAGCGGATAATGGATAATCCATTTCTGGATACTCTAAATACTTTGCATTGGAGAATAATGCTATTTTATCTTTAATGGCAGGAGTCACAGACTGAAAATACTGCGTTTGATTTAAGCCTTCGACGCGCGGAATATTTAGCACTAAAACTTTGATTTGTTTTTCTTTGCAAAACGTAAGAAACTCAGTTAAAGGCTCCAAGTCGTATTCTTTTACTTTATTCAAACTCTCAATGTATTTCAAATAGCTTTTTGCTACTTCATTTTCATCTGCGATAAAATAATCACCTAAGTTAATTTGTCCATTATGACTCGATGTGATAGTTTCAATCATACGGTTTTGTCTTGTGTGATACGTTTCTCTCGATGTAAAGGTTTCCATCTTTAATCCGTTTAGTAAATCACCAAAGCCCTGTCTGTATTTAAAAGAATACATCATGAGTGGTAAATATTCTTTAGCGATAAACAGCAATTCGCCTCCCTTGTATTGCTCTAGGCTTTCCGGAAAAGTAAATAGATTTAAAAGACGATGCTTGTATTGATTCCAAAGATTTTTATCTGTATCAAATGTCTTTGCTTTCGATTGATTGAACTGTTCGGGATCAGCCGCCCAGATTACTAATTTAGGATTTGCATGATTCTCTAAGTATTTCTTCAAAAAGAATTTAAAGTAACGGGGACCCGCAGCAGGCAAACTAAAATTATACATGGAATACTCGCCCTCATTTTCTTTTACTCCATGAATCGAAAGAGAGCGACTATCGCCTAATAGCAATATGTCGAAACTTTGCTTTTTATCTTCCGCGATTTGCTTTTTATAATAAGTAAAGAACGACCCTCCTCCCTCTAAGTAATGCAAGTTAGGAATAAAATACAAACCTACTTCAATCATTACAATGAGTAGAGCTGTTATAGTAAACGCTGGAACTTTTTTAGAATACGAAATAAATGAATTCATTTTTGTTACAATTCCCCATGATGATGATTGAATAGAAAATAAATAGATAAAAACAAACTCTGTAAAATGTTTTTAGCTCGAAGATAGAATACTCATTATTCTTTATATACTGGTAAAATTCTATGAGTAAAAATGGTATTGCCAAGCGAAAAAATTTCATTACTAGCTTTGGATCAACCGTTCCAAATTCTAGAAATACTTTCTTAATTAAAGTAAGCGCTGTTGATATATCTTGTGCTCGAAAGAAGAAACAAGAAAAAACAACTAATACAAAAGTAAATATAACGTTAATTGGAACTAAATATTTATTTGTCGGAGGACGTTTACTGCCATCCTTGGGAGCCGTAACTTTTCTAAGCACACGGTAAATACTATTTACTATTCCCCAAAAGAAACCCCATAGCACAAACGTCCAGCTAGCCCCATGCCAGAGACCAGACAAAAGAAATACAATCATACTATTCAAATGCTGCTTAAATTCACTGTCATTTTTTCCGCCGAGAGGAACATATACATAATCTCTGAGCCAATTCATAAAAGAAATATGCCACCTTCTCCAGAAGTCATTTATGTTTTGCGAAAAGAGTGGATGGTTAAAGTTACGAATGAGTTCAACACCCATGAACTTAGATATACCGCGGGCAATATCTGAGTAACCGGAAAAGTCTCCGTATATCTGAAATACAAATGCGGCGGAGCCAAGGAATGCTTCTGCACCTGTTCGCCCGATTAAAGTAGCATCCTGAGCAAAGAAAGGATCTACGATAGTCGCCATATTATCAGCGATATATATTTTTTTATAAAATCCAAATAGAATTAAGAAAGCACCTTGCTTGATATGGTCGAATGTTACCTTTCGTTCATTCGTAATCTGCGGTAAAAGATTCGTTGCCCGTTCAATCGGTCCTGCTACTAATTGAGGAAAGAAAGTAACGAATAATGCAAAGTCTAAAAAGTTTCTTGTAGGTTTCAAATCTCCACGATACACATCAATCGTATAAGACATCGTTTGGAATGTATAAAAGGAAATGCCCAGGGGCAAAATGATATTAAGCGTAGGCTCATGCATACTAATGCCAAAGGCACCAAACACTGAGACAGCACTCTTAACGAAGAAATTGAAGTATTTGAAGAATCCTAATATTCCTAGATTGGAAAAAATACTGAGATATAAAAAGTATTTTTTCTTGGAAGGATTATCACGGTTAGCCTCTATACCTAAAGACGCATAATAATCTATAATCGTCGAGAGGACGAGTAAGGATAAAAATCTATAATCCCAATAGCCATAGAAAAAATAACTGGCTATCAGGAGAAGTATGTTTTGTTTCTTGTGATCAATCCTTAAATAAAGTAGATAGACTACCGGAAAAAAAAGGATAAAATCAACTGAGTTGAATATCATAGAGTCAATACTCTACGGTATATCTTAAAAAGCAAATTTTATGCAGCTACCATCACAGATTTTCTTTTCTTTTTCAGTGCTAGAAACCATTCGTCTGCTTCTTTCTTGTATCCTACTAACTTCTTGAGGTAATCTCGCTTGTCAGGGTTTAGTATCTCTCTGGCTTCTTTCACAATTTCTTCTATGATTTTCACATGGAATGTAAAGTAGCTAGTGAACAATACATAATAATCGTCGGGCGAATGTTCCCAGGGTCGTGAGATGATATCGCTAAAGATGTCATCTAATTGCTTGAAATCTCTCTCATGATCTGCTTCATAATGAGTGTTAATAATCGCAATGTTATCAGTAGTATCCGTCAAAACTTGAAAATAAGATTCTAAATCG
>Ga0209174_10002406_pt1 | contig 12353 bp, 22 predicted proteins | sample JI91814BDNA_FD_187505 | JGI IMG/M metagenome (GOLD analysis project Ga0209174, IMG submission 187505) | Wastewater effluent complex algal communities from Wisconsin, to seasonally profile nutrient transformation and Carbon sequestration -... | ecosystem: Engineered > WWTP > Effluent > Algae...
AGGATGTGTTGGCGGATGTCAGGCATTGACTTTCTCCGCAAGCTGCTTGACGTAGGCGAAGTTGTCCCTGATTTCGCAAAGCTGTTCGATGAACTCGGAAAACTCGTCTTCAGATAGCTCCTGTTCGCCGATCTTGACGGTGAAATGCGTTCCGCCATTGTTGATGAGATAGACAAGCGTTCCGAATTGCGGACCTTCGATATCGACCCGAAAGGTGATTTGCTCAAGATTCATAGTGATCCCCATTGTTCCGCCATTGCGTTGGCGATTCCTTGATAGGTTCGTGACCGATTCTTCCACCTGTCCTTGCTCGGTCCCAGATTGTTTTGCCCGCTCGGCGTCTGGTTGGAATACCTGGTTTCGTAAGGGCTGTCATTTCGCATCGCCCATTCTTCAATGCCTGGACAATCACATTCGAAAGCATGAATTCCGTGCCTTTGGCACATCATGTCCTCGCAGCATTCGCACCGCTTCCATGCGGGCCTAACGACGCTGTTCGTCTCTTCGAGGAGCGGAAGATTCTTGAGCCATAGGCAGGTCGCCTTTGACGCATCGTCTCCGAACATCCACGGCTGGACTGTCTGGTCAGGCTTGCGTATCGCTGTACTGATCCTCCCAATCGGATTCTCGATTGCGACTCGTGGCACAGGTGCATTCATGAGCATCCTGACGAACCCAAGGGACTCAGTGGTCAATTCCTCACGGCCTGGAACCCGCTTATTCCAATGAAGTCCAGAGGAACACAGGTACGTACATGGCGGGTGGGCGATCATGAGATCCCAGTCGCGGTCAAGAACTTCAACGACGTCACCCTGAATGTGCCACTCGGCAGAAGACTCGCATTCAAGAAGATCGCAGCTCCAGGCGTCGTGGCCCGTGGCCCTGAACGCATCCCTTACGATTCCAGAGAACTCACAGGCAACGAGAACCCTCATTCTTGTCTCCTCAAAGAAAACCCAGGGGCTTTCGCCCCCAGGCCGGACAGAATTCTCAGAACGGCGGATCTTCGATCGAAGAAACATCCGTTGACGTACTTGCGGCAACGCCGCTTTGAGCAGCGACGACCGACTTCGCGAGATCCGTGCGAGGCTTCGGAACACGGGGTTTAAGCGGCTCCTTATAGTCCTTCGACTTCAGGTAGAGATCCCACACCCAGTTCGGCGCGTCATCCGGCGAGTGGTATCGCCAGTCCCAAATCTCAGGTTCGCTCTCGGGCTTGTAGAAGTCGCGGGATGGAGCGAACGACGTCAGCTTGTCAGTCACTTCGTCAGGCCGCGTCTTCTTCGGCGAGTGCGAGACATAGATGCCAAGCGGCTTGCCGACCATTTCCGAGAGCTTGAACGCAGCCGCCTGTTGCTCCGTCATGTCGCCGCCATTGATGGCATGTGCCACCTTGCGTAGACCAGACGTCGTGTACATTGACGCGGCAACGTCATAGTAGATGAAGATCGGCTTGCCATCCGGGCGTCGTGCCGACGACTCGAATTTCAGCTTGATCTGCGTCTGCCACGGATCTTTGTTCGGGTAATTGTTGGCCGTGAACTGATTGTACTGGCGACCGACGTTGTACACGCCGATCACGGCACATTCATGCCATCCTGCCGGAACGAGTTCCCGGGGCTTGCGATCACCGAATCCGATTGGCTTTTCGTCGTAGCTCATTGTCCACCTTTCAATATCTGTTCTTGATCCATTCGATGCAGTCCTGTTCACTCAGAAACGCCCCAAGGATAACAGCCACTTGCGGTAGCGTGAACGTATCCTGATTGCTCGTCCACAACAGCCCGTTGTCGGGTCTGACGGATGCACTGGCGTTCTGATCCTGTTCGCCCGGGCGATGACATCGCATCCACCCGGAAGAGTTCACGTATCGGCTGGCAATACGCAGACCCCACGATTCGTACAGGGAGATTTTGTCGGGTATCCGGTCGATCACTTCGGACCATTCCGGATTACGCTCACTCAGGAATTGCTTCCCGGCGAATGTCTTGACAGTGGGCTCGTAATACCGATCACAGCATTCCTTCAAGAGCCACGCCGGAGCGTTGGCCAATGGGCCGTTCAAAGGATTGCAATCGGCGTCCCAGCGATACATCTTGCCGCCCCTGAACTTCGATGGCGGGCTTATCGCCATAGACCTGTCCGCAAGGACGGCGACCTCTGTGTGCTTCTCTTCCCCTTTCCATAGAATGGTGCGTGAAAATGGACGGTTCCACCATCGCGGAATCCGAAGCCAGATGTGAAGGCCACCACCGCCAGTCTTGACCGCCCATGTCTTGGGAATCGGCTCTCGGCTCAACCAGAAGTTCTGTGATGCCTTTGTGTTGTCGATGTCCACAACGATGAGTCGGCTCACTACGCCCGTCTGAACAGCCAGATTACAATTCGGGAATTGCACAAGATGTTCCACGGGATACGGTTTGCCCCACCATTCGGACGTGCGGATCATGGGCCGCTTCGCTTCAGGAGAGATCGGTATCGGAGAGATGCCGAATTCGTCCAGCTTGCGAGCCCATTGCATGAGTAGATCGTGGTGCTTTGACACGCATCAGTTGTTTTCGACCGGATCGTAATGAGTGCGAATCGCGTCCATCTCCCGGAACCGCTCCAGTGCATAGGCAAACAGGATTTCCGAATGGCCGTCCTGCACATAGTTGGCTACGACATAGCAGTTGTCCACCGCAGCCGCCATCACTGAGATCGCAAGCCATTTCGTGTCATCGGGAAGCGACTTGGGAACCCTGGCGAGCACAATCCCTTGTGCTCCGACAAGATCGTAGTATTCCTTGGTGTCATTGATCGTCAGAGGCATCGGCGACTCCATCCAGTGCTTCCGAAATCTTGTTCCGAAGAGACTCGATGTCCTCTTCCCGAAGCCGCATCATGACCTGCCATCCCGTGAAGATGTCGTACCTCTTGATGATGTACCTGTTCTCGGAATAGTCGTAGATGATCTCAAAGTCCATCAGAATCCCTCCACTTGAGTTCCGAACGAAGTATCTTCACGTCTTTGTCAGCCGAGATCCCTATGCGAACCGTGCGAGACTCTTTGGTGCGACCGTTGCGGATTCCGCACACCATGACCTTAAGCTTTCGCGGTTGATCCGATGGCGGGATGTCGATCTCGATCGATTCGTCAACCGTGCGTCCAAGCAATAGCATAGATACCTCCGTGTACGTCAATCAGTGGATTCAAGGCTCTCGAAAGCCTTCGTCAACTTCGCGTCGAACGCCGATTCGCAATCATCCGTGTTGTACCAGATCCCGGAAAGCTCCTTGCCCTGGTCCGTCCACGCCTTAGCGACCCCGTTCGGGCACACTTCCCTATAAAGAAGACCTGTGAGAGCTGCCATGTCGAGCCCGTACGCGATCGCTTTGTCCTTGAGCCACAGGCCGAATGCCGACGCCCTGGGCTTTTCCGCTTCAGGTTGCGGAACCTGAGATTTTACCACACGACTGCCAGCGACATTCTCAAGCTCGGCGTTCACCGCATCAACGCACGTCCGGTATAGCTGGGCAATGTGTGCCTCAAGTTCATCCGGATTCGCGATCATCGCGATGTTGGCCGGACAGTCGATATAACATGACGCCTGGTACGAACCGTAATCAGGCATTCCGATTTTCTTGGCTATTCCGACTTTGACGACTATCTCCACAGCTATTCCCCCATGATGTCCTGTCGCGTGTCTGTTGCCGCCACGTAGATACTATCGAATCTGTCAACAATGTCAACGTCTCAGGACGAAAATTGTCGATTGACTCATGCGTCCAAGTCGATACACTGAGAAATGTGCCCGTACGAAGGTGCGTAGGGCGTTCCCGCCATGAAGATCAAAAGCCTGTGGTCGAAGCGATTCATACTGCCGTGAACTGGACTTTCACAGCGGATACGATCTCTCCGCCACAAGCGGTAAGCCCGGCCAAGCCGTCCGTCATTCCTGTCGTTCAGGCGGAAGTGCCATCCGAAAAGGAAGTGTCGGATATGCTCTGGGAGATGTTGCTGGAAGACTGAATCTTGTCCCTGTATTGGGCAAGGAAATCGAGCATTAGTGGGGAGCACTTGGCACGGGATTGGTGCGTCTCCATTGATGCTAGAAGGTTTTCCGGATCAAACCGGCAGAAGTGAAACATCCTCAGTGGCGTGCCGTCGACGTGCCATCGGCAATTCTTCATTTCGAGCATGTCATCGCGGTCATACCGCCAGTAAGCAAAGTTCACGCCCATGTCTCTCAGGACGAGTACGTTATCCAGGTAATCGCAAATGAATCTTAGCCATCCCTGTTCAGCGACGAATCCGTTCTTCGGGTCGATCTCCTGATGGAGCATGGACATGACCATCCACCAGTTGATGAACTCGCGAGCCTTCGGCTTGTTTGCGAATCCGACGTATCCGGCGTTATAGTTGCCCCACAGGACCATCGTGAGCTGATCGAACTGGTTTCCGTCCATTGGTGGCGGAATCGTGCGGTGAGGCGTTACGATCGCGTCGCAAAAGTCTTCCAGTCGACCCCATAAGTCATCGAGCGAGCCGAAGAATTCGGTGTCGCCGTCGAACACCATGATCCGCTCATGCTTTTGCTGGAGCATGTAATCGCACAAGAGCGTACGCAGGAACCCGCCATTGATCCCGATGGCGTGCATGTTCTGGACATACCACGGATTCATCTGGTTCGGGAATACAACCGTAACGTACGGTGGAATCGATAGCCTGGAAAGCTCCCGAATCGTACCTGTGAAGAGAAGGTAATACCTGGTGTCATAATCGTCATGATACTCATGATAGGACTCGATAGACACTCTGGTTTGGTGATAGCGAGATTCGGACGAGAACCAGCCTACAGCTTTGCTTTTCACAGCTTCACCCCAATCCGCCGAATGTCGACACGCTGAGACACGGACTTCTCCTGAAATTCCTTGACGAGATCCGGATGGACTGATTCCAGCTTCTTTGCCGAAAGCCTTGGCGTCTCGACTTCAATGATGTCGACGCGGAACTGCCCATTGATGGCGTGAAGCTCTTTGGGCGAGCCTAGAAAATCCAAAATGTCTCTTCTGATTTTCTTGCGAGCGTCTGTAAGCCTGTCGATCTCTTCGCCAAGCGAACAGTATTGATCGAAAAGATCATCCGGCAACGGGATCTCTTCACGCTCACGCCTCACGGGGGCAGCGGGCGGAACCTCTGCCAGCACATTTCCGAACCAGAACTTCTCGCACGTGTCCTTGGCTTCGTTGAAGAAGTCGATGTGATCGATGAAGCGTACCGGGTACGCCATGAACTTCGCTTCCTTCGTGCTCCACACGGCAAGATGCCCAGACTTCGACCCTGTGACCCAGCACTGGACAAGCACCTGGATCAGATAATAGTCGGGAATCTTGCCGTAGAGCGGCGTGTTGATCGTCTTGGCTTCGACCGGACCAAGGCATTCGAGCCCACGGTACGCCATGCCGTCAAGAGTCGCCGTTGCCCACGAGTGTTCCGGGTGAGCCACCCTGAGTTGCTTGTTGCGGATCTCGCAACCGAACTTCCCGGCGAACTCGTTGAGAACGAACTCTTCCTGGCGGTTGCCACGCTCGATAGCATCCGATGTACGTCCAGATGGATCTACAAGGCCGAGCTTCTTGTTGTACGTGTCGAGTGCGGATCCGAACGGACTGATGCCCATAACTTGTGCCCACTCAGAGGCACCAAGGCAATTCTTACGAGCGGCGTGGAAAGAGGACTCGGCGGTCATTCCTTCACCACCGTTTCAGCAGTCTCGCCTAAAAGCAATTCAACGCCCTGATAGTGGTTGTGATAGTCGGCTTCCATCGGGTGGCATCCGTCACCTGAAACGATACCGATCACGTGATTGGCTTCGACGCCAGATCCGCGATCAATGCACAGCGCCCAACAAATGACCTTGAAAAACTCTTTCTTGCCATCAGGTCCAACGTACCTCGCGTACCACGGATCGGTACACGGCAATATCTGCTTAATCTCTCTGTCCATAGTCAAGGCCCTTCCTGAGACGGACAAGGTCTGACTCCCTTACCCAAACCGAACGGACGCCGTCCACACGCGACGTCGTGACACTCCCTCTCTCCACGATCCGGGACATCGTCGCCTGACATACGCCAAGCCTTTTCGCGGCTTCCCGCTGCGAGATGTACGCTTCGCCCGAAATCATCTTCACACGATACTGCATCGATATCTCCCGTGTCAACATCATACACACTGTCCACTCTGATGACAATGATACAATATGGAAATGGACAAGAGCCGGGCAGAACAGTTCGTTCAGTACGAGATGGCCGTAGCCATGGGTGCGGTGCCCGAGATACTGGCCGAACTACTCGACGTGGAGTCTCTTTATGGCACGACGCAAGGCTTCAGTCCCTTCGGCAGCAGGACCGAAGGTCAATCTCACGAAAGATCCGTTCGCGGACGAAGTCGATTACATCAGGTGGGTTCCCGGACAGATCGACCCGGAGAGAAAAGAGAAACTTCTTAAGTACAAGCGAGTCGGAAGCAAGGTCAAGCCAGCCAACGTCAACAAGATCCTGTCGCACTGGGATAACATCCTCAAAGCTTGCGAGAAGGGCTACGAGTATTCTGCGATCGCAGCGGCTATCGGAGTGACCAAAGGTCAGTTCAATGCATTCATTTACGATCACTCGAATGTCCGGTCGGAACTTGCCCGCTACAAACTCAAGGCCCGCGACCTCTGCATCAATATCATCCTGAATGCCGCCAAGCGGGGCGACTGGCTACCGGCAGCGTGGTATCTGGAGCGCAAGCACTGGCAGGAATTCGCCAAGCCCGAAGTCTCTCTTCAGTTGCTTGACAGGGCTGAGGGTCAGAACGAAGTCGTCCAGACGTTCGGCGGCAAGAGCCTGACTGAAATCAACAAGGAATTGAGAGCACAGCATGGCGGGAACCCAGAATTCAAACGAGTCCTGGACAAGATCGACGCTGAATGCGATGAAATTAAGTCCGAGCTGGGTATTACAGAAGGGGAAGACGGCAGTACAGAAGGTTGACGTCACGGGATGGACTGACCCACAGATGTCCTTCTGGTCGGACATACACTCTCGCCAAAGATTGTTTTGCGGTGGCGTCGGTGCCGGGAAGACGTACGCCGGGTGTATCGAGGTCATCAACCAGCCTCGGGGGACGCTCGGGATCGTGGTTGCGCCAACCTATACCATGCTGAAAGACAGTACACTACGTACGTTCATGGAACGCTATGAAAATAGCGGTTTGATCAAGTCTTTCAATAAGACTGACATGACGATGACGTTGAAGGGAGATCGAACTGTCCTTTGGCGATCAGGAGATAAGCCGGACAAGATCCGGGGGATCTCGGCGGGGTGGGCGTGGTTGGACGAATGTGCCTATATGGACGAAGAGGCATACAGCGTTGTGCTTGGCCGCTTGCGTAGAAGGCCGGGGCGACTCTGGATGACGACAACCCCAAACGGGAAAGCGAACTGGGTTTACCGGCTGGTCCAGAACCGTGCGGTGACGGTCACGTACGCATCGACGAAAACGAATCTGTTCAACCCTGACTTTTACGTCGAAAGCCTTCTCGCCAACTATGACGAAAAGCGTGCGGCACAGGAAGTCGATGGACTCTTCGTCGATCTTGACGGCACGCTGATGAAGCGTTCATGGTTCCTGGACTGGCAGGATGAACTCCCGAAAAAGATGGTCACGTGGCGGTCATGGGACTGTGCGGCGACCGAATCTGGTGGTGATGCGACCGTGGGCATCAAGTGGGGGGCCATCCCTGGCACGGACAAGCTGATCATCCTTGACTGCAAATATGGCCGCTACGCGGCGGATACCGTCGACCTGATGATCAGGGAGACAGCGAAAGAGGATGGCAAGGAATGCACGGTCGTTCTTGAGCAAGAGCCCGGATCGGCTGGCAAGCGGTTGTTGGCACAGCAAATCAAGACTCTTGAAGGCTACCGCACGCACTGGTACAGCATGGGGGCAAGGAAGCTCGCAAGAGCCGTGCCGATGGCGAGAGCCGCAGCGCAAGGCCGAATCTGGTACGCTCCGGGCGTCTTCGAGGAGAACCACTGGATCGAAATCGAGTCATTCACCGGCACGACCGCCGATGAGCACGATGACGTTGTGGATGCACTCTCACTCGGATTCAATCATGGGGAAGGAAACATCAGGCGGATCCAGGTTATTTGACGTTCGCCCATCGCAGCCCATTCACAACCCCGTGAACAGTGACAGGGGAGACGCCTAGCCTTCTTGCAACTGACGCCATTGTCTGACCGGACGAAACAAGGCTTCGTATCAACCTGACCTTGTCGGGGTCGAGCTTGGTCGATCTCTTGTTTTGAGTGTTTTCCTGCCTTGTTACGAACCTGCAATTTTCGGGGCAGTAGTTTCCGTTGACGTCTATCCGGTCAATCTCAAGGCCATCGCGGAATCCGTTTGCCATCGCCCATTCGCAGAAAACTCGCACGTCCTTCCACTCGTCACACAACCTGATGCCACGGCCACCGTAATTATGGTACGAAACGTGGGACGGGCTTCCGCATCGCCTTACGATCCCCAGCCATATCCTGTAAGCCGGGTGCCCCTTCATGCCGTGGGTTATGCTTCTGCATGGTCCGCACCTGGGCCCATTGACCGCGTTTCGCCTGGGCTTGACAACATGGCTTCCACATATCGGGCATTCGTAAAGGTCAAGAAATCTACGATCCTTGATATACTGAGCCACCCTCTCACGAATCAACTTCGCTTCCATGTCGTCCCCCGTGATGTGTGATAATGTAGCCGGTTACGATAATCCGGCGATGGTGCCGCTCGCTGTCGCAAGCCTTTCCCCCGACTGTGTCGAACATCTTGTCGCTGATCAGGCTGGGAGACACAGATACCGTGCAACCGAAATTCCTGACCGGACTGTAGCACGAGAACATGATTTCTCGAATCGCATCCGTATCGTCATGCCTTATTTCGTCAATCCAGAACCCCGTCTCCTCACTCAACCGTTTCGCAGTGTTGACTTCATCCATTCGTTGAACTCCTTCCCGGATTGAGGTTGGTAGACGGCATCGTAATTGGTTTCGGCTGGGCATTGCGCGGCCATTGCGGACTCAGATATCAATCGGGTTATCTCGTCTTCGTATTCATCCACTGTCCCAGGTGGCAGATACCCACAGAAATTCTCTACCATACTCGGCCCAATCCGATTGAACCACCTGCCCCCCATCAGGGAGACCAGCGGCTTGCCAAGGTGAATCGCATCCGACGCCGTGTTCGATCCTCCGAATGGGAAACAATCGGCGTTAAAGTCGCCCTCCTCCATCAGCTCCATGTAGCTCTCGTACTCCAGCATCGGCAGCACTTCGACCCTGGCGTCCGGCAACATGGCTTTCAGGTCGCGTATGAACGCGGGAATTCCTTTGTGCATGGCCGGAACCTGCCCGGGGAAGAACCGCACGAGAACCCTCTGGCCCGACCGCTTGATGGCACGATTCAGGGCCGCAAGGCATTCGTGATGACACTTCTGCCCAAGCCATGAACAGTTGATGATGACGGCATCGATTTCTTTCTTCCTGCCCTTCAGTTCGTACGTCGGCCTTGTGTGGGTCGCACCGTAGCCGGGAAGGATAAGAAGCTTCTCGCTATAGCTTTCGTGGCCGTCCACAAGTCCATTCTCAACCAAGTCGCCGGACAGGAAGTAGTCCATCTCGCCGCCGAATGTGCTCACGGGATGCCCCGTCAGCATGACCTGGACAGGTGCGATACGCACATTCGACAACAGGATGGACGGGGACGTCATGCCCACGTCACAGAACACGGCGGCACCGAACCTCTTGTCCTTCAATGGCTCAAGATCGAATCCGCTTTCGTCGAACTTCAGGGTGATGACTTCGTCGAATAGCGACGTGTCGAGTTCTTCACGCTTCCGTGTGCAATGAATGAGCGTCAAGTGATGGTCTGGCTTGAGCCCTTCGATGTAACCTTTCAGAGATCGATAGACGCTATGCCCGGGCGACCAGAAGTCGGCCCACACAGCAATCTTCGTCGGGTCCGGATCGATGATGATCTCAGGCTTGAATACTCGCTTGATCGCATTGTTGATCAGTCCTTTCAGCTTACGTTCCGCGTTGATGTCGCCCGTGTAGGTGACGCCGAAGTAGGCTTCCTGGAGATTCAGGCCAGCCACAAGCCGGTCGTCCATCATGTCGACGAACGATATCAGCTTATCCATGACCTTCTTGTTCGGTGCCCCTGAGAACAGGACTTGGAACGTGTGAAACAGCCAGTGCGACACCAGCGATGGGTTCTCGTCCAATAAGGACGCGAAATCGACCGTCAGGTCGTTCCGTGCGGAATACAGGACGACGGTTTTGAAGCCTTGCTGTTTCTGGCCGTGGAGCGTATGAATCCATGCGTCAGTGTTCGTGTCGAGTGCCGCCATAATGTTCGCGATGAGCGTATTGGCTTGCAGGAACACAAGAGCGGCGGGATCGGGTACCTCATAGTTCGGATCGCAGAATCCCGAGAGGAACTTGAGCATGGCTTGCCCGAGGGCCGCACGTTCGCCCGGGTCGATTCCGATCATTTCGCTGTCGCGAATCCCATGCAGGATGGCGACCAGCCCTTCAGTAGTCTCGCGGTGAACGCTGGATAGAAGTTGCATGGGGTCGCTCATGGGAGGGGGTATGGCTCCATGGACTTGATTCGGTTGATCGATTCACGGAGAAGTGGCTTCAAGCGATGGTCATGGCAATACGCTCTCACGTATTCGTTCATGCTGAATTCATACGTTGGCGATGGAGTGCATCTGAACATTGCTGGATCATGTGCGGCCTTTGCTCGCACCCGCTTCTTCCACCTCTTGAATTCCTTGTGGCGTGCGATGCGAAGTGATCGTTGGGCTATTTCGAAACGGTGTTCAGCCGCCCCCTTGGCGTGCTGCGAGTCACATAGCATCTCGATCAACTTCAGTCTTAGCTCGCGACCCCTTTCCGCATCCTTCTCAAGTTCCTCAATCCTCTTAGCCATCCTTGCGTTATCCATGCCGAGCCCATAGCGAACATCCTCAGAGAAGTCGAGTTTCTCCTGGAGATCATCCACTTTCGCACGCATAGACGTCAATAGGGACGCAGCGTCGGCGTATTTGGCTGAGAGGGTGATGTATTCCGAATCATGCGATCTCCGTACGAAAAGGAAGTAGAAGCACGTCAGTGCCGACGCGAAGAACGATGAGATCAGGATTGCCAGAGGAATTGTCATTGGCTTCGTCTCCTGAGTGATGTTTCCAAGAGTTGCACTGAAAGCAGTATCGCGATAGTGATCGCTCCACCTGCGGCCATCGATGCGATGTCGAGGATCATTCGGTTTGGCCCCTGTAATGCTCTTGGTCATCTGCCCACGGCTTGCCAGCGAACAGCTTTGGATGCAGCAGGCCCGTCTTCGGACACGCTGTGCTGTGTGTCTGCAATTCGCCATTCCAGCGAAGGCAGTAGCACGCCGGACTCACGACACCCGCTTCGATCGCCGCGTTGAGATCGTCGGCAATTTGCTGCTTCCAGTCGTCCGACTTTCTTGGCCGCAAAAGCTCTTCGACAAGCTCGTCCGGAATTTCTTCAGGCTTGATCATTCGGTTTGGCCTTTCCAGTGTTCAACGGCACAATTCCTCCGAAGCAGTGATTGCCTTGCCGCCACGCTTTCTGCCTCACTACGATTTTCATATGTACCCACGATTTGCGATGAGGCGAGGTCTACGACATTCCATATCGCCGGACTCACAACGCCCGCTTCGATTGCTGCGTTGAGGATGGCGGCCGCAATCTCTTTCGGGTCCGCACAATCCCACGCACCGACGTTGTAGTCGCATTCGGCTTCCGCTTTTTCGATAAGTTCGTCACTGATATCGCCTGGTGTGATCACGATTCCCGCTCCTTTGCGATCTCTTTTCTTCTCGGACGGTCTTCATAGGACAGGCAATCGCCCGGCCCGAACCCGCTGATGATTGTGAATCGGCCCGATTCCGACTTGAATATCCACGCCCTCCCGCCTTCCTTTTCCATCCCCGGCTGAAGATGACACGTCGGAACCGCTTCGAGGTGCCCGTCGCGGATCACGGCAACGTGGTAGAGATGATGAATCTTTCCTTTTCTGTCCACGAAATGATAGGACTTGAGAAGGTCGCCGGGATAAATCGGCCTTCCTTTGCAGTCGAACGCTTCACCTCCTTTTTTGGCGACGTCACTCATTAGACTCACGCTCCTTTGCGATCTCGGCTTCGGCTTCAGCGATGTACTTGTCGATCGAGTCGGTTGGGCTCGGGTAGTCCCCGACCTCGTTCCATCCGCGAATCTCTGAGTGCATGTTT
>Ga0209174_10002411_pt1 | contig 12340 bp, 10 predicted proteins | sample JI91814BDNA_FD_187505 | JGI IMG/M metagenome (GOLD analysis project Ga0209174, IMG submission 187505) | Wastewater effluent complex algal communities from Wisconsin, to seasonally profile nutrient transformation and Carbon sequestration -... | ecosystem: Engineered > WWTP > Effluent > Algae...
TTTTTTATAGGCAAGAACGCAGCTATATCAAATCCGTTCAAATTGATCATCTGTTAATTTCACCTGCCGGGATTTTTTTGATTGAGACAAAGAACTGGAGTAAGGAATCGGTGAAGAGCTTAAGCCTACGCTCTCCGGTTGCGCAGATAAAAAGGACAAGCTATGCGCTATACAAGGTACTATCCGGCAATCTCAATTCAACGCTTGGCAAGCACCACTGGGGAGAACGAAAGATTCCGATTAAAAATCTTATTGTTATGATTAACAATAAGCCAACGGAAGTATTTGAGTACATAAAAGTTTTGACGCTAGCTGAACTCATTGGTTATGTGAAATACTTTCAACCCAGTTTATCAAACTCGGAGGTTGACAAAATATCAGATTACTTAGTAAATATTAAAGATTAGAAAAATTAATTCGGCAAGATGCCGGTTAATAGCCGTCACTCGGCATAGCCGAGCGACTGAGTGTGGGTGTGGGTGTGGCTTGTAAGGTGAAGGCTTACGGCATTTTAAGGGAGATATTCTTTGGCAACTTACGTATTAGCTTGGGGTAAATTCGCAGCAGTTGAGAATTATGCCCTGCAAATTCCTCGTACTTAAATCTTAATTTTTCTTCATTTTAAATCCAAAACAAGCTGTTTTAGCTATTTCTCAGAAATTCCATTGAAATTAACTCACCAGGCATTATTTTTGACTTAACTTATAAGTTAATTGTTCGCAACAATAGTGGAAATTGAGCGTTTGGAATTCAAAAGGGTCAAGTATTATTCGATCGCTTTTGAAGATCATAATTCTGAGTTTCTTGATTTCCAACAGCGTATGCGACAATCGCATAAAACTCAATTAGGCGAACTTGTAACATTATTATATGAAATCGGAGAATTATACGGAGCAAAGACCAATTTTTTCCGAGATGAAAGGAAGGCTGATGCACTCCCACCCGAATCCTTCCAGTATCTGGGACAAGATGATCAAGATCCAGAAAATCCTTATGGTTTACGCTTGTATTGCTTAAGAATAACTGAATCTATTGTAATTCTATTAAATGGTGATCTAAAAACAGCAGAAAAAGTTGATGATTGTGAGAATTGTAAAAGACACTTTCAGCTAGCGAATAAAGTAGCAACAAAAATAGAAGAAGCTATAAGAGAAAAATGGATAACCCACAACGGAAAACAACTTATAGATATTGACAGTTTTGAATTTGAAATATGAAAAATAAAAGAAAACCAGAAGACTCATCCATCTTTTTTGAGTTGTTGGAAAATACTCCCCAGGAAAGCAAGAATTATGTATCAAAGTCTTTAGAAATCGTGCATCAAATTGCTCTCCTCCTTGAGGATCAAGGAATAAACCAAAAAGGCTTAGCGGCTAAATTGAATAAGACTGAAGCCGAAATAAGTAAATGGCTAAGTGGTGCTCATAACTTTACAATAAGAACATTGACGGCAATCGGCACAGCCTTAGGAGAGGAAATTATTGTAACTCCTTATAAAGTACAAAACAATTTCTTGCATTACATGAAGAATAAGTTTCGTGCATCAGTAAATGAAAAGGATGCCAAACCAAAAGGCGAGAAATCAAATTTCAGCGTGGATAAATTAAAAGCAGGCGAAAACGAATATCAAATAGCGGCATGAGCGAACCTATTCAAATAGTTCCGGAAAAGATTCACATTAAGAGTATAAAGATACTGGGTGGTAGCATAACTTCAGATAGTGAGGCACCTCCAATAAACAAAATATCGAGTTTTGATGTTCAGTATGGACTTAAGGACGAGTTAAACTTTAAGGCAAAGACTTTTAGATTCATTTTTTCGGTAAGCATCGAAGCTCTTGATGAGCTTAATAAAACTTTAGGCTCAAAAGCACAATATTCTATTGAGTATATATTTTCTGTAGACAACATAGAATACTATATAACCTCAGTAGAAAAGGACAGTAAGACTATTGTCTTTCATCCAGTACTACCAAATACCCTAATGAGCATTGTTTACTCCACTTCAAGGGGCATTATTCTTTCCAGAACTCAAGGAACAATTATCGATGGAGTAGTTTTACCAGTGATTGATACAAGAGAGTTATTAAAGAGTTTAGAGCAAAATAAAGATCATCAGTTAGAAACCTCAAACCAATCAAAATAAAATGAATATCAAGTTTTCAAAGCAAACTGAATTTGCATTAATTTTTGTAATTCTCTTTCTAATAGTTATTGTAGCAATATCATTGAATCAAAAGAACTCCAGACCCCAAGAAGTTTTAAATAAATTAACGCAACTTGACACAAGCGAAGAATTTTCAATAGGTGATTTTAAAAAATGGATGTGGTCAAACGACAAAGATGCCATTGACGATATTAATATTGGTGCCTGAAAAGATTTTTCTGGAGCATACTTTCAAAAGTTATATTGCCCTTACCGATTTTCACCACAAGCTACGCTAAGACTTGCGGTTGGTTGGGGGGTACCTAGAATGGAAATTGCTCACATCAGAATATTCTTAATATTATTTTCTACGACTCCATACCCCACGGATTTAAAAAGATAATTGAAATAAACTTCTGCAACCTTGCCAAGGTATTCCTCTTTGACAATTTCGTTCATTATATTTCTGTGATCGTTTCTAAATAGATCAGCCAATATGCGGTTTGCTGGGATTGCGTTGCCCTCAGCCATATGAACAAGACGAAAGCAATCCAGAATAACATCTCTAAATAATTCTAAAATTGCCTTATCACTAAGCCTTCTATTCTTAATGTATAAATGAGTTAATCGATTTAAGATCATGATTTTCTTTCGATCCAAGGTGTTTTTACTAATAAAAACACCTTGTTTCCATTCATCCTCTCCTTTTACCCAAATACCATATTTTGCCACATGGTTGGCTAATTCCGAGCCCAACCACGTCTTAAGATTCAATCTCTCTTGTTTAATACAAATAAAATCTAAACTGCGAGTTTTTACGTTCTTTTGATCATTGACAAAAAGTATATCAATGTCGGAATCATGCCTCTCAACACCAGCTGCATATGATCCGAAAATTATGACTTGTTCACTCTTTTCGGCTAACATATCAAAGTACTCACTAAACTTCGGTAGCCTTTTCGCAATTTCCAGTATTTCACTAGCTGTCCTCATTTTTTTGCAATCTTATCTAGCTCATTCAACAATTCCTCAAAACCCTTCTCAAAAGTGCCAGCTAAATCTTGAAGCTCGTCCAGTTTTTCATCAGAAATACTTGAATTCGATCCCGAATCACACAACTCTTTCATTCGAACTGCCAATTCGCATAATTCTTCTGATCCATTCACCGGTAGTGATTCTATTAACCCAGCAGAAGACAAATTTACATCAGCCGACCAATCTTTGATTTCTAGTTCTCTTAACGCTTCTCTCAAACTCTCCCAGTAAGTATCAATATCTGAAATGTCTCCGTGGTCAATTTGAGCAACGAGGGAATACATTTCCTCCTCAACTGTCTCTATCGATGAATTTTCTCTCATATACTTACGATGATTAATAAACCTATTGTCATTTTTATAAATACTAATTTCTGTTGGTGCTTCCTCTTTCTTCTCTTTTAGTTTAAAATATTCTGACACCGCATCAGAATTAATAACTATATGCATTCCTACGGTTACAATGTAAAGTAACCAAAAAAGCCAGAATACTTTGATTGAGAAAAACCACTTAATAGCTTGTTGAGCATGCCTATAAATCCAACTCCAGAGTTTTCTACTAAAAAAATTCCTAGGTCGGGGGTCATCCTTCTTGAATACTTTGTATACTCGTTTTGCTGTTAAGACGCCAGAGATCCGAGGTACAGATCCCAATCTATCTATAACAGAGTTCAGCACGCTTTCCTCCTTTTTTGGATTTGAATACTTAATCAGAGAAAGTTTATAAATAGAAGATTCAATTAGTTTTGACCTATCGGATAATTTATTTTGATTAATAATTTGTTCCCGTTCAAGAAAATGAAAAACCAAAATTATTAAGCAACCAAGCCAAAGACAAAGTTGTCCAGGTATCAAATCGGAAAACACTCCAAAAACGAAAGCAGAGTAGATTGTTATAAGCCATCCGCGCACAACAAACTTGAAGTTACCTATATTATCAATTTTGGTCTGAATAATCCCATATTCCGATTGAAGAGATTCTACCAAATCTGACCTTTCAGTCGTTGATAATGGCTGTATTTTTCGCTTAGCCATTCTAAAGTTTCTTAAGTTTTCTGTAACTCACTTCTGGCTCCGCAGCCATAGCCATCTCTCTTTCCGCTTCTTTAATTTTTATTTGGCCGTTCATGAGCATGGGCAAGAGCCAGTCGCGGAATTCGGTGAGTTTTTGGTTTTCTTTTTGATTGATCCCAATTTTATTGAACACTGAATCAACTTTCAAATTAAACTTATCAATTAAGTCTCCTGGTGGAATAGGTAGCTTGAATCCATTCACAAGCGAACCGTTCAAATTATTAATGTTCGTACCTAAACATTCATTTTTTATCGTTGTAAACATAAAATTCGATTGAGTGTAGGAGTACAGGTAGAATCTATAATTTTCCTTTGCTACAATTTTTGCACAAAAAGCACCGAAGCCCACTTTTTCGTCAAAATAGTAAAACCCATTTTTACCTATATGATCCATACTGCCGCTTGACATTGTGATTAAAATGTCGAACTGTTTGAGAAGTTGCTTCTCATCTACAAATTCCTTCGGAACATATACCATGTTTTGCAGATCTACTACATTTCCACTGATGTTTGTTGCGCGTAATATTGGAATTATATTTTTATCATTTTTGTCCTTTATATCACGTGCACTATATGTTACTCCCCTTACCAGCGTGGCGATATTAGATAAGGTTCCAGACTCCCACCCCTCCGGTATCTCTCTCTTCAACTCCTCACTCCAAACCATTTTGCCACCGTTGGCTTTGTAGGGTTTGCCTTTCCTATCAGAAAAATCAAACTGCACAAACCAATAATCGTAAATGGTTTTGGCCATGGCCTCCAACTCGGCATTGATGCGGTTGTTGAGGCCGATTTTGGAGTCCAGTCCTGAAAGAACCGAGGCTATTTTGTTCTGCCTTAGCTTGTCATGCCAAGGAATAACAATATTCCTTAAGCTGCCGATCGGTAGTTGTGGCTGGGCACTTCCTGAGCCATGACTTAGTACTTGGGTTTTAAATAGATTTGAGCGGAGAAATAGATATAAATAGTATGGAAAAATTTCTGGGGAAGTAACTCTTAAAATAACCATTCCAGAATTTATTCTAACATTTTCATATGGGACACTTGCATCATAATAAGCCACATTACCAACTGTGCCGCGAGTGGTAAGAACTATGTCCCCACGCTTTAATTTCCCTTTTCTTAACTTACTATCTTTCTCTGCTGTTATGAAGGACGCTGAAGAAAAGCTAAAGCCTTTATCGGTAACATTACCTGTATTTAAGAATAAACAATAACCATCCTCGAAGAAATCAGACTTTTGTGGATAGTTGACTCCTCTATCACCATCGATGATTTCAATTGGAGCATCAGCAAACGATTTCAATTCCAATTTACTCATGAACCAATAGACTTAGTTGAGTTCCAATTTCCTTTTCTAAAACTTTTGATTCCTTAAATAGCTTTTCAAGTGTTTCAGAAAAACCCGTCATTTTACTATCAAATTCATCCGCAGTTAGTTCATTAAACTTGATTCTTACCTCAAAATATTGCCCAGCACTCAACGAATAATTCTTCTCTTTGATCTGTTCGTAGCTCACAACTACCGCAAAGTTTTCCACCGTCTTGTGCGCGTTAAATGTTTCAATAATGAGTTGCTCCTCCTCTGGCCTTAACAGTGTTTTCTGATTTTTCCCTTCTTTTACGGTTTCACCCAATTTGGAAGCGTCCATCAATACTATATCTCCTTTGGTGTTGGCCTTGTCTAAAAACAAAATGGATACGTTGGTTCCAGTAGTAGCAAAGATGTTGCTGGGCATGGATATTACTCCGCGCAGCATTTTATCTTCCACCAATTTTTCGCGTATCCTCCTTTCAATACCACTTTGTGCAGTAATAAATCCGGTGGGCACTACTATGGCGGCTTTGCCAGTATCATTGAGCGAGTGCATGATGTGCTGCAAAAACATCAGGTAAATGGACATACTTTCTTTTATGGCCTTGGGTATATTCGGCACACCGGCAAAAAAGCGGTCATGATTTTCTTTGCTATTAAGTTGCGCACTGTAATCAGAAAAGTCAAGCTTAAATGGTGGGTTACTCACCACAAAATCAAACTTTTGCAACTTGCCCTTTTTGTCTTTATGGTACGGATCAAGCAAGGTGTTCCCTTTTACCACGTTGGGAATGGAGTGCACCAAGTTGTTAAGAATGAGATTCAAGCGCAACAGGTTGGATGATTTCTGTGAAATATCCTGTGAGTAAATCGTACACTTGTCTTCGCCAATTTCATGTGCCAGGTTCATGAGCAGCGTGCCCGAACCTGCACTTGGATCGTAGCAGGTTACATTTTTTACTTTACCTTGCACAAGGCACTTTGCCATAATCTTAGCTACCGCATGCGGTGTAAAATATTCGGCATACTTACCACCACTGTTGGTGTTATAATCTTTAATGAGGTATTCAAAAATGGTAGCGTAAAAATCAAATTTCTCGTGAAAAATATTCTCAAAACTAAAGTTCACCAGTTTGTTAATGATGGCCTTGCAGAATTCATCGCGCTTGTCCGTTACATACTTACTGATGTTCTCGAACAGCACAACCTTTTCACCACCCTCTGTCACAACAGAAAAGATGTCGCTGTTCTCCTTGGCAATGTCAAGCAAGGTCTTATCAAAGATTTCAGCAAACTTGGGTTTGTTTTGCCGGGCAAATAAGCTGGAGATAAATTGCTTGGGCGTTAACCTTGCCGTGTTTTCATTGAGTTGCATGGAGAGCATCTCATAATCATCTGGTGAAAGCTTTTGCAAGGCATCATCCAGCTCTTTTGGATTAAGCTTTGATAACTTTTTATCCGTTTGTTTAATTTCATGAACAAACTTGTCGTTCAGAAATTTATACAGAAATACCTGGGTAATAATTTTAAACTCATTGCCATCGTTGCCTAATCCATAATTAGCGCACACGCTTTTCAAGCCATCAATCAACTCTTTGGTCTTCTTCTCAAATTCTACTGTCTTCGTCATATGTATCGCTTCATCAGGCAGCATTGCCCAAAAATTCATTCATGTATTCTTTTACAATCAATTGGTTAATGCGCTTTGAGGTGGGGGCATCCAGCGGCATGTGGTGTTTGTTTTTAATCTGGTCAATAACCAGGCGCAAGATCATTTTTTCAACAAAGCTTTCATTCTCTAATATGTTAGAGTTTTGAAGAATCTGATCATCCACTTCTTTCTTCAGTCCACTTAGCACTTCAAATAGTTTAGCTTCACTTTCCGTGAGCGGGTCTTTTTCCATTAATCGCTTATGGATGCGGGCATACTTTTCATCATTTTGGTACTTGGCCCGTAGTAATTGATTTTTGCGTTCTAACTCTCGCGCCTTAGAATAGATTTGGTTCAACGCTTTGATGTTAGCCTCCATCTCTTCCTTGGTAACTTCAGCCAGGTTCTTTTTCTTAAAGAGGCGCTCCAGCTCTTCTTTCAGGCTAATGAATACCGGATCTTTCGGGTCAAAATTACCGGCCAACTTTTCGCGGGTGCGTTGCAAGGTATTACGCAGCTGGTCAGCCAACACCATTTCCTCTTCTTTAATTTTTGTAAAAGCAAAGATTACATCCTCCAGTGCCAGGTTTAAAAGGTTGGTAGTTGCATCGTTGGTTTCTAGAGCCTCACGTGCATTGATGAGCGCCAAATGGTTATTGGCTTCACGCGCCAATACGGTGAGCTTTTGGAAATCCAGCTTATCAAGCAAGTCGTAATTACCGGAAAGCCTGATCAGATTATAGAGTTCACGTGCAGTGTTTAATGCGCGTGTAATCTTAAGCATCTCTGCCCGATCGGTAATCTGTGAGATCTGCTGCGAGAATACTTCGGCATTTTCGGTATCAAAGTGAAAAAGAACTTCTTTGATTTCTTGAATATCCTTTTCTATTTCAGCGGGTGTCTTGAACAAATTAGAATAGTGTTCTAATTCATCTCCCAACTCCTCCTGCAATTCGTTGAAATAATCTTGATTAGTCTTTTTGAACTCTTCTTCGATGTCGGCAAAATCTACAACATACCCATACCGGAAGTTTTTATACGTGCGATTAACGCGTGTGAGTGCCTGAAGTAAATTATGTTTCTTAATCAACCTGCCGAGATACAGCTTCTTTAGTCGTGGCGAGTCAAACCCTGTAAGCAGCATGTTGTAAACAAAAAGCAAATCAGTCTTTCCATCTTTGAATGCCTCGATTTCATCTTCACGCTCTTTCTTTGTACCGATGTCATGAAGAATAATGGAGGCCGATGTGGGACGGTATCCTTTCTTCTTCTCTGTAACGTAAGTCAAGGATGGTTCCGCGGCCAGTGGCAAAGCCTCTTCTTCAAACTTCTTTGCGTATTTAAACTGAAATATCTCATACAGCTTTTCAGCTTGTTCGGATGAATCACAAATCACCATACCGCCAATACTTGAATCATCCATGGTGGTCCTGGCTTTTTCAAAATCAGCAACAATGTAATCAAGCATAGGCTCAACAAATCGTGGGTGTGAATAAACCGCTTTCTTGTCGCCTTCGCCTTTTAGAATATCAATCTCTTCCAATGCTTTCTGCATGGTAAGCTTGTATTTCGTTTCAATCTCTTCACGGATAAGACGGAGCGTATAGCCATCCGCAATGGAAGCGTTGTAGTAGTATTTATGAATATAGCCACCAAATAGCGCGCGCGAGTTATAATCTTGGCCCAGTAAGGGTGTTCCTGTTAAACCAATCTTTATAGCATTGGGATCTGATTCATTCAAGTTGGCCAGAAAACTTCCCTTGGGGTTGTAACTACGATGGACTTCATCCAGAAAATACACCCGTTGAATATCCAGATTGTAATCCGTGTTTCGAGCCACATTCGGATCGTCTTTAAACTTTTGAATATTGACTACTGTAATCTCTCGTTTACCTGAATCGTTATGAATGACGCTGGTTGTCTTAATGTCTCTCACAAAATCATTTCTGGAATTGATTTCGTGTACCACTAATCCACGGCTCCGGAATTCCTTAGCTGATTGTATGAGCAGGTCGAGTCGATCAACAATAAAATAGAACTTAGGGATGATGCTCTTACTCTGGAAATAGTCGGTGAGGTATTTAACGTTGTAAAAAGCTAAAGCTGTTTTGCCACTTCCTTGTGTATGCCAAATGATTCCCTTCCTAAGACCATCATCCAATTTTGTTTGTATAGCCTTGGTAGCAAAGAGCTGAGGGTAACGCATGACATGCTTCTGAAGTCCCGCAGTCTCTTTCACATAAGCGAAGGCATACTTGAGCAAAAAGGCCAAGCGCTCACGCAGAAGCAATGAGGTGCAAATTCGATTGGTAGGACTATCAGGGTTCTTATTGGTAATAAATTCTGGAGAGTTTTTAATACCTACATAATTAGTGTCTTTGAGAATAAGGTTCTCTACTTCTTCATTGAATGGCTTTAAAACTTTGCTTGGGTCAAGCGGAGGACTTTCACGAAAATAGTTGAGCGATACTTTTCCGTAAGCTGTTGTCGCATAAAAGGCGCCCTCCAGTTGTTGCAACGAATCTTCACGGTACTCCATGTTATTGGAGAAAATCATCAGCTGCGTGATGTTCACAAAGTTTCGGAACTTCTTATTCTGAAAACGCTTTTGAATTCTGTTTAACTCTGCTTGAATACCGTCTTGATTGTTAGGCTTCTTTACCTCTATGAAGACTAGCGGCATTCCGTTTATCAGCAGGGTAATATCCGGCCGAAACTCCTCGTCATCTTTCTTGCAAGGTAGTTCAGTGACTACGTGGAAGGAATTGTTATCAAAATTCCTAAAATCAATCAGTCTCGTACCGGATTGATCAATCAGTTTTTCATAAAATGCTTTACCGAGATCTTCATTCTCCAGCGATAAACTTATTTCATCGTAAAGCCTTGAAAGATCGCCCTCTGTTAACTTAAGCTCAGCATTGATGCGCTTAATACTTTCTTTAAAAATATCGGTGAAGATATTGTTTGTCTCATCCCATTTTGCCTTGTTCAAAGAAAGGTACGTGTAACCCAGTCTGCACAAATGCAGAATGGTTGGGATTTTTACTCGTGAATCTTCGTTAAAAGCCATGGGGGTTAGGCGGGTGTAAAACGGTGAATTTGAGAATTTTTTGGGACTTCTCTTCAAATGATAGGAGTAACTCCTATTGAAACAACCCCGCGTGAGGGATAGCAGCGGAAAGCCCGGAACCGCGAAGCGGTGAGGACTTGCAGCGGATAGCCCGGCCCGAAGGGCACGCCCCTAACCAGTTGAAGGTGATTACGACTTGGCCAAATTTTTGTACTCAGGTAAATATTCTTAAATTAATAGACCTAACCCCTTGTCTATGAAAAAGCTCTCCCTTCTGCTGCTGCTGATGGCTTTCAGCGTGGCAGCCATGGCTCAAAACTGGGCCTCGCTTGATGCTGTCGTGTATAACAACAAAGCAGACACGTATTTCTTCTTCTTCGGGAAATACTTTGTGATGAAAGAACGCGGCCAGTACATCGATGGTCTTCCGCTGCTGATAAAAGATGAATGGGAAAACTTCCCGAAGTCGTGGGCCGGTGGAAACCTCGATGCCGTTTGCTACAGTGCCGATAACGACAAGTACTATTTCTTTAAAGGTGATGAGTATTGTGAAACGGAAGTCAGCACCCTGAACGTGATGGGCGTGAGCGGTGTAAAAATTCCCACGCAAAAACTGAGCAAGCCGATGAAGATTAATTCAGAGAAAGGTTTCAAGGGTATTCCGTGGCCGCGCATTGATGCCGCTACCTACAACCCCGAAACGAACACGTACTATTTCTTTTATGGAGATGAGTATGTCTCTAAAAAACGTGGTGAACCGGTGGATACACGCGTTAAAAAGTTGAATGTAGATGGCTTTAAAAACCTGGACCCGGCCCGGCCCATGAAAGCGGTTGATTTCAGTGCGGATAATAAAGAGTACATGTTTTTTTGGGATGAGTACTACATGACCAAAAAGCAAGGCGAGGAAATTGCTGCGGGCACCCGGCCGCGCACCTATGCGGGTGACGGCCAAAAAGGTTTTGAGTGGGCCGAGCGCTCGAACAACAACTTTGTTGGGCTGGCCAACGAAGCGGGCTACCTCTGTAATTTTAAAGTAACCTGGAAGAGTGGCGGGAAACAAGATAGCTGGAGCAAAAAAGGTGTTGCGCTCACGTACGAGAAACGGCTGAAGTTGCCGAAAGATGCTACCGACATTACGATAGCATCCTGGTTGTACGATGAGTTTGCGGATAACAAAACCGGCAAGCGTGTGTTCAGCGAGTCGATGAACATCCCGCCTAACAAATGGTACAAAGTATATGGTACGGTATTCGACCCTAAACATAAAGTCGACAAGAAATCATCGAACATCCTGGGCAGCGTGAACACTTTCTTTACAAAAGATATTGCCAATGCCGTTGAAGATGCGGGTGAGTTCTTTGAGGAGAATTTTAAGGAAGCACAAAATGAAACGGTACGCCTATTAGCGAAGGCTGAAACGGATAAACGCAAAGTATTTATCGAAAATTTCGGCAAGGCTGCCGCAGATGTGGTGATCGATCAGGCATTTATTCAATCGCTCTATCGTGTAGCGAAAGCAAAAGATCCAAAGATGGCGTATGATGAGATGGTGAAGTTTGTTAACCGTCCGGAGTTTGCGGAAACAAAAAAAGCGCTGGAATTTAAATCGATGAGCATCGGCTTTACATCGGGTGCCTCAACCGTGATTGGCATGGAAGGAAGTTTTGGCTATGGCATTGCCATCGCCTCTCCCAATAAGGTGAAGGGGTATGCCGGGTTGGATGGAAGTTTAGGGGTTCAGGAAGGGCTTGGCCTGGGTTGCCAGATTGGAATTTGGAAAAGTCCGCCTGATAAACTTTCGGGTAACTCGGTAGCGGTGAATGTAGAAGTAGGGGCGGGTATTGGTGTTTCATTCTCTGTTGTATTCGATATGGTGGTGGATGCGGCAGGCACTCCGACCTTTACGTTTGCGGGCATTGTTGCTACGCCAGGTGTTGGTGCGGGCATGGGGGCGAGTGTGGGAACGGGGTATTCGTGGGTGTTTTGAAAATAGAAGTTAGAAGTTAGAGCATAGAAGTTAGAAGCTTAGTGACATTTGAATGATGAGT
>Ga0209174_10002412_pt1 | contig 12340 bp, 9 predicted proteins | sample JI91814BDNA_FD_187505 | JGI IMG/M metagenome (GOLD analysis project Ga0209174, IMG submission 187505) | Wastewater effluent complex algal communities from Wisconsin, to seasonally profile nutrient transformation and Carbon sequestration -... | ecosystem: Engineered > WWTP > Effluent > Algae...
ATCGCTTTCCCTTCCGGCAAAGTTCCACAGGAAGTACCGGAAGTACATGGTGCCGATCTGATGTGTAAACATGAAGCGCAGGTTATCGCTAAACGTTGGCTTTTGTCCTTCCCGTAATCCTAAAATTCGTCTGTATTGCTGCACTTGTGCAGGATCGGTGCTGTAAATGCGGGGAAGAATTGTTTGCTGACCGGGTTCGTAAACAAGATCTCTTTTGTAGTCGGAGATTTCGTACTTGTCTTTTCCCTTCCGGTATTCAGGAGCACCTTTGTTAATTTCAGTTAAGCGTGCCGTGAAATACTGACCATATAATAATGGACGACTTCCGTATTGTTCACGCTTGAGGTAGCTCACAAAGCTCATCACATCAGACGGATCATTTTCATTAATCGGAGTATCGTAATTCGATCGGATAACAATGATGGCATACGATGCGTAGCCGATCAGGATGAAGGCTGAAGAAAGTAGTAAGGTATTGAGAACAGGTTTTGCTTTTCGTTGTGTGTGACGGATTCCCCAAACAAGGCCACCAATAATCAACAGCGTAAAGAAGGCTGCACCGGAACCAAAGGGAAGTCCTATGGAATTGACAAAAAACAATTCAAACCAGCCTGCAATAGAAGGTAAGCCCGGAATGATCAGATCGTTAATAAGTACAATTAAAAATCCTGTGATCAATAACGTGGCAACAATGCCCCATGTAGTGGGTTTGTATTTTTTAAAGTAGAATATGAGTCCCAGCGCAGGAAGCGTTACAAGGTTAAGCAAGTGAACACCAATCGAAAGTCCGATCATGTAGAAAATCAAAATCAACCAGCGGTTAGCTTTTGATTCATCTTCGATCACATCCCACTTAAGCATGGCCCACACAACAAAGGCAGTAAAGAATGACGACATCGCGTACACCTCCGCCTCAACAGCAGAGAACCAGAATGAATCGGAGAACGTATAGGCCAATGCACCAACCACTCCCGCGCCCATTAATAAGAACGTATTCGAAGAAAGCTCTACTTCATTGGTGACTTTCAGAAGTTTACGGCCAAACAAAACGATTGACCAAAACAGAAATAATATGGTAAAGGCACTCGACAGCACACTAACAAAGTTGATCCAGTATGCCACCATGGTTACATCGCCAAACGACAGAAAGGAAAACAGTCGGCCAATCAGAAGAAACAAAGGTGCCCCAGGAGGGTGCGGTACTTCAAGCTTATAAGAAACCGCAATAAACTCACCGCAATCCCAGTAGCTTCCGGTTTCCTCCATCGTCAGCCAGTACACCGCAAGGGCGATCAAAAACATGAGCCAGCCCGTAATATTATTCGTCTTCTGAAAATTCATGAAACAGTATGTTTTGACAAGATTAAGGGGCGAAAATAGGGAAATTAGTCCAATTGTTTCGTCAGGACTCAGGTGTTAGGAATTAGGCATTAGGTGTTAGGACTTAGGCATTAGAATACCCCTCATCCCTGATGCCTAGTCCCTAAGTTCTATTTATAAACAACTACGTAAAACCAGAGCCATAACAGGAAGAGCAGGATGTAGGAACTGGCTACAATAAACCAGACGATTTTTTTCTCTTTCCTGGCATAATGATGGATACCTAAAACCAATGCAAACCAATAAGCAATTTCAAAAAGATTAAGCGCCCGCAGCGGATAAGCCCATCGTCTGTCAAGCGAATAATAATCAAAGAAGTGCATGAGTGAGCCTGGGTAAAACGCACCAATGTCTGAGTAAGAGGGATCCGTTTCGATCACAAGAAAGTACATTATTTTAAGGAACTCCGGGATCACGAAAATGAACTCTGCTCCGATTACCACACCCCAGCACTGAACATACGTAACCCGATAGCCATACATGAAGCATCCGAGCCAGATTACAAACGCGATAACCGTAAATTTCCAGAGATAGACGATTGGAATTGAAATGAATTGCAGCATGCTGAGCATTTGCAGAACCGCTCCTTCCGGCCGGTCTTGTAAAAATTCAAAGGCTGCGGTTTCGTATTCAATAAAGGTTTTTTTAAAGTATAAAAGGAAAAGCGTGACTACACACAGCAAAACGAACAGCAACCTTTTGTCTGTAGCGAATATTGATTTAGTTTCGTTGTTCGATTGCATAAAAACAGCCTGTCAGCGTTGTAGTGAAGGTATGATCAAGTCCTCAAAGATATTATTGGTGCGCTATTTTCTACTGTTAGCGCTCGTACAGTTTGTCGCGGTTTTCCCCGTTCAGGCACAAAAGGCCGTAAAAAAAGACACTACAATTATCCTATTAAATGACCTGACGGTGCAGATTCAATGCTCACAGGCACTGGATGATCTGTATAATTTTAAATTCGATCGGGCTGAAAACGGCTTTCGCAGTCTTCGTGCGCAATACCGCTGGCATCCGCTGCCATATTTTTTAATGGGATTAATAGAGTGGTGGAAGATCATGCCGAATACAAAAGATACTTCGCACGATAAAAAATTCCTGGCCTACATGGACAGCACCATTACTATTGCTGAAAATCTCTACGATAATTATCCGGAGTATAAAATTGAAGCCACTTTTTTCCTGTCGGCCGCATACGGATTTAAAGGCCGGCTCTATTCTGATGAAGAGCGGAAGAACTGGTCGAAAGCAGCTTCCGCAGGGAAAGATGCACTTGATTACCTGGAGGAGAGTAAAACCAAACAGGATTTAAGTCCCGAGCTTTTGTTTGGAGATGCGCTATTTAATTATTTCTCGGTATGGGTTCCTGAAAATTATCCGGCACTGAAAATGATTTTGTGGATGTTCCCGAAAGGCGACAAGGCATTAGGGCTGAAACAACTGAAGGAAGTTTCCTACAATGCGTTTTATACCCGAACGGAAGCAATGGTTTGGCTGATGCGCATCCTGAACAGTTACGAGAACGATCAGCCGCGCGCTCTCGAAATCAGCCGGTACCTGCACGAAACGTATCCTGACAATCCCTTCTTTCACCGGTACTATGCACGGATTTTATATTCGATGGGCCGATATTCTGTGGCGGAGCCCATATGTCTGGATATTTTAGCGCGGATTGATAGTGCTCAATTGGGCTATGAGGCAACGAGCGGCAGGTATGCTTCATTTTTTTTGGGTCAGATTTATGAAGCTCATAAGCGACCTGAGGATGCAAAGAAGTATTATAAGATGTGCATTAAGTTTGCGGAGGAGATTGATGTTGCTGATTCGGGATATTCCTTGTACTCCTTGATTGCGTTGGGCGAAATTGCTGAAAAGGAAGGCAATAAAGCTGAAGCAAAAAAATACTTTAAGGAGGTTAAGAAGAAGTCCGGCAGAAAGGACGAGGCTTTTAAAACTGCCAAGCAGAGATTAAAAAAACTCGAAAAGGGAGATTAGTATGGAGCTCCGCGATCTCATCGTCACACCGTTGTTAATCCTTTTTATCTACGCGATCGCTTATATAGCCCGCCCGTGGGTTACCAATACATTCACCAGACCATATTTTTTCCCCGCCCTCACCGCAAAAATCGTTGGAGCATTGGCGTTGGGTATTATATACCAGTTTTATTACGCGGGCGGTGACACATTCAATTTTCATACGCATGGCAGCCGGCACATTTGGGATGCCTTTATGGATTCACCGGCAAAAGGCTTAACCCTTTTGTTTTCAGATGGAGAAAATATGAACGGAGTGTATGAATATGCTTCCAAAATTTATTTCTTAAATGATCAGTCATCGTATTTCGTTATACGAATAGCTGCATTGTTCGATTTGTTGACGTTCTCTACCTATTCAGCTACTGCAGTGTTGTTTGCATTAATAAGTTTTGGAGGAGGATGGGCATTTTTCAGTTATATGTGTCGGTTAAAACCTCGCTTGCGGGGTTGGATCGCGCTGGCAGTATTATTCATTCCTTCAGTTGTGTTTTGGGGTTCTGGTCTTATGAAAGACACACTTACGTTTGCAAGTCTTGGGTTCCTGACGTATGCCGTGGGGAATATTTATGAAAAACGAAATGTGGTGAGGTCGCTGCTGATCACGCTGGTAAGCGTGTTTGTAATTTTTTCTATTAAAAAATACATTCTATTCTGTTTCTTACCTGCAGCGATGATCTGGTTTTATTTGTTAAAGGTAAGATCCATTCGATCACAGGCACTTAAAATTTTGATTGTCCCTTTCTTTGTGACAATTGTTGTAGCGGCCGCGTACTATTCTTTATTGCTTGTAGGAGAAGGAGATGCTCGCTACTCATTGGGAAAGATAGCGGAGACCGCAAAAATTACTGCGTATGATATTCGGTATTACACGGGAAGGGAAGCGGGATCAGGCTATTCGTTAGGAGAATTGGAAGGAACGTTTTCTTCCATGCTGGGGCTAGCGCCTCAGGCTGTTAATGTTTCGTTGTTCAGGCCTTATGTGTGGGAAGTTCGTAATCCGCTGATGGCACTATCTTCGGTTGAAGGGTTATTGCTATTGATTTTTACAATTTATGTATTGATTAAAAAACGTGCCCAGTTGTTCAACGCCTTTACAGAGCCTGTCGTACTTTTCTGCCTGGTGTTCAGTCTCACGTTCGCCTTCGCGGTTGGCGTTTCCACCTATAATTTCGGAACACTTTCGCGGTATAAAATACCGTTAATGCCTTTCTACCTGTTGGCGCTGGTATTTGTACTTTATTACGAGAACAAAGAGAGAAAAACGGCCGAGTTGGAACGCACGGAATAGTGATCCACAATTTTTTTACGACTGTTTTTCCCAATTGTATTTCGAAGCGCAGCACTCGTAATCAGCATCTCAAGCGCAGATATCCATTCCGCTTTGGTGGTAGCATAAAAGCCGTTAACCGCGGGTTCAATAATTTGTGTGTTAACCCCAACGGGTGATACTACGGATGGAATTTCCAAGGCCATGTATTGTAATGCTTTGAAACCGCACTTGCCTTTTGTCCATTCATCATCGGGCAAGGGCATGATGCCGATATCTATCCTGCGTAAATCGTTTACTTCAGTATCCTTACTCCAGGGGATGAAAACCAACCGATCTATTTTCAAATCTGGTTTTCTGTCTGCAATAATTATAGTGTGTAACGTTCGATGTTGCTGTTCAAGCTCAGCAATTACGTCTTCAATTTCTTTCAAATATTTTAAGGTAGAGTGCGAGCCTGTCCAGCCAATATGGATTTGATGACTCGTTTCGTTTTGGAAGGGCTCAGGGTAGTGTAATCGTTCGGTGTCAATGGTCGTGGGATTGAGCACAACGTTTTTGTTAAACTGACGCGCATAGGTACAGAGGTATTCATTTCCACAGCTAACCTTATAACTCCATGTACAGATCAATCCAACTTTAGAGCGAAAGCGAATAAATTGCTCCAGTGCGCTTTCATTTTTCTTGTCGGTAAGCCAAATGGCATCATCAAAATCATAGATTATTTTTTTTCTAAAAACTTTAGCAATGATCCACTCAAAAATCGGTGGGCCGACCGGTGCGGTTTCGCGGTGAATGAATATGTAATCAAACGATGGCAATAAAAATAGTGCGCGAAATCTTTTTAAAAAACCGAGCACAAGTGCAAATGTTTTAGCTACAATCTTGCCTTTGCCATACAGGGTGGTCCACGCCTTGTAGGATAAAAAGCTTTGTGTACGGTATGAATAACCCTGAGTAGATAGCTGATCCAGATATTGTTCGAACCGGAAACGTTGCGAAGGGGCCTCATCAAACGGATAAGGCACTAAAAACAAAATGGATTGTTTATTCTTCATTCCCCGGCAAGATGTTTATATTTTTAACAATTTTGCATCAAATTCCTGTACGATCAGAAAGCCTTAATGTCATTCAGAAAATCCATAATCACAACGTTAGGGCTCAATATCTACACCTTTATAATTGGTTTCTTTAACTCTATTATTTCTACACGAATTTTAGGAGCTGAGGGGAAAGGACTTTTTGCGATTTATACGTCTTCGATTGAGCTGTTTGCGCTAGTTATAGGATTAGGCGTTCCGCAGGCGCTCATCTTCTTTGCGGCAAAGGATGAGATTAGCCGGTCGCGGCTTTTTTATTCTTCCTTCCTGTATATTACTATTTCGTCAGTTTTATTTCTCTTGATCGTAGCCTGCAGCTCGTGGTTTGGGTTTCAATCCTTCTTCTTGCCCGAACCGTTTACTTCAAACATCTATGTAATCATGATTGCCGTAAATTTTTTCGGCTTACTGGGGTGGTACTTTTTCATTTCGATACTCAATGGTCATAAGTTTTTTCCGCAAACAAACCTGGTCAGTTTTTTAACCATCAGCCTGACGTTCCTTTTTTACATAGGGCTGTTGCTTATCCCTTCCAAAGAAGGAGAATACAGGGCTAATACGTTTTATGTGATTCAAGTAGCGGTATCATTATTTACGGTAGGCATCACCTTGTACTTTCATAAAAAGCTATTGGGCAAGGTTACACCTGAACTTGTATCGGGTAACGAGGCAGGTTCTGTAATTCGGTATGGTATCGTGTATTACGTTTCCGGGTTCCTGTTGTTTGGTAACAGTAAGATGGATTACTGGTTCGTAAATTATTTTCACGGCCCGCACGACCTGGGAATTTATGTGCTGAGCTCTAATATTGCGTTGCTTATGTTATTATTCCCGAATGCGGCAGGATTAGTCCTTTCGGCATTTAAAGCTAAATCGGATGTTGAGGATATGGAAAGCCGTACAGCTTTCTTATGCAGACTAACCACATTCATTACGGTTGCAGCCAGCATTTTCCTGTGGTTTTTAGGAGAGTTTCTTATTGTACTTGTATACGGTGAGGAATTCAGAGCATCAGCGTTTGTGCTTCGGATACTTTTACTCGGGGTGATCCCGTTCAGTGTATTCACATTGCTTAAGAATTATTTCGCAGGCGCAAATGATTTACGCTCATTTTTAATTGCCTCAGCCATCGGTTTTGCGCTCACCTTAGTGCTGGACGTGGCATTAATCAAGCCGTTTGGCATCATGGGTGCAGCCGTAGCTACGGTAGTTGCCTATTTGTCGAGCGCGTTTTATCTCATTTTTGTTTTTTCAAAGAAAACCGGTATCCCGATCCTGAATGTGCTCTTGTTCAACCGGCATGATTACCTTTATACAAAAGAGCTGATTTCAGGTCTTATCAAGCGAAGATTTCCATGATTAAAAAATTAATCAAGTTCCTTTCACTGCTGAATAAAAAACCTGCAGAGGAAAAAAATATTGATGCGTATTCATCCTCCGATATAATATCCTATTACAGTCAACAGGAAGCGCATCTTCAACCGGCAGAAAAAACAGTGCTGGAATTGCTTCGGAATAAATTACCACAGTTTACGATGCTTGACATTGGCGTGGGAGCGGGTCGTACTACTTCCTTTTTTGCACCCCTGGTAAAGCAGTACACGGGCATTGATTATGCAGCTGGTATGGTAGAGGTTTGCAAAAAACTCTATCCGGGTTATCGGTTTGAAGAAGGAGATGTCCGACAACTGAAATTTAGTTCCACCACGTTTGATGTTGTTCTGTTTAGCTTTAACGGGCTCGACAGTATCTCTTCTTACGACAGGCTGCTGGCATTAAAAGAGATTAACCGGGTGTTGAAGCCGGGAGGCTGTTTTGTTTTCTCAGCCCATAACTTAAAAGCGACAGGGTATCTGTTTAAATACACTGGATTCAATCCGAAAAGCTGGTATAAAACGTTTGTGCTGCGAAGTGTGAATAAGGGATATCGGACGTTCCCCGATAAAAAAGAAATGGTTGTTTTTGACGGGACACTCGGCTACCAGGTGAGCAACTACTACATAAACCCCAACCATCAGCTGAAGCAGCTTGCTGATGCCGGGTTTATCAACGTAAGCATGATAGGGCAATCCGGAAAACAATTAACGGAAGCGGAGGTTTTAGTTTCATCCGATAAGTGGATATACTTTATCTGCTATAAGTCTGAATAAAATGGTTATTGTTAAAACAGGTAAACGTTTCGGACTAACTACACAAGAGGTCTGGTTTGCAGAAGCTGACGCTCAAATTCCCGCGAGCAACCGGACAATTTTTTATCAGGCTCATGCTGTTCCAAAAAGTAATGTTTATCAGATTGAAGAATTTCACACACTGGCCATTGATCTGCATCAGCCGGAAGAAACACTTCATGCGAACATTAACCGAACCTTCAAATCCCACATCCGCAAAGCTGAAAAACTTAGCATTACGCATAGAGCACTTGATATGAATAATAGCAAGGACACGCTATCGTACCAGCAGTCATTCGCTGAATTTGTTAAACGAAAAGAAATTATTCCGTTACCGGATTGGCGCTTACAAGCTCTTGTTCAGGCCGGGGCATTGATTATCACAGTCATTGAGAAAGATGGAGTTCCAATCACCTTTCACGCATACGTTCATGACAAAATCCGTGTACGCCTCCTTACCAGTCATAACACCTCGCAAACTATATTTAACGAAAACGAAACGGGCCTTTGTAATAAGTTTCACCACTGGAGTGACATTCTATATTTCAAGGCTGCCGGCTTTCGGTGGTACGATTTCGGTGGCCTTAGTAAGGAGGAGGACAACGGGCGGGACTATTTCAAGAAATCGTTCGGTGGTGAGCGACAGGTCTTCTATCATTTCATAACTTGTACCGGATTGTTAAAGCTCTGGTTTGCCGTTCGCAGGCTGTTATGAATTCCCTGATAAAGAAAATATACTACACACTGGTTAGACCTGAACTCACCAAAGATTACACGCTTTCGCTTGGATTTATTTTTCATACAGAAAGAATTTATGATGCAGCTGTCTTCAGCAGGTTGTTGACTTTTTGTAAGGAGTATCAAGCCATCACCGGAAAACGAGCGCTCTGTACCATTATGCCGCCTGTCAGTTTGCGGGTAAATGATGAAATGCAAAAAGCCTCTGTACTAGAGAACGTGTTTATCGAAAATTTGAAAACGTTACAGACCGTGGCTGACCTGGGTTTCCATGGCCACTTCTGGAGATCAGCGCAAAAATCATTTGAAGCTTCGGATAACCAGATTCGCAACAGCGCCTATCAGTCTGCGGATGATAAATTTATTAAACAACAATTTCACGATCAGGTGAACTGGTTTCAGCGTGCAGGCTTTACCAACATAAAAAATTACGCGGCAGGATGGTGGTTTACGCAACGCGTGGTTATGCAACAACAGGCATTGCATGGTATGGTGTGCGATTTTTCGTTTGCTAAAATGAAATGGACTTCTGGTACCTGGAGTAAATCTGTTATGCAGGAAAACGACATAGCGTTTGGTGAACCCGTTGTACTGGAAATACCTGAGGGTAGGATCACTTGTGTGCAAACCGTTATGGGTACGCCCAACACGGAATTTCCGCAGGATTTTATCCGCATCATCAATACATTGCTTGAGCCTGAAAACAAGCAGCCAATAGGGATGATTACAACACATGACTTCGATTTAACGGGCGACAATCTGAAGTATGCACTTGCGCAGATCAAATACCTGAAAGCAAAAAAGAATATTCAATTCTTTTCAACAGATGATTTGCCAGCGTTGATGCGTGAACGTAAGCTTAAAACGGTTAGGATCTGATGGCAACGCTTAGCTATAAAACCAGAGTGCTGAACTTTTTCAGGCGGGCATTTATGAACCAGCCTATGGAAAAGCTGTTGATTGGGTTGTACTCAAACAACGCTCAGAATAGTATAGTTTTTAAATTATTGCCTAATAATTATCAATATCCGGAAAATTCTATCCGGGAGGTAGAGATCCATGGCTATACGTTTCAACTCGACATTCATAATTGGAACGATTGGGAAGTTTATTTCAAAACGCACGGAAGAGAAACGGATCAGGTTTTTGCGTTGTGTAAACCCGGTGATGTAGTGTTGGATGTTGGCAGCAACATCGGATTTTATTTATTAAATTTTTCCATGCGTGTTATGCCAGGGGGTCATGTTTTTGGATTTGAGCCCCATCCGATTACGTATCAAAAACTATTGACTAACCTGAGCGCGAACGTTAATAAAAATATTACGATCAGCCACGTTGCACTAGGTGATACAACCGGTTTTGTTGAGCCATACGTGGTGCGTGAATCCAACCTGGGCATGAATCGGGTAAAGGTTACGTCAGAACAAAATGCCAATCGTGTGCCGCTAACAACACTGGATTTATTTGTAACTGAAAAAGGTCTGAGCAAAGTTGATCTGATAAAAATTGATGTAGAGGGTTTTGAGGAAAATGTGTTACGAGGCGCTTTGCAAACCATTCGTACGTATAGACCCACGATGCACATTGAAGTAGACGGTGAAAATTTGATAGCTCAAGCAAGCTCGCCACAAGCAATTGTTGACTTGCTGAGCGATGGAGGTTATATCCTCATCAATGCCTCTGCACAACGGGAACTTCGGTCTGAGGACCTTCATTCAGATTGTCATTTTAATCTTATTTGCAGGCCATCGGTATGAGCAGTCAGAAAAGAATGATCGTTATTCCGGGCATGGATATCGGGGGAGCTGAATTGCAGCTAATGCAAAGACTTGCCTTGTTTCCGGAGTTTGAGATGACACTGGTGATACTCAGCGACCGGCATGCGCTGTTGCAGCATATTCCTCTGCCCAACGATAAAATCAACTTATATAATCAGCCTGCGCTCCGATATTTAAATGGACGTGGTCTTTTAAAGGCGATTCCTATTGCGTGGAAAATGATGAGGTATTGCCGCGCGAGAAACATCCGGGATATTACAGCACACTTGCCGATGGCTCATTGGACTGCACGATGGGTGATTTTGTTTTCGTACCTCTTGTTTTATCGTGTGCGATTGATTGTTTACCACCATTCTGAACAATACAAGGTGAACCCGGTACGGGGATTAGCTCAGAGAATATTCACACACGTTCAATCCATGTTGGCATACATAACTGATGTCGGAAATATTTTTGTCTCGGAAGCCGTGAAAGAAAATATTTCCCGGCATCAATATGTGCGAAATGGAGTAGTCATCAGGAATTTAGTGAGAGAAACGACTTGTGATGCTGCGTTAGCACGGGGAATGCTGACAGCTAGAGAAAAATCTTTTCAAAAATTTATTGTCATTCCCGGGCGAATAGAGCGCGTAAAGGGCCAGGTGTTTTTTGTTCAGGCGCTAACAAGTGAATTAATTGAAAGAATAATAAGTGCAAACACATTGATCATTTTTGCCGGAGGTGGATCGGATGAACAGGAACTTAAACACCGGGTACCCCATAATCTGCTGGGAAATGTCTTGATTACCGGTACGCTGGAGCATGCCATGTTGTTATCGTATATGTCATTGGCCGATCTGGTTGTCATCCCCTCTCTTTCTGAAGGTTTTGGAATTACCCTGGTTGAAAGCATGATGCTCAAGCGAAATGTTATCTCATCGGATGCAGGCGGTTTAAAAGAAACCATTCATGGCAGTAATGCGATTGAATGGTTTACGTGCGGCAATGCTGCAGTGCTTCAGCAAAAGCTAACAACTTTTTTTGCGGGTGAACTTTCCTTTCAACCGGAGAAGGCGTATGCGTATTATCGGGCTAACTTTTCACCGGAAGCATATCGCGAGGCTCTGTTACAGTACCTGACCCATACCTTGCCGGCATGAGTAGCATTTTGTTTTTATCGACCGATGGGCTCACCGATCAACTAGGACAGTCGCAAATCCTACCGTACCTGGTGGGCCTTAGAAAAAAGGGGCATGCAGTTACCATCATTAGTCTTGAAAAATCTCAACGTAAATCAGCCATTGATTCTACAAGGCAATACGTAAATGACCGGGGTATCACCTGGCTCCCACTTTCATATCATAATAGGCCACCGGTTGTTGCTACGGTGTGGGATTTGTTTTCGATGTACCGGCTTTCCCGAGAGGTTTTGAAGAAAACAAAAATTGATATCGTTCACTGTCGCAGCTACCTGGCAGCGTTAATTGGCCTTCGGTTAAAATATAAGTCAACAATAAAATTACTGTTTGATACGCGCGGCTTCTGGATTGATGAACGTATCGAAGGTAAAATCTGGAATCCCGGGAATCTGATTTATGCAATGATTATTCGCTGGTTACGCGTACGGGAAAAGCATTTATATAAAAATGCCGATGCGGTTGTGATGTTAACGGAAGCATCGAAAAAATATCTGCGAGCGCATAGTGCATTAAATCCAACAACATCCTTGCTGGAAGTTATCCCATGCTGTACCGATGAAAAGTTGTTTCTTCCGGTACCTGAAACAGATCAAAAAAGAAAGGCAATTTCAACTCAATTGGGCATTGCTGAGCAGGATATGATTGTATTATATCATGGCAGCTTAGGCACATGGTATAAAATTGATGAACTCAT
>Ga0209174_10002417_pt1 | contig 12335 bp, 13 predicted proteins | sample JI91814BDNA_FD_187505 | JGI IMG/M metagenome (GOLD analysis project Ga0209174, IMG submission 187505) | Wastewater effluent complex algal communities from Wisconsin, to seasonally profile nutrient transformation and Carbon sequestration -... | ecosystem: Engineered > WWTP > Effluent > Algae...
TACTTACCGTGTTATTACCGATACATTAAAGGTTATCCGTGTTTTTAGCCTCTGGCTGGTTTTTAGTGCCAATGCATCTAGGTTACTATCAACAACAATATCAGGTATTGTATCAAACATACTCAAAAAGGCGAAATTAGTATTCTTGATAGTATCCTTAATAGTATCATAGATAGTGTCTTTGATGCATCGGAAGGCATTAATAATGCTTATTGCTATTCTAATTGTGAAAATAATAGTATTCTCTAAAGTATTTTAATTGCTACCTATTATCCTTTTGTTAAATGTGGTTTTAGTAACATAATAGTAGGTAAAATTGAATGGCAATACCAGCAAAAGTCTCAGAAAGAATTTCCTCCGGTGTAAAAAAATTCCAAACAATTATTAAATCAGCAAAGGATAGGGACGTAAAAGAATCGGATACTGTTTTAATAGTTACAGATATACTCAACGAAGTGTTGGGATACGATAAATATTCGGAGATTACTACAGAGCAGGCAACTAGACAAGGTAATTTTTGTGATATAGCTTTGAAGCTTAATGATAAAATGCGAATTATTATCGAAGTAAAGGCGATAGGATTAGAACTAAAAGAAGCTCACGTTAAGCAAGCAGCCGATTACGGAGCGAGCGAAAAAGTTGAATGGGTAATTCTTACCAATGCACTGACTTGGCAGATTTATAAAGTCCCGCCCGGTAAACCTTTTGATAAAGAGTTTGTATATGAGTTCAAATTTTTAGATTTGAATTTTAAAGCTGAGGAAGATATTAATAATCTATTTTATTTTTCCAAGGAAGGAATAGGTAAAGATTCACTCGAAGAAATCCATTCACAAAAACAAGTTCTAAGTAGATACTTTGTAGGACAAATGATATTAACCGATACTGTTATAGACACTATTAAGAGAGAATTAAAACGAATAGCCCCTGGTGTGAAGATTGAATCCGAAGGAATTAGAAAAGTAATTGAAGAAGAATTATTCAAACGAGAAGCTTTAGAGAACGAAAGAGCAGGAGAAGCAAAAAAGACAATCAATGATTTCTATAAAAAGCTAGATCGACAAAAAGCAAAAGAGCAATCCAATAAAAAAGTAGAAACTCATCCAGAAAAAGAAAACAATGAGCCTGAATCTGAAGTAACGAATAATCAATGAAATCAGAGAAAGAATTTCTAAAAACTACAAAGGAAACATTAACTATCGTAGTTCAATGAGGTCGATGAAGTGAAATACAAATTAGCCGCTTCGGCGTCAGGAAAAAAAATAATTGGTCTTGTATTGATTATTCTAAATGGCTGCACTACAATCAAGTGCTATCAAACTCCATTTGATTACAATGCATGTATGGAATCAGCTTATGCAACTATCATCAATGCCACAGGGACAAATACAAAACCTGAATTGTATATGACCTCTGTAATTTCTATTTTTTTAAAATGCCAAAAGGAAAAGAAAGAATGGCATGATATCTGTCCTTATGAGATATTTATGTAATCCTAGATGACAGGCTAATTTTGGGAATCTACTTTTAGTTTAGATGAGGCTACTTGATTACTCTGCAAGTCCAGAAAACAGAATAAAAATGGGTTGCCAGTGAAGAGAGAGCGAGATACTATTGAAGAAATTTATAAAAATATGGGAATTAAACCAGAATTTCATTCTTACAATAACAACGAAAGCGTAGAGGTTGAATAGGGGCAGATTTTATTATAGCAAAGAAATCTATTTTGAAAAAACCTTTACACCGAAAGATGATAAGTTTCTAAATATGGCTAACGATTTATTCAAGTGGTTTCGTAAGACTTTTAAGACGCCCAAGTTAGAAGGTTATGAAGACTTTATAATTTCTCCTGCAGTATTACGATTTCACAAAAATGGGGGAGCGTTATCTTTAAATCCAGAGGTGTCGAAATCTGTTTTAGATACAGAAAAAATATATCATCCTTTGGCAAACTGAATCATTTAGAGATAAATTTTACCCACTTTAATAAAGTCTTGTATAGCTTACACCCAATTACCCGCTCTTTAAAATAGTTAATACTTGAATGCTCAATGAAATTAAAAAAACTGTAAGTATTTTACTTTTGATGGTTTAATTTTTTCCTTGCCTTGGATTGAATTATATTATAGGGTAAGGACACAGGACGAAAGAAATGGATATATATACTACAATAATGGCAACGATAATAATAGTCTCTTCTCTTTTTGGCATGTTCACTGTCGCTTCTCGAATCATTGAGCGTAGAATAGAAAATCAAGTCAATAAGAGAATGGAAAAATTTGAAAATGAACTAAAGGAATTAAGTAGAGGAAAAGCATAGATGCAGGATGAATTTCTAGATAAGGTTCTGTTCATTCTCTTTGCAACTTTCTTTGCTTTGACTCTAGTATTAATTCAATTTTACAGTGCTGAATGGAAAGAATTTATTCAAATTCTGTTTACAGTTATGGGAGTCGTCAGTTTCCTTTTATCTCTGAAAGAATACTTTAAGAAGAATAAATGATTAGAGGTTATTTGTAATTTTTAATTGTCCGAAGAAAGACTCATATAGCTTACACCCAATTACCCGCTTCTTATAATGGTTAATACTATGGTGCAACCCCTCCGCTTTGACAACGTGAAAATAAAATTTTGTGATTCTTCTATTCTATTGCAAAATATTTGTGTTTTGTTGAGACATTATAAATCTGAAATCTAGGAGAACAAAAGTGTCAATAAATGTAATAGATGTTACTGGTGAAGATTTTGAAGAAGTGGTTTTAAACGAAACGCTTCCTGTTATAATTGATTTCTGGGAACCTTCTTGTGGATCCTGCGTGGCTCTCGCGCCGATGTTTGAAGCTCTTGCAAAAGAATTCAAAGACGAAGTAAAATTCGTAAAAGTGAATACAGAAGATTGTCCTGATATAGCAGAAGAATATGAAATATCCGGTCTACCTACCTTCATGATTTTCAAAGATGGAGAATACGTAGAAGAATTTGAAGGAGATGAACTGCCTAAAAAATCAGACTTGAGAGAAATGATCGCAAGAAATATAGAAGAGTCAGAAGAAGAATCCGATGAAGAGGAAGAAGATTCAGAAGAGGAAATCGAAGAAGAAGAAACCCCAAGAGGTCAAAGAAGCAAAAGAACAAAAAAATAAGTGAATAATGGCTAATTGTAAAGTTAGAAATAAAATTACAAAGAACAACAAACCAACCGTTAGTCATTAGCCTCTAATGGTTGCACCAAGCCCTTTCCATGCGACAATGGGATTCTTGTGGACAAAAAAACCTTTCATAGAATCTCCTGATTGGGCTGAACATTGTTTGGCTGGATGTATTCTGCCACTAAAATTAAACTCTTGGAGCTTTCTACTCTTCCTTATGTCTCACTGCAAGGACGCCAGCCGAATCCGTTATTAAATTATTCTCTCTTATATATAATCTCATTTCTGAAATGTCGATAATAAAAGGAGGATTAAACCTAAGCTTTTAAAGAGTAAATAGAGGATTGATTGTAAATTGCATTGATATTTATAATTAAATTGGTTGAAATTTATTTCCAAGTGTTCTATTTTTGTTTTTCTTTTGTTCTTTAATGGTAATTTATGAAACATTCAATTAAAACCAACCAGCCCAATCCTAAGAAAAACCCTTTTCACACTAGTCTGTGCATTATGCTATTCTGGATTTCCTTTTTTGCACTTACTGTTTCTATTTTTCCCCAAGAGGCAAAAATCACCGAAACAGAAAAAGAAGTCACAGAAAAGAAAAAAGTAGATAAGGATGTAGTCTCTGATCTAACTGCAACTCTCAGTGCAGATTCTATTTCCATCGAATTGAAATGGACACCTCCCTCCGATGAAGGGGATGTAATTATCGCAAGATCCAATCAAGTGATCGATACAATGGAAAAATTAGGTGTATCCGATTCTCTTGGAAAGTATAAGAGTGACAAAGTAAACTTTTTCAATCATTTTAACGATACAAATCTCCGACCCGGTGAATACTATTATGCAATCGTATTGGTATCCCAAATCAAAAAGAAACGAGTCAAGCTTTTTCCGGGAGTCAACTATACAATTACCCCTGCTGTAGTTCCGGTTCAAATTGATACTCCTAAAGTCGTTCCACAAATCGCAGAAGTAAAACATGAAGCTGATTCAATTAGTAATTTAAAAATTAGAACCGTAGAAAATTCGGTTCGTCTTTCTTGGACTCCCCCGATTGGAGCAGAGGATTCCATTAAGTATACGATTTACCGTTCTCCTGATCCAATGTCGAATGTGGGGCTAATGGAAAAAGCCACAAAGATAGGAGAAGTGATTCATCCTGAAACTACTTTTCTAGATACAGGACTCGATTCCTCTCAAACCGTCTACTATGGAGTAACCGTTACAATTCAAGATAAGGAAGCAACACCTTTAATAGAAGATAAATCCTTTCGCAAATTTTACTTTGTTAAAACAGAGAAAAAAGAAGAGCCTGCTAAAGACGAAAAAATCACCGTTGTGGAAGAAAAAAAAGATCCAGTTGTAGTCGTTACAAAACCCTTGCAAGTTACGAATCTTACCGGTGATGTAAGAAAAGATGGAATTCTACTCGCATGGACTGCGCCAGAAGGAGCAGTAGCCAATTCAAGCAAGTATTCCATTTATGAATCCAACGCTAGAATCGCAGACGAAACAAATGGAACTCTAATAGAAAAAGCAAAGAAGATAGGCACTGTAGTTCATCCCGATGTTTCTTTTCTACATCCAAACTTAAACAAGAAAACTCCTATGTTTTATGCAGTGACTACAAAGACAGGTGAGGGAGAAGAAAACCTTATTCTCCAAGAAGGAAAATCTTTCATTAAAATCGATCCTAGTAAAAAGAAGAAAAAAAAGAAAAAGAAAAAAATCGAAGAGACAAAGGCAGAAGAAACCAAGCCTGAAGTTATTAAACCAGAAGAAAAACCTTCTCATTCTAAGCCAGTAGTAGAAGAAGAAACAAATCCGGACTTTGATACAATCATGTCTCAGTATTATAAAAAGGATAAATTCACAGAGGCTCGTGTGAAGTTTGAATCCTTAGCAGATAGAGTATCTAGCAATTCCATCAGAGGTAAATCGTTATTTTTCGCAGCCCTCTGTTATTATAATCAAAAAGAGTATAGTTCTGCTTTAAGAATACTTCTGAGCGAAGATGTGCAAATGAACTATGATAAAGAGCGTGTGGATTTTTATGTAAAAAGATGTTTGGAAAATCGGGGAAGTAAATGAGTAGATTAATATATGTCTTAGTTGGGTTTTTATTCGTTTCCGGTGGAGTTTTAACTGCCGTGTATATAATGGTGAATAAAGCAGAAGAAAAATCGGTGGAAAACAATGCGTATCCGTTTGAAGAAAGATTAAAGATAGCGGAAGAGCTTTTGAGTCAATCAAGCAAGAAGAGTTCTCAAAAAGCATTACTCCTTTTCACTGAGCTTTCTTCCAAATCAGTTCCTGATGCTTATAAGTTTAGAGTAACTTTCGGTCATGCAGGTGCACTGCAAAAAAATAAAGATAGACTAAGAGCATTAGACATCTACAAAGAATTAAATCAGGTTCCGAATCTTTCCAAAGACGAAAGAGAAAATCTCAGTTATGCGCTAGGTAACTTACTACTCGTTCTTAATCAGGAAGAAGAAGGAAAGATTCATCTGAACTCTGTTCTACAAACAAGTCGCGACAATAAACTAAGATCAAGGGCGCTTCTTTCGATTGCTGACTTTTATATGAGAAAAGCAAAATACGAAAATGCCAGTAAAAATTATTTTCTAGCTGTTCAGGAATACCCGAATAATGTGCAAGCTAGAATTGGTTGGACGAGAGCCTTACGAAAATTAGGAAAAGACTTTGCTTCGTATGACATATTCGAAAATTATTCAGAAGAAATCGCTTCTATGGATAAAGAAGAGCCTAAACCAGCTTTGATTCCAGAAGACAAATCTTCAGGATTTGACAGAGCCAAAACCTTATACAATAAGAATCAGTTTGACAAAGCACTCAAAGCTTTTGCAAGACTCTTAAAGGTTACACCTGCAGGAAAGCAAAGAGAGAAAATCCTATACTATATGGGAGAATCAAACTTAAAGTTAGGACGTTATGCGGAAGCAATTCGCTTTGCCGAAGAAGTTCTGGTAAATGAGCCAAGTCTTCTTGACCATTATGCACTTTTTACTAAAGGTATGGCGCTTTTTTCTACCAAGAAATACGATCGGGCGGCAGCAGTATTCAATGCGATAGTCGATAAGTATGAACCAAGCACAATCACGGAGAGAGCGAGAAAATACTCTAAAGAATGCATTCAACTTCTAAAAGAAGAAGCCAATTATCCGGCAAAAGAAGAAAAACAGCCAGCAGACGACACAACGCCAGAGACCAGTAATCCGAATGAATCAGACCTAGAGGACGATTCCACAGAATAGATTTTTCAAAAAATTAATTCGTTTTATAAATTAATATTGAAAAATCTTTCTTTCCATGGTGTGTATTAAGAATGCGTTTCAGGATATTCTACATCATAGGACTTTTTCTTTTATTCTTCAATTCCTGTAACTTCTTGCATTTTGATTTCGCAGAGCATAGACTCCAAGCACAAAAAGGCATTTTAGATTTAAGAACATGGGACTTCGAAAAAAACGGTCCCGTAAAATTAGATGGAGAATGGGAATTCTATTGGGAGAAGCTTTATTCCTTAGAAGAGATAACAGGCATTTTCCTCAATAAAACTTATTTTACCATTCCTCATACTTGGAATGATACAATCGTTGATGGCAATAGATTAGATGCGGAGGGGTATGCAACCTTTCGACTTAGAATTCTGCTTCCAGATAACAGCCCAGCATTAGCAATTCGTTCCCAACAACAAGCAACTGCCTTTCATATCTTCGTAAACGGCAATTCAACATTAGGCTCAGGAAAAGTAGGTATATCCGAATTAGACTCTATTCCACATACTGTTCCTGCTATTGGATATGTGCCAGATCTAAAAATGCAAGACATGGAAGTTGTTATGCAGATTTCAAACTACCATCATCGAAAAGGGGGAACATGGCATAGTATTTTTTTAGGAACTTATAGGCAAATCAGCACAATAGAAAAAACTGCTAGAGAGACAGATTCATTCTTAGCAGGGTTACTTCTATTTATCTTTGTGTATCATCTGGGATTTTATCAGCTTAGAAAAAATGATAAGTCATCTATCTTATTCTCTCTTTTCTTTTTATTATTATTCCTTAGAATAGTTACGACAGGTGAAAAGCTAATAACGAATTACCCCTTATTAAATCAATTTGAAGTGTATGTTCGACTTGAATATTTAGTATTTTTCCTATCTCCAGCACTTGCCATTCAATTTCTACATTATCTTTTCCCAAAAGAAATTCACAAACTTTTTTTCTTAACCTATTATGTAATTGGTATTCTGGCAAGTTTTAGTCTTCTCTTAAAGCCGGTCTATTTTACCTATGCATTTCCAATTCTACAGCCTGCATTGATCGTTTCGCTCATCTTAATTCCGTATTATATTATAAAAGCAGTTATCAACAAAAGAGAATATGCAGTTTCCATCCTGGTAAGCACAATCGCCATTATCCTTACTAACGCACATGATCTTCTTGCAATAAACGAAGTCATTCATACGAATATGTTTTTAATTCCTTATGGAATTGTGATAATGGCGCTTACTCAGTCTTATACGCTACTATTAAAATTCTCCTCTGCTTTCAAAAGAATTGAAGAACTTTCTCTGGATTTAAGAAGAACAAACTTCGCCTACGCGAGATTCGTTCCCTATGAATTAATACTTTACTTAAAAAAAGAAAGTATCTTAGAAGTTCAGCTAGGAAATCAAATTCAAAGAGAGATGACTATTCTTTTTTCGGATATTCGTTCCTTTACTCAATTATCCGAAACGATGACTCCGGAGGAAAATTTTAATTTTCTAAATGCTTATCTTAAAAGAATGAATCCGTGTGTGCAATATCATAGTGGTTTTATCGACAAATACATCGGTGATGGGCTAATGGCTCTTTATCCCTTAAGTCCTGATGATGCAATTGAATCAGCCATTGAGATGCAAAAAGAAATTAGAATCTATAACCAAAGTCGTTTACAAAAAAACTTTGCTCCTATTGAAATTGGGATTGGTATTCACACTGGAATGATTATGCTTGGAACAATCGGAACAGAAGATAGAATGGAGGGAACAGTTATTTCTGATGCAGTCAATCTTGCTTCTAGAATTGAGGGACTGACAAAGATTTACGGTGCATCTATTCTCATGAGTATCGAAACTCTTTTCTCTCTTGAAGATGCTGATAAATATTTATACCGAATCCTCGATCGAGTCAAAGTAAAAGGCAAAGAGAAAAATCTTACAGTAGTAGAAATACTCAATGGACACTCAATAGCTGTATTTGATTTATTCAAAGCAACAAAGACCCAATTCGAAATGGGGGTTAGTCTCTATTTGACGCAAGACTTCCATGAGGCAATTAGTTGCTTCACAGAAATTGTAAGTATAAATCCGCACGATAAAGCAGCAGAACTTTATTTAAAGCGATGCTCTTATTATGAAGTCCACGGAGTTCCTCTTGATTGGGAAGGAGTATCTTCCTTTGATGACAAATGATTAAGCTATTTTTAGAAAGGTTTATTGAACTCGCTAGTAAAAATCCAGAAGAAATCCCTTCCTTCACACAAATCTACAGAGAAGGAAATCTCTTAGCGGAAAAGTTCAACAAGGTAGAAGAAAATGCAACCACTCATATGCACAGTGAAATTCTTTGCATTGAATCAGCCCAGCGGATAATAGATAACAAGTTTTTAAACGGCTGTGTAATGCTGACAAGCATTGAGCCATGCCTCATGTGTGCGGGTGCAATCATTCATGCACGTATTGCAAAGGTCACTTACTTTCTAGAAGCCACAAAAACAGAGGGCATAACTTCTCTTAGCATTGAATCCATTTATTCAAAAAACCATTTTCCTAAATTGACTTTGCATCATTCTGAAGAAATTGAAACCATAGTAAAAGATTTCTTTAAAGACAGGAGGGGATAATTTTTGCTAGATTTATTCTAGCGTTCTATTTTATTGGAATTTCCAACTAGGAGAAGTGTCAGAGTGGTCTATTGTGCCCGCTTGGAAAGCGTGTGTGCGTAAGCACCCCGGGTTCGAATCCCGGCTTCTCCGAATTTTACTGCCATGTCAGAAGAAAGCCACCTAGTATTCGCCCGCAAATACCGTCCTCAGCTATTTAAAGAGGTAATTCATCAAGACTTAGCCATTGGCGCTCTCATGAATGCTCTCAAAAATAACAGAGTTGGTCATGCCTATATCTTCTTCGGACCAAGAGGCGTTGGAAAAACTACAATTGCAAGACTATTAGCGAAGCGATTAAACTGTGAATCCCCTGAAGACAACGAGCCTTGCAACAAATGTAAATCATGCATCGAAATTATAAAAGGCAATTCAAATGATGTTCTAGAAATTGACGCTGCAAGTAATCGTGGTATCGACAATATTCGTGACCTCAGGGAAAATGTAAAATTCTCTCCCATGGGTGGAAAATACAAAATATACATCATCGATGAGGTTCATATGCTCACCGATCAGTCGTTTAACGCATTGTTAAAGACATTAGAAGAGCCACCCCATCACGTAGTATTCATATTAGCCACAACAGAGTATCACAAAATTCCAGAAACAATTCTATCTCGTTGTCAGGACTTTGTATTTAAGAAAGTTCCACTTCCCAATTTACAATCCTACGTAGAGTATCTTTGTAAAATTGAAAAAATTGATTATGATTCCGATGGATTGTTCTGGGTTGCCAAAAAAGGCGACGGCTCTGTCCGAGATACACTCTCGTTTTTAGAGCAAGCGGTTACCTTCACTGACGGGCATATCACTGGAAAACTCATCGGTAAAATGATCGGCTACCAGGGAGTAGACGTTCAAATTGAGTTATTCAAAAGTATCCTCGCCGAAAAAACTTTTCATAAATCTTTTCAGACGATTGAAAAAGTTTACAATGAAGGAGCTGACCTCCATAAATTTATGTGGGACTTCGTTGAATTCACACATGCACTTATACTCATCAAGGAAAACTTAGCGGATAGAGACTCGCTTAATTATCCAATAGAAGATATTCAAAAAATTACAAAAGAATTGGAGTCTTTTAGTCCTGAAATACTAACCTTGCTTTCCGAGAAGATTTATACTATCTATGAAAAACTCATGTATTTAAAGCTCAGAAACTCTTTTGAAATGAAAATTTTTATAGAAATTTCTATTCGGAAATTAATCCTTGATATGAATAAACCTTCTGTTGCCGGTGTTCTAGAAAAAATACACGACTTACAACAAGCTCTTCAAAAAGAAGGAGAGAAATTTGTTGCATCTGCGCCTTCAAGACCTGTAGGGCAGTCAGTTACTAACGTAGCTAAAGCGGATACTTCCAATAAACCGGAAGTAGAAGAAGCACCAGAAGATATTGATATGGAATCTATACTAAAAGATAAATTCCTTGGAACAGAAGTAGACTCTTCGAAAGTTCCAGAAATTTAAAAACGAAATAGGAGACAAATATGTTTGGAAAAAAAATAGACAAAATGGCCGAGACACTCGGTAAAATGAAAGACATGAAAAATCAAATGGCAGCGATTCAGAAGAGAATCTCTGTTATCCGCGTTACAGCTTCTGCAGGTGCGGGAATGGTAGACGTAACCGCTAGTGGTGACGGTGTAATTACAAATATTAAAATTAACAAAAATCTTTTTGAAGGCGATGATATGAAAATGCTAGAAGACTTAGTGATATCCGCTACAAACGAAGCTCTTAAAAAATCAAAAGACGCCATGACTCACGAAATGAAAAACGTGACCGGCGGATTTGATCCAAATGAATTGAGTAAACTCTTTGGTGGATCGGGTGACTGATCTTCTCTTCAAAAAGTTAGTCTCTACACTTAGCTCTCTTCCCGGTATAGGGAAGAAGAGCGCCTATCGTCTCGGCTTTCATATTTTAAGAATGGATGCAACTGCATTCTCTAATTTCATAGAAAGCATTGAGTCCGTAAAATCCAATCTTAAATTCTGTAAAAAATGTGCAGGCATTACTGAATTCGAAGTCTGCGAAATCTGCACCGGTGAATCTAGACTAAAAAATATTCTATGCGTTGTAGAGTTACCGGAAGATATTTTCTTTATCGAAAACACTGGTGAGTATAAAGGCAAATACCATGTGTTAAATGGAGTCATTTCACCGTTAGACGGCATAGGTCCTGAAAATTTACGAATTAAAGAATTATTAGAGCGGTTAAAAGAGGAACCAGTAGAAGAAGTCTTACTCGCAACCAATCCTACTCTCGAAGGCGATGCAACTGCTTCTTATTTATTTAATCTATTGCGGGCAACAGGCATTAAACTCTCACGTATTGCTCATGGAGTTACAGTTGGTAGCACACTTGAATATGCCGATCAATATACACTCGGCAAAGCAATTAAGTCTAGACTGACGATTTAAAACTCCTGTTTGAATTGAATGTTTGCGAAATAGATTTCACCGGCTCCATTAATTTTGCGCGAGCCGCTGACATTAAAGACTATAAAATCACTGACTAGTTTTAATTTGAATGAGGCTGCTCTATCGGTAAGTATAGTATTGATATTCTCCCCATCACTCCATTGTTCATAGAGAGAGCTAAATTGATTGGAATCTTTTTGGAGAATGGAAGAGATTTCTAGTTTCCAATCTGGTATAGGACGAACAGTCCATTTTAGTTCAGCGAGTTCATCCTCATTTTTTCTTTTTTCGAATCGCAACATAAACTCAGTTGTCTTTAGCCGATATTCATATGAAATTCCTAGTGCGAGTGTATTTAGCCTTGGATTTTTTTCATCAATAACAGCAGGCAGTTTCTGATACCCTCTACCCGAAATACATAGAGCTCCAATCCTACCACTTAGAATAGAAGAATTAACACCGATTACCCGCTCTTCTTTTTTGTCTGAAATATTTTTAAATGCTTCCAATCTATCATAGTGATATCTAGATATTTTTAAATTAAAAGCTTTTTCGTTATTTGTTCCCGTTAAATTATCTTGATTCGATACAAACAAACCACCGTTATCCTCTCTATAATGAGAAAGCTCTACTTCCATTGCTTTCTTTGGGAAGAAAGCAGAGAGATTTATATAACCGTAATAATTCTCTCGTTTACCCATAGCCTGAGAACTAATGGTAAATTCCCCTTCTGACTTTGGATGTATTTTATAATTTCTAAGATTTAAAGCTAGAAAATGAATCTTTGTTTCAGGACTA
>Ga0209174_10002428_pt1 | contig 12303 bp, 8 predicted proteins | sample JI91814BDNA_FD_187505 | JGI IMG/M metagenome (GOLD analysis project Ga0209174, IMG submission 187505) | Wastewater effluent complex algal communities from Wisconsin, to seasonally profile nutrient transformation and Carbon sequestration -... | ecosystem: Engineered > WWTP > Effluent > Algae...
TGGCGCGTTGCCGGGAGTCCCACAGATGCACTCCCAGCGCCGCAAGGTACTGTGAAAGTCGCTCGGTCACACCGTCAGAAATAGAGAGTTTCATACCCTCCTTAGATCACGCATCGCCGCGCCCTGCAAATTCCTCCCGGCAGAGCTTGCCAGCGACGGCCTTAGCAAGCTCTGCGGGTGGATGACGCAGTACTACTAGACTGGCTGTCGGCACTACTTCCTGTCGGTCGTTTCATCTGTTACGCTTCGCTTGGGGAGTTGAGCCTTGCAGGTCACAGACAAGAGAGAACTGGTTCGTTGACCTTCTGCGTCTCGGTGAAGTCAGCACCCTGAGATGCGGCTTCAAGCGCACTGAGTGGACGACCCACCGAGGTCTGTACCCAATGCAAGATAGCTTGTAACCTCCCCGAGGTCGGCTCAGCAGTGAACTCAGGCCCCTGTGCCGCCGACATGGACAGGAGTGCTTCGATGGAGCAACTGCTTTGCACCTTGGCTGCCAGCAGCAGCCTTTCCGGATCAACCCGAAACACCTGCATCGAACCACTCCGCTGCTCTGTCTTCATCAGCACCGCAATCGTTCCATCGCGATGGAGGATCAGCCGATGGACCGAAAGCCGCACCCTCGCAAGCGGCTTGTCCGTATGTGGGGACCATAGGTACAAATCATGGTCCGTTGCCGCCAACACCATTGGCTCATGGCCCGCTCCCGCAGCAATCATCGAGAGGTGCTTGACTGGGGCGGGCGTATTCGTAACCAGAGGAGCAAATTCGACCTGCGGGCTATCAGCACGGATACTCCACCGAAAGATCCTATTGTCCTGGGTGGCCAGAAGTCCTTCCATTCCGCCATCGCTCACCGAGACGCCGGAAATCCTCACAGCGTTGCTGGGCTTGAGCAACGTAACGTCCTCAAGTCGATCCCCCTGTAGATTATTGGAGCTTGGCGCAAACAGTCTGGCCGCCCCTCCGTCCTGATACGCGACGATCGCATGATCTCCGTGAGGAGATATCGCCATCGGAATGATTGGATAGCCCCGATGATCGGCACTCAAAACACTCGTCCGAACAGATTCCTTGATGAGCCGGCCATCTCGGACCTTTGCAATCAGGAACTTGCCTTCTCGTCCCCCAAGGAGCACCTGGCCACTCTCAGGTGCCACCGCCATTCCGTAGTCATCGTAGGGCGACAGACCGAGTGCTTTGCGAGTATCCAACGCGAGTTCAGCAATCCGGAGTTCTTTCGCAAGTACGTCCTTCGGCTCCACCGTCAAGAGTCCAGCTTGCGCAAGCCGATGACGAGCTGTCCATCGGACACAAGAGAGAGGAAGGTCTGCACCAGTACGCCCACGTCGGAGCAGCCGATCCAGAAGTGGCAACACAGACGGGTGGTCACTGGCCACATTCTCAGCGCTCTGCAACCTCCGCTGGCAGTCCTGGTTTAGCTCTGCAAGAACCTGCCGGTCCGTTCGCACACGGGTGAAATGGATACCGCCCCAAAACATCACCGCAGAAACCACCGATGTCGCTGCAATCCAAGCCTTTCGCCTTCTTTGGATCGCTGTTTGGTGCTGCAGTTCCAGTTGCTGCCGCTCCCGTTGCGCATGCAAGTACGCTTGCCCTTCAACTTGGTTCCTGGTGTTTCTGTCGGACTCCTGCCGCTCCCACTCTTGCTTTTCTACCAGCAGCTTGCAACACGCAGCTTCCAGCTCAGTGGCATCAGAGAACCGAACTGTAGGCTCGAGTCCCAGGGCACTGATGATGAGTCGGTCGTAGCGCTGCGAGGCGAAGCGCTGCTCCCTTGAATCCTGATCCTGACAGAGTGGGCGGTAGACCCCCGGAGAAGGCACAGGCCAAACGATCGCCTGCGAAAGCATCTGGTAGAGAATCACGCCCAGTGCGTAGACGTCATGACTCTTTTTGGCAGCGATGGGCTGGCTGGTTTCAAACGCGATTACCGCCTCTGGCGGCATATAACCTGATGTGCCACAGGGAGAGCAGAGCGAAGGAACCTTGCGTGGACAGAAGCCATCCTGAACTCGCTCGCCTACTTGTGCAATCCCGAAATCCAGAACCTTGATTCCGTGCTTCGCCGCACTCCCATGCTCGGTCACAATGATATTTCCGGGCTTGAGATCACGATGGATGACCTCTTTTTCATGCGCGAACTTTACGGCCCGCGTCAACTCCAGAAATAGCTGGAACCACTCTTCTGTCGTACGTCCAGGCGTTCGATCCTGAAGTTGGTGGAACAGCGTTTCGCCCGAAACATACTCCATCACCATAAAATACGCACCGATGAGAGCACTCGGCAGGTCGGGGTCCGGTTCAATCCGCGATACATCGTGTACTTTCACAATACACTGATGATTGAGCGCTCCGGTTGTCAGCGCTTCCTTCAGAAGCTTAGCCTCTGCCGCATCGATAGGATTCTGGCTGGGATGGAGGATCTTGATCGCAACGTCGCGCAGAGCAAACTGTTCGTCCTGAGCTGCATAGACCTGCCCCATTCCGCCTTCACCGAGCTTTCTACCGATGCGATAGCGCCGATTCAGTCTCAGGCGTTTGGTTCGGTCGGTATCGCTGCCAAGCAATGTTAACGAACTCATCTATTGCCTCTCAAAAAGTCAGCTACTACTTGATCAGGCTCTTAGGACGGAGTCAGACGCTAGCACGGGTAATGCCAAGACATACAAGACCATTGAGCACACATTCGGGCCTTGCGTTGCGCTGGCAGCCCTTGATAGCGTTCGACGCATGCTCCGGGTCCGCGTGCGGCAAGACGGTCAACAAGATGCTATTTACCATTTTGAAAAGCACGAGATTGCAGTCGGAAGAGTGCATGGACTGGACATCGTGCTTCCTTCAGAGGAAGTCTCTCGCCACCATGCACAGATATCGTGGAGTGGCAGTGTGGTGACCGTCACCGATAAGAACAGCACGGCAGGCACTTGGCAGAGAATCGTCGGCAGCAAGGAGGGACATTTTTCAAAAATGGCCGTTGAGATAGGTGGCTATGAGCTCACCTTTGAAATCGTAGAAGCAGCAACGAGACCACCAGGCTCCTCCAAAACGCCGGTTGTGGCAGTGGCGCAGAGCACGCCACGGGAACTCAACACGATTCCCACACCTGCTGCCGTTGCCGGACCGGCACCCTTGCCGCGCTCTCAAGGGTCGGCAGCGAAAGAGTCCACGGGGCCGAGTCTAAGACGACTTCTCGATCTGCGACTGCGCACCACAGACGAATTCGATGCCTTCTGCCTAGACTACTTCCCCGGCGTATATAAGCGCTTCGCGCCCGGAATGACGAGACTGGCCAAACAGAACCATCTGCTCGAGTCGGAGCGTCGAGAATCGATCGAGCAGGCCCTCACCGAGCACGAACAGTATCAGCCGCGCTAGGGACCGTTGACCCACCCCTAAAGATTGATCCACGAATCAAGGGAGGAGAATTTTGCCCCAAGGAGATGGATGCCTGGGCGTCCCCACAGCGCGCTGGGGAACTTAACCCCCCGCAGAATATGAACTCCTACACACAAACAAAAAACCCAGAGAAAGCCATTCCTAAAGTCACCTTTGGATCAACTTTGGGGGGCAGGTCAAGATCGAACCGGACTTTCTGATACACTCCAATCTGATGAAAGCAAAGCTGGCGCACAGCTTCCTCTTCCTCTTGGTCTGGGTGAGTTGCTGGTCTCACGCAGCCGCAAATGACTTGAGCATTCGCATCCTGTCACCCGGCAGTCAGGCGTTGGTCACGGATGAGATCGTGACAGTCCAGTTGGCGCTGCGGCTGCCAGAATCGGAGCAACTCGAGCGTGTGATTCTGTTGGTGAACGGGCAAGCGGTAGCCCAACAGACCAAGCCCAATCAGGATCGAGACATTGTGGTGCTTCCAAACTCGACAGGCTCACCCGTTCTGCTGGCAGGGGAACGCAAATACATACTATCTGCGACGCTTCCTAGCCCTATTGCGGCACCGGAATCCGAAGTAGACCTACAAGCACGACTAGAAACCAAGAGTGGTCAGTCGGCACAGGCGAGTCGCACCATCCGCCGACGGACAGTGAATTCCTCCCAGTTTGTACCAAAGCCCCGGATGTATCTCCTAGCCATTGGTGTCAGCCGCTATCGACAGCACGAGCTCGATTTGATGTTTCCTGCCAAAGATGCAACCGAGCTCGCGGGCGTGCTGGCCACACAACAAGGTGGTTTGTATCGGAGTGTACAGACCAAGCTGCTAACCGACCAGATGGCCACCAAGGCCGCCATTTTGGATGGACTAGAGTGGTTTCAGCGACAATCCACCAGCAAGGATGTTCTGGTTCTGTTCATGGCAGGACACGGCATCAATGATCCGAGCACAGGTCGTTACTACTTCCTGCCTTATGATGCCGAACCAGACGCCGTGAAGCGGACAATGGTGTCTCAGGAAGACATTCAAAGCACGCTGAGTGCGATGACGGGCAAGGTGATTGTGCTGCTAGATAGTTGTCACGCAGGTGGCTTGACCGCAACGCCAGGGCTGCGTGGATCGATGGACATGGATGCTTTTGTGAACGAGCTGAATCAGACCGAAGCGGGTCTCCTGGTAATGGCCGCCTCCAGTCGACGACAGGCCGCCAAGGAATCCCCGGCCTGGGGAAATGGTGCGTTTACAAAAGCGCTACTAGAAGGGCTGGGTGGTGCCGCAGCGTATTTGCCGGGTCGGCCGATTACGGTGAACATGCTCGACCTGTATGTCAGCGAACGGGTCAAGCAGCTCACCCTTGGGACACAGCGAGCAGTCACCACCAAACCAGCGTCTCTGGGGGACTATCCGATCGCGTTGCCACCGGTCCAGGCGCAACCGCAGACCGCTCCGGACCGGTCTGAAAGACCTCTTCCCAGTCCACCAGCGCTTCCACCATTCCCCCTGGACAGCAGTACGGGACAAGCCGCGCCAAACAATCCGATTCTGCCCAAGCAAAGAGCGCCTCTGTACAGGCAGTGGTGGCTGTGGTCAGCAGTCGCTGGAGTTACGGTAGGCGCTGCCATCCTGATCGGACTGCTGGCAACTTGGCAGCGTGCGCCAGCGGATGCCACCCGATTGACCCTGGTGTTTGAGCCAACCTTCTGAGCGCCTATCTCCAGAACATTCACCATCAAACGCTCTGGAGATAGGGCTCGCGGCAGGAGGGGGCTACCTCTCAACCCTGCCATCGGTTGGCAAGGCATCGTCGGCTCCTTTGCATCCAGAACGATGCCACGACCATTCCGCCGAGGCAATTAGGGACCAGCCTTCACCAGCCCCTGATAAAGGAGTCGATTGGGGGTCGCCGCTGTTGCCAGTTTGACGATCCCAGGGGTTGCCGCCTGCAATATCTTCTGTTTCAGCGCATCGTACGGTAGGTCTCCGTACATCGACTTGAACAGCGCAGCCGTACCGGTGACGTGCGGTGCCGCCATCGAGGTTCCGGAAAGCTCCATAGTGGTTCCTTTCAGCCCTGTGGAACGAATCCTTTCTCCCGGTGCGTAGAGCCCAACACAGGCACCGAAGTTGGAAAAGGACGCCTGCTGGTCGCCCTTATTGGTCGCCGCCACCGCAAGTGCAGAAGCGGCGCTCGCCGGCGATTGGGTACAAGCATCGGTATGCTTGTTTCCTGCTGAGGTGACCACCAACATTCCAGTGCTCGCAGACAGCCGGTCGATCGCTTGATTGAGAAGCATCGACTTGTCTCCTCCGATCGAAATGTTCACCACGGCGGGTCGGATGCCATTACGGGCCACCCACTCGATGCCTTGGATCACCGTTTCGTTGGTACCCTGCCCACTGCGGTCCAGCACCTTCACGCCTCGCAACAGGACGTTCTTTGCCACTCCGTAACGAACGCTTCCGATGGTTCCGGCGACATGCGTACCATGGCCGTTCTCATCGCGCCCATCGCCTCCAAAGGCATCGAACATGCGCATGGCGCGACCGCCAAATTCAGGATGGGAGTCTTCCATACCGGTATCAATCACGTACGCCCGGATGCCTGAGCCGTTGAAGTCGTATCGATAGCGCTTGTCGAGCAGTAGCTCGCGTCGATCGATGCGGTCCAGGCCCCACGGCTCACCAGCGGGATCTAAGACCTGCACCGCATCTGCATGAACAGGACGAACTGGCTCGATCTGCGCCACACTTGGGTCAGCACGCAGTTGCTCGACTTGCTCGGCGGACAGGGTCGCCGAAAAGCCCTTGAGAGCGTGGTGAAACATCGACTGCGTGGTGACTCGATACTTGGAAGCAAGCTGGGCGAGTTGCAGTCCCGAGGCCTCCGCACTGGAGCCGGATGTAGTGCTCACGAGGCTTACCAAGTAGCGGCCTTCCGTTTGTGCCGGACTGGTCCGAACCTTGGTAGGACTTGTCGGTCGCAATGGCTCTTCCTTGGCCACCTGCACCAGCGCCGAGGCAGCAGATCCAATGCCGGATTCCGCTTCCTGTGGAAGCGCATCGAGATTGTCGCTCCCAGATTCTGCGCCGCAACCAAGCATGCTCATGAACAGCAGCCCGATGGTTGGCGAAAGGACTCGGTGGCACGAGGGAACATGGAACAGACGACTGGACAGCGTTGAACGTGACATGACAGGGCTTCCTTTCGATCGTTGTCTCAGCAGACCGAGCAGGCTGATTCCCGCTCCTTCTGCTCGATTGAAAGGACACCGCCATCACAAGACCTATGCGCAGATTTCTTGAACTACTTGTGCAGCAGTGGAAATAGCACGGACCCAATCCCTCGTTCGTTGAGGGAACCCCACACGACCTCTCCGCGATCCCGTACACCACTGGTAGGCGGAGGTTCTCTGTCTTTCTCTCCAGCAAGCAGCGCTGACTTCATGAGAGCAGCCTGGGTCTGTGCGGAGAGGGATTCACGAGCGGCGATGACGCAAAATACCTCGCGCCCTGAAGGTCCGGAAATCTGGTAGGAGCCATCAAGCGGCAACGATTGTTCGGTACCAACCGGAGTTGGCGTCGAGTTTGGCTGTTTCACGTCAGGATAGAGCGTCGACCAAGACCCGCTGCTTGCCAGATGCCCCACATAGAGATGAAGCGGCTCACGAACGGTCATCGCGAGCCGCACTCGATCGCCATTGTGCAAGGCCGCGCCTCGCCATAGGCCACTCTCACCACGAGCGTCGGTTACCATCGACACCGCCAGAGAGAACAAGTTCGGGGTACTACTTGCCGAGGTACGATGAACGCAGCCTGACCAGATCGGACAGACTCCCAGAATCAGCAGACTCGCTTGGACGATTCCTCGCATTTTTGCTCCCTATTTCGAACGTGCGCAGCGAAACCCCACATCCGTCAAGCCGACATCCGGGGCATACTTGCCACGCGTCGCTGACCGCGTCATCACCGCCGGGTTGCTATACGATCCGCCGCGAAAGGTTCGCAGGCGGCGTCCCTCGCTGTTTGATCCACGTACCTGCGGGTCTTTGCAGGGCTGCGGACACGACGGATACGGAGTTTGGTAGGCGTCAGCAACCCACTCGGCTGCATTGCCACCGAGATCGTAGATGCCCAGCGGAGTGACGTCTTGCTCTGCTGTTCCAACATCAAACAGTCCGCTATGAAAACCTGAACAGCGCAGCCTTCGCTGTTTCATGGTTCCCGGCGCATAGTCCCACAGCGCGAACATGACGCCTCTACAGTCCGGCTCCAGATCGCCCCATGGAAATCGTCGTCCCTCTGGACCTCGTGCAGCGAACTCCCACTCTGCTTCCGTGGGTAGTCGCTTGCCAAGCGACTGACAGTACCGCTGCGCTCCATACCATGTAACCTGCCGCGCCGGCTTCAACTCCATCTCTTTGGCAACATAGAAGTCCTGATGATCGGCTCGGTACTGAATCTCATAGGTAGGCTGAAACCAGGGATAGAGATTCACAAGTGGTTCGTCTTGCGCATAGACCCACTGCTCGTCTGGCTTCGGCGACTTGATCTGAATGTCACCGCGCTTCCCTAGCTGATTGAGCCAATTCGCCAGCTCGAAGGTTGTCACTTCGGTGGTGTCCAAAAAAAACGAAGAGACGGTCACACGTCGCTCCGGCAGCTCGCGTTCAAACAAAGAGAGGGGACAGTCTTGCTCATCGCGCTTGCACCAGACCCAAGCAGAGGCAACCGCTGGCTGACCGCTGCCCATCACAAAGGAACCACTTGCTACCTCGACCATCTTGGGTCGTAGCCAGCGATTCACCACTCGACTCTGCCACAGGGCCACAGAGACTCCTACGACCACCAACAAGATCAGAATCATGGTCGGGAGTAGAAGTCTTCGGTGTTGCTGGGGACGAAGTCTCGCCAGTGCATGGAAGACTTCCTCTGCGGAGCGGGGACGACATGCAGGATCACGCGCCAAACACTTCTCGACCAGTTCCGCGAGTCCTCGACACTCCGGAGGAACGCTTGGCACCAAAGACGGAACCGGTGCCGTCAGGATTTTGGTTCGCAGATCGTCTAAGGAATCCGATTGGAACGGTGGGTGCCCGATCAGAAGTTCAAACAGCAGCGCACCAAGAGAGTACAGATCGGACTGGGGGGTCGCTGCGGTGCCTCGCCATCGCTCCGGTGCCAAATACAGCGGTGTTCCGACCAGCGCCTTCTGCTCGACACTCATGCGGACCTGCGGCAGAGAGTCTGGGTGTAGCCGGGGCAACCCATCCTGGGTCGATAAGTGAGCCTCCTCCACTGAGGCCAAACCGAAATCTAGCAATTTTACCGAACCGGATTGCGTGAGCATTGCATTGCCGGGCTTCAAATCGCGATGGAGCACACCGCAACGATGCGCGGCACATAGCCCCTGTGCCAGGTCCGTTGCGATGCCCAGTGTCATCTGCCAACTGAGGGGTTTGTGCAGTTCGTCGAGACTCTGGCCGGGTACATACTCGTAGACAAGGTATGGGTGGCCCGAAACCTCACCCACGCGGTACAAGCCGATGACATGCGGGTTCACCACCCGTGCAATCGCTCGTGCTTCGTTGAGGAACCTCTTGTGCTGAACTGGATCTGAACGGACAGAGGTTAGAAACTTGATCGCCACGCGCCGTTCCAGCAGCGTGTCTGCGGCGAGATGAACCTGTCCCATGGCGCCTTCGCCCAATCGACGGAGCAGGCGGAACTCTTCAAAATGGGTCGGTGGATTCCACAACAGTGGTTCTGCCAGAAACGAAGCGCTGAGCTGGCTGCGATCTGTCGAGACGTCAGGAATCACCGTGAGAGGCTCGCCGAACGAAGGTGTGGCCTCAGCCGCCAAGGAAGCCGCCATTTCGACCAGCAAGTCCCGACATAGCTGGCAGCCCTCAATGTGCGAGTGCACCTCGGCACGCTTACCGTTAGCCATCTTTTGCGCCACAAAGGAAGCTATTTCTTCGTCGCTGAGATGGTGACCAACCATGACTGGGCGGAGTCTATCATGGGCACACCTAACATGCTATTGTCGGACACCGGGTTTTCGAACTACTCTTCACGCCATGAGTGAGTATTCGGCCCTGTCTCGTCTGTTCTGTGATCACTACGCCGCCGCATCGTCCATCGACCCCACCGAGGACGGCGATCCGCTTGAGGCAGTGCTCTCCTCGATATGGTTGCGTGGGAGTAGTGCCTACCCTACCGTGCAGCTATCAGCACCACTCTTTGTTTCTTATATTGCAGAGAGAATTGAACCTGCCGCAAACGGGACAGCCGTAATGGAGTTACTAGAAAAACTACACGTCGAGGATCTGTTCTTGACCTGCGCTTGCTTTTTCTCTATTAACGAAGCCATTCAAAAATTTGATCAGAAATTCATTGGGAAGGTACCGGCATTTCTGTCTCACATGCGTCTCGACAATAGCTTTTCGGCAGACATCCAGCAAGAGCTTCGGAAGAAACTATTGACTACGGAAGATGAGCGTCCAATAGGGATTGCTGGATATCATGGGCGTGGAGACTTAAGCAACTGGCTCCGTGCGGCCGCGATTCGGATGGCCATCAGCCGTCGGCGAAAGCGTGATGAGCAGACCATTCTGGACGAAGGTTCGACGGCAGAGCGACTCACCGAGCTAGCTGCGGATCCGGTGCTCCTGCACATGAAGCAGCGCTACGGTGCCGAAATCAAAGCAGCCATTGAGTCAGCGATTTCTAAATTGAACCCAGAGCAGCGGAACCTATTGCGATTTCACTATATAGATAGTCTGTCAACGCCGCAGATTGCGACCATGTTCGGGATCAATCAAAGCAATATATCACGACGACTGATCGCCATTCGCCAAACAATTTTGCAAGAAATTCGTGATTGTATTCAACAGAAATTGCGACTTTCCGATTCTGATTTTTTTGAACTTACAAAGCAAATCCAGAGCCAGCTTCAGTTGAGTTTGAGTCGAATCCTTCGCGAATAGCTGTAGGCTCACCTTCGAGGTCTACGGACTACGATGAAGGAAGAATAGTCGTCCTGCTCGCTCTTTGCCGCCCGAATCTGCGGTGTTTCCCAGCAGCCACAACAGGCGTCCGTCGAGACTCCAGATCTTCTTGAAATCAATTCGCTCCGGACAAGAGGGCTGCGCACTGGCTGGACGCAGTACGTTGGCGTCAGCATCGTACTCCAGCACGGTACAGCTCGTCCCCGTGAACCAGGCGTGCCTGGCATCCGCGGCCCATGCAGCAGAGAGGTTCTCTGGGTTGCCCGCAGTGCGCAGATCCATTGCCTGCCACTGTCCCATCACCCAGTGATAGACCACTGCGAGCGGCATATCGAGCCTCCTCCCAACGATCCACAGATCATCACTGGAGGATCCTGTCACGTCGTAAAACTCTCCTGCGGTTCCGATTCCTTTTGGCTTTCGATCGCTCCAGATGCTTCCATCGTAGTGATAGACACCGAAGGCATCACCGACCACCCAAACGTCGGTTCGCGAACTGCCCCAGATGCCGTACGCTTTGAAGCCCGCAGCCAACGCATGACTTTTATAGGTCACACCAGCGACGCGCTCAACAACCGATACATCGGCAGCGGTCGAAACACCTGCGTAGTATAGGGTGTCCGCGACTCCAAAAATGCGAGCGTTTTTCGGAAGGTTGGCGATGTCAACATCACCCTCCGGCTGAGCCGTTGGCTGCCGATCGATCGTTCGATAATCGCGGACTTTGGCTTCGGTATCGCTGCGCAGCGAGGCCGTCAGCCGATTGGCGCCGAGGCCATGTACTGATAGAGCAGAGAACCCCTGATCGCTCGCTACGGGGGCTTCCTCCAAGTGATCACAACGATGTCGCAGCAGACCGTGCTCGGTCGCCACCCAGGCGCCACGCCCAGTTCGGTCCCACAGATTCCAGAATGTTGTCTGCGAACTGTCTTCAGGTGTGGGCAGCTTGCACCAGGAACCCGCGCTGCATCCAGGCAGTGGGCTTCGTTCCTGTAATGTGATCTCCATCAGCTTCGGTCGCGGCAGTCGCGTCAACACCTGTGGAGTAGCGGTTCCCTGCTGGAGGACGCACCCCTCCTCATCAGAGGCGGTGAGCTCCACGCTCAGCTCGCCGTAGACTTCGGGCACCACCAGGACCAGGGAGCGGCGGTCGCTGGCTACCGCCGTGCAACCGACCACAGACAATGATTCAACCCCAGGCTTGCAAAGCTGCGCAACTGAGAGCGGGTGCCCATCGAGCCGAGCCTCGATCTTCAGCACCGCAGCATCCTCTTGCAGACCGCGCACGTCGAGGAGTACCTCCAGCGGGCCACAGCCAGTACCCAGCGCCAGTCCGCACAGGACGGTTGCAGGATGCGGCCATGCAGGACGCGGCCATAAGGATGAGCCAAGACCCACTCCCTGAGCCTGATGCGCCTTCCGCGAGGGCGAGCAACTGGGTCGAGACTCCGTCTTGGTGGCGTGATCTGGAGAGACGATTGAGAAGAGCATCATCGCCATCATAAATTGGGTTCAAAAAAGCTGCGCATAGGTTTGTGACATGCGGCGTCTTCCTCGGTGAACGGCAGCGGAGCAGGGTGCTCCAATCGCCGATGACTCCACAGGAAGAAGGAACGACACATGTCCACTCCAATGAACGAAACCCTAAAAGCCGCAGCAGTGATCACGCGCCCGGGACAACCCATCGCAAATCCCGGACCCCAGCTTCGCGTAGGAGAACAAGGTGCAGTGGCCCTGGCCGATCTTGGGATCATGGAACGGATCGTGGGAACGGCAAATTTCCTACCCGTGAGCTTCCTGGAAGAAGGTGCCCGCGTGCAACGTGCAGTGGGTCGCGTAGTGCTTCAGGATGGCAGCGCGCTCGGAACCGGTAGCTTGGTTGCT
>Ga0209174_10002443_pt1 | contig 12235 bp, 18 predicted proteins | sample JI91814BDNA_FD_187505 | JGI IMG/M metagenome (GOLD analysis project Ga0209174, IMG submission 187505) | Wastewater effluent complex algal communities from Wisconsin, to seasonally profile nutrient transformation and Carbon sequestration -... | ecosystem: Engineered > WWTP > Effluent > Algae...
GTTATTCTGATGACCTCAATGAAATAGCACGCATTGAAGGTCGCCTGAAAGTACCTGTTGCGGTACTACACCCCGACGTCTCGCTTTTAGACCCAAAAGGATGGTCAGCAGGTTTTCAATGGGAGCATTACAAGATAATGTCTCCAGCCTTCCCAACGGAACAATATGCGAGAATGTTTAGTTTGTTGCTCTACTCTTTGTTGATTGGGCAATCCACATTGTTGTAAAAGGAGAATAAGATGTCTACTCATTCGTTGTATGCTGTAATGAAAGTTTCTGGTGAAAACGCTGATCAGTATTTTGCAGGATTTGATACTGGTGTAGGTGTTGCTCGTTTTGTTGCCTCTCCGTTCGATGCAAAACTATTCAGTAACAAATACGAAATTCGTTTGCGTCCAGATGAAGAGATCGTTGAACTTGTAGTCGATCTCTCTGATGCAAACACTACGGTGTCCGAGTCGTTCCGCCCAAAGATGCGCCTCAATAAAAAGTAAAATTGACACCGATAAAATAGGAGCCCAATGGGCTCCTATTTTTGTTTACATTTTGTCACCGTTATGTTAAAATGATCTAGTTGCAATACAGACTTTCTGACAAAAATAACGATGAAAAGGTGTAAAATGACTCTCAACGTATGTGATGATATGACCGCTCTGCGTATCAGTTTGCTGACTGAGGCTCTTCAGGAACAGTGGAGTGCGTACCCTAAGCAACTAAAGCAGAAAATTATGCACTTCGTTACACATCGAGAGAGTATGAACCGTGAGCAGCATATGCACATGCGTGGTTATCTGGTGGCTTGCTGTGATCTTGAGGCGATTACACATGAACATTTTCTGTTCCTCGCTCTGAGTTTGATTTCAGTGATTTCGCGACGAGACAGTCCGGTGGTGAGTGATGCAGTGGTTGCTTACATTTTGAAACTTTGTCGAGATGACCTACTTATCGGCAGCTAATAAATAGAAAGAGAGATGAACGACGTCTCTCATCATCAACTCTTGGAGGATTTCCAATTGACCAAAAAATACACCAACGCAATCTTCATTGGGCGCTTCCAGCCCTTCCACAACGGACATCTACACGTAGCGTTAAAGGGTCTAGAGATTGCAGAAAATCTCGTGATCGTGCTAGGTTCTACAAACAAACCCGCAACAGTGGATAATCCATGGGATTCATTGCAGCGCGAGCAATACATTCGACATGCGATTGCTACGGCGATTGGTGCCTCTGAAGCCGCTGATCGAATCAAATTTACGCACGTGCCTGATCGTCTCTACAATGATCAAGTATGGATCAAGAATATCATGACCGCGGTATCCAGCGTCACCAACAATACTGATGCTAATGTGATGATCGGTCATTACAAGAATCAAGAATCATATTGGTTGCATATGTTTCCACAATGGGACTTATGTGATACTGGTGGTGACTGCAAGCTCGCAGCTACAGATATACGTAAAGCATATTTCAAGCAGCACCCCGACTATCAATTTATCAGCGACAGGGTACCATCCGCGATCTACCACTTCCTGAAAGCGAATCATGACGGTAAGCTGCATCAATATCTCACTGAAGAAATGGGCTTCGTTGAAAGCTATAAGCAAGCTTGGGCTGCAGCTCCATATCCAGTTAAGCACGTAACAGTGGATGCAGTGGTTGTTCAATCTGGGCACGTGCTGCTCATTCGTCGTCGCGCTTCTCCTGGTAAAGGATTATGGGCACTGCCCGGTGGACATCTAGAAGTAGATGAAAATCTTGATGAGCTAGCAGCAATCCGCGAACTTCGCGAAGAAACAAAGTTGAAAGTCCCAGTACCGGTACTGCAGGGTTCGATTAAAGCACAAGGCGTGTTCGGGCACCCCCGTCGTAGTACGATCGGTCGCGTGATTACACACGCCTATCTGTTCGTCCTGACTCCTACGCACGATCATGAACTTCCTCGAGTAAAAGGTTCTGATGATGCCGACAAAGCAAAATGGGTACCACTGTCAGAGTTGAAAGAAGACGAGATGTTTGATGATCACTATCAGATCATCATGCAACTATTGGGTGAAACATGACAGATGAAATCTCAATAACCACCAGTTTGGCTATCACTTACGCGTCATTCACTCTAAATCGCGCAAAGGCTGTTTGGAATCATGCGCAAGAAAAGCAGGTCAGTGAAAGAATGAAGCAACTGGAGAGAATGCAACGCTCGATGGAATCTTTTGGGTATCGGTTCCAGTTACCTAGCAAAGACGTAGTGCGTGAACAGATCTTTAAAGAAGAAGAAACTGCTGGTACCTTTGAAGAGATTAAGATCGTGATGCGCAAGATCAATATGGCGTACTTACGTAATGCTGATTCAGTGAAATTGACAAGAGATGAGCTCTTGCTGATTACGGCACACAAAGAGGATTGAAATGAAAAGCATTGAAAAAATGATTAGTGACATTTCAGCAATTCGTCGCTATAATAAAGTCGACGTTGTGAACGTGTCTAACGAACGACGCATTGTTAATCAGGTGGCCGACTTAGTCGAGTGTTCTGTAGATGAACGCATCTCAGTCACGGTTGCATTGGCTCGCAAACCTAGTGAACCGACGATGGTGCTTGTTGACGTGGCTCCAGCGGTGATTGATAATGGTAAAAACGTTGCTTATCAGTTGGATCTCAGACAGCATCGTGAGCTATTGAAAGACATTCATGAAGTGATCACTGGTGACTTCTACCGCGCAATTCATGAAGAAGTTACTGCGAAATACCAAGATACCATCACCAATGAAGCAATCGCTAAAATCGCAACGCTGCTCCAAGGAGACAATGATGAATAAATTGAATGGAACCGCATACGCACAATATGATCTCGATCTTGTTGTCGCGATGGCTGAGAAGGCAAAGACTGCAATCTTAGCTTTTCGTGCAGAAAAGAAAAAAGAAATCATTGATTTAGTGTTTAATGATTTGGTTGAAATTCTGCGACCTAAGAATTCAATGAACAAAATTCTGAACCGCTTTTCCTACAGTGAATTGGTGAAGTATTCCGTAAGTGAACTTCAGTACATGAAAGAAAATAGCGATGTAGAAAAGGTAGCTAAAGAATTACTAGGACTTCACTCTCGCTCAATTGACACATTCCGAAGCCAAAGTTTCGAATACGATCAGGCAAAGAGTCACTTTGAAAGCATGTTTGAAATCTGCGAAGGTATCATTCGATCAGCTAAAAGAAATTTTGACGTAGTAGCCGAACTTGATTTACCCGGTGAGCCCGAAGACACAAAATGTGTAAAAGATGGAACGATCACGTTAGATGTTAGGTACTTCGATGCGCTTTACGATTGGGCTTCCAAGTAACAAAACAGTTTACAGTTGGATGTATCTGTGTTAAAATGCATCATTAGAACGACAGACGTTCTGATTTTCATCTTGTTAAGGAGTTTAACAATGACAGCACTTACGCAAAAAGCACTAAAAATCCGCTCAGCTGCACTTAGCATTGGTGCAAATTTCATCCTGAATGCAGACTCATATAAAACGTCGCACCCGGGTATGATCCGGTCTGATGCTACGGGCTATTCATCGTACATCGAAGCTCGAAAAGTCGATGACTACACCATCTTTGCAGGTCTACAACCATACGTCATTCGTTATCTTTTGATCAAGATCACAGAGGATGACATCAAACAAGCAAAAGCGTTCGTCGACGCCCACATTGGTCCAGGCGTCTTCAACGAATCGGACTGGAACTACATCTTGAACGAATACGGTGGTAAAATTCCAGTCACCATCCGTGCAGTGAAAGAAGGCTTGAAGATTCCGACCCGCAACATTCTGTGCGATATCGAGTGTTACGATTCACGCCTGGTCTGGTTAGCGTCATACATGGAAACGTCGCTACAGCGCGCAATTTGGTATATGTCGACAGTTGCGACCAATTCGCACAAAGCGAAAGACATCCTGAAGCGCATGCTACATATGACTTCTGATAAATCAGAAGCAATCAACTTCATGTTGCATGATTTCGGTGGACGTGGCACAACGTGTGAGGAACAAGCACAGCTTGGCGGTGCCGCACACTTGTTCAACTTCATGGGTTCCGACACGATGTCAGGTATTCTTGCAGCAAACACGTACTACATGTCTGAAATGTCAGCATTTTCAGTGCGCGCTTCCGAGCATTCAATCCAATGCGCATACGCAGATGATATTGTGAATGGTGAAGCTGAATACTTTGAGATGATGCTAGCTCAAGGTGTTCCTGGTTCAATTGTCTCCATAGTAGCAGACGGTCGCGACGTTTACCGGTTCACTGAAATGGTGGTAACCAAATACGTCGATCAGATCATTAAGTCCGGTGTAAAAATCGTATTGCGTCCAGACTCTGGTGATCCTCTGGAAGTACTGCCGAAGATCTACGACATCATCGAAAAGGCACTGACTGATAAAGATGTTGTTGCAAAATATGGTACGCTAATCGCATTGAACAGCAAGCACTACAAAACGCTACCGGTTTGGCTAGGTGTCTTGCAAGGCGACGGTGTTGACAATGAGGCTATGCAACACATCCTCAGCAAACTTGCACGTAGAGGTTGGTCGTCTGATGCGATCGTGTTCGGTAGCGGTGGTGCACTTCTGCAGAAGATGAATCGCGACACCTACAAGTTTGCTCAAAAAGGTTCTGCTATCCGAATTGGTGATGATTGGGAAGACATCTTCAAGAACCCAATCACTGATCCTGGTAAGCTGTCCAAGAAAGGTCGCATGAATCTGCTGTACAATGAATCAACCGGTGAATACAAAACCGTGAAGCGCGACGATCGGATTCCTGGTGATTGGGTTAACGCGTTGGAAGTTGTGTACGAGAATGGTGAAATCTTCCGCCTTCAGACGCTTGATGAAATTCGTGAACTGACTAACAAGTAAGATGAATAGAGGAGATGCACTTTGCATCTCCTACTCTTTTAAGGAGATCATGATGTTTAAATGTCTTTCGAATAAGTTGTTTACCGTGGAAATGAATCATGGCGCATGTCGAGTACAAGCAATTCAACCAGCAGAAACTGAAAAGAAGCTCAAAGAACTTGGTGTGAATACCACGTACGACGACTTTCGCAAGAAAGATGAATTGCTGATCATTAAAGATATCGACGATGGTGAACACTATGTTTGCTCAATCGAGTGGTTTGAAAAGAATGCAATGGAAATCTGATGATAATCCTTATCACATGTGAAGAATGGGATGAAAAACGTCAGAAGAACGAAATTCTGGTGTCACATGGCATAGATACCAAAATAGACATGAACATAGTGATGCCATGTGAACCACTGAGCTATTACATGCAACACAGCAAGGCGACGTTTAATACTCAACTAGGTGAATGGACAATCGATGACTGAAATCATGAATGAAACGAGACGTGAGAACTTCATCGATCAACACGGTTTTGCACCATAATTTGTTTACATCCGAGTAGATTCATGTTACAATGAATCATTACTTACAGATGCGAGAATAAAAATGGATGCATTGGTAAAAGCAAATTGGTTGCGTGCATTGCGTTCCAACGAATATCGTCTCTGTAAAGACGTCATTGCGATGAATAAGCCGTTGAGCTTTGATCCATATGGTGTCTTGATCGATCTGTATTTCAAAAACAATTCAGGTGATCATGGTTGGGTTAAAGCTGATTCCCTAGGTATCCTGAATGATATCCTCGGTGACAAAGATCGGCTTTATCCATTGATGTCTAAAGATGAACTCCCTTACACTGGTCACGCTGTTCCTGAAAAGGTGGCAAAATGGGCATGCTTTGAAGCCGAAGGCATTCAGGATTTCAACACGCATCTCGAAAATGAAGTCTTCGTGCACACGTTGGAAGTTTCATTTGAAGTCCAGATCGATCTGCACAAAGTTCTTGGTCGTGTACCCCTATCAGCCGATGATTTTAGAGCTTTAGTCGCATTGCAAGCCGATCGCAATTTCCCGCGAACCGTGCCACTGTCAGTAGTCTATGATACCGTTTGGACGACAGATCCCGAAATCATCGCAAAAATTATCGAGGCAGGTGCTTAAATGCTAGTCAACTTCCCAAGAATTCTATCCGCGTATAGCGAGCCACATCGCTTCTATCATACGCGATCGCGGATTACGCGAATGCTGTCCTTCTCATCGATGCTAGGGTTGAAGCTGACCGCGCCACAACTTCTTGCGATATGGGGTCATAACACCGTTTTTGATCCGCGGGCAGGTTACGCCAGTAACGAGATAGCTTCAGCGGCATATCTAGTCTCATGTGTATCCCCCTCGAATGAAAAAGAAGAAGCCGATGTGCGCAGTGCGCACAATATCATTCTCGATCTGATTGATCATGAGCCCACTTCTGATGAAGCGAAGTACGTCATAGATTTGGATCTTATGGATCTTGCTGCAGATGAATCGAGGTTCTGCTATTGTGCGACAATGCTCCGAAAAGAATTCCATGGTGCGGACGATTTGACCTATGCAGTGAATCGCTTAGAATATTTTGAAAGGTTGATGGAGCGAAAATACATCTTCTGCTCCGAAGAGTTTAGGAAAGATTTTGAAATCATTGCACGCAAAAATATAATGGTTGAAGCAGTGCAATTACGAATGGGGATTTAACATGCACTACAAAATTCAAATGCCTGATGGATTGTATTCTGCTGGAGGTGTGTACGGTTACACATCAAGAGTCGGTAAAAGATGGGCTCCTTTAAAGCATTCAGTTCACACTTGTCAGCTATGCGTTCTGATTACGCGATGAAGCGCTATAGTGGCGCAAAAATCATGTTCTTCAGTGAAAATGGACAATCGGGCAGCATTCCATTCGACAAGTATAACGAGCTATGCAAACCACTTGCAAAGAAGGGAATGGTGCGTGCTGCGCCAGAAGTAGTTGCAAAGCATCTAGGGCTGCCGATCTATGACAGTATTACGGAAAGCGTTCATACTGCATCGAGTGAGATTGATGTGATTCTCCATGACTACATCACTATCTCTGACTTACGACAGCATATCTCTGAGCGCATTCGCGAAGTACTGAAACGTAACTTTTCGCGAGAATGATTTCGTTGAGATTTATGGTGCGACACGCTTTCACAGCAAACTTTTAAAGGAAGAACAATGATCACATCTTATGATTTTCAGCCACATATGTGGACAGTTACTGGTACTGGAACATCCAATGATTTCAGGGTCACAGACTCGGCGCAATATTTGCAGATCGCGTTTGTCAATTGTGACAAAGTGACTGAGGCCGTCAAATCGAAACTTGGACAGTGTAATGCTGGCGACGGACTTACGTTCCATACCACAAGTTTAAATGTATGGAAGACTTCTGATACAGTTGAAAAACCTTATCAGTTTTTCTCTGCTGACGTATGCACTTCTGTTGCGATAGCAGGTCAAGAAGCTTTACAGAAGCTAATAGACGAGGTGACCGTACGCATCAATGCAAATCGTGTCGCTGGCGTGACTGCAGAAACTTGTATGCTTATACCTCACACTGCACTTCTTGGTAACGACTGAAAGGAAATCTAAATGCCAGTAAAATTCAAACATGTGACCAAAGATTCAAAAATCTCTAAATGCGTCAATGACCCAAAAGCTGCTCAGATCTTCGGTTTCTTTCGATTTGATGACGATGAACTCTTCACTGCTGCACCAGAATCAGAGTGGGAAGCAGAGCGTCTAAATGAAAAACAGCATCGCAAGATGCTAGAAAAAGCCGGTGCTGTGAAGGAAGTCAACGACGTATTCTTGTGGAATATGGGTAATTTTGACCTAAGCGATGATGAGCCCTTTGATCGGGATGAAGTAAAGAAAGGTATCGCAGGTCTAGTCAAGTTCGTCAAAGACCGCGCATTCAAAAAGATCACGCTCGATATCACTAATTTCGTTTCTGGAAAATGCTTCAGGGGCGATTGCGTGCTTGAGAACATCATTCTTGAAGACATCGTTCATGCGTTTTCTGAAGCATATTACAAATACAGTAAGGTCCTCAGTGATGAAATTGGTTTGACTGTCAATTTCGTGAATCGTTATACTGGTCTCGATCGCAGTGAGACGTATGAAGCTATTACTCGTTCAGCGATAATCGCCGAGGCAGTAAATGAAGCGCGCCATCTAGGTGATCTTCCAGCAAACATTTGCACGCCTGAGTATCTATGTAATGCTGCGACAGAACCCTACCGCGCCGCAATACAGTCGGCCATTAACAAGGTAGAAAATAGCGGCAAATCACTGAAAAATGTCGTCAGCTACTCGATTTTAGAAAAGGAACACATCGAGAATGAAGCGATGGGTGCTTTCTTGGCTGTTGCTAAGGGCAGTTCACAGAACCCGTATTTTGCTATTCTCGAGTACTGTCATCCCGAGTGTACAAAAGATGACCCCGTAGTAATTATTGGTAAAGGTATCACGTTTGACTCTGGTGGTATTTCGATCAAATCAGCAGCAAATATGAACGAGATGAAATATGATATGTGTGGAGCTGCAGCGGTTATCGCTACAATGCACGCCATAACTAAACTGCGCCTAAAAGTTTCTGTAGTGGCGTTAATTCCGACCTGCGAGAATCTGCTAAATGGTGAAGCTGTCAAACCCGGCGATGTCGTCACCTCAATGTCAGGAAAGACTATCGAAATTCTCAATACCGATGCTGAAGGTCGTTTGATTTTGTGCGATGCTATCGCCTATGCACAAGAACATTACAACCCCGCAATGATCATTGATATCGCGACGTTAACAGGCGCGTGCGTTGGTGCCTTGGGTAGTCATTATACCGGTCTATTCACAAACGATGAGTCGCTGGCTAATAGGTTAATAGGTTCAGCTGAGACAGTAGATGAGAAAATGTGGCGTCTTCCAATGACTAAGGAATACGATGAACAATTGAGTAGCAAGTTTGCAGATATTCCGAACATAGGTTCACCTGGTGCAGGTGCTTCAGTAGCTGCATGCTTCCTTGCACGTTTCGTCAAAAAAGATATTCCATATGCTCATCTTGACATTGCAGGTACTGCATGGAACAACAGTGGTGCAACTGGCGTAGGCGTAAAAGCACTTGTTGAATTTTTGATGACTGAAGTTAGTTCAACCGAGGAAGACGACACAGAGGAAGATTAAATGGCTAAATTCTTAGACGCAGATTTGAAACCTTGCCCATTCTGCGGTTTCAAACCAGATCCTAACGACGATGATTGCATTTATCCAGTTGATCGCGAACGTAAAACGTGGCAGCTAGTATGCTATGAACATGGAGGCGGTTGCAGTGCGTCAGTGCTAGGTAGCAGTGTAGAAGATGTTATCGAACGCTGGAATACGCGCGTGGAGGTGAATAATGGAACTTGACAGCCAGGGCAAGGAAGCCACCTGGAAACATGGAACTAGAGTTTACGTCGCCTGTAACAAACTGTATGCTACAGTCATAGAGCAGAAATTGTGTTACGATTGTGGTGAATGTTTCTGGGGTAATGTGGCACTGGTGTACGATGATGGTGTGCAGGGTATAAGTAATTCCTGGCAATTAGAACGCGTCGATAAATAGAGAGTAGTAATTATTGTTGTATGAAGTGAAAGGAAAGTTGGTCTGGACCGGGGTTCGAAACCCCGCATCTCCACCCCGGTTTTTGAAGTTTATGGGGATGAATTGGATTCGACAGGGTGATGAATACTAACATGGACAACACGTCAGGCGATCGACGTAAATGAAGCAAAATAAGTACCCGTAAACGATGATGTTTACATGCAAAAGATTGCAGCGTAAGTTGTAAATCTTAGCGGAGTTTTGTCATCTGAACTTGGCAACAGAATCAGATGACACCAATCACTCATTCATTCGATTGTTCTAATTCCTTTTCAGGATGAATCCATGTTCTTTTACCATCAGGCAAAATTTTAAGTTTACGACCTTTTGCACTATTAGATAATTTCTGTCTAGCTTCTAAGGATTTCATTCCATTTTTCTCTCCTGAGATATTAGGACATTTCTTACCTTTATTCCACACCGGTTTATCACCACGTCTCTTATATGGTTTGTGTTCATAATTATCAAAAAAGCCGGTCATGCGTCTAACTTTATTATGGTATTTCATACTACACGATTTATTACAAAAGTGATAAGGTTGCCATGGTTGATGCACAAATTCTTCAAAAAACAGAGTATCTCTGCAAGTAGGGCATTCGTATTCTCTGAACTCTGTTGGTTTTTTCTTTAGTTTAGAATTTAATTCTGCTAATAATTTCGACTGCTTAGCTCTTCTCTCTGGCAAACATTTTGCCCAAGCACGTTTCGCTTGCTCACCATCTTTATTATGATTGTTTTCACTCAAATGTTTACGAATTGCTAATCTCAATGATTCGTAAATCTTGGATGATTTTATTCGGTTAGATTTAAAGTTTGACATCATATGAAATGCTCTAGTCATAGACCCACCGAATGCTTTCCACAATATCATATGAGCTATAAAATGTTCACGTTCTGTCAAAAGAATCATATTCCAACTATTTTCTTCAAATGATGAATACTCGGGGAACAAATCATTTGCTTTAGGACAGATGTGATGACGCACCTTTGTTTGGATTTCATGCACATTCGAATTTCTAGTAGTTAAGAATCTAATGTACCTCTTGATATAATGTTCATTTCCATGTTTACTACGCAAAATCAATTCTATGTTCACAGTCAACTCCCAATCTAAGATGGTTTATTTATAACCGATTCTCAACGATGTACTTTTCTAGATGGCTGTCTAACATTGGCTGCCTAAGTAGAAATACTTATGTAGTCTGAGGTTTCGTAGGTGTCCTTGGAAACAGAAACACCTGCACACTCCTATAAATAAACCTATTGAATCTCACACACAGTAGGTCATTATGTCAAAGCGTTTCAAGGAATATCTAGCAGAGCAAAAAGCTCAAGTCAATGAGGCTGCTACGGCGGAACAAATCAACAAGCTCAAAGAGACACCAGAATTCAAAGGTATAAGCAAGCTTCTTCCTAAGGTTGCTCAACAGATAGAACTTGTTTGGGGCTATCCAGAATTCTACACCTTCGTTCAAAAAATAGTGGACGGGCAAGCAATAGGTGGACACGCATTCGGCAAGCTTCATCCTATCACAATAGAAGCGCTTGGTGCTCTGACACATCTTCACATGCTAGAATTCTCCGGCACTCAGAATGCTGCTAAAAATACGATCAAGCCCGATATCTGGGGTCCAGAGTATGAGCGAGGATTCAAAAAGCGCATGACGGAATCTGAGTATCAGGATATGAGAGTATTCCTAGCCGAATAAATGATTTTACATAGGGTGCAGGATTCATGGTGATTTCAGTAGAAAACGATTGATCGAGAAGCAGTTTACATAATTAAGCTTTTCTATAAAGATCAGCTAGACGCTTCATCGAAGACGCCATCGGTATTTCTACCTCTGGTCTTACTGCCTCTCGACGTCTGTAATCGGCTAATTCGGCCGATGTCAGGGAATACCGGTCTTTCAGACCCGTATTCAAAATATTTCTAGCAGCATTGATGTCTCTGTCGTGATGTGTTCCGCATGAGCTGCAAACCCATTCACGAATCGACAAATCCATCGCTTCTGCCTTAGCACCACAGCAACTACACGTCTTGCTAGTTGGTTCCCACCGATCAATCTTGTGAAAGGTGCGTCCATACCAGTTCGATTTGTAGGAAATCATAGAGACGAGGGATGACCAACCGACATCTGAGATGGATTTTGATAACTTGTGATTTCGAACCATGTTCTTCACGGAAAGGTCTTCAGTACAAATCACGTCGAAGTTGGAAACCAACCACGAAGACAAGTTGTGATGGAACCAGCTTCGCTGGTTCGTAATCTTCTGGTAAATTCGCGCAACTTTGATTCGTTGCTTCTTCCGTCTGTTACTTCCCTTTGTCTTCCTAGACAAATGCTGCTGTGCTCGTTTTAGCTTCGCTTGGCTTTCACGAAACCACCTCGGGTTTTCGAATTTGATCCCATTTGACAAGATTGCCAAATGAGTCAATCCGAGGTCAATGCCGATGCTTCTTCCGGTATTTCGTTTCAGTTCTATTTCTTCTTCGACTAAAACTGAAACGAAATACTGCCCAGCTGGGTTCCTGGATACAGTGACAGATTTCAGGGTGCCCTGAAATCTGCGATCTATCACCAGCTTCATAGGAGACATCTTTGGGAGCTTGATTGTGCTTGCGTCAAAATCGACGCAAGCAC
>Ga0209174_10002444_pt1 | contig 12235 bp, 14 predicted proteins | sample JI91814BDNA_FD_187505 | JGI IMG/M metagenome (GOLD analysis project Ga0209174, IMG submission 187505) | Wastewater effluent complex algal communities from Wisconsin, to seasonally profile nutrient transformation and Carbon sequestration -... | ecosystem: Engineered > WWTP > Effluent > Algae...
CCGGAACCATCAATAATAACCAAACCGCGTCCTTGTTCACGCAGAATAAGACCATGCTCGTGCATGATTTGATGCAACTCAATCCAGCTGCTCGCGCCCTGGATTTGCTCCATACACTTACGTTTAATCCAATTTAAAAGACTTTCAACACCCGCATGATGCTCCATATCATCGGCACGATTTTCCGAACCAATTTTAAAGGGAATATGATTGACCTGTTGCAGACCATGTTCAATTTCGAGCTGTGTGGCTATCTCACCCAATTTTTTATAGGCAAGATATGGCTCATGCAATGTATAGCGCGTGTGATGAATTTTATTGATGCCCACATGAATATGAAAATTATCCGTATCATAATGCACCACACTAATTCGTTGATGTTCCCCTAAACCTACTGAAGAACACACCCTTTGCTCAATATCCTTTAATACTTCAGCTGATGGAATTTCTCCTGCAGGGAAGGAAATTAAGAGATGATAGGTTTTATCACCTTTCGCACGCTGATTGAGTTCTTGTGTTGCTTGTACTTCATTGATTGCCCATTCAACTTCATTGCTCTGGCAATTTGTAATGCGAATTTCGCCAACACGTTCCTGTTTGCCATGCTCATTAGTCATATACTGGATGAGTCCTGCAAAGTTACTTTTCCTAATAACTTTCATTGGAATGTGTCTGACTATCATGTACTAACTCCTTACAGCACTTTTGGCTATAAACAAGTTCATAACTTGTTAACTACTTCAAGCATGGCTGCCTGGGTTGCTTTGATGCGTTCTAATACGACGGTTATTGTCTTTGGCTCAATATGAGCTAATCGCTCATCATTGGTAAGCCACAATTTGAGCAGACCACCCAAGCGACCTAAATCAGCATTTATTTTTGAAAGTTCGATGATGTGCTGTTTGTCGATGGTGCTCGTTATTTCATAACCTAAAGCCAAACGACGAAGATATACGGCGGTGGCTAATCCCGCATGTGCTGCGTTTTCTTTGATTATTTGCTCTTCCTCTGGGTGTACGGGAATTCGCAACCGTCGTACGTGTTTCCTGCTGAGTCTTGTTTCGCTGTTGTTCATCGTAATACCTTTTCTCTAGCTGTCCCTTGTCATTAAAACGGCGGCAGCCGTTGGCCTCGCAAGAGCAAGATTTCCGTTGAGCACCGTAGGTGCGAATAAGGAAGGATGTGAAGTGGATACCCAGCTCGCTGGGTGGCCATCTTCACCTATCTTGCCCTATTTTTTAAAACAATTACGCCAAGAAAGAGTACCATAGTGCATTCTTTTTATCTTTGTTTTTTATAGGAAAAATTAATTTTAGCGAAGGTCATATGAAAAACGGGGTTAATAGGTTTATAATCGAATTTGAACCGATGTTAGTTGACATGAAATTGACATTTAATTGATTTTATAACAGGTAACTAATTGATATGGTAACATCCTATACAGACCAGCTGGCCAAGTGGGTCAAGGAAAAAAAATCAACACCTCGCAATAAGAATTTGGTGGCATTCTTAGCTGTTCGAGCTGATATAAAAGAAGCGCTTGATGCGGGATATCCAGTTAAAACCGTGTGGGAAAACATGCATGAGTTAAAGCGAATTGAATTTGGTTATGACACCTTTTTGAATTATGTGAATCGCCAAATTCGTCGGCCACAAGCAAATCAACCAACTCCTAATGTTGAACCCGAGTCAGCCCAAACATCAAAGGACAATAAATCCAAATCACAAGACAACCACACAAAAAAAACAACGAAACCAGGAACACTATCAGGATTTACCTTTAATCCAGTACCCAATGCAGAGGAATTATTTTAATGGCTAAAATTAATATGGTCTTGCAAGGAAAAGGAGGAGTCGGAAAATCCTTCGTAGCATCAACACTGGCACAATATATGAAAAACAAGGGGGAAGAACCTCTTTGTATTGATACCGATCCGGTTAATACCACTTTTTCAGGCTATAAAGCGCTGAATGTTACCCGACTGCAAATAATGGATGGCGATGAAATTAACTCTCGTCACTTTGATGACCTCATTGAACTGATTGCGCCAACAACCCATGACGTCATTATTGACAATGGAGCAAGCTCCTTCGTACCACTGTCACATTACTTAATCAGCAGCAACATACCTTCACTGTTGGCTGAAATGGGACATGAGCTGGTAGTTCATACCGTCATTACGGGTGGGCAAGCCATGCAAGACACTGTAAATGGTTTTTCACAACTTGCCAGCCAGTTCCCAGAAAATGCTTTATTTGTAGTTTGGCTAAACTCTTACTGGGGACCAGTGCAACACGAAGGTAAAGACTTCGAACAAATGAAAACCTACAAAGAAAACAAAGAAAAGATTTCCGCAATCATTCATATACCGGCACTTAAAGAAGAGACTTTTGGCCGTGATGTAACCGAAATGCTTCAAGAACGTCTTACTTTTAGTGAAGCCATCGCTTCACCCGCTCGAACTATCATGACAAGGCAACGCCTTAAAATAGTGCAAGACGAACTTTTTAATCAACTAACCAATGCGGTAGTAATGTAATGGCCGATCAATTCGAATCACTCATTAACGAGGTTGCCATAAAACATGGGGTTGTCCTTGGACGAAACGATCCAATTCTTATATTGCAGACCATGAATGCCAAACTGATGGAAGACAACGCTAAAACACAACAACACATGCTCCATCAGTACAAAGAGGAATTAGAGGGGATCGCTTTACGCTGGGGAAATGAGGCAAAAGAAAAATCAGAAAGGATATTAAATTCTTCTCTTACTGCAAGCAAAGAAGCTATGGCAAACGTACTTCAAGAAAGCGCAAAAAGCACTACCATCAGCATTCACAATAGCATTGAAAAATTGCTTTTTCGTACGGAAGGATTATTGTGTCGTACCGAACGAATCGCCATATTCAACCTTGCTGCATCAGCATGTACGTTTCTAGCTGTAGGAGCTGTGATACTTGGTTTGTTTCGGTAAAAAAAGATCTATTTTGACCTATTGGAAATTATATGAAAAAAGCATTGAGTAATGGAATCTTTAATTGCTTAGTAGAAATTGGAAGAATAGTTCAATTAACTGCTGCACGATAAAAGGCGCTTCCCATGTTTGAACGTATCAACTTACTTATCACAAAACATGATTTTGGCTTTCAATCCTGGTTTGACAACTATGGCAAGGGGATATGGGCCTGCTTGTCACCCAATGAATTTCTTTTGGATGAAATCAGAAATTCAACTAGTGATGGAGACTGTGCGATGATCGATGCAGCAGAGTATTTTGATACTACTGATTGGCTGCCATTTGTAACAGGAGATGACTTTATCGATGCTATGAATACGCTTGAAAATCTCTTAGCTACCATTCCATCGAATATGCTTCATAGAGACTCAACTTGGTCCTCGTCTATTAGTAGTGTACTGAGTAATTTACAAGAGATGCGACGTACAAATAACTTTAATTTATATCAGAATGTGCCTCGAACATTGGATGAATTGCTTTCTGATCCTAAATTGATTGATGAATTGAAAATGGAACGATGAATAATTCAATTTAAATTATCCAAGTTAGCTCAGGGCTACTAAACGACCCCATGTATACTAATTTAAAAGTTGCTCACCACGTATAAAAATATATTTAATCAAATATATTCTGCAAAATTGAATTAAAGAGCAACCAGTAACAAGACCCACCGCTGCAAAAAATCTATGATCCGATAACCAGAGAGAACCACTTAAATATAAAAATTCAAACGATAAGTACACTGAAATGGTTATAGAAAAAAACAGGCAAGCACGTTTTATGGAAGTAGAAAAAATATAATATAAAGTTGGCAATATGGTTGCCATACAAAGTGCAAAAATACGTATTGCCTCAATACTATCCATTTCCATTCTCCATATTTAGCTAAATCAATTAGCAATTAGCAATTAATTAAATGTGATCACCTAACTACAGCCAGGTAGCTAGGTGTTAGGTTTATTTTAAAAGCACAGCTTCAGCGGTAGTTTGTGCCAGTCCTGTCGTAATATGAGTAATTCCATTAGCTCCCATTGAAGCCGCTTGTTTTTTTAATTCAGACATTATCGATTCTTGAGAAATGGTCATACCAATCATATTATAATTCGAAGCAGATACTCTACCCACAACGGTATGGTGTTTTGGCATTGAAGATTTTGAATGATAGATCTTTACTTGATCTGAGTTAATGGGCTTTAAATGTGTTTTAGTAGTTGTTGAAACTGCATCTCCATTCCCCATGGTCGCTTTGATATCAGTCGTATTGCATCCCGTTAAAACAATGGCCGATACTGCAACTGCATTCATTAACATGAATCTTATTTTCATTGTGTTCTCCATATTTGTATTGTCGTTCATTTATTCTTCAGGGAGTATGCCATCATCTTGCGTTGGCCACGCTTGTATCGGATGGCGTCAAAAACAAAATAAATCGGTAAAGAAGTTTTTCGCACTATCTCTCTAATCATTTTAATGTCCTTTGTAAAATATAATATATCGAATACAGTATTATTATATCACTTACGGTATTATGCGCAAAGCATATTTGACATTTTTATATCGTATTTGAGATAATAATATTATTAAAGGTATATTAAGAGGATTTCGATTGGGTGCTATGGACTGGAATAAATTAGCTTCTGGGATGCTTAAAGCCGAATTAAAGCGACGCAACATCAGTTATGAGCAACTTGTTACCCTACTCAACACAATTGATGTACACGAAACTCACGCCAGTATATTAAATAAAATGAGCCGTGGGGCCTTTCAATTTGCCTTCTTTTTGCAATGCGCCGCTGCAATTGGAATAACCAATTTACGACTGGATGAGCTTAAGCAAAAAAGTCCAGAATAAAGAGTCCTTATTACGAATATTAATTTCCAATCCACAAAAAGGTTTTTATGAAAAAAATGTTTTTTATTAGTATATGCTTTGATGTACTTTTTTTCTTATTCTTAATAGTTGGCGCTAGTTTATTACTATCACAAACTTCAAGTACCCAAGGGATATTCAACGTAACACAAATGTTTCACAGTTATCGAGAGTTAATTCTTAATATAGTACCTTCGTTAAAAGGAAATGAAGTAAATGCAGGATTTTCTTTCATTGGTTTGAGCGTTCTATGTGGGTTTCTTGGCATACATTTTATGAAAAAATGTAACCGGAATTAAGTCAGCAACAAGCTCTTCTTCTACTCTACCCTTATCAGAAGCAATTTTGAACGAATAGCACTCAGTTGCAAATTGATCGCAGTTTGGGAGTTTTTCCAAGGACAAACAGATTCATTCTTTGTTTGGGAACTGGTGTATCACAGCCAATTGGCCCTGCTTTGCTAACTGATATGCGTAGCTTACCTAATCTCATTATGCCTGAGAATAATGCGGTTAATTAAAGGCATTAAGTGGGTGGTCTTGGTCGCATTTGCCCCGTTCCTGTAATAACACCCAACAATGCAGACGTAGTCGGTGCCATTACTATTTTAGAGCGGGGACACCGCTTGTTAGCCAGTGGTGAATTGGGGCTGTTAGACCATTCTGTGAAGCAGGGACCCAGCAAGTGACTCAAGCACTTGTTGCTTGAGCACCGTAGGAATCCTCGTTCTTTAGGGCGAGGAGGATGTGTGTGTCACGAATGTTAAACCACTTCATGGTGGCTTAACAATGCTGTGCAAACGATGAGGGTCGGCCCCTCGCAATAGGTATGCAGGTATCGATTGCAAACTACCTTGAGCGGCTGTGATCAAAAGTCATGGTCGTGAGCGTCAAGGAAAAGGCAGATTTAAGCTGTCAAGTGTGAGTCAAAGAGATGAACGTAAGTGAACTGCTGATGAGGCATCGATAACGTAAGTGACGTCAAAACCAACTAACACATCCGTAGTTGGGAAATAAGTTCAAGAGTAACCTGAATCACTGCTTGAATGGCGTCCGGTGTAGAGGCAGCATGAATTTGATTTAGGCGTATGTATGGAACGTGAGAACCTGTTCATTGATGCAAAGGGAAAATCCGAAGTGGCAGCCCCATAAGGATGACAATACCGAAGCAATAAACAGGGGCAGAGTGACTCGTAGTAGCATTGAAGTGACGGTAATCGTCATGGAGCGAAGGGGGCACATCATCTAACGGATAGTGCAAGTCACCCGAAAGGTAGGAGCAAGTATTAAGCCGTGAAAATGTATGAAATATCCAAACAAACTGTTTGGCAAGCCTATGAAAAAGTAAAATCGAATAAAGGCGCAGCAGGGGTGGACAATAAAACACTGACGGACTTTGAAAAGGATCTGAAGAGAAATTTGTACAAGATCTGGAATCGAATGTCATCAGGTAGTTATCATCCATCGCCTGTCAGAGCGGTTGAGATTGCTAAGAGCGATGGTAAGCTACGCACACTAGGAATACCAACAGTATCGGACCGAGTTGCTCAAATGGTGGCGAAGATATACCTAGAACCAACATTAGAACAACACTTTCATGAAGACTCATACGGTTATAGACCCAACAAATCGGCTCACGATGCCATCGGCAAAGCGAAAGAACGGTGCTGGAAGTATGACTGGGTTATTGATCTTGATATCAAGGGATTCTTCGATAACATAGATCATGAGCTGATGATGAAGGCGGTGCAAACGCACACTGACAGTGAGTGGCTATTGATCTATATAAAGCGCTGGCTAACCGCTCCCATGCAACGAGAAGATGGAGTGACTGAGCTAAGAGCGCAGGGGACGCCCCAAGGCGGAGTCATTAGTCCACTGCTAGCAAACTTGTTTCTACACTACGCATTTGATAAATGGATGGAGAGAAATTATCCCCATATTCCATTTGAACGTTACGCAGATGATATTATTACACACTGCAAAACGGAAGAAGAAGCTGAAACACTGAAGAAAGCGATTGCTCAACGCATGATAGATTGCAAACTAGAATTGCATCCCGATAAAACGCAAATCGCGTACTGTAAAGATGCAAATCGAAGAAAGGACTTCCCTCAGACAAAGTTCGATTTTCTTGGGTATACATTTCGCCAAAGGCGGTCGATAACTAAAGCTGGAAAAGTATTTTCAAACTTTCAACCTGCAATCAGCAACAAAGCTGCGAAAGCAATTCGCCAACAGATGAGGGAATGGCAACTTCACTTGCGAAGTGGTAGTACGCTGGAAGATATAGCTGTAGAGATAAATCCAAAGATAAGGGGATGGTTAACTTACTATGGAAAATTCTACAAGTCAGCACTAAGACCTTTGTTTGAAACACTTAATACGCGGTTAGCCAAATGGGCCAAGAGGAAATACAAAAATTTAAGAGGTCACATGTTGCGGGCAATTCGCTGGATAGAGAATATAGCTCGCAAAGATTCTCGATTATTTGTCCATTGGCAGAATGGTATTCAACGTACATTTGGATGATAAGAGCCGTGTGAATCGAGAGATTCACGCACGGTTCTGTGAGAAGCCGAGGGGGAAGTACCTCGGCTTACTCGATCAAAGCTTTCTTCACATGAGATTACAAAAACAATATGGGAAAAAATTTAACATTTAAAAGTGAATTTATTGTTGACCACGGTCATTTTTTAGATATAGTGTATAAATATTCAAGTATTTTACGGAAATCATATGCTTGTCACTCGCGCTCTTTGCCTCCTTATAAGTTTAGCAACATCTAATGCTTGCTTTTCTACTATGTCCGAATATGTACCATCGATTGAAATCGCAAATTATCAATCAGAACTTGCTTATCTTATAAACGCCGATACAGTACCTACCGTTGTTGTAGGCAAAAATTACCAGAACGCATGCAAACATTTAGCTATATATGGATTTGAGTGGAAAACCATTCCTACAACCGATACCAATCCCGGGTGCTATTCCCCCACGGATCGAAAAATAATGGGTGCGGACACCTGGTATTGCGCAGATGGATCCTTAGCTTACTACAATATTCCCTGGTTTAGCTGTAATGCATTTAAAGTATGTCCAAACGCTTATTGGACTCTATTATCTGATGGTATAACTTGCATGAAACCAACAACCACTTGTACTGTCAAACCTAAAAATGTTCCAGAAGTTAAATTGATTTCCGCTTTAGCCTACGCAGAGGCATCTCCTAATAACTCTACTTACGAAGAAAAAGCAGCAATAGCAAATGCTTTAGTTAGGAAATCAAAGGCATATGGGTTTTCAACAGTTAATGAATTTGTAGCTAATAAACCCAAACAACTATCATCTCTTAATGATAATAATATAAGGCTTAGAGAGGTCTTATGTTCTGATTTATCTGTAGATTATCCAGACCTTGAAGAACTTGCATTAAATGCTCTTGATCCAGAAGGTATTGATTATGCAAATGGAGGATGTTTTTGGGATGGAGTTGATTTAAGAACGTCTGGAGCAGATCATTTACATTATCCGTGGGGTTATTACTTTACAAACCCAGCACATGATGTGGTAAGGGCAGGAGACAGTCCACCAATGGATGGCGTACATCCTGGTTATAGCTATACTTTTGAATCTACCGCAGGATATGGACATACAGTGATTTGGAAGTATACTGAGGATTTTATGACCACTGAAGGGGCTCACCAATGTCGATAGCAAGAATTGCAGTTTATATAATGGGAATGTTAATTACTCAAGTGGCGCTTTCTGTACCACCTGTAGAAGTAATAGATTCATGTAAAAATGGGGTGGCTGCATCAGCTTCAGTTACCATAACTCAAGTATCTAGGCCTCTGTCTTTAGGCGACAATGAGCCAGGATGTTTGGATCACTATGAATCTACAGTAAATAATTTTAATTATGGATATATAACTTGTCAGAATAAAACTAGTTTGATTATTAAAGGTAATAGAATTAGCTTATCCACTGCTGAGAACCATTCAGTAAATCCTGCCATAATTCCAGACGGAGACATTTTACCATTATCATATTGGTGGAAGATTGATTTCCATAATAGCTCATACTTATGCATTAACACGCCATTGTCTAGCTCTGGTTCAGGAGATAATATTTTACAACACTATATTGTAGAGAATGCCTACAACAACAATCCAACGAGTATTTATTTTTATTTCTTTAATAAAGATATTATTCCTATCTCTGCAATAAATAATCCTTGATTAGATTATTAAATGTTTTGATAAATCAGACTCAGTCGGTGTTTAGTATATGGTCAATATCTATCATTGAATACTATGAATGGCGAATTCAACTAACGAGACGCCACCTGCCAAAATATTTGGTTTTCTAGCTCATTAAGTATTTTCTTTTTATGTTCAAAAGAATTTTTATTTCTTAATTCAAGTGCAGCATTAATATCCTCAACAATGTTGGCAGCGTCTATCACGTCATGATCACTAATTTTTCCTTGCTGATAGAACCATTCTGCAACGGCGCTCCAACGCCACAAAGGGCTTTTGTTAGAAATTTTTAATATGGGCTTAGGAAAATCCCCTTTACCCCTTGCTCCTTGAATAAATAGTGAAACCGCCTGCTTTGTCATAGATACGCGCCCAGCAATATCAGACAAACTAACTAGATGCTCAGGAGCAACGCTGACAATTCTAGCGCCTATATTGGCTGATTCAATATCTTTTATAGCAGATATAATAGCACGCTCAAGGTCTTCTGCTTCTCTATCAAAGTCAAGATATACAGCACCATTTTTGTAGTTAATTAATCCATCATCACATCCGGCTTCAAATAAAGCATCCTCCAAGCCAAGTGTCTTTTGATCAACACCATCAAGAATCAGGGTAAACTGATATAAATTACTCATTGTCATCTCCTTGATGTTCGCAAGCATCAACGTTTCGTTTAATTTACCGCGCATGGTTCTCTGCGCTTTTGGGTGTAGACCATACACTCATGGAATGCCCGTCCCTATCTGCTAATGGACACATTAGTCGTCCCCAGGCGTGGGCCGAATTCCCTGATGAGTAATATCGCCACCCTTTCGATTCGGCATATCTTATGGCTTGTTCAATTTCTTTATTGGAGTGCCTTGATCTCACCATAATTAAATTGGGGGGTTTCTTCCCTCCCTACTTTTCTCAACGAAACAACAAAAATCTGCTTAAATGCAGCAACAAAACAGACAATATTTCAAAAATTAATTTTAAAAGGGACTTAACAAGAAAAATAACTTTAGCATAAGCTTCTCGCGTCAATGGGGTTGTGCGTTACCTTTAGCCCTAATTAATCGGGCAAAAGACAAGGCGGGACCGTACGCCGTCACCGGCGATTTATCTAGCTGGTTAAAGTCCAGTGAGAGGAGTTATCCGTACACCTCTGTAGTACCGGGATGTGGCGTTTGAGTAATCAGGGGTCATGAGTATCCTAGGGCAATTTAGCAGGCCGTAATGCAAATGAACCTATATGTAGCCTCGATAACGAAGTGGGGAAGCCGACTCTGTGGTCAAAAGAGGAAGGCCGCTGGAAGTCTGCTGGAAGAACGGAAGTTGCAGATTTTGACCTCCGGGGTAGCAGGGATGGCATGTTAAAGAAGATAGGTCGTGCAGGACGGGAGATCCAATGTGACGGTGGGGAGGCCACCAAGTTTGACGTATAAGGTAACGAAATCGTCAAAGGTCACAATGGAAGTCGGAGGGGCTTATAGTACTGTTTGAGGATAGGGACAACATAACCCTGTCTGAGGGAAGAGGCCCTGCTTTGTTTATGTGACCAACGAGTGGAGGATGAGGAGATTGCGTAATGCTAACCACTCCTGCTGAAATCAGGACACTACAGAGGAAGCTATATACCAAGGCCAAGCAAGAACCGGCCTACCGCTTCTATGCACTATATGACAAGATTTGGAGAGCAGATGTACTCGCGTTTGCCTACCGTCTTGTTCGCGCCAACAAGGGAAGCCCTGGAATTGACGGGCTGACGTTCGAGGCACTAGAGCAAACGATAGGGGTAGAGAAGTTTTTGTTGGATTTAACCTGTGAGTTAAAAAGCAAGACCTACCGAGCCGATCCAGTACGACGGGTTATGATTCCAAAGAAAGATGGGAGTATGCGTCTTCTTGGGATCCCAACGATAAGAGATCGAGTCGCGCAGATGTCTGTAAAACTTATAATCGAACCAATTTTTGAAGCTGACTTCTGCGACAATTCCTATGGATTCCGTCCAAAAAGATCAGCTCATCAAGCGATAGCGAATATAGGGCTTGCCCTTCATCAGGGGTACACTAATGTGATTGACGCGGACCTATCAAAGTATTTTGATAGCATTCCTCACGCCAAATTACTGTCTGTGGTCGCTGAACGAATTGTTGATGGTGCGATATTGCATCTCATCAAGCTTTGGCTTAAAGCGCCAGTAATAGAGGATGACAAAGGAAAGAAAACGCATGTAGGTGGAGGAAAAGCTAACAATCGGGGAACCCCGCAAGGTGGCATAATCTCCCCGATGCTTGCGAATTGTTACTTACACATCCTTGATCGCATATGGGACAGACAGGCACTGCGAAAGAAATATAAGGCACACATTGTCCGCTATGCAGATGACTTTGTGGTGTTATGTAAGGGCAGTGTAGACAAGCCATTGGCGGCTATACGCCATGTACTATCGCGGCTTGAACTAACATTGAACGAAACTAAAACTCACATTGTTGATGCACGGAAAACAAGCTTTAAATTTCTGGGTTTTGAGATATCAGAAGGTAGGAGTTGGAAAACGGGAAACCGCTATATCCACACCTGCCCCTCAAAAGAGTCTCTAGCTAAAATCAAGATGAAACTCAAGGAAAGAACAGCGAGAAATCTGACGCCATTGCCCTTGAGTATTATAGTGGAAGGAATGAACGCCAGTCTTCGTGGATGGGCGAACTATTTTCACTATGGTAACTCAAGCCAAGCTATGGGACAAATCAGGACTTTTGCTGAAGAACGCCTACGAATTCGCTTGATGAATCGTCATAAGGTGAAAGACAGAGGTATTGGCGAAGGCCGATTCCACAGTCAACGTCTTTATACACGGTACGGGCTATATAAAGTTCCAACAACAGCAGGCTGGAAATCAGCGCATGCCTCGGTGTGAAAAACATCGGAAAGCCGTGTGCGGGAAAACTGCATGCACGGTTTGATGAGGAGGGGTAGGCGTAAGCCTGCCTCTTACTCTACCCATTAATGCTGGTTATGCGAATTGCTACCCTTACTTTGATAGGGGCCATTCAAATCGAAATAGATAATGATTAGATTCAATTTGACTAACACGAGG
>Ga0209174_10002445_pt1 | contig 12232 bp, 29 predicted proteins | sample JI91814BDNA_FD_187505 | JGI IMG/M metagenome (GOLD analysis project Ga0209174, IMG submission 187505) | Wastewater effluent complex algal communities from Wisconsin, to seasonally profile nutrient transformation and Carbon sequestration -... | ecosystem: Engineered > WWTP > Effluent > Algae...
GAATGCCGCATTGGACTGCGACTCAATGCGATCTGGGTTGTATGGCGAGAAGGCCCAATACTTCTGAGGGTTCTCAAGTATCTGCTTCAGCCCAGTCGAACTGATCGAAGGGCGAACGCAGAGGTTTGGATTCCGGTGATAGTCGGACATTGAAATCCCGACATACGCGCCGGCTTTGGAGATGGGCTTGCCATCCCACTTCTGAACTTGGGTCATTGCAGTTTCGCCTCCGGGGCTTCGTTGGTTGCATCGACGACGCGCTGATAGAACGCAGCAGCGAGGTCCATCAGCAGGCCCGCCTGAACTGATCCGTACCGGGATATGAACATCCCAGTCGCATGATCCATTGTCGCCAGAAGGGATGCGAGAAGGGCAGAGGCATCCCTGTCCATCGCGCTCCAATCTTGCGTCAGGGGAGCGTTGTCGTAGCAGGCGAACATCTTGGCGACCGCTGCCTTGGCGAGGAAGTTGGCCTCGGTCTCAAGCATGACGGACGCCTCATCCATTGGCTTTGATTCGATCATGCCGCTCTCCCTTCCAGCCATTGCCCACGCCCGCCCGCCCAGTCGAAACCAGTGCGCTCTCCCTTCAGGGCCTTGGCGAGATCCCGCTTCACACGTCCGACAGCATCCGCACGCTGATGGTTCTGGTGTGCACGGGCTTCGAGTTCGATGGCGGCCAGCATTCCAACAGCGCGGGCTGCTTCTGCCTGGAGACGTTCGAGGTCACGTTTGCTGCGGGGCTTCATTCGGTCACCTCAAAAGAAGCGCTGTTAAATTTTCCCTCGACACCCTTCAGCCAGAGCTTTGTGTGCCAGCTATGGACAACGAAATCCTCGACTTCGTAGACTTCGCCTACTGTCAGCACGGGGTTGGGATCGTCATTGTCGCCCCAAGCAATCTGCGCCGTAGAGGCGCCGAGAAAGCGTACTCGTTTCATGTCCGATCCCTTTCCAGTTTGAGAATGTGCGCCTCAGTCAGTTCGAGAGGCAGTTCGGCCGGCATCAGGTCCATGACCATCTGCAGGGCATCAGCAGCGTTTTCGAATGGCATGAGAGTCATGCCGACTTGAGCAGCGGCGAGGGTGAGATAGTCGATTGCCTCTGCCGTGAGGGCTTCTTCCTCACGGGCACGGCGCTCGGCGGTGAAGTCGATGATGAAGGCGGTCACTGTGCTTCTCCCATCGGAATGCTCTCGCCAGTGATAGGGTCCACAACGATCGGCGAATGGCCTTCAGCGGTCAGCTTGTCGAAGTCCCGCTTGGCCTCTGCGTATGTGCAGCGGCGATAAAAACAGGGGCGTCCATTGTCGGACCACTGAATGTGGAACTTCCAGCCGCGACGGGTGGCATATTCTGCGTCGGGCAGGTGGATTTCGATGGGCTCGCTCATTGGGCAATCCTTTTCAGTGTTGCGAGGACGGCTTCCATGACGGCCAGCTCCTCATCGGCGAATTGTTGGGACATCTTCCCGTCGGCCACGCGGCGGGGGTAGACTTGCCGGCGCATGTCGATCTCGCGTTCGACCGCACGGATCTGGCGATCAAGAGAGACGGTGGGTCTGTCGTTGGGGAACAAGCCGCTCATCAGCTTTTCTCCGCATCGTAGGAGGCATGGCGCATGTTGTCGGAAAGCAGGGTCTCCCAGGCGGTCAGCTGGGCGCCGAGACGTTTCGACCGGCCGCGATCCCAGCCCGACTCCGGGTCAGAGACGTAGCGGGTGACGATCTGGCAGGCGGCGGAAAACTCGGCTTCGGTCGGGCCGCGAGAACGGGTCAAGCGGTCAGCCATTGCGGCTGTCCCACTTCGTTTCGTGTTCGTCGTCGATGTCCGAGTAGAGCGCGCGGGTCAGGGCGCGGTCGACCGATGGCAGGACATGGTAGAAGGCGAAATAGAGGCCAGCGACGATGCTGAAGCCGGCGAGGACAAGGCCAATGCCGAGTCCGATTGTGGTGAACAATTCCATGAAGTCCCTCCTCAGTGGTGAGGAAGGATTATCGAACTATTCGAAGATCGTCAATTGAGAATTTCGATAATTCTACATTGTCGAGATAACAGCGCAGACTCCGCCGATGACCCGCACGTCTGATGCAGGGGCCTCGTAGGCCTGATGCAGAGGATTGTCGGAACTGATTCGCAGGCGGGGCGGGCGGGAGCCGGGGATCATGTCGAGGCGCTTCACGACCTCCATGCCCTCTACATCCAGCACGTAGATGCCAGGCTGTGCAGGGTTGGTCCGCTGGGTATCCACCACGATCCGGGCGCCGGAGCGCAGGGTCGGCTCCATCGAGTCGCCCCAGACGCTGAGCATCAGGAACGCCTTGGGATGGCGCCCCATCGTATCGAAGAACAGGCGGGGGAAGGGCCAGTAGGCCACGGGGTCCATCTCTGTAGCTAGTGAGCCAGATCCAGCCGAAGCCCGTACATCGAAAACTGGCGCCGCAACCATGTCTGGAACAAGGTCTGAGAGACCTGTTCGGTCAGGGGTTAGGGCATCTTCAATATCACTGGCGCCCTCCATGCCGAGCCATTCTGCCAGCTCAAGAATCTTTGGCATCGACGGGAGGTGTTCGCCCTTCTCCCATTCGGAAAGAGACGCCTGACTAAAACCGAGCGCCTTTGCAACCGCCGCCTGCGAGAGCCGCTTTGCTACTCGTGCCTCCTTTAGCCGGGCACCGATCTGCTTTCTGTCCATCATCCTGCTTATCTAACATTTCGATACCGACATCGCCTAATCGACATTATCGAAATCCGGGCTTGAAACTTCGAAGGCATCGAAGTAATCGATACTGATGTCAGATACCTTCAACGTCGTCGAACACCTTCTCCAACTGGGGTTCAAAACCCAGACGCGCCTCGCCCTTGCCGCGAATGTTTCGCAGTCGGTCGTGGCCTATTGGAAAGCAAACAATTCCGTCCCGGACGACCGCAAGCGCCTCATCATGGCGGCAGCGGCGGACGAGGGCATTGAACTCTACCCCGACGATTTCTTCGAACCGGAACTCCGCCGCGTGAGCGGATAAGCGGGAGCCGGGCGCCGCTTCCCAGCCCGGAATTGGGAGACCCGACATGGGAAAAGCCAAAAAAGAGACGAACGACTTCCTGCCCAGTGCAGAGGTCCTGAAGAACCTTGCCGACCGCTATGATTCCGAGACTTCGGACGCCGCGCAGGCCAACCAGGGCATCGGCACGCTGAAGAAGAACGCCGAGAAGCAGCACAACGTCGACTGGTGGGCCTTCAAGCAGGCCATGCGCCTGAAGAAAAAGGGCGAGACAGACCGCGACGGCAACATCCGCCACCTGATCCACTACCTGAAAGCGCTCGGCCTCGTGTCGCAGGACGACATGTTCCTCGGCAATCCGCTGACGGGCAACGTCGAACCGTCGCCGTCGGAGCAGGCCGAACTGGACGCGGCTGAAACGGCTGCGGTGAACTGATGCTGGCGGGGGGCACGCTCCCTGTCGTGGAGAGCCCGGTATCCTTCGTGGTGCCGGGTGATCCCGTTTCATGGATGCGTCCGAGGGCCAATGCCCGGGGCGCCTTCGTCAAGATATTCAACGCGCCTGCCCATGAGGACTACCTGACCAAGGTCCGGGCTGCGGCGCATGAAGCGATGGCCGGCCGCGCGCCCTTTGCTGATGCTGTCGCCGTGACCATTGTCGCCCGTTTTTCCGTGCCGCCGAGCTGGACAAAGACCAAGCGCAAGGAAGCCCTGCTGGGCCTGCACGACCATACGATCCGTCTCGATACGGACAATATCGCCAAGATCATCAACGACGGAATGAACAAGATCGTCTTCGCTGACGACTGCCAGATCACGAATCTCGTGGCGTCGAAACGCTATGCCGAACTGGCCTCTGTTCTTGTCCGTGTCACACCGAAGGGAGAAGCAGGTGTTCAACGTGGGGGATGAAGTCGAACTGATCGACGACAGCCTGGACGAGTTCAAGCTGGAAAACTGGGAAGGGGGCGTACCGTTTCCGCTGAAGAAGGGTGACACGTTCATCGTGCGCGGGCTGATCCCGGCCTTCACATGGAATGGCGTCTGGGCCCTCGACGAACCGGGTATCCAGATCGGGGTCGAACACAGGGGCTGGCGTCTGTTCGTGCAGACGCACAAACTGCAGCCGCCGAAGACTTATGACCAGTGGCCGGCCTGCCGGTTCCGCAAGATCGAACGCAAGTCGATCTATTCGATGCTGGGTATTCCGGAGACGCTGAAGCCGACCAAGACGCCGGAGCTGACAGATGCCCGGTGAACTCATCCGCCAGTTCGAAGACGAACGCGATCTCGAGATCCTTGCGGCCATCGATGCGGGCGAGTCCTTCCTCGACATTGCCGAACGCTTCTCCGTGTCCGAGGACCATGTTCAGGCCCTCTGGGAAGCCATGTGTGCCTGCGACCAGGACGGCGACGGGCATGGCATTGCACCGCTGCTGATCCTGCCGTTGGCGATCCTCGCATGGGCGCCGATCGCCTGGCCGCTCTGGCAGGTGTTCCATGGCTGATGATTATGATCCGATCGCAGACGTCTGGAAGTCAGTCGATGTTGCGCATGACGCGCTGCGCAAAAGCATTGCCGAACCGGCCGCCGCGATTCCGAGGAACGCCTTCACCTACCAGCGCGACGAGCTGGACTTCTACGCGGAGCCTGGTTGGGTTTCCGAACTGCTGATCGATGCGGAGAAGTATCAGGGCAAGGTTCTGGACCCCTGCTGCGGCAACGGGAACATCGGCCGGGCCTTCGAACGCAGGCGCCATCCCATCCGATCGACGGACTATGCCGTGCGGCCCTATGGCGAGTGCGGGAAGGACTTCCTCGATCCGGCCACGGACTATGGAACGGTCGACCATATCGTCTGCAATCCCCCGTTCCGTCACACTGAGGCGTTCATCGTCAGGGCACTGGGCATCGTGCGGAGATCCGCAGCCTTCCTCGTGCCGCTGAAATGGCTGGCCTCCCAGACGCGCTATGATTTTTTTGAGACGTATGGACGGCCAGCACGGGTCTATGTCCTGTCGAACCGCGCCTCCATGCCGCCAGGCGAGTTTCTGGACCCCGACACGGGTCTGTTCGCCGCCGACGATCCGAACGGCAAGTGGAAGGCCGGTGACGTGCCCTCTGGCGGCGCCATCGATTATTGCTGGGTGATCTTCGTGCCGGGCTATGGCGGCCCTACGGACATGAAATGGCTGGCACGAGCGGGGGGGGGTAAGCCGTCCCTACGCAGGAAAACCACGCAAGTCATCGCCGGAAAGGGCGTTGGCGCGTCGTGAGTAAGCCCGCCCTCTACAACCTCGCTGCTGGAGAAACCCCATGACGGAACAAAACACTCATCCGTGGACGGCGCGTGTCGACCAGATGCGTCAGAGTATGGCCGCCTTCAGTTATCTGCCGAAAGGCGTGCAAGAGGCGTTCTCGGCGCTTGGCCGGCAAATGATCGAAAACGGTTGCGACATGCAGCAGGTGAACCGCGTCCGGGCTGCGCTCATTGAGCAGTCGGCGTGTATGCTTGATCTGGGTCGGGAAGAATGACCACGCCGCACAACCTCTCGGCCGAAGAAGTCGTGATCGGTTCCGTGTTGTTTGAGAACAGCACGATCCGGTTCGTTAATGGCCTGGAGCCGGATCACTTTTACTCAACGTTTCACGGTCTGGTCTGGCGATCGATGCTGGACCTGATGAAGGCCGGGCACGCCGCGACTGAGGCAAGCGTTATTGAGGCTTTGTCCGGACACGAGATGCTGAAGGGCAATCTTCCCCGCATCGAAGGGTTTGTGGATAGTGCTGCGTTCGGGCCTGACATCGAGATCAACGTTAAGATCATCAAAGACACGCATCAGCGCCGGCGCCTGATTGAACTTGCTGAGAACCTGAAGCGCAGTGCCATTGGCACGGGTGATGGCTACGTCGAGCCGTCTGAGGTCGTTTTGGCGGCCCAGGGCGGCCTTGCTGAGGTGTCGAAGGATTGCGGCGGGCGGAACAAATGGACGGGCATAGATGCTGCTGTTGAGAGCCTGATCGAGTCTGTCGCCCGATCGAGCGAACAAAAGAAGCCGCGGGGTCTTCGCTCTGGGATTCGCAATCTGGATCAGCACATGGGCGGTATGCGTGCTGGTGATCTGATCGTCGTTGCTGGCGCGACGTCGATGGGCAAGACCAGCCTTGCGCGGAACATTGCCTATTCAGTCGCGGCTGAGGGTGGCGAAGTCGCCTTCTTCTCGCAGGAGATGACCACCGAACAGATTGCAGCCCGCACGCTCTCTGCAGAGGCGCATCGCTACGGGCTTTGCCGCACGGCCTATCGTGACATGGACCAGGGCTTCCTCACGAAGTCCGACCTGCACGGCCTCCGAGAGGCCAGCAAGCGCATAACAGCCCGCCTAGCAGTCGATCAGAGCCCGGCGCTCAAGTCGTCAGAGATCCTGCTGCGGTCTCGTGAAAGGCTCAACGTAGCTCGCAAACTCGATCTTATCGTGGTCGACTACCTGCAGATCATGGACATTACTGCCGGACGCTCTGAAAACCGGTCGCTCGCAATCGGGAATGCGACGATGGCCATGAAGAACATGGCGAAGGAACTTGGCGTTCCGGTCATCCTGCTTTCGCAGCTCTCACGCGAATACTGGAAGCGAGACAGCAAGCGCCCTCAATTGTCCGACCTGCGGGACTCCGGATCGATCGAGCAGGACGCAGACAAGGTGATGTTCGTGCACCGTGAGGGCTATTTCCTTGAACGCCAAGAGCCATCCAAGAGCGATCACGAGGCCCATTACGAGTGGTCCAAGAAGATCAGGGCGCTTGGCAACAAGCTGGAAGTCATCGTCGCTAAAAACCGGATGGGAAAGGTGGGGACCGTCGAGCTTTGGATCGATCAGGCAACCGATCTTGTCCTGTCGGATGAGGGCGAATTCAACAAACAAGAGGCAATGGTATGAAAGATCAAGCGCGGTTCTCAATGCTCCCTCGCCACGCGGTCGTCGATCCCTACCTGACAACGACCGAGTTCAAGCTGTTGGCGGTGATCGGGCTGTTCCTGAATGCCGATCACGAAGCATGGCCATCGCAAGAGACGCTGGCTGAAATGTCGGGCATGTCACGCTCAACGATCATCCGCACGCTGCAGAAGCTGGAGGATCGCGGATACATCATTAGCCGGAAAAAATACCCGAACCGGCCGGGCACACATAAGTGCTACGCGGTGGTCATGGATGGTCCAGAGATCAAATCTGACACTTCCGAAAGTGTCACCAGTGACACTTCCGAATGTCGCATCCAGGGTGACACTTCCGGAAGTAGCACCCAGGGTGACACTTCCCATAAGAACTACCCAGTAGAACTACCCAGTAGAACACTCTTGTCGGATTCTGATCCGACGCCTGCTGAACAGCCGGATAATCTCACGCTGGCAATCAACACGATCTGGAAAGCGTGGTCCAAAAAAGGCCGAAAGCGATCCAAGGCGATTGAGCTATGCAGGGACGTGCTGCGAAGGCAGGCGACGAAGCACGACCTCCGGGAGATCACCAAGGCCGCGCTGCGATATGCCAAGTCCACTGATGGGGAGTTTCACAAGGGCCTGCACGACTGGCTGGCCGGAGGCTACTGGCAGAACTTCCTGACCAACCAACCAGACGAACAGGCGGTAGTGGCAGCGGCAGCGACCCCATCGGACAAGCTGGACTATGCGTTCAAGCTGTTTGCCGAGTTCGGAAACTGGACCGGAGACACGTTCGGACAGCCTCTCAAGCCCGACCACCCAGACGCAACCTATCCCGCGGCGCTCTATGCGAAGTACGGCCTGAAGGCTCCGGAGGGCGCACGCTGATGCCCCGTGCCGTGAGAACGAAATGGACCCCGGAAGCGGAACAGGCGGCCGCAAAGATGTGGAACGCCTATGTCGATACGACCCGGATCATCATGGCGCTGAAGGCAGAACATGGCCTCGTGGTGAAGCCGACGGACCTGCAGGCCCTGGCCAAACGCAAGGGCGGGGCGCTGAACATGATCGACGGGGAGGAACGCAAGCGGGCACCGCGGGGCGACCGTATCGAGAACCGGACAGTCCGGGTTCGGCGAGGCGCTGTCCGCAAGGCAATGACGCAGGCAAAGGCGGAGACCATCGAAGGCACGCCGTTCGATCAACTGCAGGCCGGGCAATGCCGCTATCCCCTGACCAAATCGTTGCCGCATTTGTTCTGCACAGCGAAGGCGATACCCGGCAAGAGCTGGTGCGAGCCCCACCTGAACGTCATCACAGGGAAGAAGCCATGAGCAATGTCACGCATTTTCCCGGACTGACGCCCATCGCGGAGGATCGCGCCGATCCGAACACGGAACTTGTCGAGGTTCTGGAGGAGAAGCTGGAACTAGCCCGCGCCGGTGTCCTGCAGGGCATGATCTGGGCCGACATCAGCACGGACGGTGTGAGCCGGTACGGCTGGCGGGCGAGAGCGATGGGCGATGGTGTGCGCCTTCTCGGTGCTGTCGAGGTGGCCAAGGCGCTGCTGATCAGTTCAACGCTTGAAGCAGCCGGAGACGACGAATGACCGAATTCATCCGAACCATCTGCACAGAGACGGACATGGCGCTGGCCCTCGCGGATCGCCGCCGGATGATCGGCCAGCTGCAGGAAGAAGTCGAACATCTCGTCGGCCTGACTCATGGCCACCTTGGAAAGATTGAAGCAGGAGCAAAGTCATGGGGGAAAAAGCCCTTCCGAATCCGAAACAGTCAGGTGGCGGACGAAAGCAGCCCGCAAAGCCCGGCGAGTATGACGCCGACGCTGTTCTGGCTCTTGCAACATTACGGACTGAGACTGGTCCTGGTGGACGAGGCGACGGCGGACGCGATGGCGGCGAATGTGGCGATGACCTCGACGACCCATACGGAGAGGGACAGCCGGCGGGAGATGCCGCTTCAGCAGTCGATGATCGTGGCCGTTCGGCGGCGCTTGTAACCCGCCGCCAGCACATGCGCCGGATTCTCGGACGGGCAGAAGACGTCCGCCGGGCCATCCGGGCGCTGAACGAGGCGGTCAATGATGGCGCATTGCATGGCCTGACACGGGCCGGGATCGTCGATGCCATCCACCGCACCCATCAGGACATGCGCGAAGGATTTGCGGTCATGGCCGAGAGCGCCGAACTTCTGAAGGCCGTAGGATCTCCCGCACAGTTCGATGTTATCCGTGTGGACTCTGTGCCCGTGGCCGGCGCCGCTGCGCTTGAGATGGTGGCCGCAGAAGACGGGCTCTACGCATTCACGACCGGACGGGCGATCGATTCCAATCCCCACGGACGGGACCGATCCCGCGAACGCCGGGCCTGGCGCATCGGGTGGAATTGCGGGATGGCCGGGACGCCGCTTCCGGAGCGATGGGACCTCGAACAGGCTTTGAAGGGCGTCTGATGCTCCGGCCCAAACGCAGAGGCGAAGGCAATATCAAGCTGACCGAGGATGAAGTGGTGGAAATCCACCTCGCCAAAGGCCGCGTGAAGCGCAAGGTTCTGGCGGCGCGCTACGGGGTCGATCCCTCGACCATCTCGAAAGTCTGGTATGGGCAGAACTGGTCTGGCGTTAAAATGGCCGACACGGACGAGAAAGCGGGGCTACAGGAGTAAGTCACGTTTTTAGGTCCGCGACTATGCCAGCGACCCCAACACGCCCCTACGGTCAAAATTTCAATGTTCCGTTTCCGGGAAGTGGACCCGGATACGTGCCGGCACAGAGCGCGAGTCGATGCCATAGGCGGCGTCGATGTTGTCGAGATGGTCTTCGTGAAGCTGGCGAAGGGACTCGGCATTGGCGTTCACTTCCCGCCATCCCCAGCGTTCCGCCAGTCGATACCCGAACGCAAAGGCGCCGACCCACAGAGGGGTCAGCCAGGCGGCCGCGACGAGGTAATCTGTCAGGGAGTCGAAAGGCATAAGGCGCCCATACCATACGATCTGGACGTCAGGCAAAGAAAAACCCCCGCCCGGTTAGGGGCAGGGGTCAAGGGGTGGGGATAGTCAGTAGTTCAGGCTGTTGTCGATCTCGACGCAGCCATATTGCTCGATGCAGTCGTCGTCATAGCGATCCTGCGCCGTGCGGCCTTCGTCGTCACGTTCAGACTCCTCGACTTCGGCCTCGTCCTCCTCCTCAAGCAGTTCCGCCTCATAGCTGACCTTGATGGCGGTCAGCATCGCGTCGATTTCATCCGAAGTCCGGTCGAACTCGATGTGAAGGTAATGCAGCAAGTTAATGATGAGGTCTTTCGCATAGTCCTCCCGCTCCGGGTCGTCATTCCGCAAGGTGCGGTCTTCAACCTGGCGCACGAATTCCTGCAGGCCCCGGAGCGCATAGAAAGCGCGTTCACTGTTGTTCATGGTGTCTCAGTCTCCATTGCGAGGGCAACAGCGCCCCCTACTAAACGCAAAAGGCCCGCCACAGTGCGAACACCGGGCGGGCCTCATGGTCAGTAGCCGGGATGCCAATAGGCAATTTCGATGTCGCCCTTGGCCAGGCCAATGACCTCAACGTCCTCAAGCGGACATTCCCAGTCATCAGCGCAGTCTTGCGCTGCAGCTAGCTTCGCGGCTTCAGCGTCTTCAGCTTCAACGCTGCTAATCCAGATCGTTCCTTGCCCGTCCGATCCGATGCAAAACGCGGTAAACTTCAGCATTTCAGTCTCCATTGGTTGCGGGGGCCGAAGTCTCATAACGGCCCCTATAAAACGCAAAAGCCGCCCCGGATCGAAACCCGGGGCGGCTAGTGTGTCAGTCGAAAGCCTTGGCGGGCTCGGTCGTCGTGATCGCTGTCTCAGTGATCGGTGACGGCGCGAGAAAGGCGCCAAGGATGAAAAGGCCGGACAGGAGCAAGGCCGCATAAGCGACCAGTGCCCAGACGTCCCCGGCCAGGCTGGCAGGCTCAAGGGCCCACCAGCTCAACCCGTGTGCAGACCCGCCAATAAGCAGCAGGCCCAGCTTGCGGAGATCCATCCGTTACGACGCCTTGGCCGGACGTGCGCCCGGTTCGGTCGCCGCGTTGATCTCGCGATAGGTTGCGAGGATCAGGCGGAGGTTATCATTCACCGTTGCGTGTTCGCGCCGGATCATTTCGAGCAGTTCCACGGAATCTGCGGTCTCAGCGATCAGGCCAGTTTTTGCGGTCGGTTTCATGGGTGTCTCAGTCTCCATTGTCGGTGCAACAGCGCACCGGATGGCCCCGCCGCACATGGCGACGGGGCACACCGCTAGGCTGTGCCTCTGTAGGCTTCCAGGATCGCCGACACGGCCTCACGGGATGAGGCGAAGTCGCGGCGGTCCAGGTGGATGACGTCAGCGCTCGGCACACGTGGCGCCGTGCTGAAGTCGATGCCCTCAATCGTGAAGGCAGGCGAAGGCGCGGGCGCCTCGGCCTTCGTTTCCGGCACGGGATCGGCTGACATATACAGCCACTTCGCCGTGATCGTTGCGAACACAAAGCCCGCGGCAATCGCATACTGGAACAGCGCGGGGGTTTCGTTCCCGAACAGCCAGATAGCGCCGTGATGGTGGACCCAGATTTCCACGCCAGCCAGGAAGGCCGCGAAGATCCCTGTGGCCCATGCCTTCGCCCGGTTTGCCGCGCGCCGTCTGAAGACAAGCTCCAGCGACTCGGACAAAAGCCAGGTGAATGTGACCAGGAAGGCGATCAGGACGGCAATTCGCCCCGCCTCCATTCCCGCGTGATGCAGGCCAATCGCCGCGATGACGTTGGCCAGCAACACGATTGCGACAGGCGCGAATTTCGTCGCGCGTTCTCTCATGGTCATAGTGGGTTTCTCCATTGGTTAGGCCCTGTCTCAGTGAGAGGCGCGGGCCAATATCGCCCCTCATAAATAGCAAAAGCCCCACGCTCGCCGGGTTAGGGCAAGCGTGGGGCTCTGGGGTGTCACTCGGTTCCGAGATACTGCGCTTTGGCGAAGGCTTTGATTGCGGCCTCCTCCTCATCGCTGACGGGCAGATAGGTCCAAGGCGTGCCCCAGTCCTGATACTGCAATTCAGCGCGATCTACCGCCATTCCGGGGCCGAAGTCGCCCCACACGCGAAGGCCGGGGCCTCCCGTCGTCAGCAGAATTGAGAATTCCACCGGATCTTGGTCGATAGGCTCGCCCGGCATGGTAGGCGCCCGCCAAGCATCGCGCACCTCTACACTCAGAGGCTTTTCCATTGCCTCGTCACGTGCTGCGTCGGCAGTTTCATAGTCCG
>Ga0209174_10002446_pt1 | contig 12232 bp, 16 predicted proteins | sample JI91814BDNA_FD_187505 | JGI IMG/M metagenome (GOLD analysis project Ga0209174, IMG submission 187505) | Wastewater effluent complex algal communities from Wisconsin, to seasonally profile nutrient transformation and Carbon sequestration -... | ecosystem: Engineered > WWTP > Effluent > Algae...
GCATATCCAAACTTCATATATATCCTCACAAGAGTTAAGAAACTGTTCAACATGAGTCTATGGTTTACATTGATTTATTTCCAGAGTTTATTTACTCCATGTTTATCTATGTAAGCAAACAAACAAAAAATCGAAAGAACCAGAGTAAACAAAACGGTCGTTTTCTTTACTGAAGAGGTTTCTCATGAGACTTAACACCTAAACTTGCTTAAATTATGAGAGAAACAAACGAAACTGACCTAACTGGAATCAATTCCCAGCAGTTTTCCTTGAACGAAATTTTTTTCTTGTGAAAAAGGTTGATTAAAATCATCATTTTTTCTGAATAACCAAATTGGAGAAAAAGCAATGACATTTTCAATCTCCCGCACAACGGCCGCAATGAGTACAAAATCAAGCTTTTACAATACCATGCAATGGAATTTGAGATCGTTTCACAAGTCATCTTCTTTTGGTATCGAAAACAATCTTCTTGTTTCTTGTGCTGAGATGTCTAGAAGAAATTATGCTACAACTATTCAGGCACCAATAGAACAGGATAAATTTTTCAATAGAGAAAGAGAAATCAAAGCATTAACCACTATGCTTAAGATGAAGCCCCAACTTTCTATTGTTTCTGGACCGGTTAATTCAGGGAAAACCTCTCTTCTTCTAAAAATTTTAAGAGATATTTCAGAAAATAATAAGCGCCCTGTTCTTCATATTGACTTAAGAGAAAGAAGTTTTAATACTGTAGATTCGTTTGCCTCCTCTCTAGATAGGGAAATGTCTTCTTGGATGGATCAATTTGCTGAAGTAGCTCGTCGATTGCAATTAGATACATCAGGTTACGGATTTAATCTACAAGCTTCTCTTGTGGACAAAAAAAGTGATTTATTACCTATTGACCGAATCAACAATCTATTTGAAGCAATGAGTAAACAACTTCCTCCACATAGCTGGTGGTCAGGAACTCAATCTCCTATTCTTTTTATTGACGAAGCAAGTCGGATGCGTATCCTTCTAAAAGATAAATATGGTCATGACGCTCTAACAAATATGTTTGAGTGGTTTGTTAGGAATACTAAACAACATCATCGTTTTCATGTTGTGTTAGGAAGTAGTGATAGTTTTTTTCATCTTTGGGTTCAAAAGTACATTGGATCTTCTCGATTTACAAGCTATGTTATTGGAGATTTACCAAGAGATGAGGCAGAACGTTTTTGGAAAGAAAGGGTCATTACTCAATTAGATTTTATCAGACCTGAATTACCTCCACCTAATTTTACAGATGCCTACTCAGTCTGTGGAGGGAATATGTTTCTACTTGAAAAATACTTTGGACAATATGTTCAAAAAATCGATGGGAAGTTTCATAAAGAAGATTTTTTCCTATTAGGAGCAGAAAGATCTAAACTTATCAATGCCTTGTTTAAAAATGGGAATGGTTCGCCTTCCTCTCATACAGTATGGTGGTCCCAAGTGTCAAGACCAAAAATTGCAAAAGTTAAGCTTATAAACCTCGGTTATCAAAATCAAGTTTCTTGCCCATTTCTTAAAGCAGCATAACGGTAGTTTTTGCTCTAAGCTACAAAGACCGTTACTTATTTTAAAAATCCTTCCTCCCCCCATGGGGGGAGCCGCGCCGCGGTTAGCGGTTTCTTTTTTCATAATAGACCTCTGCAGGTGTTCGGTACCCTAACCCTTGATGGGGTCGGTTTTCATTGTAAAACTGAAAATAACTTCTTAGACCTATTCTCACTTCTTTAAGACTATCGTAACCCTTCGGGTAGATGTCTTCATATTTCACACTCCTCCACAACCTTTCTACAAATACATTGTCCAATGCTCGCCCTTTTCCATCCATACTTATTTGGACTCCCTCTCTTTCTAATCTTTTTGTAAATAAACGGCTTGTAAATTGCACTCCTTGATCGGTATTAAAAATTTCTGGGCGCTTCTCTTTTAGACTTCTCTCCAGACACTCCATGCAAAAATCAACATCGAGTAGGTTTGACAGTTCCCATTCGATGACATATCTGCTGTACCAGTCTATAATCGCAAATAAGTAACCAAACCCTCTATGAAGGGGTAGATATGTAATATCGGCTGCCCAAGCCTGATCAGCATGGTCAACAGTAATATTTTTCATCAAGTATGGATATTTTGTGTGCTCGCTATTATTTTTGCTCAAGTTCGGCTTTGGGTATATTGCTTCTAATCCCATCAATTTCATCGCTGTTCTTACTCTTTTTTCTCCTGCTAGAAAACCTTGTTTGCACATTTCTATTGTCATCCTTCTCCTCCCATAGAAAGGAGTTTTAAGGTATTGCTCATCAATAGCTCTCATTAGCTCTAAATCTTCCAAACTGGGATCACAAGGTCTGTAATATAATCCAGACCTTGCGATCCCCAAAAGTTCGCATTGTTTTCTTTGCGAAAAGATTTTTCTCTCTGATTCCAACAGAGATTTTTTCTTTTCTAGCTCAATGCCTTCCATTTTTTTTTAAGCCACTCTAGCTCCATTTTCAGTTTTCCAATCTGCTCATAAAGTTCGCTCTTTTCCTTTTCTTCTTCTTTCATCTTTGAAGCTTTTCTTGGCTTCTCAAATATCTCTGACGCCCCTTCTTTAAAGCGTTTTTTCCACTCCGAAAGCACCAATGGGTGCACCTCTAATTCTCCAGATAATTGTCCAGCAGTTTTCTCTCCCTTCAATATTTCAAGCACCGCTTTTAGCTTAAATTCAGCGGAGTACTTCTTTCTTGTCTTAGCCATTTTTGGCCTCCTTTTCTTAGGAGGTTATAAGCTTAGCAAGTGGCTCAAATTTCTGGGACCATTATACAGAAAACGGAAATCCTATTTGGACAAGAGAGCAGTTGATTTTAGTAATGAAAGAATTAGTTAATTCTGATTCTGGATTCTTAATCTATGAAGACCTTTGCAAAGAGGTGGGACAATCTGTTGTTGATGCTTTAATCGATTATAATCTTCTTCATTTAAGACCTTCTAGGAACTTTGCTTATGATTTACCAGAATATGATGCAGAAAAAGCAGTTCTAACCGCTGAAACACCTTCTAGTTTTGTTGCAATGAAAAAATTGTTAAAAGATATTGAGCAATGTAAAATCTAAACCTATAAAGCTACAGAAGCTGGTAGGAAATTGGAACTCGTGAACCCTGCTTACACCAGTCAAATCTGCTAGCAATGTAAACAAATATTCAAAATGTTTGTATACGGCAGATAGGGATTTCACGGAGAAAATTTAGTTGAAGCTGACAATGTAGAAGATCTTTTCCAGAAATAGGTATTTAAATGCTAATCCCAGTTTATCTGCGCTAATTCATGACACCTTTATCGACATAAAATCATAGGAAACACACTTAAATTTCTTTTTCTGTATCTAACAGGGTTTTGAAGTCCATCAGATATGTGTTGCAAATGTAATCACTTTGATGCAAAGTGATGAATAATGCATCAATAAAAAAAGAGGTTTTCTCTATGATCATTCTTATCGGATCACAAAAAGGAGGATGTGGAAAATCTACCATTGCTGTCAATATTGCATCATTTTTAGCTAGCAAGAAAAAAGACTGTATTCTTGTTGATTCAGATGTTCAAGGAACCGCTAGTCTTTGGTCCTTAGATCGTGAAGAAGATAGGAGTCTTCCTAAGGTTCATGTGATTCAAAAATTTGAAAATATTAGAAATGCACTTCTTGATCTTAAAAATCGGTATAAATATGTGATTGTCGATTCCCCAGGGAGAGATTGTCGGGAATTAAGAACAGGTCTCACAGCAGCAGATCTTTTGATTATCCCACTGAAGTGCTCGCAACCAGACCTTGATACTGTCCCTCATATGAAGCAAATTATCGATGAAGCCAAGGACTTTAACCCTAAAATGCGAGTTAAAACGCTTTTAACAATGGTGTCAACAAACCCAAAAATCTCAGAAAGAGAAGAATCTCAAAAATATCTCGATCAATATCCAGAAATACCACTTTTAAAATCCATCCTGTCCGAAAGAAAGGTTTTTAGAGATTGTATGAGTCAAGGAAAAGGAGTTCATGAGATGGAAAACTCTAAAGCTTCTGAAGAACTAAGCACTTTAACAAAGGAGATCTTACAATGCCTAAAGTAAGGGAGCGCAAAAGCGCGCGACAAAATGCGATTGAAACTTATGCTAACAAATCTTCAGACTCTTTAAAACAAACAAAACAAGGGCGTATTTGCATTAGTTTTCTTCCAGAGGAGCTATCACAAATTAAAGCCTTAGCTAAAAAAGACAGCAGAAGCATCAGCTCTTTTATTCGATCAAAACTTATGCAGACAATTAATGATTCAAAATGATGAATAAAGATTAAAAGTTCATCAAAAATCATCACTATGAATCAAATGAAGATCTCAGTCATAAACTTTTATCCTGAAGAGATTAGAACCAAGAAAGATGCTGCTCAGTATCACGCAAAAGGAACGTGTGAAGTCAGTATTATGGTCAACGGTCTTGAGTTCGATATTCGAAATATCACCTACCGTATCGAGCAAAACGGAAAAATTCATTTCAAACCTCCTTTTAGAATCTATTCCAATAAAAAAGATGGTATCAAACCTAAACTTGTCCCTTCTATTGTTTTTAGAGATCCTGAAATTTGGATAAGGATAAATGGTTGTATCAGGAAGGAAATTGAACGGATTAAACCTAAACCTAAGAATTTGAAAAGTCCTGTTCAACTCGATTTCTTTAAAGCAAATGAGCAAAAAATTGCTTAAATATCCTTGTAAATATCTTTTCGATGATCCACACGAATCACTAAAACAATCAGATCTGAATTCTGAAAAAAATACAGTATTCGATAATTCCCGACTCGAACGCGATATAAATCTTTTTCACCCTTGATTTTTTTAGAGTCTTTGGGAACAGGATTTTGTTCCAAAGAATCGATTTTTTTACCAATCTTCTTGATTTCTTTTTGAGGAATAGACTTCAAGGTTTTGATGACGGACCGCTTTAGCTGAACTTTGTATTTCACAGGCCTAAGTCTTTTTTGGCTTCTTTCCAAGATATAGGCTTTTCTTTCTGAAGAGATTTTTTTGCTCTCTTAGCAGCTTGTAAATCAACATTATCTTCTAACTCTTCAAGAAGGGCTAAGTCTTCAATAGAAATAAAAGCTGCAACTTGCTTTCCGTTTTTTGTAAGGACAAATCTCTTCCCTTTATAAGTAATATTATTTACTACCTCAGTCAAATGAGCACGAGCTTCTGAAAATGGAATACTGTTCATACCTTTCTCCTCTTTGTCTACTAGTATTGTAACATTTGTACAAACATTAATCAATATGATTCGTATTTACCTGATAATCAGATAGTTATTTTAATATCATGTTTGATGTAAAATGAATAAAATTTCATCATTATGAATCATAGTTAATCACCATCAAATAAAGAAGCTCCCCTTTGAGCAGGAGCTGAGCATACATATTTTCAAATTTTGTCAATTATTCTAATGGCCTTTTTTAATGTTTCTAAAAACACCCTTTCGGAATCCACCATTCCTAATGGCATTACTGAGATAATCGTCTCAGTAAGAACCCATAAATAAATGCACTCAGAAAGTCATTTCTTCAGTTTTTGGGTGGAACAACTAAGGTCTTAGAGCAAAGCTAAAGTTTGTGAATCACTGTTTTTAAATGTATTAGTCTGATAACTTGAGGTTAAGAAAATTTGGAGTAATAAATGGATTGGAGTCAAGCACTTACTGTTATTGGAGTTTTTATAGGTGGTTTCATTTACCTGATAAGCAAAATCGATACAAATCAAAAAGAAAATAATACCAGATTCAATGGAATTGAAAATCGTCTTACTGCCTTGGAGGTAGAAATTAAAAACATCCAACAACGACTCTCTACAATTGAGGGATATTTGATCCCAAAGAAAATTTATCGAATCGAAAAACCTTCAAGGGAAGAACCGAAAGAAAACTAAATCTCTCTGGAATCAATTCCCCATAGATTGCTTCCAATTTAAACATGTTGTTCTGAAGAAAAAATTTCCGTTAAATCATTGCAAAAAAATTCTAATGGTTCTATTTTGACACTTTAATGACATCAAAAAGACATCTAAATGGAGTCAATATGATTACTGTTTTTGGAGGAGTTAAAGGAGGGAGTGGAAAAACAACGCTCAGCACTAACCTATGCGTGATTCAAGCACTTTCTGGGAAAAAAGTGTTGTTAATAGATGCAGATGAGCAGCAATCCGCAAGAGACTGGTCAGAGCATCGAGAAAGTTTAGAGGTAGATACTCCTTGGACAACTATTTCTCTTTTCGGAGTGTCTGTCCGTACACAAATTTTAAAGCTAAAAGATCATTATGATGAAATTATTATCGATGTTGGAGGAAGGGATACCACTTCTCAGAGGGCCGCTTTAACAGTTGCAGACGTCTTAATCGTTCCTTTTCAGCCAAGAAGCTTGGATGTTTGGACAATTGGAAAATTATCCTCATTGCTTGATGAAGTTTGTGCAATCAATCCTAAATTAAAAACATATGCTGTAATCAATAGAGCAGATTACCAAGGAAAAGATAACAAAGAAGCTTCTGACATCATCAATGAGACGGGGAATATTTTTTGTTTAGATGAAATGATCTACCAAAGAAAAGCCTTTGCTAATGCTTCAGCAGAAGGAAAAGGAGTGGTAGAAATGATCATCCAAGATAAAAAAGCCGTGGAAGAAGTCCAAAACCTTTCGAATAGAATTTTTAGTAATGACACTATTTTAACATTAAAATAACACCAAAAAGACATCATGACAATTAAAAGACTAGAAAAGAAAAAAACCAAAAAAGAGAATGAAAGCGTAACAGACTCTTTTATTAATAGTGGTGGAAAAACTACACAAGAATCTATAGGAAGTTTAGAACAATTAGATTCTAGATTTACTCTAAGAATTCCAAGCATGATGCTTCAACAAATTGATAAACAGAGAAAAAAAAAGGTAGGAAAATTCTCTAGGAATAATTGGATATTGGAAGCTATCGAAGAGAAGTTAATGTCTAAATGATATTAAAAAGACATTAAAACAAAGCTATTATGGTGTTAAAATGGTGCCGTTTCGACGCTAATTAAAAAGCTCCTGCATGAGCAGGAGCTGAGCATACATATTTTCAAATTTGGTCCACTATTCTAATTGCCTTTTTTAGGGTTTCTAAAAACACCCTTTCTGAATCCACCATTCCTAATGGCATTACTGAGATAATCGTTTCAGAAGGAGAAAAAGTTTTTTCTTTAATGATTATCCGAGGGTCAATTAACAAGTTATATTCTTCTGAAAAAGAATCAGTCGCAGGATGCCAAGTTAAAACACGAGGAATCTTGTGAACAAAATCGATTTCTAGATCAAACTTTTGATTTTGCATTAGCTGAATCAACTGCTTAATGGTGGTAATTTTTGAAAGATCTTCAGAAAATTTCTGAATAATGTATGCTGGTTTTAGCATCATTAACTCCTTTGTTAGTTATTTGATGTTAGTCCCTTGGTTGAGCTTGCGACTCATTCAGGGGACGCTTTTTTGTAGACTTCTTTGTTAAGGGGTTTTACCATGATTCTTTTTAAGAGATCAAGAAAATTATGAAACTTAGCGATTATAAAAAAACCGGTCTAACTCATGATAAATTTTCGAAGAAAGTTAATGTCACAAGACCAATGATTACGCTTCTAGTTTTAATAGAAGAGAAAATTCTTCTATATACTCACGAAAAAACACAACTGAAACATAGAAATAGAAAAGAGAATAAGAAAACTGAAAACACTTAAACAAAAAAAAGAGGCTGCACCGATCCAAACACGCCCAGCCTCTAAAACAAACAAACTCTCAAATGAAACAAGCTTTTATCAAACGCTTGATACTAGCCCCTTTCATTTAGTAGGGAGGCTATTTCATTTAGAGGTCCAAACTCCACTCTACACAACACAAGTTGTCAAAAAAAGGAAGTGCAAAAGCAAAAGGAGATATGGATGCTTCTCATGCTAACATATTCCGATAGAATTTTCCTAGCACAAAAAGCTAACTCAACACATAACATAAGTTCTAACCTTCGTCAAGTCCATAGTGATCAAGAAAATTCTAACCTAGAAAAAAAAGTCACCGAGTATTTCCACAATTATCCTGAAAGGCTAAAATCACTAGAAAATTCAGTAGAGGACCATGTCGGTTTTTTCAAAAAACAAAAAAAATATAACCAGCGTCGCTGGTCTGGACATTCTTATGGAATTAACTTAATCCTCCATACAGCTTATTTATTCCAAGACTATCATTTTTCTTATGGTGTTGAAGGAAAACCTACCTATGCATCCAAAGAAACACTCTCCAAAGAACTTGGTATCTGCATTCGCACTTTGGATAAAGCTTTAAAAATCTTAAGAGATATGGGAGTCATCTCTTGGAAATCTGGAAAAAAAACTTGGGAAACTAACACCTACTACTTGGCAGATGTCTATAAATCAACCCCTATGCGTAAACCTCAAGGCTTCAAACATCCCAAACATCTATGGCTAAAACAGCAGTATCTCATTAAAAAACAAAAGCTTAAAGAGTTCACAAGAACTCTTTTTGAACATCTTTTAGGAGACATTGCCGACTATTTGCTTCGCAAAAATAAAAAGATACGTACTTCTTCTGAAAAAGAGGTTAAAAATACTTTTAAATCATCAAAAGACCCTCCTAAATCCACCAAATTGCCACCAAATTGGCATCTCTTGAAAGATTTAAACCTAAATTTTAAAGACCAATGGATCCTTTCACGCTACAGCGAACACTTATTGCGTGCAGCAATAGATGATCTTCGTTTTTATCAATCTTTGGACAAAAAGGTAAACAATATTGCTGCGTTCTTGATGTCTCGTTGCCAGGAACATGATAGACAAGTAAAGTCTCAGCAAAAAAATCTCAACATCATCAACATCAAGAAATGGCTCTCAAGCTACTTTAAATCACGTAGAACGAGATTTCTTTTTATTTCTGAGTCCCGACAGCTCGATCGGACAAAAAACGAATCTAGGCCTATTATTCACCTTCTATGGCATAAACAAGAAATTCAGAAGTCGATTCTGAGAGTTTACCAAAAAGTTCAAGGAGCTTGGATTGACAAAGTTTTTAATTTTGACCGGCCTAATCTAACTGAGGCTATTGAATCATACCTAGAAGATTCACTTCAAAATACCACAAGTGTTTCATAAATTCCGGAAGGTGCCCATTTTACCATTTTGACCTAAACAAACCAGAACCTTTGTGAAAAAGGCTTGTGGTTTTTTAGTTTTGAAGATCTTGATTTTTTAGGGCGTTATCATTTTCCAAAACCTCGTTTTGAAAATATACGCAATATGTGTTGTACCAACACTTGCTTTAAAAAATGAAATAAGGGGTTTAAAAAGAGCCATTTAGGAAAATTTTTCAAAAGACGATTTTAGGCCATAAAAAATAATCTTTTCAAATGATTGAGATGTCTCAAAAAAACCTAAAAATCATTCCAAGTCAAAAACTTTTTCCTAGATGATTCCAAAATCTCTAACTTTAGATCTTTATACTCATCCAGAACAACATCTCTCTGATCTTTTTGGAAAAGATCTAGTTGTTCAATATCTTTTGGATTTGTTGTTATTGAGGAGTCTTTCATCTTTTTCTTCCTTCAAAAGACCGATTATCTGAAATGAATTGATTTCAATCAATGTTGAAAAAAATGAGCCTCAAAATTGATCTATCTTTCACAAAAAAAATCGACAAAAATTTGTTTGAAAAGACCATTTTTTATGGCATAAAATCGCTTTTTAGAAAAATTTTCTTAAGCTGTTCTTTTTAAAACTTTTGGTGCATTTTTTGAAGCAAGTTTTTGTGCAATGCACATTGCGTATAAGGCGCTTTCATTTTTTATGGATTAAAAGTAGGTGCTGAAGATAACCAGGCGTATACAGAAAAAATGTTTTGTAAACGGTTCTTGGGAACCTAAAGGAGGGGGTAGCTTTTAATCAATATGAGAAAGAGGTGCAAAAAGGGCTCAGGTACGATTTGGGAGATTTGATTTTAAGAGCGGTGATTGAAAATTTCTCTTATGCGGCCATTACGAGCTTTTTTAAACGACACAAAGTTTTTCAAACAGAATATTCGCATATCTGTCAATATTCTGGTCAAATTCTATACATTGAAGTGTTTTGAATTTTTCGGATCATTTGATTTCATGTAACGATACAAAGTTTGTCTGCTGATTTTTAACTTTCTAGCCGGAGTTTACAGGATTGTATAAAAAAATAGAGCTTTTTCTCTCGAGAAATCGAAAAACTGCTTGTATTACCCCTCTAACACTGTTCCGATGTCAAACAGCTCAGCAAGTCTTTTCTGCCGAGGTGTCATTCGATTCAGAGTCAGTTCAGTATGCATTTTTCCTTCTTGAGAGTAAATTAAGGCCACTTCCTTGATGGCTGAGAGTTCATCCAAGAGTGAAGTCATAGAGAGTTCCACTCCAGCTTGATAAGCTGTTTTCCTTGCAAGTGTCACCAAGAGTAATGCCAATACGCAATACAGGGTATGTACTTTTAATTTTTGATCTGTCCAATGAAAGGCTGGTTGCCATCGAAGATAGTCCCGATTTTTCATATACTTAAAAGCTTCTTCAATATTGGCGAGTTCTCTATAGCTCCGAATCACTTCCTCAATAAGTAACTCTTTGCGATTGGTGAGAAGAAGTGTTCTTCCTAATCGAGCCTTGGTGATTTTTTGTAGGGCGATGTGGTTGACACTGTAGTTAATATATGTTGCCCCATCAAAGCTCTGCTTTACTGTATAAATCTCTTTCATGTATTGGCCTGATAGAATGTGTTCTACAGTAGCCTTGACTTGTTGTTTTGTGGGACGCCTGCCTCTTTTTTTTCCAAGATTCCATTCGAGTAATGATTTCTGAAGGGTTTTCAATTTTTCTTCACATTTCGCCATTGATGCTGTTAGGGATGCTAATTGCTGAGTAAAAAAGCTTTCGGAATAGCAAACGACGGCTTTGCATGATTTTCCTTGCAGTTCACAGATATGCTCATATCCTTTGCTTCCAGGAAGGAAAGGGAGGTCTTTGAATTGTTCGATTGGGGTTTCAAAGATGTCTGGTAATAGGTCTCGTTTAATTCCTCCTACGAATTGAATATCTGAATAGAGCAATGTTCCCAGTGTTTCACCAGAGAGGTTACCCTTATCAAAAACGATCGTGGCTTTATTGCAGGGCCCAAAAATGATCTCTCTTTGCTTAAGGAGTTGTTTGGTGATATCTGGAAAGAAGGAAATATCTGGAATGTTTCCTTGATAAGTCGTATGAAAAAGGGGGATTTGAAAGTCAGTTGTGGTTAGAAGGGCTAAGTTAACCTGGCGTAGATCGTTTCTTTTTTGTTTTTGGCGTCCTCTTTTGGCAATTTCACTCCGATCATTATGAGTAGCGATGTAGGTGAAAAAGTTAGTGGTGTCATATAAAAGGGCATCTGTATCTATGTGAAACTCCTGTCTAATCTGCTGTGCAAGTCGGTTTTGCAGTTGAACAATCGCTTCAGGGGAGATGCGATCCATTTGATTCCAATAGCTTTGACTGGTAAAAGCTTGTGCTTTAAATCCCCAAAGTCTTTGTAAGACAGTCTCTCGGTACCAATCGCCAATCTGGATCTTGCTAACAGGTTTCAGAGCCCGGTTTAGTGCTGCCAAAACGATATAGTGTCCCAAGGAAGGACCTTGTCCCTTGGATGGGAGGATTTCATTAATGAGGTTTATAAGGTCCAGACGTTCAGCAAATTTAAGTAGTGTTGCGATCCCCCCTGCTTCAAAAAGTACTGTTTCAGACGGCTTGATCGGTGTTATTTCTTTCTCTTTATATTTTTGCAAAATAGCTTCTACTGAGCCAAGATATTTCTGCCAGACGATTCGGGGTTTACCGTTTACCCTGCCAGACTGTGTAATGTAGTAGTAAGCTTTTCCCTTTTTCATTTTCTTGATGATCGCTGGCATGAAACTCTCCTCTGTTTAATCGCTTAAAGGGTACTACTTTAGAAAATTTATTTCAACAAAATAAGAATGAAAATTTCGAATTTTTTAAATAATAAAAGTAGGGTACTACAAAATAGTCAGGCAAAAAATGCTCATGATTCATTGAGAAAAAGAGAAGAAAATTAAGAAAAATTTCAACTAATCCTGTAAACTCCGGCTAGACCCCTTCGGAAGAGTCATCTCA
>Ga0209174_10002447_pt1 | contig 12228 bp, 18 predicted proteins | sample JI91814BDNA_FD_187505 | JGI IMG/M metagenome (GOLD analysis project Ga0209174, IMG submission 187505) | Wastewater effluent complex algal communities from Wisconsin, to seasonally profile nutrient transformation and Carbon sequestration -... | ecosystem: Engineered > WWTP > Effluent > Algae...
TCTCATAGGCAAAAACACCGGTCTTACTTAAACGAGCGTTGACGCGCAGGAAAACCATGCGCAGTGCGCTTAATGTCTTATATGAGCCGTTATAATCAAACCTTAGTACTTCCATTCGGCCTAGTATAAAGCACCTAGGAGGTATAAAAGCCTTTTTTTTCTTCTTGGCCCAGTATCAATTCCCCAAATCCTACCCGTTTTTCGGCCTAAACGGGGACCGCAAAGCTTTCCAGGCTATTAGATCCGCTTCCACACCCCGCTCTGGACCGATAAAAGTCGCCAAAGGCATGATTTGAGGCAAACCCCAGCCTAAGCCCACCTGTATTTCGATCTTCAAGAGAAGTAACAAAGGTCGTGGCTAGCAACAATTTGACACACACCTGCAGAGTACAATTACCTGGATAGTTGGGCTAATTTTGTTTCCCTAGCTGCCCATTAAAGCCTTTTGCGGCCCGCACCATCAAATAACAGCCGGCAAACGTATTAACGAATCTAAAGACAATACATGCTATTGATATTCGCCGGCGGGGGCCAATGCCAGTTTTAAGAGTTTCGTCGTGTCCTCATCGTAACCCCCCAAGGCACCATGCTGACTTTTAGGGAAAATCATGTACTTTCCAGGACTAGAGTAGGGATTCTTCCATTTTTTCTGGGTGCGTTCAAAATAGGCCTTTTGCATGGCGGTTTTAAAGAACTTATATTTATCAAAGACAGCTTCGGCGCTGGGATTTTCTGCAGAAGTCTTTAACTTGAGATTTGCTTCTTCAATGGCAGGTTTAATTACTCTTTCAGCATGAATTTTAAGGGTATTTAATACAGAATCGTTAAAGAGCATTATGAAGCTATTTTCTTCTTCGGCTGAATCTGCTGTGCCAAATGCATAGCCAAGCTTATCGAGTTCATTAAGTGTCTTTCGATCAAATAGTTGTCGACGGTTTACCCCGACGATATCACTGTCAATGTTTATCGAACACAGCAATCGATCGTGGTGCAAAACGTGATCGCCGATGGCGACCTTGGCCAGATCGACTCGAAAATAGACAGGGACGCTTGCTAAAAACAAATGGGGATAGTTTTTCACAACATCAAGTTCGCGAATATTTCTGAATCGAATTTTGTCTATAGCAATATTATTTTCCTTGAGAATATTGATGGTTTTTTCAATAGCAGCATGACAGACCATCATGCCATCGAACCAGAAGTTAATATTGGCTAGAGGTTGTTTTGTGTGCCAATCTAGGATGGGATTAAGCACATTGCTCCTTAGTATCGCATCATTGTTGCCCATGATGTGACCCGGCTCTTCGAGCTTCTCTTTGTGGATCCATAGAAAATTAAGAGAATATTCTGAATATAGTATTTCGCGGTCGGCATCTTTATAAAGTATAGGGTTTCCCTGTTCATAGGCAAAATCTAAAAGTTGGTCACTTTCCGATTTTGTAAGTACATTGGTAGCAAGCTTTTGAAATTCATAATAAGTTAGCGGTTTTATAGCAGGACTATTGGGAAGTTTATTAAACTGTATTTGGTATCTGAGGCAATCCATTAGCGTGGTGCCAGGGGTAGGGCAGTCAGCCCAAGCAAATCCTGATATTATTAATAGCAAGAAAATTGATAATTTATTCATACATTAACCATAATAATTTTATTTATTAAATCTAAACGATCTTCGCATATTATATTAGTTTACGTGAAACCGGCTAAATTTTGTAACTCCCATCCTGCCACTACACGATTGAAGGATCAAGTACCGGTTCCCAGTAAAACTATGCTCATTTTCTGGCCAATAGCTGCTCTTGGCCCCAAAAACAGGGCTGGGTCTTGGATCTTTACTTCATGATCCTTGTTTCTAGTTCGAATTTCCTAGAAATCTTGCCCATGTAGCTTTTTTTAAGAGATTTGGTACATGAACTAAATCAAAAAAAGGCGTTTATGGTGCCTATAAGCGCCTATTAAAATTGCGTTAGGAGCTCTTTTAAAAGATACAAGATCTGCTATTAATTTTTCATGAAAATTAAAAATATATTAAATTTATTATTTATAATAGTAATTAGTGACAATGTTTTTCCTGCTAACCACGATTTATGGGAGCATGACTCATGGAACCATAAAATTGTAATCCATGTTGGATTGTTTAGTGGCCATGCGATGACCTATAACATGCTTTCTTGGATAGCTGACAACAACAAGCATGCACTTATTAGTGAATTCACCTTAATAAATGACCTGAAAAATGAAGATGATAAAACAATATATGTAAATTATTCTGGTTACGATGTATTTGCGATTAATAATAGCAATTATTTTTTAATCACTAAAAATATAAATGACAATAAATATGAAATGTTACAAAATATTGGTTATCGTCCTTCTCATTTAAAATATGTATCTTCATTGCCTGAACTAATTAAAAATATTGTGATTAAATCGACTAATTTATTGAAATCTGAAGAGAACGAAGCGCTACTTTCCAAAGAAGAAGTGTTTGCCATACGTTGCATAGAGGAAGTGTTTGCCATATTTGAAAGCGCCCCTATTACGCGTAGCTTCACCTTTAGGGGGCACTCCAGTCGGGAGAGTCATACAATTACCGGTTTTTCAATGGACACTTTTAAAAAGTGTATGCGGCAAATACATGGCCTTAATCCTGCATTTATCCTGATTGGAACTTGTTATATTGGAGGAGAAAACGCCTACATTTTTTCCAATATAGAAACGTATGGTAAAAAAGGTTTTCCTAATTATCCAATTTTTCTAATTGGCCTTGGTGATAATAGGATTAATGACCGATCCGATTACGGTGATATTGTCGAGGCGATTTACAGGTGTGCTGGTTTTAGTGATATATTTGGTAGTTCGACCTGTTCGCAGCTAAGTAAATATTTAGATAATAAATTACGACTTCCTCTTTCTTGTAAAGTTATGCTGCCAAATTTTTATGATGATGGACCGCAATTTATTCATCGTGAAAACATGTTTGTTTTGGAAAAGACCTCTAAAAAAAATTAAATTGCACAAAAAGAAAAGAGAATTATTGTTATTGCCCCTATTATTTATGAATTTTCTTTGACTGTACTACATCAAAGCCCTTTATTTCATTCTGCTATTGGTGGAGAATCAAGGCATGTAATAAAACAATCACATTTACCCAATACGTCAATAACATGCTTGAAAGATATAATGAAATCACAGGTAGAACTTAAGCAAAAGCGATCGACTGCATGGTTTTTTAGATGCATTAGGTTTAAAGATGGCTTCATAAAAAATTGCTGCTTACTTTTAGAAGGGGAGGATCAAGTTTCTATGGTGCGCGGAAGAAATTGGGGCAATAAAGAGTATATATATAGTAATTTGGATTTTTCTGTGTGTAAAGAAAGCACCTTAGATGTAACTGAATATCAAAACCTGATAGGCCAAATACTCACAAAAACTAACCCCAGCGAATTTGCCACTGAAAATAGTTTAGCTATAAGAGAACTGGCGTCAATTACAGAAAAAACTATTGGCTTTGATTGGCGTTAATTGTTGTTGATATGAATATTAATAACTAATTTATATTAGTTTAGAAATTATATAGTGCTTATATAAATAATCAAAGAGCATGTAAACCTCTTTGATGTGTATACATGAAAACATTTACGGCTAAAAATCTCTATCCATAAGCGTTTTACGATTATCGCTAATAGCTCGTTCTATTGCCTTATCACACTGCAAACGGATTATGTCAGATAGTCTATCTAATACGTTGGCAGAAGTATTAAGCCCTGACTTGGCACGGATATAATCTTTTAATTTTGAAGCTACTACTAAAATATCATGAGGGATTTGTTCTTTTATCGGCGAGTTATTTTTCACCATATGAGCTGAGTTAAGTCTATCGGTTGATGCATCATGTACTTTTGGTGCCGTGCATTCTTCGGCCCATGCATCTTTGTGGCGAAAAACGGGTATGTGATCATCAAAGCAATTTAATGAGCAATATGCTGTTTTTTTACAGCTTGATATGCCACATTGGTAGTATTTAGCTGATAGCATTAATGGTTTTTTGCAATTTCCACAAAGACGCCGGTTCCCAGTAAAACTATGCTCATTTTCTAGCCAATAGCTGGTCTGGGCCCCAAAAACAGGGCTGGGCCTTGGATCTTTACTTCATGATCCTAGACATACTTGAAATCGTATTATGAGTACATTATCATTAGCTGCATGATGAAACTATTGGGTGCATTTCTAGCTGGAAGCTTATTTCTTGTTGCATGTAACAAAAATGAGCACAATATCAATAAACAGAAAAATCAGACAATTCAAGGTGTTACAACCAATGCCGTGCCGTCAAAGTTAGTGGACATCACTGTAGGACCTTTTGGTAGTGGTTGTGCGCTTGATGATCAAGGACACGCTAATTGTTGGTTTCCTGATACTGCTGGATACCCTAAGAAAACTAATGCAGATTTGGTTAAATATAAGTATCTCGCTATTGGCGGGGGCAATGCAGATATTTGCGCCATCACCGATTCTCATAAAATTCTGTGTTTTAAGCCAGATGATGCATCTGTGCTTCCATCTGCCAGTCTCAATACAAGAGGAAAATTTAAAAACGTCGCCACAATCCTAGATTATTTTTGTGCTATCGATATGACCGGTGCTCTTGGCTGTCATAAACTGGATTTTACCGGTAGTGTTGCTCAGAATAGCTATGTGGCTACTGAAGAGGTTATCGAGCTTGATCTTGGATCTTTCAGAAATGGCACTGCATCAGACCCTTTTGTTTGTTGGATAGGCGTATCGAATACTCTTCGATGTGCACCATTAGATGATAATCCAGCTGGACAGGTAGTTGGTAAAGTGGAGGCCATAAAATTTGCTGCGCCTTCCTACCTAGCAAGTAAAGCCTTACTTGTAGGTTTGGCGGCAGATAAAAAGACCATCAGCTATTTTGGATTAAATAAGTATATTCCCGTACCTAAAGTTACAAAATTGGATCTGAGCGGTATCTTTGATGATTTTGCCGTTTTTCGCTTTTCATGGTGCGGCATCCTAGCATCTAGCCAAGAATTAAAATGCCAGGAAGAAAATACTTTGGATTTGCCACCTGGTTTGTCTAATGATGATTTGCAGCAACACCGATTCACCAAACTATCAATTGGTGATAGTAGATATGCTGGCCTACGCGAGGACAAAAACCTCGTTCAGTGGAGCCAGAAAGATTACCCAGTCGGTTTACCCAAGCATCTCAGCGCTGAATAGGTTTCGGTTGAGTCGGGGGGAATTGCTGAAATAATCGCACCCTCTTTTTTGGCTTTTGGCACGGCTTGAAGGCAGTAAAAATTGAGTAGGAGTGGTCTAGTGATCCCGTAAGAATAGGGCGATGAGAAACCGTTAGGCTCTGCTCAAGTTTCTTTCTAGAAATTCTTCGGTAGCTTTTTCTAATACTGTAGACCTTTTCATGCCTACTTTTTTTCTAAACGCATCAAGTTTGTCTAAAATACTCTTAGAAAAAATAACATTAAAGCGCTTTTTTTCTTCATAAGCTTGAAGCAGTGTTGTGTCTAAAGGAATAGGTACTAACGTTCCTTTTTTGTTTTTCAGTTCTTCGTATGATGATGGCTCAGCTTTAAATTGATGCTCTGCATAAGCCATCCAGGCAGCTAAAGCATCGACCGCATTATCATAGGCTTCTTCATAGTCTTTACCGAAGGTTACGCAACCTTCAAGGTCAGGAAATTCAACTTCAGTAGCATCTTTAGTTTTTTTAAAAACTGCAAAATATTTTTTCATATTTACCTCACTTGAGCCCAGCACTTTTTAGTATGGAGCGTGCAGTTCCTAGCGGTATGTCACCCTTGTGTCTTGGAACCGGAATAGGCGGACTGCCAGCTTTGACCCAGATGTCATGGTTGCCTCCCGATTTTTTTATAAAACCGGCTTGTTTGAGCAACTTTTCGATCTCTCTTTTGGTTGTAATAATTACACACTAGTATGTAATAAAAATAATTGCAATATCTTGATGGCACCCCCACTTTTTGAGCCTCAATCGCCCCCCGCGTGTTGTAAAATGCCCGCATGATAATACGCACCATCGAAGCCCTATTTACGCTCAAAACCAACACGGTCGATTTTCGTAAAGCCACTTCGCAAGTAGACCGCTTTGCCAAAAATGCCAATAATATATTAGGCGCTATCGCCGGCCACTTTGTCTTTCGATCGATCACCGGCTTTGTCACTGAAAGCGCCAAAGCTATGTCTGAGGTAGGTAAAAGTGCTGGCTTATTAGGCTTAGCTACCAGTGCTCTGCAAGAGATGCGCTATGCGGCCGAAAAATCAGGTGTGTCGATCGATACCTTGGATGATTCTCTCAAAGAGCTGCAGATTCGCGCTGTCGATTCTTTGTCGGGCTCAGGTGAAGCTTTTGACGCTTTTAACAAGCTCAAAGTCAATCCCAAAGACGCGCTCGGTCGCATACGTGAGCCCTTAGAGCTGCTCGATGAAGTAGCCGACAAACTCAAGCAACTGCCAACCCAAAGCGAGCGCATCTGGGTAGTCGATTCGATGTTTGGCGATCAGGGCGCGATGATGCTTAAGATGCTGAAAGGCGGCTCACAAGGTATGCGCTAGATGCGGATTGAGGCTCGATCGCTCGGGCATGTGCTGAGCTCGGAGGCTATAACCAAGGCTGATAAATACAGCGAAGCTCTGAAGCGCATGAAAGCGGCTACTGGTGGCGTGTTTAATACATCGATCCAGGTTGCTCTGCCAGGCTTAACGCAGGCGATGGAGGCTGTAGCTCAGTTGTCGGCGGATATGCAGAAGTCTGGCGCTACGCTTAAGATCTTGCGTGTAGCCCTGGCAGGTTTGGGTGTAGCTGTGGGGGCCTTGGCAGTTAAAGCCGTTTTGGCTTTGAGTGCGCTTAACCCGGTGACAGCGGCGATTGGGCTTGGTTTGGTGGGTTTGGCTTTTATCGTGGAAGATTTATGGTCCGCTTTTAATGGCGGTGATTCGGTGTTTAAATCGGTGCAGCAAAAGGCTCGGGCTTTTTTTGAACCGATGGAAGTTTGGTTAATGGATTTACCTAGGAAATTGTTGGCAATGCTCGCTGAATTGTCGCAAAAAGTACCAGGGCTGATCGCTAATATGTTGCCCGATTTTCTTAAAGACGGTTTGTCAGCGAGCATTAAAAGCGCCAGCCAGATCTATCACCATATGGCTCCCATACCGTTAAATTCGAGCATGGCGCCGACTCAGTCAAACATCTCCAACCATCATCGTTTTGCCAATAACATTAACGTAGCCGGCAACGTCAAATCAGGCGCTGACCCTCAAACAATCGGTGGGGAAGTTTCTAAAGCCGTGCGCAAAGAACTCGAGCGCGAGCGTTTCAATGCTTTTATGGGAGTAAGTCAGTATGCCAATTAGATATCTGTTAGTTATTTTACTATTGTCAGGTTGTGCCACCTTATCAAAGCTAAAATCTCCCTTCAAAATTAAAGCGGTGCTAGAGGGCGAAATCAAGGGACATCAAGTTGGGGGTTTGGTAGCAACGGAACAGAAAACCGGCATAAGGAATGCCTTTTTAGAAAAAGTAAGTTTCGCAAATATTGTAAGTTTTGCAACAAGAAGCGATACCACGTATTTGCTGGCTCAAATGAATTGCAAAAATCAACTGCAAAAGTCGAATATTATGCAATATGATTTGCAAATACATTAAAGTAAATCAGTCGCTCGGTAGCCGCGATATTCAAGTATATGGCGTTAGAACGCCCTATTCTACACCATTAATATTCCTTATGCCGGTTTTCTGTTCCGTTGCTACCAAACCCCCAAAATGAGCACAGTTTTACCGGGGACCGGGCTGGAACCCTAGATACTCTGAAAACTCGATTATTCAGGGGCGACTAATTAACCACTTTTTGACGTATTTAACTCCGAAAATTGCTCAAAGGCTTTCATGGCTTCGGCGGCAGTCATGAGCGAAGGGCCGCCCCCCATGTAAATAGCAACACCCAGCATTTCTGCAACCTCCTGACGTGTCGCACCAAGCTTGACCAAAGCCTCGGCATGAAATCCCAAACACCCATCGCAGCGCGTGGCTACAGCCAACGCCAAAGCAAACATCTCCTTCATCTTTTTATCAAATATTCCATCTTTGAATGCGGCTTGCGACAGACCAAATGATGCCGTCATCACCTCTGGGATATGCGGTTTGATTTCTTTGATATATTTCAGCAGGTCTTTGGTTATTTCGGGATATCGTTTTTCCATACTATTGCCTCGCAATGTATTTTTCTATTGCATAATTTAGCAATAGCTAATATAATAGTCAATATGAAAGAGAAAAACATGCAATCCAGCGTTGAAGTTATGCAACGCAGCGCTGCCAAGGCGGAAGCCATGCTCAAGCTGCTCGCTAATGCTAAACGATTGATGATTCTTTGCCATCTGGTCAAAGGTGAAAAATCGGTTGGTCAACTCTCTGATTTGGTTGGATTATCACAATCCGCCCTCTCTCAGCATCTAGCAAAAATGCGCGATTTAAAGATGGTGGAGTGTGATAAGCAAGGGCAAATGGTGTATTACCGTATCAGCAACCCTCAGGCAGAAGCTATTTTGTCAACACTTTACTTGATTTACTGCAAGTAATGGCAAAAAAATTTAACCAATACATTAGTAACAGCTAAAACAAGAGGAGAAGATTATGCCAATAAGAAATGTAGATCCTGCAACACTGAAACGCTGGATGGATACGGATCAAGCCGTAGTAGTGGATGTACGCGAACCAGCCGAACATGCTGCCGAAAGCATCTCAGGCACAACCCTTCTACCGCTTGGTCGCGTTACTAAAAATGCGTTGCCAAAGACAGCTGGCAAGAAACTGGTCATTCATTGCCGTTCAGGACAACGCAGTATCAATGCCTGTGAGAAATTGCTTGAAGAAGACCCTAATTTCGAAGTCTATAACCTTGAAGGTGGGATTTCGGCGTGGGGTGGAATGGGACACGATGTTGCATCCTCGGGCAAGTCCTTTCTTCCCCTAGATCGTCAGGTTCAGTTGACCATTGGCTTTGGCGTGTTGTCAGGAAGCCTTCTGGCGTATTTCGTAAACCCTCTATTTTTCTTGCTTACTGGGGTTTTCGGCACAGGTCTCATGTTTGCTGGTCTTAGTGGCTTTTGCGGTCTTGCGATGGTGATTGCAAAAATGCCCTGGAATCAGAGCACCAGAGGAGCAACTTCGTGCTGTGTGAAATAGCATGATAATTCTGGGCTACATATTGGCTATCATGATGGGCTTATTACTCGGCTTGATCGGCGCGGGCGGCTCCATCCTTACCGTGCCAATATTGGTGTATTTGCTGGGTGTGAAACCGGTAGTAGCAACATGCTACTCATTGCTGGTGGTAGGAAGTGTGGCACTTACTGGTTCAGTTCGCTACTGGCGAAATGGCCTTGTGAATATACGCATTGCCCGCTATGCTCACTGTTTTGGCCACACGCACCTTAATCGTTCCTGCAATTCCTAATCCCGTCATCAGCATTCCTAAAGATATCTTCATCATGTTATTCTTTGCAGCTTTGATGATTACGGCGGCAATTTTTATGCTTCAACCAGTGAAATCAACATCTAACCGTTCACCTATGCTAAATGTTGGCCGCATTATTAAACTCATTGCTGGCAGTTCAAGCGTTGGTTTGCTCAGCGGCATGGTGGGTGCAGGAGGCGGCTTCCTGATTATACCTACGCTCATCGCATTGTTTGGTTTGCCAGTAAAAATAGCTATTGGCACATCGCTGGCCGTCATCGCAAGCTTATAGCTTATAGGCACCATAAACGCCTTTTTTTGATTTAGTTCATGCACCAAATCTCTTAAAAAAAAGCTACATGGGCAAGATTTCCAGGAAATTGGACCTAGAAACAAGGATCATGAAGTAAAGATCCAAGGCCCGGCCCTGTTTTTGGGGCCCAGAGCAGCTATTGGCCAGAAAATGAGCATAGTTTTACTGGAAACCGGGGATAGGCCACATGAAGCCTTGGATTTACAAACCCCACAGTAGTACTTAGAATATAAAGGTTTTAAAGTAAGCCCCTTTCAATCTCATATGTCATGATCCTAGACAAAGTATGGACAGATGTTGTTTATCCATTTACAAAATTGAAAACATCTCGAGAGGCGATCAGATCATGCGAGGACAAGTCTTTTTATTGGTCACTCTCTCCTTTGTCGGATCATGTGTTAATGATTGCGGGAAGAAAACTACTATGTCGCAAGAAATTATCGGTAAAAAATTGCCCAATATTGTGCTGGCCAGCAGTGGCGGGGGCGAAGTTCGCATTCCAGAAGACTTACTTAGATTCTACACGGTGCTCTTTTTCTATCCGAAGGATGATACTCCGGGATGCACCAAGGAAGCGTGCACGTTTCGCGATAATCTTTTGCAATTCAAGAGCGTCAATGCGAAGATATTTGGTGTGAGCAGCGACGGCATAGAATCACATCATAAATTTATTGCGAAGCATGGATTGAATTTCCCGCTCCTTGCCGACGAAGGAAAACAGCTCGCATCAGCCCTTGACGTGTCATCAACTATGGGAATGTTTTCCCGGGATACGTTTTTGATAGATCCAAAAGGACATATCGCAATGGTGTGGAGAAAGGTTGACGCCACGAATACGGTTTTTGATACGCTTAAGAAACTGAGCGAGCTCAATAGCCAAGAGATGCCGGCGCCGAGTCATTAGATGCCCACGCGTCTTTAGACCTGGAGGCTGCTTTTTACATATTGGCATCCTGCATTCTTTTCAATTGTCTTTACCGTTATCATCTTGCAAAAATGCATCTTTAGCATCGTTAGACTGCCAGGAATGTCCTTTAAAGTGAGGGTTTGCACCGAGCTCTAAGAGAAGTGGTAGTGGCCTAAATTAGTTGAAATGATTTTTTTTCGTCGATTGTTTAACTTATGTTTTCATCTAACAGAGTTAAAAATTATGGCAGTATTTATTCCGGTATCATGACCTGACTGCTTTGACAGTGATATGATTGTTAAATTTGGTCGTACAGATAAGGGTAAACAGCGCTATCTTTGTCGTGCAACAAAATGCAAGCGAACAACTTTTATCTTAAATCCAGAAAAGAAAGGTTTTTTGCCTGAAATAAAAAGGCGCATTATTGAAATGACTTTAAATGGCTCAGGAATTCGCGATATAGCTCGTGTTTTAGGTATTTCCCGGGACACGGTAACGAGCGAAATAAAAAAAAGAAAATACGCTGAGTCAAGTTAACGAAATTGCTCTTAATAAATATAATAAGACTCCTAAAATAGTTAAGATATTTAAGACATAAGAAGCTGAAGCAGATGAAATGTGGAGTTATGTAGGTAATAAGAAAAATCAGCGTTGGTTATGGCATGCAATCGATCATAAAACAGGTACTACTCTGGCCTATATATTGGCCAAGCATTGTGATGAGGCTTTATCTAAGCTCAAGAGCCTATTAAAGCCCTTTGGTATTCGGCGCTTTTATACTGATGGGTGGGGCGGTTATGAGCGACATATACCAGCAAAGAATTTAACGACAGGAAAAAACAACACACAAAAAATTGAGAGAAAGCATCTCACATTAAGGACTAGAATAAAAAGATTAACAAGAAAAACTATCTGTTTTTCAAAGTCAGAGAAAATGCATGATATTGTCATTGGAATGTTCATCAATCGATATGAATTTTCTATGCAACTTTAATGCCATCAACAGGTTCGGGCCACTACCCAGGAACTAAATGACTTGAACGTGGGCTTTGTGTCAATTACAGAAGCCTTAGATATAACAACCCCATCAGGACGAGCTTTGGCAGGTATGCTTGCGGTTTTTGCCTCCTTTGAACGAGAGGTATTAAGAGACCGAATCAAGGCCGGAATCGCACACCGTAGAACTCTAGGGAAACCTCATGGTCGACCCGCAACCGTAACATCTCATAAGAACGATATTAAAGAACTATTCGCCCGAGGCGTGTCAAAACGTGAAATCGCAAAAAAGCTAGATATAAGCCGCTCCTCAGTCAGTAGATGGCTAAAAAAATAATTCCTTAACGTACGATTTTTTCCATTTCGTGAGCTGACCCCTTAAATGTGGGCTTAACCATACCTCTCTAAGAAATTGGGAATTTGGCAGGGTTTACCCTCGGACTGATGCTATTAGTAAATTCATTGAAGCTTTGAAAAATTTTGATGTTTTTACTACCCAA
>Ga0209174_10002455_pt1 | contig 12204 bp, 13 predicted proteins | sample JI91814BDNA_FD_187505 | JGI IMG/M metagenome (GOLD analysis project Ga0209174, IMG submission 187505) | Wastewater effluent complex algal communities from Wisconsin, to seasonally profile nutrient transformation and Carbon sequestration -... | ecosystem: Engineered > WWTP > Effluent > Algae...
TTGCGGCAGTCAATCTGGGTACTGCAGTTGGTGCCGATCAGAAAGTGACCGCCGCTTCGACCGTCTTCGGCACCAAGGACGTGATTTATGCCGCCGTTGATACGAAGAATGCAGCGAAAGATGTTGCACTTGCCGTGAAATGGACCTTTCAGGACGGCCAGACCGTGCATGAAGAAAACACGAAGATCTCGCCTGAAGGCGACGCTACCACCAACTTCAAATTTTCGAATGACAAGCCATGGCCCGTCGGCAAATACAAGGTTGAGGTTTCACTGAACGGCGCAGTAGCACAATCGGTTGATTTCGAAATCAAATAAGCCAAATCAAATAAACAATGAACCCTCCGGTTCATAAAAACGGCGTGTTTTTGGACACGCCGTTTTTTATGGGCTGCTATGATGCCATATGAAACATCCTTGTCTCGATTGTGGTGCCTGCTGTGCGGCGTTTCGCGTCGCCTTTTACTGGACCGAGGCGCAGCCGGAAAATCCACTCGGTGTGCCTGCAGAAATGGTGGCCACGACACGGCCGAATATACTTGCAATGCGGGGAACCGATGGCCCCGATATTCGCTGCGTTGCCCTGAAGGGAAAAATCGGCGAACAAGTGTATTGCTCGATTTATTCGCAGAGACCCTCGCCCTGCCATGATCTGAAAGCCAGTTATGAAAATGGCGAGATCAGCCCGCAATGTGATCGGGCTCGTGAGAAACATGGGCTCGCGCCATTGACGCCGGAGATTTGGCTAAACGCCGTAGAAAGCATGTAAAAAATTTCTCGTCATTCCGGCGAAAGCCGGAACCCAGAAGCAACTATTGCCATTCACTTGATTGCAGGCAAGCATTAAAACAGTAAGATGCCCGTGGCGTTGAAAATGTAGCAAAATCACGCTTCTGGGTTCCGGCTTTCGCCGGAATGACGAATTTTTCAGGATATCTTCCAACGCAGCTTCGAGTAACTCGCATGAGCCAAACCCAGCACGCTCCTTCCTACTATGCCGCCACGGCGAATCCGCAACCGGAACGTCCGGCGCTGCAGGAAAATATCGAGGCCGATATTTGCATTGTTGGCGCCGGGTATACCGGTCTGTCGGCAGGCTTGCATCTGGCCGAAGCGGGCTTCAAGGTCGTCGTGCTCGAGGCCGCGAAAGTCGCCTGGGGTGCTTCCGGCCGGAATGGTGGACAAATCGTGCACAGTTATTCCCGCGACATGGACGTGATCGAAGCGCGCCATGGTAAGGCCACCGCGCGTGCGCTCGGCAGCATGGCATTCGAAGGCGCGCGAATCATTCGCGAACGGATTGAAAAATACAATATCCAATGTGACCTGAAAAACGGCGGCATTTACGCGGCAAAAACCAGGAAGAAAATCCACGAGCTCGAAGCACACAAGAAACTCTGGGAAGCCTACGGCAACGACCAGCTGAGCCTGCATGACAAAAGTGAAGTACATCGCTTCATCAACAGCGATAGTTACGAAGCCATTCTGGTGGATAAAAGCGGCGGCCATTTCCATTCGATGAACCTCGCACTCGGCGAAGCGACGGCACTGGAAAGTCTCGGCGGAAGGATCTTCGAAAATTCGCGCGTCAGCAAAATTGAACGAGGCGGCAAGGCTGTCGTGCATACCGGCCAGGGCTCGGTGAAAGCCGATTTCGTAATCCTGGCCTGCAATGCCTATATCGGCGATCTGGAACCGAAACTGTCGCAGAAAACCATGCCCTGCGGCACCCAGGTGGTGGCGACCGAACCGCTGGGCGAAAAATGGAAAGACATCATCCCGTCGGATTTCTGCGTCGAAGACAATAATTTCCTGCTCGACTATTACCGGCTTACCGGTGATAAACGCCTGCTGTTTGGCGGCGGCGTGATTTACGGCGCGCGTGACCCGAAACATGTCGAATCGATTATCCGGCCCAATCTGGAAAAAACCTTTCCGCAATTACGCGGCGTAAAAATCGATTTCGGCTGGACCGGAAATTTTTCGCTGACCTTGTCGCGCCTGCCGCAAGTAGGTCGGCTATCCGACAATATCTATTATTCGCAGGGTTGCTCAGGCCACGGTATTACCTATACCCATTTGATCGGCCGCGTGCTTTCGGAAGCGATTCGGGGTCAGGCCGAACGTTTTTCAGCGTTTGAACAATTACCGCATTATCCGTTTCCGGGGGGACGCGCGTTCCGCGTTCCGTTCACCGCGATGGGTGCCTGGTGGTACAACCTGCGCGACAAGCTGGGAATCTAGTCGCCGAATCAGCCGAGTCGAAGCCAACGTTCGGCTTCCTGCACGCTGCCGAAAACGCGACCGGCAATACCGCGCTCCATCGCGAGGATTTCGCCTTGCTCGGCAATCGCAAGATCTTCGACGAATGCATCGACATAGGCCACGCGGATATGCTCGAAACCCAGCGCAATAATGCTGTCGATCATCAGGGTCATATTGCGCTCGCCTTCGTATTGACCGAGTCTTTCGAGTACAAGCAGGCGTTTGGTGCCACGCAAATGGCATTGCTCGGCGATGGCAGTCCAGTAAGCCATGCTGATCTCGAAGCTGTCGTCCGGGCCAGTGACTTCGGCGTACAAGTAATTGTTTCTATCTTCAAGAACCAGCTGGGCGTTACCGGGAAGCAAATACATTTTGGCTCGGGGGGATTTGGTGACAGGCTGCATAGTTTAGCTTCATTGCATCCAATTTGCGCCGTGGGAGCGTATTCTTGCGCAATACTTCGGGGAGTAGATCTGCTGTGTCCGCATCCGGCCCACTGGCGACGCAAAACTTTTATCAGGAAACATTGATCTGGCAAAAGGCCACCATGTCGTCTGCCGGCAGCAATATCACCGCGATAATCCACCAATACTGCCAATTCCTTGCCGCACAGGATATTCACCTCTGCCGGGCGAACGTTGCGCTGATGACACTGCATCCGCAAATCGAAGCCATCCGTTTTGTCTGGCATAACAGCGTGATTACACCGGACCCGGTGCCTTCACCCACGATGTTCTATCGGAAAGTGCATTATCTCGATAACTGCACCATCGACGAAGCGCATTTGACGACAGGTGCAAAGACATCGATACCTTTCATGAAAAGCCCTTTCTGGCGACTGGTGGAAGGCGAAGAATTTCTTTCCTATGTCATCACGCCGGGAACGGTGCACGAATATGCCGTGCTGGATGACCTGGCAAAAGTCGGTGCCACGCATTACATCGCTACCCGCCTCAGCGGAAAAGAAGCCTATATCAGTCTGGTCTCCGATGAAGTCGGCGGCTTCACTCCCGAAGAGCTCACCTTCATCAAGATCTCGCTGACCGCATTGAGCCTGCTGATTGAAAGCGCGGTCAAGGACCTGGTGCTGGATACCGTGCTGAGTTGCTATGTCGGTTACTCGCCGGGCGATGAAATCAAGCAGGGCAACATCCGGCCCGGCAGCATGATCGACATGGAAGGCGCCATCTGGTTTTCCGATATCCGGAAATACTCGACGCATTCGCAGAACACCGGGGCCGTCGAGTTGGCGGAAAAACTCAATGCCTATTACGACATCGTGGTCAATGTGATCTATGCCCATGATGGTGAAATCCTGAAATTCATCGGCGATGCCATTCTGGCGATTTTCCCGATCAACGAAGCCATCAACAGCGAGCAGGTTTGCCAGAATGCGGTGGCGGCAGCGATGGCGGCGAACAAGGCACTCAAGGACAGTCCGCTGAACTTCGAGCACGGTGTCGGTTTGCATATCGGGCGATTTCAATATGGCAATATCGGCAGCCTGCGGCGCATGGACTTCACCGCGATCGGTAACGAGATCAATATCGCCTCACGCATCGAGAGCCAATGCAGCACCTACAAACTGCCGCTGCTGATGAGCGAAAAACTGGTGCAGACCGGTAATATCCCGGCTCAGTGTTTTACCAAAACCGAACTGAAGGGAATCAGTGGAGAATTTCCGCTTTACGTCCCCAATTTCTCCTGAGAAATTTCCCGAATACGAATTGATGGCGGTGACTTCGGATGAATACTTTCAAAGACCATTTTTCCGGCCACGCAACGACGTATGCAGCAGCGAGGCCGCGTTATCCGGAATCCCTGTTTGAGTGGATTGCCTCGCAATGCAAATCGCATTCGCTGGCCTGGGATGCCGGTTGCGGCAATGGTCAGGCAAGCCTGGCTCTGACCGATTATTTTGACCGGGTGTTTGCCAGCGATCCGAGTGCCAGCCAGATTGCCAGTGCCGAGCCACATGGCAGCATTACGTATGCCGTTGAACCCGCCGAACACTGCAGCCTGGCCGATAATTCGGCCGATTGCGTCTGCGTGGCACAGGCTCTGCACTGGTTCGACTTCGCGCGATTTTTCGCCGAAGCCAAACGTGTATTGAAACCCGATGGTGTGCTGTTTGCCTGGACTTACGAAAAATCTTCCGTGAATCACGATGTCGATGTCGTATTCGAAAAACTTTATCGCGGCACATTGGACGACTACTGGCCCCCGGAACGAAAACACGTCGAATCGGCTTATCGCGATATCGTGTTTCCGTTTACGGAAATCGAAAGCCCGCATTTCGAATTGCGCTGTGACTGGACGCTATCGCAATATCTCGCCTATCTGCGCAGCTGGTCGGCGAGCCAGCGTTATCTGAAGGCGACCGGTATCGATGCCGTTGCCGTGATCGAAGATGACATGCGGCTGGCCTGGGGCAAGCCAGAAGAAACCCACAACGTGGTATGGCCACTGACAGTCAGGGCTGGCCGGTTTACATAATTATTTTTCAAAGGAGAACACCGGTGACAGATCCCTACAATTCCCGCCAGTCGGCCCCATCGAACCAGGGCAATGATGCTCTGCTTACCGATGCCATGGTGACCACCGCGTTCGAACTGCCCGGTTATCGCGTGGTGGAAAGTCTCGGCATCGTCAGAGGCATCATCGTCAGGTCGCGCTCCGTCGTCGGCAATTTCCTGGGCGGCATCCAGTCGCTGTTTGGCGGCGACATCACGGTGTATACCTCGCTCTGCGAACAGGCAAGACAGGACACCTACCGCGACATGCTGAAGCATGCGCGGCAAAAACGCGCAAACGCGATTGTCGGCGTGCGTTATGATGCCACCGAACTGATGCCGGGCCTTACCGAGGTTTTATGTTACGGCACGGCGGTCGTGGTTGAACGGACACACTTGAATTAACAGGGGAATGGAATGAGCGATCATCTCGATGCCATCAGGAATGTCTATGCCGCATTTGCCCGTGGCGATATTCCTGTCGTACTTTCAATACTGGCTCCGAATGCGACGTGGACCGAGGCGGAAGGATTTCCCTATGGTGGAACCTACATCGGCCCGGACGCCGTACTGCAAAATGTATTCATGAAAATCGGTGCCGAATGGGATGCTTACACCGCCACCTGCAACGAACTGGTCGGTAGTGGCGACACCGTGATTGCATTGGGTGAATACAGCGGCACCTACAAGGCGACCGGCAAGAGCTTCAAGGCCCCCATGGTGCATGTATGGAAATTTTCCGGTGACAAAGTTATCTCGTTCATCCAGCACACCGATACCGTACTCGTACAGCGGGCCATGCTCCCGTAGGATCTGCAGACGTTTTACATTCACACTATCAGGGGAAAGAGGTAACAAACTATGTCAATCAGGCTTCGCGGTTTTCTTCAATTTCTGGGTGCGGGCGCCATATTCGCGGGATTGCTGTATTGGCTTTCCCTGCAATACCAGGGCGGTGGCGACAATCGAGCGCCGGGCGGCATATTCAGCCTGATTTTCATGATGATTCCGGGCGGTTTTTCGATGGCGGGTTTGATACAAGCCATCAGCGGCGTGCCTTTTTCCGAATTGTCGGATAAATGGAATTCCTTGAAGGGCTGGCAACGTGGACTCTATGGCTTCGGTATTTTCCTGCTGGTGGCGACTCTGTTATTTGGTGGAATTGCGGTTTATCTGGTGATGACGGAAACCTGATGTCATGTTGAGCACCGGAACTCCCGAAAAATCTCCATGACAGCGAATCCGCAACTTGTCGCGATTCTCGTGATGTCGCCGCTGATCGGCTGGCGCATGTATTCGCGCATTCGTCGCATGGTCGGTCGCCAACGTTCGACGTCGGTGCGGCCCTGGATTCCGGTGATCGCCTTTCCGATCCTGCTCTGTCTTGTTGCCATTGCTTCCATGACACATCCTGCCGCATTGGCTGCCTTGCTGGGAGGCATTGCAGCAGGTGTGGGGCTGGGTATTTACGGGCTCAAGCTCACGAAGTTTGAAAAGACGGAAGAAGGACTTTTTTATACGCCCAATGCCCATCTGGGTATTGCGCTTTCATTATTGCTGGTAGGACGCCTGATCTACCGTGTCGTGCAAGTATCCACCATCGCTAACGCAAACAGTTTCGGCAGCAACCCGATGACGATCGCGATTCTGGGAATGCTCGGCGGGTATTACGTCACTTATGCGATTGGCCATTTGCTATGGCGTAGCAGGATAAATCGCGTCGAAATTTGATTTTGATAAGGGCGGCCCATGGCACACCCTCGAAATCAGTTATTCGAGCCGGCCACCATCAATATCATGACCACGAATAAAACCAGCAGCACGGCAAAGAATATCTTGATCCAGCTCTTCGGGTATTCCCCGGCCAGCGTGCCGGTATAGCCGTTCGCAAGCACCTGGAAATTCTTGCTACCGTAGGTGTAAGTCACCAGCCAGACCGGCACCAATACATGCTTGAAAGTACGCCCCTGATAATTGGCATCCACGTTCAAGTTGCGATAGGTATCTCCGGGAATTTCCGAAGCGCATAAGGCCGTGGTTTTTTCCTGCATATCCTGCCGGTTCAGATCGGCAGCTTTGTGCAAATCAATCTGGTAACGCTCGACCGTCCAGCCACGCACGAATTCCGGCGAATAGGGTTTCAAATCGGTCAGGGTCGGGAATGGCTCGACCTGCCGCAACAAGTTTTCGTGTACGCCGGCGGTACCGGGAATCAATTCATCGTCGAAAAAATGTTGCAGGCTGCCGCTGGCATTTTCCCAGCGCGTGTGGCGCACCTGTTTCGTTTGGGTACGGCCCTGGCTGTCGCGGTAACTTTCGGTCGTGTAGTAATAATGCCCGGCTTCGGCCGTCCATTGCGCGCTCACATGCGAATCGAAAGTCCAGTAGGGCAGATAGACACCGCGCAAGGTATCGGTCAAGGCAACGCTTTTGAGCTTGTTCGGTGCAAACCAGTGCGAGCCATACCATTTACGAATGGCATCGCGTATCTGCCCGTCGCTGATCTTGAACGGCAATACATATTGCGGCGTAATCGCGTCGCGTTCGGCCTGATGGTCGATGATGGATGGCGAACCGCAAAACTCGCAACGTTGCGCGACCTTGCCGCCGACAAACACCGAAATCGCATGGCAGCTCTGGCATTGCACTTCGCGCCGGTCTTCGCCCCAGCCGCGCTGGTCTTCCGGATGTTGTTGCAGGGCGATCGTCAAATCGTTTTCCTGCACTTCGCCCGGCAAGCCGGCTTCGGAATTCGTCCACGGAACAATCGTGCCGCAATAAGGACAGGCCAGCGATTGTTTGCCGGCATTCCATTGCAAATCCCCGCCACATTCGGGGCAGGGATGTTTTCCTACGGTCGCGTTGCTCATGCGCCGGTCATGCGCCTTTCAGGAATTCTTCCAGCGCACTTTTTGCAATGCGATAGGCGCTGCCAATTTTGCGGGCTTTCAAATCACCGGCGGTGATCGAGGCCATCACGTCTTCGACCGACACACCCAAGGTTTGTGCAGCCTGTTCCGGCGTCAGCACTTCAAGTCCCGCTGCTGCAGGTGCTGCGGCAGCAGCCGGTGCTGCAGCAGTATTTTGCTGTTGCATATTGCGAGTCATTTCCTGCGCCATCGCAAAGCCCATGCCCATCTGTGCCGATGTCGTGGCCGCCGACGCTTCGCCACCCATCGTCATGGATTGGCCCATCTGGTATTTCACGTAATCGTTCAAGTTGCCGATCGCGCCCATGCTCGAACGCTTGTCGATCGCCTGCTCCACTTCCGGCGGCACCGATACGTTTTCCAGCAGGAAGCTGGTGATTTCGATACCGTATTTCGACGTCACGGCGGGATTGATGATCGGCAGCAGGGCCTCGCCCATTTCGGTGTAGCGCGACGCCACATCCAGTGCCGGCACATTGGCAGTGGCAAGTGCATCGGTGAATACGCTGATGATGCGCGAACGCATGGTGTCGGCGAATTCGTCGAGACGGAAATTCTGGTCGGTACCGGCGACTTCCTTCAGGAATTTCGGCGCATCGACGATTTTGAAATCATAGGTGCCGAAGGCGCGCAGGCGTACGATGCCGAAATCCTTGTCGCGCATCATGACCGGGTTCGAGGTTCCCCATTTATTGCCGGTGAACAAACGCGTGTTGATGTAATACACGTCGCACTTGAACGGCGAGTTGAAGCCGTATTTCCAGCCCATGATGGTGGAAAGAATCGGAATATTTTCGGTGCTGAGCGTATGTTTGCCGGGATTGAACAGATCGGCGTATTTGCCGGCGGCAACGAATTGTACCTGCTGGGATTCACGCACGATGAGTTGCGCGCCATTCTTGATTTCCTTGTCGTCGTCCGGAAAGCGGTACGAAAGCGTGTCGCGTGAATCATCAGTCCATTCGATAATTTCAAGTAACTGGCCTTTGAGAAAATCTACGATGCCCATGACGAACTCCTGTGCACAAAAAGGTGAAGGTAAAAGTGAAAGTACGGAGACCGGATTCTAGAACAGACTCATGTCCCGACGCTGAACACGCCCGGCCATTGTGCGCCAACACGTTCGATTTTTCTGCGGCAATGCGGGCAGAGAAAATCCGCTGTATTTTTGTCGATGGCCAGGTGCGTGCCGCAGCCGTCGCAACTGATGCCCTGCTCCACCGCCAGTTTATGGCCGCAAGTCTCGCAGACGCACTGATTGGCGCCCGGAAAAACCGGCACCGTGCTGTTGCAGTGGCCGCAAGTCAATTGCATGGAAGGGTGGCTTTCGGCACTCAGGTATTCCTGGGCAAGGCCGGTTTTTCTCAGCAGTATTTCGGCCGTTTGCTCATCGAGGTAGGGTAGCCAGCCCTGCACGAACAGGGAATAGCTTACGCGCCTGAGGATCGCCGGATCGGAGACATCCGGACACGGTGTGTATTGTCGCATCATAACTTCCGAGTAGGAGTGTTCAGTGGATGCCAATACGGTCTGCAACAAGGGGACGAAGGTATTCATGGCGCATTTCGTCTTTCCGTCGATATAGGTCCATTTCAGGTTCGCCATTGCCTGAGACATGTCGGCCGATATTTTCTTTGCCGTTTCATCGAAGGCGCAGGCCGTGGCGCATTCGGCCAGATGCGCGATATATTTTTTTCTGTACTCCGGGTCGCTGACACGCACTGGCACCGAAGATGGACAGGCATCCACCCAGGCTTCAAACAGCTTCAACTGGATTTCCAGGTATTTCGCGGAGTCGTTTGCCGCCAATGCTTTCTCCCATTGCGATTGCGATTTCGCGACCAATTTTTCGTAAACCGGGCCCGGCAATGCCCTCGGTTGCGCGCAGGATTTTTTGAAATCGTAATCGGCAAGATTGCCACAAAAATCGCAATAGACAAAAGCCGTGACCGATGGCCGGGATTTGGCCGCACCGCAACTCGGGCATCGACTGGCAAGAAAATAGATGGGATCCGTTTTGGCAAGCTTGTTCATGCGCTAGTATTTCTATGAAGTTATTGATTTCAGGATTAACGCAGAAACCGAAGCATTCCAGCCATCTCAGCGTACAAGCGATTATTTCCAGAACGGAATTTTCTGCACGCGTTCTTTCCTCTTGCCAAACAATGTATTGACGGAAGGCACGTCCTTCACGACCAGAACATGTGGTCCATCCGGCAGTTTGCGTATGTCGATCATGGCAATCATTCCGCGTTGACCCGTTTTCGCGTCTTCGCCGGCCACAAATACGACATCGAGCGCTTTACCGTCGATCTGCGGCGCATGGTGTTTGGCGAGACACGCCATACCGGCCCCTTCATTGGCCGCTTTTTGGGCCAAGGCTTGCGGGCATAACTCCTTCATCAATCCGGCATTGTCGGCAGGTCGATAGGGGATGAACAATTTGATGTAGGGTGTGCTGACGACCGGGTCTTCAATGTAGGCTGCGAGATTCGCGCTGAAATAGTCACCGCGTAGAGTCGCATAGTGCTGCGGGCGCAAAGTGTGGTCGCTGCCGACCGTTGCCTTCGGTAGGCCGTCGTAAGCCCCGTTATCCAGAGTCATGCCGCTGTTACCTAAAATGATCGATGTCGACAGCGCCCCCATCACAACCGCAAAAATAATGAGTCCCGCGTTTTTGCGGGTATCGGAATTAGAGGTGAATATAGTGACCACGGCATTATTGCTCTGGCGCATGCCGATTTTCTGGTAGAACGAGAATATTTTTTTCAGCCATCCATTACGATTTTTTTCGGCCAGTTTGTTGCCAAACTGGTAGTCGATGAGGTAGGCGGCAAAAAAAGGGGCAAACAGTATCAGAAGCACCAGCCAAGTCATTTCTTGGCATTTCTGCACATCGAGATTAGACATCTGGCAAATCACCAGCACCACCAGCATCGAACCGACAATGATGGCGGGAATCAGCAGGGAAACTGCCATGCCAAAGCCCAGGCCGAAGACGAGCGTGGCGCGGTTATCTGCGCGCTCGATCATCTCCGGCACGGTGCCGAAGCCACGCCGGGTCACTTCGCGATAAGCGGGACCGGAAGACTTCATCTTTTCCCAGCGAATGCCGTCCGGATACACCGAATTCATGCCGACCAGTGCGACCCAATAACCACGGGCGATCAGATGGATGACGAATGTACAGATCAGCGTAATAAGCGAGACCTGGAGATAAATATTCATTGTGCTGAGCAAGTTGCCGATGCCCGACTCGTTCGAGTTCACCCAGGCCATTAGCGTGCGGCTCAATGGTAATGGCAGCTGCATGAGCCCAAAAACCGTAGCACCTGAAATGAGCAATTCCATTTCCCAGGTCGGCGTGGTGCGCCTGGAAATTTGGTTGGCATCGTTTTCTTGTTCGTCCATGTTGTTCCCGTTCACGAGGCATTTCCCTGCAAATGCCGTGCCTGCCGCGATGGTGTGCCGCCGGCGGTTTTCTGCGGTCGCGGCAATGCACGCGCAGCGCCCGGCGCTTCGAATTCGAAATGCGTACGGCCACCGACGGCACGATAATCGGCAATGATGTCTTCGGCCAGTTTTTCTTTTTCGAGCCGGCGAACATCGCTTAGATAATCGAAAATAAATTGCACCATGCGTTCGTGTGCGATCGCGTGGGTCTTGCCGGTTTTTTCGTACAACCAATCGCTGAAGGCCAGGAAATTATCGAAGGCATTGTCGGCCAGCAATAACGGCAAGGTACGCGAATAGCGACCGGAGTTGGCGATGATGTCCCAGTAACGCGAAAAGCGCGAAAGCCTTTGCATGGTCGCGAAATCGATCACATCGGTCGCCAGGATATTGTAGGGCGGGTCCGGATTGAACTTGAGGCCATGTTCTTGGGTGTGGCGTGCAATCGGCGCACCGCGCAGGCGCTTCAGGATGCCGAACTGGATTTCGTGCGGTGCCAATGCAACGAGGCGGTCAAACCCTTTCGCAAAGGATTCGACGCCTTCGCCGGGCAAGCCCGCAATCAGGTCCACGTGCAGATGCGCCGTGCTGTGTTCACGCAACCAGCGGATATTGGTATCGGCGACTTCGTTTTTTTGTCGGCGCGAGACGCGTGCCTGCACTGCCGGATCGAAGGTCTGGATGCCGATTTCAAACTGCAAGGTGCCGGCCGGGAATTTCGCGATTTCTTCCTTCAGTTTTTCCGGCAGATGATCCGGAATCAATTCGAAGTGAGCAAAGATCGGATCTTCTGGTGCCTGTTCCAGTTTCTTCAGGAAGAAATCCAGGATCGCGAGCGAGGTATCGACTTTCAGATTGAAAGTACGATCGACAAATTTGAATGTGCGGGCGCCGCGTTGGTACAGAATTTCGAGTTCGTTCAAAAACGGATCGAGCTCGAATGGCCACGCCGTTTTGTCCAGCGCCGACAGGCAGAATTCGCATTTGAACGGACAGCCGCGCGAAGCTTCTACATATAAATGCCGTTGCCTTACGTCTTCGTCG
>Ga0209174_10002460_pt1 | contig 12175 bp, 9 predicted proteins | sample JI91814BDNA_FD_187505 | JGI IMG/M metagenome (GOLD analysis project Ga0209174, IMG submission 187505) | Wastewater effluent complex algal communities from Wisconsin, to seasonally profile nutrient transformation and Carbon sequestration -... | ecosystem: Engineered > WWTP > Effluent > Algae...
AGTTACATTTGATAACGAAAAAACGAGAGAAGTATTTTGGAGAATCGTTCAAAGCCTAGACGAAAAAAATCTTTATCTACAAAGCTCAGAGCGAATCTTAAAGCTAAATAAGGATAACAATAAATTTATTACTGTGTTTAAGAAAGATAGATACATGAAGGATAATAATAAATTAAACAAGATTCAGGTATTTCTTCCTATTTCCGAAAAACATTTCCTCATTGGAGATGATAAACTTGTAATCGATAAAGACGATGTTATTACATTCGTGCTCACCAAAGAAAATGAGCTACCGGACGGGCAAATTGTAAGTATCCTTCCTTATAGAAAGGACAAAAACAAGAAAGAGCCCGAAGGTTATTGGATTGGAACTAGCAAAGGATTAGTTCACTACATAGAAGGTAGGAAAGCCGTTCTATACAATAAGAATGATGGACTGGCTGGAGATTTTTGTAATTTCAATTCTAGTGCGGCTGATGAAGATTATGCGTATATAGGAACGAGCGAAGGACTTTCCATTGTCCCGCACAATAATAAAATTAAGAATGATAAAATACCAAATGTCTATTTTACTAAAATAAAAATTAATAAAGAAGCTCCCAGCTATGATTTCCCCAAAAATGAATTAGAGCACCATCAGAATACAATTCAATTTGATGCAGCCTCGTTAAGTCTAGTTGCATCGGAAAACAATGAATATGAGTTTGTTCACATTCAAAATGGAATAGAACAGAATCCTTCTTCCATACAAAATAGTGGAACTAAAACATATTACAACCTTCCCTACGGGACACATATTTTTAAAGTTAGAGGGGCAAACAACGATAAGCTCAAGAACGAAGCCTTTCACGAGATTAATATTAGAATCGCCCCACCCTTTTATTTTGATTGGCGCTTCATGACTCCCCTGACTCTACTTGCGTTCGGTTTAATGTATGGTGTCTATACCCTTCGAGTCTATCAGATCAAACAAGAAAACCTAAAACTAGAAGCACTCGTTCAAATAAGAACCAAGGAACTCTTCGCAGAGAAAGAAACATCCGAGCGTCTACTTTTAAATATCCTCCCTAAGAACATTGCAGAGCGTTTGAAAAATGGAGAATCAAATATCGCAGACTCATTCGCACAGGTGACTGTATTATTTGCGGACATCGTTGGATTTACAAAGCTTTCTCAGACTGTAAATCCCTGGGAGTTAGTCTCTAAATTAAACGATTTATTTAGTCGCTTTGATAAAATCTCAGTTGATTTAAAAGTAGAAAAAATCAAAACAATTGGAGACTGCTATATGGTAGTGGCTGGCTTACCAGAAATTACTACGGATCATGCTTCCATCATGATCGAAGTCGCAAAACAAATGTTATCCGCTATTGACGATTTTAATAAAATGTATCAGACAACTCTAGCGATTCGAATTGGAATCAATACAGGCGAAGTAGTTGCAGGCGTTATCGGAACCCATAAATTCATTTATGATCTATGGGGCGACTCTGTAAACACTGCCAGTCGTATGGAATCACACGGCGTTCCAGGCAGAATCCATGTAACCGAAAGCACTTACAGCTTAGTGAAAGACAAATACCAATTTGAATCAAGAGGAATAATCGAGATTAAAGGTAAAGGAAACATGGAAACCTATTTACTTTCCGCCTAACAACGCGAATATACAGATTTACAAATTCACTATTTTTGAAACGTTAGTTGACAGTTTTCAAAGCAAATCTGATATTTTACTTTTTGCGAGCGTATTCTTAAGCAATGATTCAAGTTCTAATATTTATCAGCCTACTCTACTCGAGCTTTGCCATATTCGCTGTCGAAAGTTCGAATCATGATGCGTTAGTCGTCATAGAAAAGGAAGACGACTTATTCTTGGTGGGAAAGCAAACGCTTTTTCTAGAAGACAAAGAAAACTATTTGAACATTGATGATATTTTAAAAATAGAGAATCAAAAAAAGTTTCAACTAAATGATGGAGAAATATTTGTTCGAAGACCTACCGCTAACGGTTTCTGGTTAAAATTAAATATAGAAAATCATACAGGTAAAGAAATTTGGCTGGAACTAGGAAGCACCTTTTTATGGTATATAGATTACTATGTCGAGACTAATGGCAAATACATATTAACCACTCAAACAGGAATTCTCCGCCCGGAAGAGAATAAGGCATATAAGAGTAATTTATTTCTACTTCCCTTAGGGAATCTGGCAAAGCAGCAAACAGTATACATTTATATCCGCACATTAAGACCAATTGAAATTCCAATCCAAATCGGAAGCATTCTATCTCTAACAAAAAGTAAAAACAAGACTGATACTTTAATTACAGGCTTTCTTGGTTTAATGCTTGCTATGTTTTTATATAATTTACTTTTACTTTTAGCAACAAAGGATTTGGTATACTTTTGGTATATTTGTTATGCATTAACATCTATTCCTGTAACTTTATTCGTGAGCAATTATCCTGGAATGATTTCAGTTTTTCCTGATAATCTCTTTCAAGCTCTCCATAAACATCCTTTTATTTTTGTGAATATTCCTTTTATTTTTATTGGTTTTTTGACTATTAACTTTTTAAAATTAAATAAAATCAAATTCTTATATCGTTTACTTATGGGTATAATTCTTTTATATTTATTAGTCTTACCATTCATTGATTATTCTGAACTAATAAAGCATGACTTGTTAGTCCGCATCTATCAACCCACAACAATTTTCTTTATGCTCACTTTACTCGGTATAGGATCATACATTTGGTTAAAGGAAAAAAATGTCAATGCGCGCTTCTATCTCTTGGGTTGGGTTTGGGTTATGATTGGAGTTGTGAATTATTTTCTCACTGTCAATGGAATCGTTCCCTATAATTTTATTAGTCGTCATTCCCCTTTATTCGGCGTAGGAATTGAAACTATAATGTTCTCTTTAGCACTCGCTGATAGAATTAATACCTTGCGTCGTGAACAAGAAATTGCTCACTCTGAAAATTTGCGTCTTGTCTCAGAACAAAACCAATACCTGGAAAAAGAAATTCAGAAGCGAACAATTGATCTTACCCACACAAAAGACGAACTCATTAAGAGCAATGCCTTTAATATAGCTATTATTGATTCTCTTTCCGAGCACATCGCCGTTTTAGATTCCAATGGAACAATCACTGCAGTCAATGCAGCTTGGAAAAGATTTGCAATTGAGAATGGTGGTGGAAATCAAGATTATGTTGGTATAAGCTATATTGATATTTGTCGTAAAGCCTCGGAGCTACCGCAAGGGAAAGAAGTTGATAACGTAACAGAAGGAATTCTTGCAGTGCTAAAAGGTCAAAGGCTTGAGTTCACTGTCGAGTATCCGTGCGACTCAGAAACAGAAGAGCGGTGGTTCTTAATGTATGCACGCCCCATATCTTATTCGGGGGAGGGAGTTGTAGTTTCTCACATAAATATTACAGACCGAAAAAAAGCTGAATTGACTCTGCAAAAAAAAGAAGAACTCTTAAAAACGTTGGGCGACAACTTACCGGATGGAACGATTTTTCAATTAATTCTTAGTTCAGATGGAATATTTACATTTACTTATATGAGTGCTGGTGTGAAGCGAATGATTGGAGTTAGCCCTTCGGATATAACAAAAGATGCAAATAATCTTTTCAATCTTACTCATCCTGATGACATAGATCATATCTTAGCAGCACATTTTGAATCGGGAAAAAACCTAACTCCAATTGAGCAAATACATCGCCAGTATACAACGCAAGGTGAGTTAAAATGGATGCTTCTCCGCTCGATGCCCAGAAAACAGGGTGACGGCTCTGTCATCTGGGACGGAATTGTTTTCGATATTACCGAGCTAAAAAGAACGAAAGAACAATTAGAACAAGCAAAAGAACTAGCGGAAGCGGCTAATCGCGCTAAGTCGGAATTTTTGGCTAATATGAGTCATGAAATAAGGACTCCACTAAATGGGATTATTGGATTTACCGATTTATTAGTAAAATCAAATTTAGATGAAACGCAAGCTCTTTACATGAATACTGTCTCTCAGTCTGCCTTTGCGTTAATGGATTTAATCAATGATATATTAGATTTTTCTAAAATAGAAGCAGGTAAATTAGAATTAAATATTGAAAGATTTAATCTATCTGAATTGATTCACCAATCTCTCGATATTATTCAAATCCAAATTAAAGGCAAACCAATTGAGATAATTTCTAATTTGCCGCTAGAAAAAAATATATTCATCTGGGCAGATGAAATTCGCATTCGACAAATACTCATAAATCTATTAGGAAACGCAATCAAATTTACTAAAAAAGGAAGAATAGAAATTAATATTGCCATTTCTAAATTAGAAGAAAGTGAAAAATCAAAAATCTATTTTTCAGTAACTGATACAGGAATTGGAATTTCTAATGCAAATCAACAAAAAATTTTCGAAGCATTCTCGCAAGAAGACTCTACAACAACAAGAAAATATGGAGGAACAGGCTTAGGTCTTACTATTTCAAATAAATTATTAAGTTTAATGAACTCGAAATTGGAATTGGAAAGTGAAGTTGGGAAAGGTAGTAATTTTTATTTTACCATTCTAACTAAAGTAGAAATTTTCGAACATACTCCATCTGAATCAAATAAACAAAGCCCAATAGTTAAAAACAAAGAAGAAAATTCAGAAGCAATTGCAAACAATCGAATGGCAAATACAGTTTTACTTGCCGAAGACAACGAAGTAAATACTCTGCTGGCAAAGATTTTAATAAAAAAAATTCTTCCCTCTGCAAAAATTATTGAAGCAGTAAATGGAAAACAAGTAATTCAAGAATTCATTAATAGTAAACCGGATATTATTTTCATGGATGTGCAAATGCCTGAAATGAATGGCTATGAAGCAACGAAAGAAATTAGACAGATGGAGACAGGAAGCCGAGTTCCAATTATCGCTCTCACTGCGGGAGCTAGTCAGGAGGAAATCGAAGAATGTTTAAAATCGGGAATGGATGACTTTATCAGCAAACCAATATTAGCCGACATATTAGAAGCAAAAGTCAAAAAATGGACAATGCATCTCAACTTATCAAAAATACAATCAAACTCCTTAGTAGAAAATAGGAATGAACATTTTAATTTTGAAAAATTTAGACAGACCCTAGGCGAGGATGATGACAAACTCTTAAGAGAAATTTTAACGATGGCCAAACAAAGTCTCGCAAGTTATTTAATCGAGCCCAAAATGCATTTCCAAAATAAAAATCTACAGGGACTTAAAAAATCTGCCCATAAATTAAAAGGTGTTGCTTTCAGTTTATTTTTTGAAAGATTAGCTGCATCAGCTATAAGTCTAGAAAAAATTACTAGTTTCGAGGAAAATGATATTAGTAAACTTCTAACTGAATTGGAAACCGAAATAGAATATCTAGTTTCAATTCTTTCTACTGATTATAATATTTAAAACGTAAACACCGAACAAAGATAATTGAATCTTTGAAAAAAATAAGTCTACCTTCTTCCCCCATGATGCCCATGACCAAAGCCGCCTCCATGATGTCCATGACCGAAACCACCGAAGCCTCCATGATGATGACCGTGACCGAAGGAGGGAATTTTTGGAGCTCCACTAAAATGAGGATTGGCTACTGCCCCAGACATTGGTTGCCCGTAGCCTCCATATCCATAATTTCGATAACCTGAATTGTAAGGATATTGGCTATAGGGATAAGATTGATTATAATAATTCCTATTCTGGTAGTAATCTCCTCTGTCGTTGTAGTCTCTTTCGAGACTTGCACAATTGAATAGGAGTAAAATCCCGATTGCGATTAGAGTTGGTTGCAAACTATTTGAGAGTTTCATATCCGCCTCCCCTAATCTTTAGACTCATGGATTCGAAAAGAAATGCATAAATCATTGAGGCTACAAAACTCTTGACTCTAGTCATTGTCGATTTAGTCTGACATAAAATCTAAATACTTCTACCCTTACTGTGTCTATTTCTCGCAAGAATGGACTTTAACAGAACTAAGGGTTAACCCAAAGGAGACAATTATGCGAGCGTATGAAATTACGTCTATCATTGCTGAGGGCTCTCAGTCACTCATAGACGAAACTAAAAAAGCCATTCAGGATATTTTAACTAAATATTCTGCTGAGATCACTTCCGAAGAAGACTGGGGAATCAAAAAGCTCTGGTATGCAATTGCAGGCCATGAATCTGGATTTTACACACATATTAAGTGTAAAGCAGATGCAAAGTCCATCGAAAAGATTGAGCGTGAATTTTTGCTCAACCAAAACATCCTAAAAGCACTCGTCATCAAGGCATAATCTTATGGCAAATGACCTAAATCGGGTTACTCTCATTGGACGACTCACAAGAGATCCAGAAATTAAAACCGTCGGCGGCACATCGGTTTGTAATTTCAGTCTTGCGACGAACAGAACCTATGTTTCAAACGGAGAAAAAAAAGAGGAAACTCATTTCTTCGATTGCGATGTATGGGGAAAGTTAGCTGACGTGCTAAAGCAATATGCGACTAAGGGCAAACAACTTGCCATAGAAGGCAGACTGCAACAATCTGTTTGGGATGCTCCCGATGGAAAGAAAAATAGCAAAGTCAGAATCAGAGTCGAAAACTTCCAACTCCTCGGTGGCAACACTGGCGGTGGCAGTGGTGGAGGAGCTAATAGCTCTTACTCACAACAAGAAGTTCCTATGGAAGCCTATGATCCAGGTTATGCCTCAGATATCAACGAAGACGATTCCGTTTTTTAACAACTTAATACCAAGAATAAAAGGACTAATACTATGTCAGAACTAGACAACAAAGACATTCAACAAGACTACCCAATCAAAGAAAAGATCTATAATAAACGCGACGAAGATGATGAAGATGATGATAAAAACTTCCGCGGAAAAGATGGCGAAGGTAAATACCCAAAGAAAAACGCAAAATACAAGCGCAAAGTTTGTAAATTCTGCGCTGATAAAACTCTTGCAGCTACACTTGACTACAAACGAGTTGATATGCTAGAAAGATTTATCACTAACCGTGGTAAAATTCTTCCAAGAAGAATCACAGGCACTTGTGCGAAACACCAAAGACAATTAGTAAGAGAAATCAAAAAAGCAAGATCTATTTCTCTCTTACCATTTAGAGTAATATAAGGAGTAACCACATGAAAGTTATTTTACAAAAAGACGTTTCCAACTTAGGCGATGCTGGCGATCAAAAAGAAGTTGCTGATGGTTATGCAAGAAATTTTCTTCTTCCAAATAGACTTGCTATTCGTGCAAACGAAGGTTCCGCAAAAGTTATTGAGCACCAACGCAAATTAGCCGCTGTCAAAAAAGACAAACGCGTTAAATCTATGCAAGAAATTGCAAAGGCAATCGAAAGCAAAGAACTAGTAATCCTTGTAAAAGTCGGTGAAAACGACAAACTATTTGGATCTGTTACTTCCCTCGATATTGCAAATGCGCTCAAGAAAGAAGGAATCGAACTCGACAAACGTAAGATTGAAATTCCTGAACACATCAAAGCACTTGGTAGTTACCAGGCTAAAGTTAAACTTGCTGATGGAGTAACATCTAGCATCAAAATCAAAGTAGAAAAATCAGAGTAGTCGTATGAACTCCGATCCTCTTTATGAGTTAGAGTCTGAAAAGTCCTTTTTAGCTTCTATACTTTTAAAGGGGTCGCCGGGCGTAAATGATCTACAGATCGAGCCCGAAGATTTTTACCAGGACCTTCACAAAAGAATGTTCGCATCTATGAGAGAACTCGTAGATGCGTCAGTCACCATAGACCCAATCTCACTCACCAACCACTTGCGCGAAACTTCCCGTTTCCGCGACGAAGCAAAAGACCAGGAATATATTTTTGCACTCTACCGCGATGCGGTTGTCATTCAGCCTCTTAGTTATTACGCTAAGCGAATCAAGAAATATTCGGATCGCAGAAAGTATATCAAAGTTCTTCGCGACTCTATCGAAAACATAAATGCAGAGCAAGAGGATAACGAGGGATTATTCACTCGTATTGAAGGCGAACTAGCAAAGATTTCTCGTGCAGTCCAATCCCGCGGACTCAAGCTTGTCAAAGACGACAAGGCTGATTTAATTGACTATGTTCAATTGATGTATGAAACCAAAGGAGCAACGAGTGGACTTCGCACTCATTTTGACGGCTTAGATGAAGTAACCACTGGACTCAAGCCTCACGAATTAATTATTATTGCAGCCCGTCCCGGTTTGGGTAAAACAACATTTGCCCTAAATATCGCGTCTAACGTTGCCATCAAAGAAAAAAAGATTGTAGCTATTTTCTCCCTTGAGATGAGCCGCATGGAATTACTCATCAAGATGATTTGCTCGGAAGCACGAATCAACTCTAACAATTTAAAAACAGGTGCCATTCATCCGAGTGATCAAAAGAAATTGCTCGACTCAATTATAAAAGTTACGTCGGCTCCTATTTGGATTGATGACGCGGGTGCACTTTCGATTTGGGAATTTAAAAGTAGAGTTAGACAGTTGTTAATCTCTACCCCACTCTCTCTCATTGTAGTCGATTACTTACAACTCATGAATGATCCAGGAGTAAAAGAAGGCAGACAACAAGAAGTAGCCTCTATTTCTAGAAATTTAAAACAAATGGCGAAAGAAGCCAATTGTCCAATCATTGCACTCTCTCAGATGTCGCGGGCTGTAGAGCAAAGATCCAAAGAACAAAAACCGCAATTGTCTGACTTACGAGAGTCCGGTGCCATTGAGCAGGATGCGGATATCGTTGCGTTTATTTATCGAGAAGACAAAGTCAAAGATCCTGATGAAATTCCAGAAGACCAAAAGAACAAGGCAGAAATCATTATTGCAAAAAACCGCGCGGGTCAGACGAAAAGCTTTCAACTAGCATTCACCCCAGAATACAGCCGCTTTGATAATCTCAGCAGCGGTTAAAAAACAATTGAAAAAAACAACCCTTGACTAAAATAAAACTGAAATGAACTTTTTAAAAACAAGCTTCTTATGCTCTCTAGTAGTTCTAGCAGTTACATTGAGTGTAAATAAACTCGAACCAGCGCCTGAATCAATCAATCGAATTATGGCTATTGTTGGGAAAATTTCTATTTCCCAATTGGACTTCGAGAGAGGGGAAGAAATCTACAAAGCTCTCCAAAAACAAAAAAAACAGGCAAAGCCTCAAAAAGGTTCATCGAAGACACAAGTCCTTGATTTTCTAATTGCTCGAGCCATTATAGATATTACTGCCGATGAAGAATCAATTCAAGCAGGTGAGAAAAACATTGAAGCAGAAGTAGACAGGCTAATGAAGCTTAGCCAGATCTCAGAGCGTGCGCAATTTGAAAAGTTAATAGCGGAAAAGACTGGTTTACCGTTCGAAATCTGGATAAACGATTTGCCCTATCAAATTAAACGGGGACAACTACTTCAAGTTCGAGTGAGTATAAAGCCGCCCACAGAACAAGAAATTCAATCCTGGTATAACCAGAACAAACAGAAAGTTGGATTCGAAGTAAAATACAGAGAGATTTGTCTTGTCCCAAAAAATTCTTCCGATGCAGAAGAGCAAAGAATTTCAGCAGAAATAAATAGCATAAAAAAAGATGCTCGCAAAGACAAAGATGCATTTTCTCTGATTGCAGGAGGTCCAAGAAACCAAGCCTATGCAAAAGGGATTAATGACTGGACTCCTACTTTTGAAATTTTCAACCGCAGTCCTGCATTAGTGAATGTTCTAGGTCGCCTTGAAGACGGTAAGGTGTCTGACGCATTTATTGATGACAAAAGAAGATATTGTCTTGTTCGAATGGAGGGTAAGCGTCCTACTCCACTTGATACAATTCGAAGAAATATCCAGGAAATTATTCAAAGAGAAAGAGTTGATTCTTCTTTTGACGATTGGATTTTATCTAGAAGAAAGGAAGTATTAATTACTGTATACGACAAAGAATACATTGCTGAGAATAAACTAGAAGCACCGGATGAGTCATTTAATTTTAGCAAAATAGAACCGGGTGCCCCATGAAAGGATTTGAATTTTCAGTTTCTTCGGTTGCAATATTTCTAACTGACTCACAGAAGGAGGTTTTACGTTCGTTACCCGACACAAAGTTGACAGATGTATTTCTGCGAAAAGTGAATACTCTCTTTCCCGATTTGCCTTATTACTCAAACTATCAATTTCCCTCGGACTATAAATTTCAATTCGTTGACTCTGACAAAGAATTAGATTTTCTTTTTACGGTTACAGAGAAGTTGCCTCCATCGAAATCAGGGGACGCTGATTTCGACGAATCTTTCTTTGTTTATTTTACCGGAATTAGTCCACTTTTAAGTTTGGAGCTAACAGACGTTTTACTCAAACGACATATTCGTTATCTAGCACAGTATTCCTATAGCGAAAATCTGCCTAAAGGGATCGTGCCTAATTTTATTTCGAGAGAATTTATTTCTACTCTTCCTGATACTCTACCGGCAACAACACATGACTTTCTAATCAAAAATTTAAACAACTACGATGTAGAAATATTTTTTCAAGAACCGGATTTGAGACAATACAGACTTGATTTTTCTTTGTCCGATCCGAGGTCTCTCAAATCTACAGAATTTTTTATAAATATAAATCCTGATTTAGAATACAAAGATTTATACACAACGATTCTTAAAAATCCAAATGGATTTAGACTATTTCCTTCTTATATCGAAATGGAAATCTTTCGTGGTTGTGAGTCTTCTTGCAGTTTTTGCCCGAGACAGTTTATCTCGAATGAAAAAGACAATTCCTTTCTCTCTCATGAATTCATTGTAAAATTTCTAACTGACCTAGCGGATACGTTTCCTTATCCAGTAACAATCTGTCTGGGTGGAATGGGAGAGCCCCTACTTCATCCTGAATTGAATTTAATACTGTCGGATATTCTTAATTTTCCTCATCTAAAAGAACTAATTATTGAAACAGGTCTTTATACAAATTTAGATTCATTTACCAATGCTCTAAGAAATATAGGTGAGAATAAGAAAAAGCTCAACCTAATTGTAAATCTGACAACTCTAAATGAAGCAAAATATAAGGAAATTTATAAAAACAAAACAAACGTTAATTCTATATTATCCTCTTTGACATCGATAACTGAAATATTGGGCAATTCGAATATAAATGTTCAGATGATAAAAATGAAAGAAGTAGAAGAAGAGATCGAAGGCTATTTTAACTACTTTGAAAAATTAGGAATCAATGTAATTTTACAAAAATACAATACCTATGCAGGACTCATGCCTGAGAAAAGAGTGAGTGATCTAACACCGATTAAGCGCGAATTCTGTTGGCATCTCAATCGAGACTTCTACATCAATTCGGATAAGACCGTCAATATCTGTAGACAAGACCTTAATAGCCATATCGGAGATTTGAGTAGTGATTCAATCTTTGCGATATGGGAAAAAGGAATGCAATTATTTTCAGAATCTCTAAAAGGAAATCACAATCATACAGGTGCTCCCTGTTTAAATTGCGATGAATGGTATACTTTCAATGCATAGATTTTTTGCCTTTATCCAAGCAAGAAGCACTTCAACGAGACTACCCGGAAAAGTATTAAAACCTATTCCAATGGGTTCGAATAAACCTCTCTTATCCCATATCATTGAGCGACTAACAAAGGTTGTTCTCAAAGAGAGAATAGTTTTATTGATTCCAACTAATGATTCTGAAATTAAACAGTATGCTATTGACAATTCAATCAATTATTTCGAAGGCTCAGAAGACGATGTTCGAAATCGCTTTATTCAGGCTGGAAAAAAATACAACGCAGAAAATATAATCCGGCTAACGGCAGATAACCCCTTCATTGACCTCGAATACTTAGAACTCTTAATGGAAGCATTTGAAAATCCTGACATTGAAATAGCTTCCTTCGAAGGACTACCCATTGGAATGGGAGTAGAAATATTTAGAATGAGCGCGATAGAAAAAGCTCCTTCTACTGGAATAGAGCAAAGACATAGAGAGCACGTTAGCTTACATCTAAAAGAAACAAATGAATTCAGATTTGAAAAATTTAGAACCATACTTACAGAAGAAGAAAAGCAAATTTGCAGCAAAATCAGATTAACTATTGATGAAGAATCTGATTACAAAGTATGCTCTGACGTTTACACTAAA
>Ga0209174_10002465_pt1 | contig 12166 bp, 11 predicted proteins | sample JI91814BDNA_FD_187505 | JGI IMG/M metagenome (GOLD analysis project Ga0209174, IMG submission 187505) | Wastewater effluent complex algal communities from Wisconsin, to seasonally profile nutrient transformation and Carbon sequestration -... | ecosystem: Engineered > WWTP > Effluent > Algae...
GCCGCGCCGCCGGACGGGCACTCGAAGTCAGCCTCGAACACCTGGCCGACAACAAGACGCTGAGCTTCCTGTTTTTGCCCGAAGAGCACGACCCCGACAGTTTTGTGCGCGCCGAAGGCCCGGACGCCTTCCGCAGCGCAATGAACCGTGCACTGCCGCTGGCCGAATTCCTTCTCGCAGAGCTAAAGAAAGACATCGACCTCAGCACCGCCGAAGGCTGCGCCAGGCTGGTGCACGAAGCCAAACCGCTGGTCACCCGCATCGGCGCGCCGCTGCTGCGCCTGCAGGTCATCAAGATGCTCGCCGAAACGGCAGGCTTCACCCAGGCCGAAGTCGAGCAATCCTTCGGCCTCAAGAATGCCTCGGCACAGCCCCGCCGCTTCGACGACGCGCCGCCTTTCGAAGGCAACTTTGAACGCGGCGGCTTCGATCGCGACTTTGGCGGAGGCTTCGGCAACAACGGCAACTTTCGCGGCAAGCGCCGGCAAGGCGCCGGCTTTCCTCGCATGCCGCCGCGCCAGGCGCCGCAAACCGCCGTCGAAACCCTGCTCAAGCTGGTCGTCCAGCACCCGCTCTGGGCCGCCCGCCTGCCCATCGACCTGCTGCCCCACGACACCCCGGAAGGCCGGGCCCTGATCGCGCTCACCGACGCCATGAGCATCGGCGAGCTGCCAACCCACGGCATCGGCGCCCTGCTCGAGCACTACCGGGAAACACCCCACGCGGAAATTCTCGCCCGCATGGCCGGCCTACTGGCTGACACCACCTTCGAAGACGCGTCGATCGAACCCCTGTTCAACGACACCGTCAAAAAACTGGAAGCCGACGCTGTCAGCCGCGAGATCGACGCCCTGAACGCCCGAGAGCGCGAAAGCGGCCTCAATCCGGCCGAGCGACGCCAGCTTGCAGAGTTATTACTGCACAAACAGAAGCTCCGGACACGCCCCAAAGCATCAGATTCGTAATATAATTTTCGGTTTCGCGAAAAACGCGCCGCCGAGACAACCGATGACAAATCGGACGACAAATCGAGGACAGCACCCATGACCACGGAAAAGCCCAAAACACCGCGCAAAGCGCCTGCCAAGCCGCGAGCAGCGAAGGTCAAGGACAAACTCGCCCCGATGATCGCCGAGGCCCCCTCGGCTGAAGAGGCCGAAGTCCGCCGCACGCGGCTCAAGACCCTGATCGCCCTCGGCAAGGAACGGGGCTACCTGACCTACGCCGAAATCAACGACCACCTGCCCGACGACCTCGTCGACGCCGAGCAGATCGAGTCGATCATCAGCACCTTCAACGACATGGGCATCCAGGTCTTCGACGTGGCCCCCGCCGCGGAAGACCTGCTGATGTCCGAAGTTGCGCCCACGGTGGTCGATGACGAGCAGGCCGAAGCCGAAGCCGAGCAAACCCTGTCCGCCGTTGATTCCGAATTCGGCCGCACCACCGACCCCGTCCGCATGTACATGCGCGAGATGGGCACCGTCGAGCTCCTCACCCGCGAAGGCGAAATCGAAATCGCCAAGCGCATCGAGGAAGGCCTCAAGCACATGATCCAGGCGATTTCCGCCTGTCCGACGACGATTGCCGACATCCTCGAAGCCGCCGACAAGATCGGCCGCGAAGAGATGCGCATCGACGAACTGATCGACGGCCTGATCGACCCCAACGCGGTCGACAACATCGAAGCCCTCGCCGAAAGCGAAGAGCTCGAAGTTGACGAAGCCGAGGAAGAAGAAGACGCCGATCCGGATGGCAGCGGCGCCCAGTCGGCATCCCTGATCAAGATGAAGACCGAAGCCCTCGAACGCTTCGCCAACCTGCGCAGCCTCTACGAAAAGATGGCCACGGCCCTCCAGAAAAAGGGCTACCAGGACAAGGCCTACATGAAGCTCCAGGAGCAGGTCTCCGCCGAGCTGATGAACATCCGCTTCACCGCGCGCACCACCGAGCGCCTCTGTGACGCCGTGCGCCACATGGTCGACCAGGCTCGTTCCCACGAGCGCAAAATCCTGAACCTGTGCGTCGAAAAGGCCGGCATGCCGCGCGCTCACTTCATCAAGAGCTTCCCGGGTCACGAAACCGACCTGGACTGGCTCAAGGAAGAAATCAGCGCCGGCCCCAAGAACGCCCCGGTGCTGATGCGCATGCAGCCCGCCGTGCTCGAAGAGCAGCAAAAGCTCATCGACCTGCAGAACCGCATCGGCATTCCGCTCAAGGAACTCAAGGACATCAACAAGCAGATGTCCACCGGCGAGGCCAAGGCCCGCCGCGCCAAGCGCGAAATGACCGAAGCCAACCTGCGCCTCGTGATCTCCATCGCCAAGAAGTACACCAACCGCGGCCTGCAGTTCCTCGACCTGATCCAGGAAGGCAACATCGGCCTGATGAAGGCGGTGGACAAGTTCGAATACCGTCGCGGCTACAAGTTCTCCACCTACGCCACCTGGTGGATTCGTCAGGCCATCACCCGCTCCATCGCCGACCAGGCCCGCACCATCCGCATTCCGGTTCACATGATCGAAACGATCAACAAGATGAACCGGATCAGCCGCCAGATCCTGCAGGAAACCGGCAACGAGCCCGATCCCGCAACCCTGGCCGAAAAGATGGAAATGCCCGAGGAGAAGATCCGCAAGATCCTCAAAATCTCCAAGGAACCCATTTCCATGGAAACGCCGATCGGTGACGATGACGACTCCCACCTGGGGGACTTCATCGAGGATAATGCGACCCTCGCGCCGGCCGAAGCAGCGCTGTACTCCAGCCTGCGCGACGCCACCAAGGAAGTCCTCGACTCCCTCACCCCGAGGGAAGCCAAGGTTCTGCGCATGCGCTTCGGCATCGAGATGAACACCGACCACACGCTGGAAGAGGTCGGCAAGCAGTTCGACGTGACCCGCGAACGCATCCGTCAGATCGAAGCCAAGGCCCTGCGCAAGCTGCGTCACCCCAGCCGCTCCGAACGCCTGCGCAGCTTCCTCGACAACGAGGCGTAAACAGTTTCCGGGCCGTTAGCTCAGTTGGTTAGAGCAGGCGACTCATAATCGCTTGGTCGCTGGTTCAAGTCCAGCACGGCCCACCATATGCATCAAGCACTTAGGCCAGCCTCACGAGGGCTGGCCTTTTGCTTTCCGGGTCAATGTAAGCACCTTGTAAGCGCCAGCCGACGATGCAAGCGCCGCCGCCCTACTCCGCGATGCCGGTACGGCCCGATAACAGAGACCATCGGCAGCTCAAACCCGCCACCGTCCATACGCTCAGTTTTGAGCGCATCCCATTGGTGCCGTCGAGGCGCGCAGGGATACCGCAGTTCGCGGTGACGGTGCTCAGGTGCAGCTCGGTGGTGGGCGCTATGGGATTTCCCATATCACCGTCGCCAACGCATGGAGCCCATCACGGTGTCCAGTAGTTGATATTTCCTTCAACCGTGGGGCCGGTGCTCTCCAAACCTTGGACCCCACCCCCCAAGCCAGGGACGGGGATACTACTGGTGCTAACCGGGAATCACGGACTTGGTTCATGGGCCGATACAGAAATTCCTGCATCGCAGGCAAAGCTCACCAGCAGCCGCTCGGATCACGTTTCCACCATTGGAGGAAACCTGATTGTCGGGTTTCCGGTAGTTGTTCGCCCTCAGCTTGAGGATGAACCAATTTTGGATCATCCCTAGGACTCCCCAAGTTTGGGGCATCCAGAACTTGGATACCCTTGCCGACCCTTCGCCCTATCCCTCGCCCGAGGAAAAGAAAAACCGGCGCTAGGCCGGTCTTGGCTTGGGTTCCTGGTGGGTCAGGTCAGGCGTGGGATCGTTTGCAGCAGCAGGAGCGCGGCCCGCTTGTAGTCATCGGCAGCCAGACCGGACAACCAAGCCTTGCGCTTGCCGTCACTCGCGCAGGCGACCACGACAATGCCCGTCAATTTATTGGGCGTGGCCTGCTTCGCTATCTCGTACAGAGATGAGCGCACCCTGCAAACGTACTCCGCAGTCTCCCGGCTCTCCTTGGCTTGGGCCTCCTGCGCTTCGGCCATTCTCCGGGCTGCCGCTTGTCTGAGCGAGCCTATGGCTTTCGGTAGCCGTCCCCGTCGAGGGTGCTGGATCACCGGCCCAGCCAGGGGCGATGGGAAGTGAATAACGGCAGCCATCACGCCTCCTGCGCCATTTCAGCAAGCCGCTTGGTCAGCTCGCCAATTTCGAGGGCAGCCGACAGGCACATAACCAAGTAATTCTGGCGACCGGCAACAGCCATTTGCCCAACAGGGTCATCATCCAGCGTGGCGACCGTCAAAAGGGCTTCGAGCTGGTTTTGTCTGGCGTGGATCTGGTCGATCAAGTCGATCATGCTGGCCGCGTCGGATAGCAGATACAAATCGAGCGCCGAGGTGAATTGCATCGTGGGGCTGGGCTTGGCGGCGGTAGTCGTGTTGCTCATGGTGAAACTCCTTGTGTGCGGTTTGATCTTCCGCGCTCCCCTTCCTACGGGGGCGGCGGAACCGTGCAGGGGTAGGAATACCGGACAAGGAACCGGCCAGCCTCGCGGCTGCCCCACACGGCCCGCCATTGAACAGGCGTCACCATGCTTACCGACGTGAAAAAACCGCGTCAGTGCGCGGCCTCATCGGCCTTGTGATTTCCGGGTTCCTACGCCCGTGTCGCCTCTGTGTCAGCGACGGAATGAGTATCAGATGAGCACTAGGCTTATGTCAATACGCGAGAACAAAAAAGCCCGCACGTCGGCGGGCTAGTGTTCGGCAGATACGGGGATAGTTACGGCTTTGTCCCTACAAAAAGAAACCCATCAGTGCGGCCCGCGTTCGGAGCTGCCGCATAAATACGCTTGCTCGTAGCATTATAAACCGCTATCCCGTTGAGTGTGCTTGTACCAAAAACGCAGGCACCTCCGCCAAACGTTGCAGACATGTTGAACACATTCACAGATCCACGAGGGGTGAGCGTCCCGGTAACAGTGCAGCCGTTGGAAGTGCTGCGAAAGGCGCCATTGCTTTGGACCGTTACGACTCCGGTCTGCACTCCGGCGGAAGATGCCGATTGACCGGAGAAACTGCCAGCAATCGCCGTAAGGCTGGCGGGCTGCTCGTAAGCGGAATCGTATGAAGATGTGAATGTCCCCGTCGTTCCGTTCGTATAGGTTACAGAACCGTTAAAAGTCTGTTTGCTGGTGTAGCTTGCAGAAACAGAGGCCGAATACACGTCATCGTTGATGACGAAGTCACGGGCATTGGATGACGTAAAACTTCCGTTTCGGGCTGCTCCTGAGCCTTGGACAAGCCCTGCAATCAAGTCCGGGCGGCCCGCCGGGCTGTAGAGAACATAAAAAGTGCCATCATCCAGCACAACGCCTGTCATGCTTGCCCCACCCTGGATGGTGCCTCGCCAGATACCTTCTGCCGTGCTGGCAGTGGCCGGCGCCGTTGAGTCGGAGCCACCTCCGCCGCCCCCGCCGCAAGCAACAAGGGTAAGAGTCATCAGTAGAGCGGAAACGAGACGGATTTTAGTCATGGGCCCAATACTCCTTGGGATGGTTGTGGTTGTCCGCACACCGAGAAGATCAGTCACATGTAGTTTTGTGAGTATTCTTCGTGGTTTTTTTCTCTGACCGATGATGACTTTTGAATTTGCCGTCGTCAATCATTTTTTGCGACGATTATGTCATCCCCTCGCCCGCGTGATCGTCGCGCTACGTGGCTGCAATGGCCTCTCAGCCTGCCTCGGGCGTGAGTTGGTACGCACGGGCAAAGGGCGGTTTCACTGCGCACCTCGATGCGTACCGACAAGGGTCACATTCAGGATGGAGCCCCTTCGGGAGGGGTCGCGCTTGAAACGCTCCCCCTGCGTCGGACCTAGATCAAAAGGCATGGCTCAATGGTCAGGCTGGCTCAGAACACGAAACAACGCTTTTGAGCCATAGCCTAGGAGGTCTGTTTGCCCTGGCTCGCAGGGTAAGCCTTTTGAGCTACCTGTCGGCGTCGTCATCGCTCAGGCAGCGGGTCCGGGCCAGGGAGGGATAGGCTCAATCCGTGGTAACCAACTTGGAAACCTTCAGGCTGTGCGCGCAGACGTGCGCATTGTGTGCGGACTGTGCGCTTAGTCCTCAACATCTCTCAGCGGCCGGCAGCTTCCTGCCTCGGGCTTGCTGGCGGGCAGGTATGAACATCTTTTAGCCTTGAAGCCCGCCGATTCACCGCCGATTCCTGCGCCGATTCGGCGCTAACCTGCCTCGCTAACCTTGCTCCGCTAACCGCCCCTAGCCTTGGCGCGGGCCTTCGCCTTCGCTGCCGCCAGTTTCGCCAAGTATCGCTCCGCGTTGTCGGTGGGCAGATCAACCGGCTCAATGGGCTTGGGAGGCACCCATTCTGCAGGGGCGACCTTCACCGGCTTCATCGTCGGCGTGACAGCATCCGTGCCAGTCTCGCCACGAAATGCCTTCACGTAATCATCCACTGTCGAACCCCTGGCCTCACCTGGAGGCAGGATCACCATACGGCCCGCCAGCGCATCACGGAGGGATTCGGCGTTGGTCGAGGGGATACGCGCCTTGTCGCCCTCGGCCCAGAGCTGCTCCCAAACCTTCTGAAGCGGAACGGGCTGCTTTGCCGCAGTGATGCCACGCTCATTGTTGGCAAGATCCATCAGAGTTTCTCGCCAAGCGGGAAGCTCACCCTTGGCAATGGCTTTGAATGCCCCGCTCGCTTCGTTTACCACGCCCAAGCCGCGGGCGAGATGGCCACCGTAGCGCCGCGTCAGCTCGGCCATCGCCATCGAGTGCCTGAGCGCATCAGCAGGGCCGTTGTGCGTTCCAGGCAGGCCGGACTCCCTCGCGCTGTATGCGACGTTCTCACCTATCCGGTTGATGACGCTCACCGGGTCTTGGTCCTCGGCCATTCGGGACGGCCCGGCCTGCTTCCAGGTCAGAGGCTCTCGGCTTCGAGGAACCCCGCCGGCCAGCAAGCGGGGGCGGTTCGGGTTTTGGTTGTCGTCGTTCATGTCGTTCTTTCTTGGTATGGGTTGTGGGCTTGGTGATTCAGGTCGGTTGTGGGTTACGGCATAGCTTCATCCTCGGCTTCGTGCTTCTGGCGGCGCAGCAACTCGTCTAGCCAATCACCCGGCTCCGGCGGGATGCACACCTCCACCTCGAAGCCCTTGATCTTGAGGCGATGGGCGGCGGCAAACGCGGCTTTCTGCCCGGCAAAGTTCGGGTCGTTGTCGGCAAACACGATCACCTCGCGCACACCTTCGGGCGGCTCGAATGACTCGATGCCTTGGGCCGATACGCAGGACCATACCGGCCCCTCGAACAGCTCCGATGCCGCCAGCGCAGTCTCTACGCCCTCGGAAATGCCCAGCACCTCAGAAACGGCCGTCAGGCGAATTGCAGCGCCGGATAGGGGTAAGCCCTGCATGAGCTTCTTTGGATTCGATACAGGCGCTTTACGGCCTTCCTTGAGGTATGTCCGGTGCAAGGACACGGCCTTGCCGTCAGGAGCGGTGACGGTCGCCAGCATCGCGGGATAGACGCCCCTGTGATCCTCGTCCTGATACCGCAGGCCGGGATGCACCCGGACAGCTTCCGGCAAGTCATGCAACGTCAGCCCTCGCCCAGCCAAGTAGGCATAGGCTTCGTCGCCACGCTGAATCGGCTTCGACTCCCGGAACACCCGGCGCAAGGCGGCGAGCTTATCCCCGTCGCTGCGGTCGGGCTTGCCGGTCACGGGCTGCACCACACCCGCCAGCCGTTCGACTTGCAAGGCGGTGTCACGGAAGCCCTGCCCGGTGATAGCCATCGCTAATTTCAGGCCGTCACCAGCGCCGCAACCGGAACAGAAGTAGGTGCCGCGCCCGTCCTTGTCATCGAAGCGGAAGCGGTCCCGGCCGCCACACATCGGGCAGGCCGTGTGCTTGCCGCTGAGGGTGCGCTCATCCATGCCCAACGTCGTCAATATGGACCGCCACCGGCCTTGTGCTGCCGTGCGTACGTCGAGGCGATCACCCATGACGCACCTCCTTGCGGTTCGCCCAAGCGATGTTTCGCGACTTCACCCATGCGCGTAGCTCTGAGGTCGGCTCTTTGCAGATAGACGGAAGACCCTTCGGCCACACTCCGAAAATCTCCCTGTACTTGTGGCTGGCCCATCCGTGGGAATACCCGCGCTCTTCGGCCATGTGCAGCAGGCCGGCGAAGGTTGCGGCTTTCTCGAAGCGACCGGCGGCGGGCTTTTTGGCCTCGCGGGCGAACTTCACCAACTGGCCGTCGGCAACTTGAACGTCACTCTGCCGCTGCGGCTTGAATCCGCACTTGGGGCACTCATGAATGCCAGCATCGCGGACAAACTTGCACTTCGGGCAGGGCTTCGGCTCCGACTTCTTGCGCTCTTCCTTCCGGCTGCCGGATTTGTTTGCGGTGCCGTCGCAAAGCGCAAGCGGCAAGTCATCGAACGGATGCCCGATACGCTCCACACTGCCGCTGTGATCCAGCAGCAAGGCGCGGGTCTTTCCGGGTGCCGGGCGAAGGACACGGCCGACCATTTGCAGAAACCGGGTCAGGGACTTCGTGGGTCTCGCCAAAACCATGCAGCTCGTGTCGGGCACGTCGAAACCTTCCGACAACAAGGAGACGTTCGACAACACGGTGAAGTCACCGCGCTCGAAGCGATCCAGAATGTCCTGCCGGGTCTCGTCGTCCATGTAGCAGTCGAGGTGTTCGGCACTCACGCCAGCGGCGCGAAACTGCTCCACGAGGTGCATGGAGTGGGCGATGGACGATGCAAAGCAGATGGTTTTGAAGCCACGCGCCAGTTTGAACCAATGGGCGATGATGTCCCCGATCAACTCGGGTTTGTCTGTGGCCTGCTCGATGTCCGCTTGCCGGTAATCCTGCTCGCCCTCGGCGGTGCGAACGGTCTTTGCGCCCCTCATGTCCGGGCTACTCGGCGCGTAAATGTCGATGTCGGTTAAGAACCCATCATCAACCAAGGATTGCACCGTCGCACCGACAATCAGATCCTCGAACAGCGGCGCGTCACCAAGCTCGTGGTAGGACTTGCCCAGGCCGCGAGCAAACGGCGTTGCGCTCAGGCCGATGCAAGGCACGCGGTTGTAGCGGAACAGCAAGGCGCGGTACTTCTCGCTTCCGGCGACGGCGTGCGCCTCATCGACGACGAACAGCGCCACGTCATCGAAGAGGTATTGCCTTGCATGAACCGTATCGATGCTGGCGACGATCACGCGGTGATGCAGTCCGGTCGTGTTTTCACCTTGGGCAATGCCCACGTCCAGCCCGGCAGACCGCAGCGCGGCGGCGAACTGATGAACAAGCTGCTTTCTGTTCGCCAGAACGATGATGCGGCCCTTGGACTTGCTCAGGCTCATCTGCGTAATGGCAGTCGCAACGCGGGTCTTTCCGCCGCCGGTCGGCAGGTAGGCCATGACGCGGCGCTTGCCGGTGCGCAGGGCGGCGCGGACCCCATCAACCAATGTTTGCTGGTACGGACGGAGAGAAACGACCTCAGCCCCAGCCAGGAAGGAATGATCTGTAGCCATCACATAACCCCCTCGGGATCACGGGTGAAGTCATCCCACCCACCTACATCATTACTACCATCCCAATACTCCCCTTCTTGGCTAGGGCTAGGGTTGGGGTTAGGGTTAGGGTTAAAGGACTCGGCAGACACTCGCCGGCCTACTCGCGGGTTACTCGTCGAGTCACCCGACGGCTTACCCGGATTGCCCGAAACACCAGTATCGGCGCGGGTTTTGCGGGCGTTGGTCTTGGCTGCTCCCGCCTTTCCGCCCTGCGCTTGGCGCTCACGGATGCCTTCAACGCGCTGGCGGTAGGCTTCAAGGTCGGGCGACGTGATGCGGCCGTTTTCGACCTCGAAGAACGTCATGACGTAAGGAAGTTCGGCGGCAACTTCGGCAGGATCGAACCCCAGGATGCGGGCAAGAACTTCTGCCGACTCGGGCAAGAACTGATTGACCCAGCACTCCAGGCGCATCGAGTACAGCAGCCCCCGCTGGGCGAGAGTCAGCGTTCGGTACTCAAGCCGGGACATCATGTTGGCTGCGTATTCCTGATAGGCCGGCGCGGTGCGGTTGTGAGCCATTACTGCACCTCCTGCAAAGACGGGGCAGCATCGGCTTTGGGCGCGGCCAGCAGCTCATACACCGCGACGCCCGCATGCACATAGCCTTCGTCGTCGGCCACGGTCACGCGGCCAGTCGTGGGCAGGTTATAGCCCCTCTTCCGCAGCTCATGGACACGAGTCTGACTCTGCATGATGCCGGCGCGGCGGAAGTCCAAGGTGGTCTTGGGGCCGGTGCGCAGCATGTCGAGAATGCGATGGCGCTGGGCCTCGGTGGCCGTGCTAAACTTCGCGCTGTCCGGGCGCTGGCTTTCCTTCTTAGGGGGCTGGCGCTTTTTCATTGCGCCACTCCGCCATTCAGCAAAGCATCAACCGCGCTGGCGGGCCACAACAAAAAGCGGTTAGGCAGCTTGGACGGGCGTAGGCCCATGTAATGCCCATCACGGCACAGGCCGGCGCGGATGGTTTGGGGGCGAACCTTCAATGCGGAGGCAAGTTCCTCCGTGGAAAGGCTGCGGGCGGCGAGCGGCGCGTCGTTACGCCGGGCGGTGGGGGTGATTGCAATTTGCATTTTCGGGAACTCCGTTCGTTGATGACGGAGACCACGATATGCATAGGCATTTCGCCGTGTAATTGCCCCACAGTGCCCCAAAAAAGCATTTATGGTGCACTGTAAATAACGGTCAAAGCATTGAATCTAAGCGGTTTTTATCCCCCGCTTCGGCAACTGATGAACATTGGTGTCACGATTCAATGTTGGAGCAATGTGCGGCAGCGCTCGCTTATAGAAGTCGGTTTTCTGCGCGTAGTTTCGCAGCGCACACAACCCGGCGCGGTGCTTCTCGAAAGTAGTCTTTGCCCGCCTGAATATCGGATCAATCTGAGCGCACAGCCAATGAAATGAACCGTGATCCTGCCAGTCGTCGCCCAGGGGGCCGGGCATGGCGGAGCGGTCGAACTCCTGCCCGGTCTCGGCTGCATAGCTCTCCAGGGCGGCGAGGATCTGATTCAGTCGTGGTCCCGCTTTGGATTTCTTACGGCCCCTTCGCACCGGATCGGCGAGATGTGCCCCCCCCTGCACCAGTGCCACTAGCGGATGGTCTTGCACGGGAGCCCCTTCGCCGCCATCTGACGTAGCGGCGATTAAGATTTCAAGGCTTTTACGGATAACGGCGTATCTACTCTTGGCGGCAATCTGTGCAGGGGTTAGGTCGCTACCGGCTGATTCAATGGCGCGATCCACAGCAGCCATCGCATAGTCGACAGCCTCTCGAAACTCCGTCGTCTCGCAGAACTCACGCAAGGCTGCCTCTGCCTCGCGCAACTGCCTCAGGTTTGATTCTCTCTCGACGCCGACAGACTCACGGCAGGCCAATGACAGCCGGCGTACTTCACTCTCGATGCTGGCGCGATACTTCCATGTCGAGTCGTAAGGTCCGTAGAGGTGGGAGAGCGCGGCGAGGTGTAGGCTTGCGGCATTTTCGGCAGCTAAGACGCCTTGCAGGTACGCCTCTGACGGAGCCGCGTCCCTCTGTTCAAGGGGGGATTGCCGGACACTCCTAACGCTTGTTGCGCCGTCGTACTCGTCCAGCCAGGGGGATGAATTGAGCCAGCTTGCAGGTTGGTCTGCATCGCTCATGGGTGCGATCCTTCGTGCGCCCTTCGATTGGGTGCCGCGCCAGCGGGGCGAAGGTTTCCCCGTTTTCGGTTGGCCGACCTAGGCGCGGCGTTGCTGCTCGGTCAGGCGGCGATGCGTGCCACCGGTGCCCGATCCTTGGCGCGCTGGCTGGCGGCCCACAGGTCGCGCTGCGTCTGCAGGCGTAGCCAGTAGCCGGGCGAAGTGCCGAGGGCTTCATGCAAGCGCAGGTCCATGTCTGCGGTCACGGCAGCATGGCCGTTCAGGATGCGGGAGAGCATCACCCGGCTGATACCGACGTGGGCGGCGAAGGCAGTCACGCTCATGTCGAGGTCTTCCAGCCAGCCGGCCAGGATCTCGCCAGGGGTCGAAGGGTCGTGCATGTCCATGTGTCGGGCCTCAGTGGTAATCCAGGTAGTCGAGTAGTTC
>Ga0209174_10002470_pt1 | contig 12148 bp, 19 predicted proteins | sample JI91814BDNA_FD_187505 | JGI IMG/M metagenome (GOLD analysis project Ga0209174, IMG submission 187505) | Wastewater effluent complex algal communities from Wisconsin, to seasonally profile nutrient transformation and Carbon sequestration -... | ecosystem: Engineered > WWTP > Effluent > Algae...
TAGGCTCAATTCCTGCATTTGCAAAGGAACCATCCACGAAACTTAGGTTATTGCCGTGCGATGACTTGATGAACCAATCGTAATTGGCCCTCACATTCTGAAGCATCACATCACTGGCAGTTGCCCCACGTTTCTTCGCTTCGTGCATCACGGTTGATAGCGAGATGGATGTAATCTTAGGTTCTCCCTCTTGGATATATTTCCAACCCCCTGGTGGCACAGTGCTAGTATCAATCGAATCAAGGGATATTTCGACTGGTGGAACTTGGTATTCTGGAATCTTCCCTACGCAGGGTAATTTGTAGTTCCCTGTAACAACATGCTGAACATCGCCACCCGTGAATACACAATCAGGGTTACTGATGCAGGTTTCTTGGATGCGTGGAACCTTGAGTCCTTCGGCTATGGAGAACGGGCTGCTTTGATTACCAATGAACAGTTCGCATCCAGCAATCGCTTCAGCTAGTTCCTTGTAGTCGCCAACCTCTAGTCTATCCACATCTCCGAAATGATAGCAGAATGTGTCATACTCCTTATCGAGTCCGACAAATAGCGCCACCATCCTGTATCTGGATGCAATGAGTCTCCAATCCATGGAGTCGTTGTTGTAGCGAGGTGATCTGGCGAAGATAACCTTGCCGTTGTATTTCTTGTTGGGTTTGGCGGTGAGCCATGGTGATACACCCTTGTCTGATTCCACGCCACTTATCTCCATGGCTAGGTGCTGATACTGGGCATCAAGAAGTGTATGTGTATGCCTGTAGTGTGGACGGAAGGATGAGAAGTCGAAATCAACTGGTTCTTCGGAGCACTCGCATGATTCGATGTATTCCTGACTCTCGATCAATGGAATGATGGCATCTGCTCTGCCAGTGATGTTTGCGGTGAATGGACGATCCACTAGGCATAGTCGATGTGGACCACCCGGCACCATGCGAATCACGCCAAGTGCATAGATGATGTCCCCGTAATCGCCCGAGTGTCTAAATGAACTCATTTTGGTTCTAGTACTACAATTTCATGCCCCACGATCCACCGATCAAAGATGATTGGATTCAGAAACTTGCGCAGATGCTCCTGGCTGAATAAATGAAGATGCTCTGGATGAAACTGGCGTTCATCAAACTGACCATCATCGTAAATGGCAGGAAGCATCAGGACGATTCTACCACCATCCTTGAGCATCGAGATTGCCTTTGCGATGAATCTTCCAGGCTCAGGAACATGTTCCAGCACATCCATAGCTACTATGGTGTCAAACTTCTCGGTTAGCTCAACATCCTCAAAGAATCCGTGATACACGATGCATCCCGAGTAATCCAAGATGAACTGGATATGCTCATAGCAGGGTTCAATCCCGACACATGAGTATCCGACCTCAGTTGCTCTACGCAGGAATGCACCTGGAGCGCAACCAATCTCAAGAAGTGTTGTTCCTTTGCAGTATTCTAGAACGGCTTCAGTCTTCGTCATTCCCGCTTCGTTCTTGTAGCCATGAACATTGAAGCATTGATCCTGAATCTCTGAGTGTCCATCGACTCCCCAGTATGGTTGATCATAGAACACGGGAGATGGATCTCTCCTCTTCAGTGTACCGTATTCGATTTGGATGTATTCTTCTGGAATATTCACAGTCCTAGATGTTGAAGGATTGGTTCCATGACTCCACTGGTCTTTGATCCTCCATTGGCGTGGAAGGCTAGCGGAAAGCAGCCTGTTTCTTTATTCTTGATTCCTTCGCTGAAGTCGAAATCATGAGTCGTCATTCCGGTGAGTGTCTGGAATAACTGACACCGAGAGTCAAGTTTCATGGTTGCTTGGCCTGGACATTGGCCGAATAGGAACCTTCTACTCCAATCGTCCTGGTCATTTTTATGCTGCCACCTACCATCAGGTAACTGGTGATCATCTGGCCATGAATCAACCTCCATCTCCGTCAAGCATTCCAGATACGACGATGTTTTACCAATCGACAACCCAGAATTAAGATACCTGAAGCTGGTCCCATGATCAACGAATGATTCAGCCAACGACGCATCTGGGAAGCAATCCTTCTCAGCGTTCCACACGATGTCACAGTTGAATTCCTCATGCTTGAAACTGATGTCTTCCGGTGGAGCGGCGAACCACACATCATAAGCATCAGCAAAGATGATTCGATCTGTGGTGATGGTTCCATCCTCAATGGCTTTCTTGAGTAGCTTCGGCTTGCTTCCTAGTCCTCTCCATAGTTGACCCATCCCAAGGATGATTGGCTCATATCCGTATCGCTGGCTGGATCGGAGGAATGCACTGAACCCACGAATCAAGTAGTCATGGGTTGGAACCTTGTCGGCAACGGCAATGATGGATAGTGAGGTGCTCATCGAAGGTAGAGTCTGTCGGTCTGGATGTGTTGGCGGGTGATGGGGTGAACTATCTCACCCAGATCCACATGATCAGGAAACCCGATGCTTTTCATGAATGCATCAACCTCATCAGCCATCGGTGATCCTTGGTTGTATTCAACAATCGAGACTTCAAGAATCACAGCTTCGGCAGCAGCAAGAGTATTCAACCCTCCACGCATCACATCAATCTCAGCGCCCTGCACATCAATCTTGATCAACTCGAATGTCTCGCCATCAAGAATGTCATCAAGCTTCCGTGTAGCGATGGTATTTGGAACTGCATTGTCCCCCTCATAGAACTGCGTCAGTTCACGATTGTAGCTTGCTCCTGTGCACGCAGGAGCACCTTTGCGGGTATAGAAGGTTACGTCTTTCTCAGTGTCACTCAGGAGAGCCATGCGGAACCTGCCGCCAGATGCAGATAGCATGTCGTAGCATTCTGGGTTTCCTTCGATCATCATGAATCTTGCGTCTGGCCAATGGGTCTTGGATTCTTGGTACCAGTGTCCTGCGTTACTTCCTATATCCAAAACTGAGTCTGGATTGATGTGCTGCTTTATGATGTCGAAATTCATAGTCTGCTCCTGATGGCGGGGAGGATGTAATTGTTGACGTAGTTGTGAATCCTGTAGTTCTCAGCCAACTCTCTTGCTCCAAGATAAATCTGGTAAAGGTTCCACTTTTGATTTGTAGCATAGTCATGAAGGAACTCCTCTAATTCAGGCTCATCTGCCAGATTAAAGAAGTCATCCAAGTCTAACGATAGATAATTTTGTCCATGGACCCACGGGTATGACCAAGCTAAAGACCATTCCCCGGTTTCATCTCCCCTGACGGGAACCGTGTGCAGGATATGCTCAGTTGATCTGAAGCACTTCTTCCCGGCACCCGGCATCGAGACGGACATCTTGCTCTGGCTCTGGCGCAACACGATCTCATTGATGTGAGTCCGGTGGGTGTGCGGTGAGTGGATGCTAATCCACTTTCTCCCCGGTTCATGAATCTTTGCGTCAATGTGATCAAAGGAAGAGATCACCTCATAACCAAGTCCTGCACCCCACCCACGAAACATAGCTCCATGCAGCACGGGTCTAAGCGCATTGCTATGACCCCAGTTGTAGAATACCTCGAAGGGTCTGGCGTTGAAGTTGCTCTCTGGCTCAATGTCCCAAGCTGGCATGTAGCAAGGCCACTCGATTGGAATCACGGATTCCGTCCTATCAGCCTCATATAGCTCACGCTTGAAATACAGCGATGGAGGATTGGCTTCTAGCCACTGATGAAACTTGTTCCACTCGGGATTGTAACTGTGGCTCGGAGCTTCATTGACTCCAAAGATATGGGTTCCTTGGGGTTGCTCGCCATAATACTCCATCATGTCCATGATGATGACTGGCTTGCGCACCGATTCTAGTTCCCTATGAAAGGAGTAGTCGTGGTAGTGTGAAATGGGGACGATTACAGCATCGGCTTCATGGATGGAGTCAACCCTGTCCGGTAAATGACACAGGACATTCTGCATCAGGACGCACTCAATCCTGCCTTGTCCGTCTGCTGCTAGGATTTTGAGCTTCATGCTTTGGAGACTACCAGATACCAAGAATAGGGTGGTGCAAATTCCTTAACATACTCCTCTTCCCATGGACCCGTGTGCGCAAGCACCCGATCCTTGAATGTTTGAAGCGAGAAGTCTTGCTCGTGGTGAGCATCATTGGTTCCTTGACCAGTCTTGGCGCACCAACTGAGGAAAGTCTGCTGATTTGGACAATTCGTAGCGATCACCCCACCCGGTTTCAAGACTCTTCGCCACTCACTGATGATTCTCACCAGATGATCGTAGCTAAAGTCCTCCAAAAGATGGTGACTTACGATTCCGTCTAGTGATTCATCGCAGAACATGCCCAGATTATCGCAGTGACCACGCATCACCTGCTTGATTCCACCAACATTGGTATATGGATTCGGCTGATCGAACGGGATTGCATGATCCACGGTGACATCGCCGCCTGCTCCTACTTCAAGAATCAGTTTTCCGGTGAGGAATGGAGCTAAGTCGGCTCTTGCTAGAGAGCATTCTGATACATGGGATGGTTGGGCTTCGCTCATGGTTGGGAAATGGCGTTGAGGGTTTGATCTTCTGATTCAGAAGCCAGATTCTTTGGTTTTGGTGGTGGTGCTCCACAAGAACCAATGAATTTCAGTTCAAACTTCCTACCCTTACGCTCATGATCCATGCCGCAGTAGCGACGAAACGCGGATTCTGGTGTCTCATTTGGAAGCATGTCGATTGAGTGACCAATGGTTCCACCCTTCCATGATCCCTTCTGCGGTCCAACCTCTTCACTGAATCGAAGATCCAGTTCACGGCGAATCGTTGGCTTATTGAAAAACCTCAACCACTTAAACCACCCAGATCCCTTGCGCCATTCCCGCTCCTCAATAATGCAGGTTGCGGTGATCACCGCTCCATCGTAATCCTCAAAGCTGAAATAAGATGCCAGACACTCCTCTTTCTTCTTCATGAAGTCGAAGAATCCACCAGACTTACGATTCTCGGTGGCGAAGTGTGATCCGTCTGGGTTGTAGATGCTGTGCCTTACATGATCCCACTGCATCCAGGGTAGATGCTTACACCATGATTTGGTGGTATCACTGGAATATGTCTGTGGTCCGTAGTGAACTTGAAGGAAATCGAATCCATTACCCATGTTGCTCAACCAGATGCCAAAATCCTTGGGCCAGACATTGTAGTAATAATTCCTTCCGAGACGCTTCACCGTAGCCTCATCCCACATGGCTTCGACCTTTACCATCAGTGGCTTAATGATGTTCGGCATCTTGATTCGGAGGGCCTTTCCGAAGGCGCAGATAAGGAGGTGGTTCCTGTAGTTCTCTTCTCCGTCATCATCGCCTCCACCAGTGCTCCATTCAAACCCGATGCGATTCTTCCATTTGGCGATGGTGAATGGGCCAATGTTGTAGTCGTTGTCGGTAAGTCTGTTCAATGTTCCTGAACTCATTGTGCTTCCTCCTTCAAGATTCTACGCCTCTCAGCCATAACCGCCCGAGCCTTAGCTAGGTTGTTGCGTACTGCTTCAATCTTCTTGGGTGATCTACTAAGACCCCCACGACGCTGGAATTCAGTGATGCTGATTTTATCCTTCTTCTTTGCCATTGAGATGTTCAATCTAACACTAAGTTCTTAGTATTGGCAAGAACTTATTTTCCAGAATCTTTCCTTACGTAAGGAACAAAGAATCATGTTGACTGACTCTTGAGGTAGTCTAGATTCATGGTGCACTGGATAACGTCCGGTGTTTCTGTTGTTGTTCCTCCTGATTCCCCCGATTCGAGTTTTTCATGATTCTCGGATCGGGGGTTTTTGTTTCTTGAAGTTTCTTGTTGCATTGATTGGGGAATCCATTATTCTAATTCTGAGTTTGCTCTGTGGATCGGGGTAAAATCTGAGCCTAAAGCAAACCCGCAATAAGCCTGACCTTGATCCACGAGGACGGGCTTTTTTGTTTTATGGCTAAACCAACTAAACTTCGCACCACCCAGATTTCAGCTTCCGACGATAATCGGTTCTGGATGATTTGTATCAATGGCTGCAAGGGTTCAAAGAAACGATACGATGACTTTACCGCAGCTTATGCTGAAGCTGCTAAAGTGGCGATGTGTAATCAAGGAAAGGATGTCGCTATACTTGAATCAGTCGGTTCAATCATCATTGGTGATCCAACAACTAATAAGGATCGGAAAATAGCATCTCTCCAAAAGTGCAAGGCTGCTCTTGAGAAGATGATAACCCAACTATCAGTCGAAGATCCAGAAGATCAGTAACTCTCGCAAGACCCGTGAGTTACAGCGGGCAATCAAAGATACCACCGCTTCACAGTGCCATGACGCATCGAGAGATGCCAGCCTGTTACAAAGCCCCTTGATACGGGAGTAGCATAAAGGTGGATTACGGCCAGCCGCAAGCTCGTCGTATCGGTGAGAAAACTACCCTTGGGTTTGTCGTTCATAGCGGAACGGAACCTTCAAGGCTCTAGCGTAGTGTTAAGAGGAGGTTCAGAAATAGCAGACTCGGCTATCATAGTTCCCTTCGCCGAGAGTCTGGAACCATCATATTCCAACGCTCCCCCGTAAACACATTGAGGCTCCCTGCTGAGAGAACTACCGTCCGGTATAAAAGACACCAAACAGCAAAGCCTACACGGTCGTCTCATGCTTGGCTCCTTATGCCGATGAAACTCAGTGGAGAAGGCTTCTGTAGCTTAATAACTATAGCGGTCTTCCACGGTGAACTCTGCATCCACCATATCCGATAAGGGCATCATCAATAGAATCTAAGGTACACGGGTACGTTTTGCGTGGGAGGGTTAAGCATTAGGGAATGCCTCATCCTTCGATGCTACGTGGCAACGATGAACGACTCCACATCATTCCATCACCGCCAAACCAATCCAGTATGCTTGAATCAATGATGGTCGGAGGCAGAGCAGGATGAGTGAATACTCATGCTGTGAGGAGACGCAATAATTCCATCAAATCAGTTTGACACCCCATGATTCTTGCGATACAAGGTCACCCGTATGAAAACAACACAGAAGCTACACATGGAAACAGGGCATCCCGTATCTGCGGATGTGAAGCAAGTCTATGGGGATCGAATCCGCTTCGTGAATCAGGAGGGACGATGCTTGTTTGAGGTTCGCATCGGCGATGATCAAGCATCTATTGAGGTGCGAGCAGTCGATACGCACAGGATTGGAGATGTGATCCATGATGATGCTCTCACCATCAGGCCGGAATCATCGAATAAGATCACTCTATCAACGCCAGCTTATCCAGAACCATGAGAAAAACATCGAAGATTGGTAGAAACCACCCCTGCCACTGTGGATCAGGACTCAAGTATAAACGCTGCTGTCTCCCTAAAGAAGAAGCAGCAGACAGAGAGGCATGTGCATACTGGAAAGCCAAGATTCGCAGAGTCGTGATGGATAGACTCGCTGATCAACAGATGGCCCAGATGCCAGCACCAACTGAATCCCTCCAAAGCCCACCACCATGAAACCAACAACAAGGGAACAAGTAACAGTCACGCTACTGGTGGATCTGGAATATGAGACTCAGGAGGGGCGTGATCGAATGATTTACCTCTTGAAGGATTGTATCCCAAAGTCGGTAAGAATCTCTAACCTCATTGATGGATGGGATCATTATCGCATTATGTGTGATGATGGCAGCGTCACCGTATCAAGCAACGATGAATCTGCAATCATCGTCACTGAGGCTCCGCAATTTACATGGAATAGTCAACTTCTACCCGGCAACGTGTATTCGTTGGAACACGCAGAAGCAGTAAACAAGAAATAGTATGGCTGGAGAATTTATCAATCTTGGCGGTGTCCTCACCCATATTAGTTACGCAGATGCGGAGGGATCTGCTGTGGTGAATGGTAGAACTTGGAGGTGGGAGTTCCATGATTGGGTTGGGCCATCGTTTCTAAGGAAGGATGGAGAGATGAGAAAATGCCAGAATCCAAATAAGGCAGTGTGGAGGGCATTCGATAAGTGGCACAAGAAATACTTAAAGAACAAGAAACAACAGAAACCATGAGCATAGAAATAGAAAACAAGCTAGACCGAATCATCCAGCTACTTGAAGAACTTCTTCAGGAAGTCAAGAAACCAAGTCTCCCTACGCAGGGTGAAGATACTGAGTGGCATAATCCTGAGAATGTCAGCATCGAGCAACTGGGTCAGGGGTACAGATTCTTGAAACCTTGGGGGGTGGATGGGAGGCACAGGGGCATTGCCCAACTATGGGCATTTACAAAGTGGGCTGGTGCGTGTGGAGTTTCCGCTGGAAGTCATAGCGATACCTACCGAGTCCCAATCAACGCCCCAATCCCTCCACGCCCATGAATCTAGCAATAGACTACGATGACACATGGACCAAAGACCCCGAATCATGGCTCAGTGTTGCTGAGATTCTTAGGATGCGTGGACACAAGTGCTACTTGGTTACTGGTCGCGTTGGTTGGAGTGATGATATGGAGCGCATGGGTCTTCCATCATGGATGCCACAAATCTACTGCGGCAGAGAACCGAAGGATCGGTATTGCAGGAGGATTGGTATCGTGATTGATGTTTGGATTGATGACATGCCTGAAATGATTCGTGAAACAAAGATACTTGGAGGGGATTTATGAATCGCAGAAACCTATTCAAGCTGATTGGTGGAGCACTCTGCGCAGCATCAATCGAACTTACTGGCATCAAGCCCAAGCTACCTGTAATCAACTCAGCGTATCGTGATTCGGAATATGAGGTTGTTTACATCATGCATCCAGAGGTGAGGAATGTGATAATGCCATTCATCGCGCATCAAAAGCTGCCTGATGGACCGATGTACAACTACGAGAATGGAAAATGGATTCAAGTCAACAAATACACATGATACCCCAAGAAACACAAATCGGCGGAACTCACTACAAGGATCTGGCTATCCAGCCTGTCACCTTTATCACCGCAAACAAACTCAGCTTCTTAGAAGGATGCGTCGTGAAGCGCATGTGTCGGCATCGAAGGGCTTAACGGACCAAGGCTCTATTTGATTTCTGCTGTACGCCGTACTTTCCCAAAATACGTTTCCAGGAACTCATTGCCCCACCGTTACTAGGTCCGAGTAGTCCTGTTCCTGCTTTGGCGTTGGAGGAGAAGTTCTTTCTAGTCCTGACGAAATCGACACAGATAGCAATGGCATCAGCGGTGTCAGGCGACTTACCACCCCTAGCCCTGAGATCCGTCTTACTCTCCAATTTCATCCTCGCCGTCTCACCCTTGATGACTTCATAGCGCCTAGATGTAAGCTCCTGAGCTATCTCATTCGTGACCCCTCGAAGCTGACCATTCAGCATCAATTCCTTCATGCTCCACCAGATTTCAGTGACTCGATTCACATACTTCTTGTTGGATGGTGTCTTGTCGAATGGGGAGATTGGAAGCTCAGTTGCTGTGCCTGCAAACTGGACGCGATGAATCCCTCTTCCTGCTTCTTGGGTGATGATGTCTGCTAGTGGTGCGCCTGCCCCCGTCACATCCATCGAGAAGTTGTGGATACTCACACCCTCTGCCGCCAAATGATCCACCACCATTCGAGCTATCTGGTATGATCGAGGCGAGTCCTTCTTCGTGGTATCATCCTTCAAGTAAACAATCTTCTCTACTTGAAGAACCTTAACCCCATCAACCGATACCCCATAATCAAGGAACGCCAAACATGTGCGGTCCCCGCCCTGGGTAAAGCTCGGGTCCAATGCGGCTAGTCTAGTGGGTTTCTCCTTCCACTTCACCTTCGACATAGCGCCAGATTTCACTACGTCGCTGCCTGAGAAAACCGTGTCCTCACTCCCAGCAGCAGAGAACCATGCTCGATACATTCGGAGAAACTGGGCGCTATTCTCTCCAAGATTCCCGATTGCTTGTTCATACTTCTCAAGAGTCGTGAGGTAGGGGTAGATGGTTCGGCCTGCGAGGATGTTGGGGCTTGAAGCTGCATCCAATCGAATCAGGTATCCTCGCTTGGTTTTCCAAGATTCGTCATTCATGGTGACGCTCTCCCATCCTTCGGCTGGCTCGGACAGGATTCCAAAGGCGTCGAAGTAACTAGCCGGGTTCCCAAGTCCAATAAGCTTGGTGCAAGGGTTGGTTGTTATGTTGCCGAAGTATGCCTCAAGGATGGATTCTGGAAGCTCGGGAAGCTCATCTGCCAGAAGCATAATTCTCTTGTTGTGGAAACCAATCAGCTTTCCTACAGCCTCCTTCTCATTCTTCTTCTCGGAGGCAATGAGGGCAAAGCCGCACTTGTCACTGAACTTCTCTTTTCCTGTGTGATCTACTGTTCGCACTTGCCCCGTGGCATCAAGGATCTTGTATGGTAATCCAGGACATGCTCTTAGGTAATCAGTGACCGAACCCCAGCTTCTCCTCCGAGAATCTTTTAGCGAGGTTGAGGTAACTAGGATCATTGTATTAGCTGGATCTACTAGCCACCATACAATCGAGAATACTGATGCAGTATCAGTCTTCCCCGAACCACCGCACCCAGCTACGGAGAGCACATCATGCTCACACATAGCTTGCGCCATGCGGATGCTGTACGAATTCCAGTCAAATCTCTTCTTGGACTCACTATGATTGAAAAGTATGTCCACCACATTCTTGAAGTGACCATATCTACCAAGCCCTCCTTGCGATGGTTTCCTGTCGGCATCGAAGCATTGAAGATTCGCAAGTAAGATCGATGGAGCATCAGCCCTTAATCCCCGCTTTCCGTACATTTCGATATAGTCACCCTGTATCTTAATGCCGTCATCCCGCATGATGCGCAATTCTTGATCGTTCATCCGAACACTATGCCTGATTCAAAGTTCTTTGCAACAAATCGAACCCCAGATACAAAGTTGTTATTGACTTGAATCAATGGATCTGGCATGATTCACACGAACATGAAAACACGAATCATTGCCATCATTGCCTCGCTTATTTGTATCTCGTCCTGCACCAAGCCAGATGAGACAGTCAGGGTTCTTGAGCAATCAGGATACAAGAATATCCAGATCACCGGATGGAGACCCTTATCCAAGTCTCAAGATGACACATTCTCCACAGGGTTCAGGGCAACAAGCCCATCTGGGCAGATTGTCACTGGAACCGTGTCATCTGGTATCCTGAAGGGCGCGACCATTCGCCTTGATTAATCCATGAGAAGCATCGAATCAATAGCCACACTAATCGGAGTCACGTTTGGTATTATCATTTTCAGCCTAGTGTTTACCTTTGCTCGCGTGACCGATTTAAAGAGAAGCCAAGAATCCTACCAAGCATGGATCAAGCAAACGGGAAACCCCAAGGATCTAACTTTCGATGAATTTGTGGCGCTGAGTCGCACGGGGTTCTTTGGACCTAAGTGATGAAGAAACCCCGATCCAAGAAGCTGATTGAAGTCTCATTGCGTCCCTACAACGGGAGACTCTTCATTGCTCCAACAAGGGAGATTTACGAATCAGCACACAAGCGACTATTCAAGGAGCCTGATGTCCTGAATTCAAGCCAAGCTGGAAGATTCTCAGGCGGGTGTGGCAAGGATGATATGTGGACGTATCTTGTGTGGCCAACGAATCATGCATATCTGGCCCATGAGTTAGCGCATGTTGTGGTTCATGTATTCCACCGATGCAACATTCCAATCACTTGGGGTAATGATGAGCCATTTTGCTACCTTCTATCGCAACTGATGCTAGATTCTGAGGTATGCCTGAAGTAACCAAAACGCCGAGAGGTAATAAAGAAAGGATGTCGATCCTTGATTCCATGGTTTTTGGCGAATCAATAGTCATTGATTTTGATTCGGTTAGTCGATGGAGGACGACCGCAAATGCAAATGGCATCCATATTGCAACTAGGAGAATCGACATAAATCACTCAATGCTTATTAAGGTGGCAACAAGACAATACAAGAGACTAAGAGATAGGATTTTGAATCCTGTCACCATGAGTAATGCCAACATAAAGTACGGTTTGATTTATCCTGAGCAAAATGATGATATACTGTAATCATGCTCAAGCTCACAGACCCATCTTCACTGCCGCCTGGAGAATACAAGTACCAGCAGCCTGAAACAGGATTCAAGATCCAAGCAAGAAGCTGGAGTCAGATGCTTCGACAAGTCAGGAGTCATCGC
>Ga0209174_10002471_pt1 | contig 12147 bp, 15 predicted proteins | sample JI91814BDNA_FD_187505 | JGI IMG/M metagenome (GOLD analysis project Ga0209174, IMG submission 187505) | Wastewater effluent complex algal communities from Wisconsin, to seasonally profile nutrient transformation and Carbon sequestration -... | ecosystem: Engineered > WWTP > Effluent > Algae...
CAGCTGCTGTTTTGTGGGTGATAATTTTGCTTTTGTGGATCCGAGAGTGCAGAGCCTTTATTTGTTGATTTGTCTACTTGTATTGTTTGCTAACGTTTTTTATGTTGCTCAGATGCATCGTAGAAGGCGGAAGATGTTGGGTTTTGCAATTTTGTTTGCTCCGATTTTGATTACAGCGTGTTTTTTTTATGACTCTGTTGCCAATCCGTCAGGTCGCTGGCAAGATCGCTCACTTATTTGTACTAAATTTTTTGAGAAGTCCAAAATATTGGTTTTTGTGGAGACAACGCCCTTTAGTCCAAATGTTATTGTGTTTGAGAGATATGACTTTTTGGGTCTTCCTTTGCGTGCTGATCGCCTGGTAAAGCGATTTACATGCGCAGATGTTGCTGTCTGGCAGCCTGGTAATTGCAATGTATTAGAGGTGAGCAACTGTAGGCATGACAGGCAATACAAGTCTTTTGCAGAGTTTGATAAGACGGGCAAGTGTATTTTGATAGCGCGGGATTAGTTGGGCGTAACAGTTTTGCCGCCTGTTGATGTAGCTAGTCACTTAGACTGCTCTCAAATTTCATCAGCGGCGTTGTAACTAGATAAGTGCGAGATTTCATTGAACGTCAGTCTGTAAAATACATGACCTGAAGCTAACAAGATAAGCGGGATGCTGATTGCCAGCGAGGAGAGCTTGAGCGTCTTATTTGAGGGCATCAACCTGTTAGTGGCAAAGACAAGCCCTGCGACTAAAAACAGCACACATTGCAAGTAGACAACAAAGTTAAAAAGTAGCGGTCCCGTTACGTCCATGCTTCCACACCCACCATCGTCGTCACAGCTACTTGTGACCTCTACTTTGATTTTAATACTTGTGTGAGAGGTAGGTGGTGTGTGCTGTTACTGCTGGGTTAAGAGTGCTTTGAGATTGTGGACCGATTTTGTTAAGTGGGAGGGGCGATCAGTCGGTAAAGTCTAGAAGACTTGAGACTCTCCCTTAATACCATTGAGCCGTGGTAACGTATGTGTTACCATGGTGGAATGCGGGTTGAAGAATATATCCGACAAGACGGGTCAAGCCCTTACAAGGTTTGATTTGCTCGATCCGCAGTCCGCGGCAAGAGTGACTATCGCTAAAGTGCGAATGGAGCGTGGATTAGTCTCTGCAATTAAGTGGTTTGATGGCATTAACGAGAGATTTCAAAGATACCGTTATTGAGCGGGTAAATCGAGACCCGGCGTTTGCTAAGGCGCTATTGGACGAAGCTATTACTTTGTTTCTCAATGGTGAGCCAGAAATGGCGCGTATGATTTTGCGCGATCTAGTCAATGCCACTATGGGTTTTGAAAGTTTAGCTGATGCTGTCTCCTTGCCACCTAAAAGCTTGCATCGTATGCTCTCTGAGCGCGGCAACCCAAGTATGAATAATATTGCAGCCATATTTGCTGCGATTTGTAATAGCCTCTAGGTGGGGGTTGAGACTACAATTGTAGAGAAGCGAAGTCGCCCATCGTCACGATTGCGCAGGGCTGGCACAAAGTAGTTTGGATTTTGCAAAATTCTAAGTAAGCAGGTTGCGTTTAATTAGTTAGTCTCGTGTCGAAACTGCTTTTGATGAGGGTTGATTGGTGAACAGGTCAATAAGATGAAAGTATGTTTGAAGATCTTGGGTATTAACTTTGTTGTTGTGGCACTTCTTACGCTTGGAGGGAATACTCTAGCAATGGCTAAATCAATTGCAATGCCCAGCAATGCTATCAAAAAGGTCGTCGAACAAGCTGGATTGTCTGAGGGTGTCCAAACTTTACTCGTTGGGCAACCGGACATTGCCGTGTTTTTCCGTATCTGGTCCAAAGCCATGTTTCAAAAGGAGCATTTAGATACTGCCAGTGAGGAGCGGATTATTACAGCTGCAAAGATTGAAAATCTCAAAGCTATTGCGGCTGAACATAATGAGTTTAAAGGCAAGATTCAAACCATCATAGAGAGATGCATCGTGGTTGCCGAGGATGAGCGCTTTGCTGCAATCGTCAACAGACGTGCGCAGCTTGATGAGACTGAGTTGCCGCGGCGTATGGATCGTCTTAAGGACATGGATGATTCGGACAGAATGCCACCACATACAGCGCGCTTCAAAAAGTCAAACGCATCACCAAAGGCTGCGGCAAATGCAGTCACCAAAAACGTAGGTAAATCGACTGAAGCAAAGTACGCCAAGGTGCTCGACCCACCAGGTGTGTCAATGTTGATATCCAAACAAAGTTGGGATGCGCGTAAGTCGGCTTTTGTAGAGGCACTTGGTAAAGCTGGTGGCAAGGTCGTGTCGCAAAATCCAGTCGTTGCCTCACGCACGTTCTTGCACCAGACTGATGTCGATCTCTACATTAAAAGCCTGAGCGCTCCAGGTAGAGTGGTCGCCCATGCTGCGAATTCTAAAGTGGCATCTCCGGACATACCATTCTTTTGGGCAGCTCTCATCAAAATGCCACCTGGCACAAAGATGCGATATGACCCAAGCACCAAGCGGTGGTGGACCGACTCGCCAGAGTTTTATACAGTGGAGCAGGATTATCTATTGGTGGCGATTGAGCCGGTGTGAGTTCATTCTCTTGTCTGGATATTGCTTTCGGCGACTATTTTTAATACAAGCCATATTAGGCGGACAATTAACAGGAGAGAAAATGTCGAGTAATTGGCGATCCAAATTGGACTTATCAATTAGTAAGGGCTTAGAGAGACACTCTTTTCTACCATCTCCCATGATCGATGATCACTACAGAAAGGTCAAAAGTGAAAACATCACTTTGGTAGTTCAAGTAAGTACGAGTCCGATATTTGTTGCGCCTACTCAAAACTGCGTTAGAGTGAGGCTCTTTCTCGGGATAAAGTATCTCCCGCTGGAGGAGCTTTACAGGGCCCTCCTGCTGGGATACAAATTGGAGTCTCTGGACATTAATATTTTTTGGACGATTGGAGTGCCATTTGCTACCCTGGGAGGACCAGTTGAATTCATATTCTGTAAACAAATGACAAAGGAAGAGTGGCAAGCCGAACTCGATCATCTTTTTGAGAGCTTTGAGAAGATTGCGCTACCTTACTTTGAGCAAAACGCTTACGATGAGCTATTGTTGAAAAACGCTGATAGTCAGCTTATAGGCCGTGATGGGCGTGATTTATATTACAAACGACCAGTACAGTTATTTGTGGCTGGACGGAGAGATGAGGCTATTGCGCTGGCAGAAAAATACCTCTTAGAAATAGAGGCTGGGCGTGTAGTAATGAAACCAGAGCAGTACAGATTCTTTCTCGAAAACCTTAAAAAGACTCTCGAATGATGCTATACGAGATTTGTTAATTGTCCCTGAGCAAGCTGAGTCTCGCGTCAAAGCAGCGTTTGATGAGAGTTGAGCACTTCATTAGCCTCGCGCTTATTGTGGTTATTTCAAAAACGCCTTGAGTGCTCTCTCGTATTGCACGGTCGGTGGATAGTACACAAGATGCCCGCGATTAGGAATGGCTGTAAGAGTGCAATTGCTACAGCTTTTTGATAGTTCTTCTGAATCCGAAAACGGGATGGTAAGGTCCTTTTGACCATGAATGATTAAAACGGGATTGGAAAGCTTGCTCAGTGCCTTGCGATTGTCCAAGTCCGTGTAGGGAAACCAGCTCTCTGGATAGAGATTTAGCCAAGGCAATTTGAATTTTGCTAGTCTCATCAGTGAGCAAAATGGAGCCAACAGGATGACAGAATTGCAAGTGCGATGAGCCGCTATGTGGCAAGCAACACCGGAGCCAATCGACTCGCCAACGACGACAATCGAGGCTGGTTCAACTTTTAGCACGTCAGTCAAATAGTCGTATACTGCATCACCGTCCTCCAACATTTCATTGAGCGATGGTTTGCCGGTGCTGGAGCCATAACCAGCATAGTCATATTCTAAAACTGATACTTGATACGGTAAAAAGCTCTCTATAAGCTTTGTGCGGTCTGCCATTGCGCCGCTATTGCCCTGCGAGACTAGAAGTGTCTTTTTTGCGTTTGGTACCTGAAAATACCAGGCGCTTAACTGTGTCCCTGCCTTTGTGGGGATTGTAATATTTTGCTTTTTGATACCGGCTAAAGAGGTGATTGAAGTATCGCTACCAGTGAGCCAGGGTTGGAATAAGAGAGAGTCGTACCAGGGTTTGGCTATCTGAGGGGATGCTAACACCCACAGGACAAGCATTTCGACTGATAGCCAGAAGGCGTTATGCTTGGTTAGATGGCGGTGTTTCATTGATTTGATTATGGTGCATCCGTTTTATTTAGCAGGGTTGAGCATGTAGGTGACAATCCCAAGGCTTATAATAAGGGTATTTGCGAGGATTTCTGTCACTCTGGCACAAAGTGCGCGTAATCAAAACGAGATGGCAACCAATCTCGGCATTAGCTGTGGCATAAAAGTCGATGCGGCTGATGGATGTTTGAAGTCTATTCCTGCTGATTGGTTTAACCAGCTGAGTAAGGCTGGCGCATACACATTTTAGATTTTGAGAGTTAGTATTCCACTAGTCTGAGCTGAGATACCATCCAGATTTTTCTATTTTGACAGGTGCACCATCTGCGACGCCTGGTTGCCCTTTAGTAAATATCAGAGTAATGCTGTGGCTATTGCCCACAAGACCTACTGCACTTAGACCAAAATCCACTATCGGGGTGCGAGGGTCGTCGGCATATGTTTTGCTCGCATTAGGTAACCCGAGCCTTTTAAGTCGAGCGACGTAATCTTGCAAGTGTGCTTGAGAAGGACGTTTATCACTGCCATCTAAAATGCTGCAATCACCAGTTTCGTAGATGATTATTTTGCTAGCTTCCTCTGTCAATAAAACGTCTCTGAGGTCCTCGAAATCTCTTTTGTTTTTCTCAAAAAACACTATGGCTTCGTCTCTGGTTGCCAGCCTACCCTCCAGGGTATAGCCGCTGCAACCGCAAAGCGCCGCTATTAAGCAACAGCAGGCTGAGAGCAATATTGTTTTATGATTTGGATTATTGATCACACAAAGCAGGTGAATTTGATTGAGCAGGAAATAGGAACAGATGTCTTGAACAATATCATAGTGTACCTTTGCATAGTTCTATGCTTTTGGACTTTTGCTCGGCCAATGCGTAATTTTTCCCTGCATACATAGAAGTTACGCGGACTTAAAATTGGAAAGGTGGCACTGTAAACAGCTAGTTGATTGTCCTTTCGTTATAATGTTGCCGGAAGTCTCCTTCCGGCACTTACAAGGGGCAGAAAATGGCCTTACTTTATAGCCCTAGACAATTGAAAAGTCTTCACAGAGATTTTAAATTACCTCGCGGCGTTTCGAAATTGATGGAGAGAAACAAACTATTTTTTGATGCACCTGTCGTTCTCGCTCGAAATCAATCAATAACTCCTATAGACTCCGCTAGACTTTCTTTTTTGCCAGAAGAATTTTTGCAAGAGCAAAGCGTTTTGTTGAAAGCTCTTGAGTCGAATGGGTCTGGTGAATTATGCCCTGACTTGGTGGCTGACGGAACTCCTCTATGTCTTAAAGATGGAGTCAGTTTTGAAACAGATGAGTTATGCTCCAGGTATAAGACTTGGAATCATCTTGTTTTTAGCCTCAACACTGAGTTGTCGGCCTATAATTTGCGTCTCTATGAGACCTCTCAAGCTGAGTGGTCTTCGGAGAATCCTGGCGAATTAATATCGTTGGCTCGATTTATATTGGCTCATGATGTTAGTGAGGACGAGTACATTCTTTGTGCAGGCATTCATACGAACACGCCGCTAGTCAGACCTTGGGAGGTCATTGCATTTAAGAATTGGCTATTTCAACGGCATTCTCTATATTTTGTGGGAGGAAAAGTGCGAACAATGCTCCTTTGTGGTCTGCCGGGCGCCCTGGTCGATATTGAGAAGCTTAATAGCGATGCCAGTCTATTGAGACAGTCTTCCTCTCCACAAATCGACCAAGAGTTAGACATGCAAACGGTTTTCTTCAATTGGGTGGATCGGCCCCGGCGCTTAGAGTATCCATGGAGTGATTCTTCAGTTTTTAATTGAGCTAGTTGATGGAGAGCTGAAGAACGACTTTTGTGCTTCTAGCGCTTTGCAAGCCAATCTTGGAACCGATCTGGTCTTGATTTGCTAATCCCAAAGCGATTTGCTATAACGCACTAGTGTGGCTCCATAATCTTGCTTGCTGTGGCCATCAGGCTCGTAGCCGTGCTTCTCGTAAAATCTGCGGGCGCGCTCGTTTACTGCAAATACCCATAGCTTGATTGTTTTGTAGCCTTGCGCTTTTAGAGTGGTCTCGCACCATTCTATGAGCGCATTGCCAAAACCGTTGCCCCAGGCTGCGGGATGTATATAAATGCGGTCTAGCAAGCCAGCGCTTTCATCGTCCTCTTTAAGCGGTGCCACCGATGCAAATCCAACAATCTGCTCGCCGCGGATGAGAGCAATAGTCGTGCACTCGTTGTTGGCAAAACGCCTCTCCCATGCTTCTTCGCAGTAGGCTAGCGAGCGCGCTTTTACATAGTCTGCAATTGTGCTGCTAAATGTATCTCTAATCGCATAGCAGTGCACGATTGCGAGCGCGCGAGCATCCTGGGGCGTAGCCATGCGTGTTGTGCAGGTCGGTGTGCAGTCCGGTGTGTCGCGATATAGTAAATATGATGGATGATACAGCCCGGTAGGTTGGTAGTACTGCGCTGCCGTGCCGATAAATCCAAGCTTGAGCAAGGTGTTGCGCGATGCGTGGTTGTCCGGGTGATGACCGGCAAAGATTGCTTTGGCTAGCTGATTTTCAAAGGCATATTCAATAACGCGCTTTCCCGCTTCAGTGGCCAGTCCTTGTCCCCAGTATGCGGGCTTGAGGTGAAATCCTAGCTCTAGTGTGTCAGCGGCATGTGGGCGCAACCCTGCGCAACCAATGTGAGAATCATCAGATAAACTAAAGATTGGCCAGTATTGTATGTGGTGCTCTTGTGCGTTTTTGAGTTCTGCTGCGAGCCGCTGAGTGACTTGCTCTTCTGTCAGTGGGTCTTTAGTAAACAAGCGGGTGACCTGTGGGTCGCCCCATAGCGACATGGCTGCTGGCAGGTCATCGGCTTGCCACCATCTAAAGCCGACTCGCGCGCTTTGCATAAAATACTGATTGGGGCTGGCTGGTGTCATTTGGGTTTGAGTTTTGTGTGCGCGTTTACTAATAATGGCATTTGTGCTGGTTGACGATTAGGGGTTGTGTTGTGTATGCCAGGTGGATCGGTTAAATGATCTCTCATTGCTGCTCGGAAGCGAGAAAGCACTTGCCACTCAAAATTCCCATCCAAATTGTGTCAACCTGACGCCCTGGTTCGACCTTGAAGTCGTAGTAGTCGCCACTTGTGTTTCTTATAAAAACCAATGGGCTGCCATGCCACAAGTTTAGCTGCGGATGTGGTGAATCCTGGGCGATATAGCTGGTGATGTTTTCTATGATTTTGGCTCATCGCTTTGCCTCAGAGCTTTGTCGATCTCGTCATTGTCCAAAGGGCGAATGAGAATTGTGGATTTTTTTTGCGGAACTACCTGCGCCCACTCCTCTTCGTTGACAATTTCATTGATAACCGGCTCGCCTGGTGCCAATACTTCTATTGCAATACTTTCAGTGCCCAGAACAAAATGCAGATACAGAGATTTTGAGTTGTAGTGCTCAGATTGTTTCGCTGCCCAGTGTGAGGGACTTACTTTGTAAGTGAAGCAGGGGAATATTTCTTCCGCTATTGAGAAAGCTGGGATATAGCATTCCTCTAGCGTGGTTTGGTAGGAAGCCCATTCCTGCCATACCACGTGAAATTTTTTGATTTCGCCCTTTGCGGTTCTTTCTTGCAGATAGACATGAAGCTGGAGCAAGTTGTCCACAGCCATGGAACAGAACTCCAGTGTAAATGCATTTGCGAATGGCGTAATCCATTCTACCGGTCGCTGTTGGGGTTCCATGCAATTACCTTTTGTAAGCCTCTGGCAACTCGTTATTGTTTGGCGACAGGTCGACCAAGGCTAGGAGCTTGGCTAATTTTGCCATTGTTGCACCCTTATGGCAAATCATAAATGAGGTGGAATGATAGGCTCTGGCTTTCTCAACTAATGTAGTCAAAAGCTCTGAGACTGGACTTGGCATTTTATACCCTGGCGGCTTTGGACGGTTAGTAGTATGTTGCGCCGGACGGTTACTAGTATATTGTGCAGGGTTGTTGATGGGACTCGTCTCCAGTCACTTTTGGTTCAGAGCGAGCACGTCCTCTTTATCCATGGCCTTGAGCATGGCTTGTTGCTGATAGTGAATGGGCGTCTTATCCATTAGAGATTTTGTCCATGCTGTTGCGCTAAAAGTGCTGGGAATTACAAAAACATCTGCCAGGCCGCGAAGAAGATAGCAGGCATAAATTAGAATTGGCTTGACTAAAGTTAGCAGGTACAATTATGAGTCGAGTGACCTTTGTTTGGACACAGGTGAGTCCCTCCGCACTTTGTTAATCTAGTAATACAGTCGGCAAAGTCGTTTTAACTTGGCAGCGATACAGTTTGCTAACTGCCTGTTCATCAGATTGAACTCTCAGTATGGCGCCGAGGACGCTCGCTATCTCTCCGAATTCTCTGGTAGTGGATAATTATTCGATGAACAGTAATGGTCAAGACTTATTAGAGATGGAGTTTTTGGCTGGCGAGTACTACGACGCTGGCAAGCTGGATTTAGCGGCAGCAAAGTATGAAGAGTTGCTGAAAGCGGTGCCAAATTATGAGCATGGCTATGTTCATCTCAGGCTTGCCCATATTTATGTGGAGCTGGGTTCAGGAGCCAATGCTCTTGTTACTCTTGAGCGTATTGTTGATCGTAGTCACATTTCCAACGAAGCATTTTTGGAATGTAAGGCGCTAGCACTCATTGAATCCGCGAGAATTGACGAGGCTATGGATGTGCTTGTTAAGCTGGTCGGCGAGGAGCAAATATATGTCGGCTTCTTGAATATGATTGCAAGACTGCTTATCAGAGCCACGGAGACTGTTGATATTTCTCTAGAAGAACTTAGGTCTAAGGTGCTGGACCGACAAAATGACATGGATAAAGTTTGGAATGAGATTTTCGATATATGTCAAAGCCTGCTATCGCGCGGAATTTGATTCCTGAAGAAAGGTCTCTATTCGTCTGATGAAGCAACAAAAGTGGGAATCTTTGACCAAGCACCCTCGCGACATAATCAAGATGCCTGCTCAGTAATTGCGTAAGTAGTTGACCATGTCAACACTCCAAACCAACACTCCAATTGATCGATCTAACCAACACTTCGTAAAGTGTCCGTAACATCGTAGTAGATCTCAAGACCGCCACAGGGGCGCTACCTCGGGTGAGGCATGACAATCACTCGACTGGGTGAACGTGGTACCACCGTTAACACCAGCTCATGAGCCCACGCTCACTTGCTTGCCAGGATGATTTAGCTAGGCTGGCTTGTGATGCCTATCAGAGGACGCTCTTGAGACACACCAATTGGTATGCTCCTTGTATTTGGTTTGTTTTGATTTGATTGCACAATGCCCACGCAATCTAAAGAAAAACAAAACCCTACGCTAGGTCTTGGCTTGTGCCAAAATCCTGGTATCACTGCGCACCACAGGCGATGCCAAAAAGTAACAGAGTGTATCTTAGCGGACACGGTGCTGAGGTCTTTCTCATATTTGTCACTTTTTTGCCGAGAGGGTAGATTTTGCGTGCTCCAAAATTGTTTGGTGGGGTTATCCCATTCCAGCCCCTTTTCCGAGCAATTTACCGAGTTTTCCCAGTCCTTTGCACTTTCCCTCAATACACAACCCAGTCCCACGGGGCTTGCAGGTGACTACCCTGGGAGCGGTTCTTTAGCTGTCACTACAAGCGTATGACTTGCTATTGGTCAGCTGGTTGTCAATTGATTTACTGCATCACGACCTGGCTGCAAAGACTTACTGGGCTTGATATTAAGCGGATCACCAAGTCAAGGGTGCTGTCGCGTTAATCACTTGATTAGCTCCCCTCATGCCGCGAGCCATGACCTTAGATATGACCGCTCATTTTTAGTTGTCATTGATATGTCGTCGAGCGTTTTTTAACCTCAAATATCGGTTGGGATGTCCTCATTGGTCCTGCTCAATTTTTAGATGCCACAGGCGCGCACAGCCGCCTCTAATACATGGATAACTGCTATGCCTGATCCCGATAACACACCTCAGCGTCCGGAGGAGACGCCGCCCAACAATCCGCCGCTGACTCCACCTTCCGCGCAGCCTCCCCCACCCCGGCGCGGTCGCTTTGCCCAGGACCCACCCCTGGACACAAGTGCCACCGACACATACTTTGAAAAGCTCCTCAAATACATCCCCGGTGATATCGTCGCCGCCTTTGTTGCGCTCGATGGCATCCTTAAGCAAGGTGGCAACGACCCAATGTGGTTGTCCTGGGCTGTATTTGGTGCGCTACTTGTGCTCACACCGTTTTACATCTGCTATGTCAAAACCACCCCACCCGGCATTGTCGCTACAAAGACATTTCACTGGGTGGCATCTACAGTAGCCTTTGCTGTTTGGGTGTTTGCCCTTGGCGGACCATTTGCTGTGACCTTTGACTGGTATAGACCGGTCTTAGGCTCGGTGCTGCTCATCATTACGACGCTGGCGCTGCCAGTGTTTGAGAGCATTTTTTACAAATCGCCTCCGCCACCTGATGGCACCATTTAAGGAATCATTATGAGGTCCAAACCCTCCCTTACTATCCTCTCCATTGCCGCTCTGGCTGTCGCGCTAACGCTGGGCGGTTGCAGTACAGCACCATCAGTCAGGGTCGACTCCTTGCAGTCGGGGCAACCCTCAGTCATCACCACAGACGCTGCTGCCCGTGCCATCGTCATCCTGCCCAAGCCCGATGGCAAAGGCATGGCAGTCTGCGCCGAGCCCAGTCCCGATGTCGCTTTTGCCACTGTGGCAAAGATGATCGCAGACGTCAAACTGCAAAATCCCAATATCGATGCTAAGACACAGATTGAGTTTCAGACGGCGGTGGTGGAGTTGTCCAAGCGCACGTCGACAATCATGTTTTTGCGCGAGTCGCTCTACCGCACCTGCGAGGCTGGCATCAATCAAAATCTCAGCTCAGATCAGGTGATGAAATTGTATGAAATGGCCATGCAAGCCGCGCTCAAACTGGCTGATGCAGAGCTGGTCAAAAACAAAGCTGAGCTTGCCAAAAGTCTGCGCGACCCTCAGGTGCGCGGATTGTTTAATCAGATGACTGATGGGAAGTAGCGCCGCAAGCGCGTCTCAGTCGTCAGATATCAATTTATCAAAAATCGCAACTAGATAAGGTAGATAGAAACATATGTCAAAATCAAAAGCTAACAATGAACAACCAGTAATTGATCTACTGGTCGAAGCCAGTCCCCAAGCCGCGGTCCTTATAATGAAGCGACGCAAGTTGCTGCGCACCGGCGGCTCACTATATGTCGGTCAACTCAAGCGTCTGGATGGGCGGACTTGGCTCAAAGCCTCGATGCCCGTGGATGATGTCTCGCGCAATCCGTGGGATCTCGCTCACGAGACTGTGGCTCGCTACAAGCGTGACCTCGGTCAGACTACTTATATCGAGCCGGATCGTGTCGGTGGTGCATACGACACTATCGACAAGCGTGAACGTGCAGCGAGTGGTAATGCTGGCGCTGAGTCATTTGAACCGCTAGATCCTCTCGATCCGCGCAAGGCTAACGCCGGTGGATTTGATCCGATGTCGGGCATGGGCTTTGACCCGAGCGACATCATGCGCGGTGTGATGCCTGATTTGTCTCAGTTTGGTATGCCCAATATGCATGGATTTGGTGCGCCAGGGTTTGGTGGTGGTCAGGGTATCCCAGGTCTGGGTATGTCGGGTCCGGGTCTATCTGGTCCTGGCATGTCTGGATTTGGTGTCCCGGGTCGCGGTGTGAATGGTCGTGGTGCGTCAGGTCGAGGCATGTCGGGCTTTGGATTGCCTGGCTCTGGCGTGCCTGGTGCTAGCTTACTCGGTAAAGATATCCCTGGCGTGGATCTCGGTATCGGTGCGCCTGAGTTTGGTGTGCCTCAGCCGGGAGCTGGGCTTGA